>ERZ773005.467-NODE-467-length-31690-cov-21.435435_pt1 | contig 31690 bp, 34 predicted proteins | sample MGYA00580666_ERZ773005 | MGnify/ENA primary metagenome ERZ773005 (study PRJEB29015, sample SAMEA2737999) | human oral metagenome | biome: human oral; feature: human-associated habitat; material: dental | place: China | collected 2061 ...
ATTTCAGCAGGCGCTTGCGCTTGCCTACCATCTGAATCAGTCCGCGGCGCGCCATGTGGTCGTGCTTATTGGACTTGAGATGTTCAGTCACCTCTTTGATACGAGCCGTCAAGATCGATATCTGAGCCTGGGGGCTACCGACATCATTCTCGCTGACTTGAGTCAAAGCAATAGCTTTCGCTTTATTATCCTTTGATATCATAGCTTGTAATTCTAGCAGATTGACACTAATCGGTCAAGACCAGCAAATCTAGCGTTGCTACGCATTGAAACAAGAAGTTGCTGCCTATCTCACGACTGTATGCCAAAATCAACCAACTTTTGCGCTTGGTCAACCTGCCAATTGGCAATTTGCGTGCGCCGCAGCTCTTGGCAATAGGCTCCTGTTCCTAAGGTCTCGCCGATATCAACTACCAGGCTACGAATATATGTACCACTCGAGACGTGAGCGCGAACCTTAAGCAACGGATAATTGTATTCAATCAACTTTAACGAGTAAATAGTTACCATACGTTCTGGCATGTCAACTTCTTTGCCATCACGAGCTAATTCATAAGCACGTTTGCCATTAATCTTGATGGCACTAAAAACTGGTGGGCGCTGTTTGATCTCGCCAGTGAATCGCTCAAAAGTAGATTTAATAGTAAGTATATCAGGATGCGATAATGTATGCACCTTTGAAATTTTGCCTTCTGGGTCACCAGTCGCGCTTATTTGACCCAAACGGATTGTTGCTTCGTACACCTTATCAAGTTTAGTGTAGTGCATAGCGTTACGACATTCTTTGCCTGTCACCAAAATCAGCAATCCAGTAGCAAAAGGGTCAAGCGTACCGCAATGCCCAACTTTGACCTTCTTACCAGCCCGTTGACTAAGAATACGGCGAATACGCGCCACTACCCCAAAGCTAGTCATACCGGCTGGTTTGTCGATAAATATAACCCTATCACTCATAACACCTAGCATACACGTATATAAATGTTGCTACCATACAAGCAATTACTCATAGGATCTATGCTTGACCTGGGATCTTGAACTGAGCTGGATCATTTGATGCTGGCAACGCAGGCGCAGCGGGTGCGGGCGGTAGCGTCGATTCTAAAGTATCTGCAACTCCGCTAGGGCTGCCGTTGGCAGTTGCTGGCGGTAACGGCGGTAACGAAGAAAAATCAGGCAGTGGCGGTAACGGCGGCATATCGCCTGTTGTACTAGTTGACGAATCGGCTGATGGCGGCGTCAAGATTGGCGCCGTATCAGCTTGATCTTGTTTTGGCTCTGGTGAATTTGCCGCATCAGAAGAAGGCGACGCCTGGGAGGTATTTGCAGTACTATCTGGTTGCACAGTCACACCCTTCGAAGAAACTGTCTCGGGGGTAGTCTCAAACGATATTGCCTCCGATAGAACATCGCGAACAGTAGGTTCAACATCAGTGTGATCCGATATGGCATTGAAGGGTGATTGCATCGATGGTGGCTGCGAGGCAACCGCACCACGATCATGACTCAATATAATGTGATTACGCATATCCTTGGCTGCTTCTCGAGCCTCTCTGGCAGCCTGTTCGGTTGTCGCATTCAAGGTTCCGCCAATCGACGGTTCCCCTGGGCTAACAGGCATTGCTACACCAGGACCAGGCGCGAAGGTTGTTACCGGCGGCAAAGCTACGTTCTCTTTAGCAGCTGCCTCGTCTACTTCCGCCGAACTAGCTGCGATATCACGCTGCAGATCAGCAACAGATGGCAGATCCGGTTTCTTAACTTCCGGCTCAACACTACCAGAAATTGTCGACGCTAATTGTTCAGCCAACTTCTTTTCAGCAGCAGCGGCGGCATCTTGGCTGCTATGTTTTTCTAATTCTTCGCTTGCAGCTTTGAGCGCTTCGTCAGTATAGCGTTTTTCTACAGCATTTTTGACGTCATCAACATCACCTACCGGCTCGTGAGATATTGATAACGTACCTATATTGCCCGTGTTTTTATTTTCGGCACTATCTTTCTTGGATGATTTCGACTTGTCGTCTTTATTTTTAGCTTCGGGCACAGGTATCGGTTTGTCGCGTGACTCTTGAAGTTTTGTAGCAATTAATTGTTGGTTGGCGCCGGATGCCATCAGTTGAGCAGCTACCGTCATCGCCGCAGAATTAGTATGTGCATTGCTAAAGCGATCAGTAGCTGCCACAATACCAGTCAAAAACGCTGTCGCTATCTGTTCATCAATCAGTCGGCTTTCACCTCTAAGCTCATTAGCGAGCTGGCATAATACTTCACTGTAACAACTAGATCGCGGATTACTCCATTCTATACTACCCAATTGAGTCGACTCGCCAAGTGTAACACTTGCCACAACCGCATCGTGCAAAATCCGCCCGTGGCTCTCCAGTGCATGGTCCAAATCGGCTTCATCCTTGACACCAATCGCTAACACCATCTCGACGTTATAATCACCTTGACTAAAGTCTAAATCCTTTTGATTAATAGTTGTACGATAAGGTGTAATGAAAATCTTAACCATATCGTCGACAATTTTGTAGCGCAAATGATCAGCTTTCTCTTTGTCTAGCGCAATGATAAAGTCGCGTAGACTATCAACAGTATTTTCAAACGTCTTCTCGGGTTGCAGAAATTTAATCGCTGGCGGTACTGCGCCGCTAAATACCGCAGTGGCATGTTTATTAAGCTTGTTAATCAGCAAAGTTATACCTAAAGCAGCGCTTAACTCGTCAACTGATGGATTGGAGTTGACAGTAACGAGAATATTATTACTTTCTTTAACTTTCTCTACAATCTGCTTTAGCACGTCTGCCATAATTGGTTTATCCTATTTGTTTTATTCGCTATAGACTTTAGTACTATAACATAAGCGTCGTAACAAAGTCAACACCGTTTTTGCAAAACACGACACTTTACAAATAGAGGTGGATAAGTTATAATTGAGAACTGATTGTATATACTAAAGCAATAACAGAGGTAAAGGAATTATATGCCACTTATCAAATCAGCCGTTAAGCGAATGAAGCAGACTGCCAAACGCCGTCAGCGCAACATTGGTATCAAGCGCGATATCAAGTCTGCCACCAAAGAATTTATGGCGAACCCAAGCACCGCTACTCTTAGCAAAGCCCAGAGCGAGTTAGATACTGCCGTCAAAAAAGGTCTACTCAAGAAAGCCACCGCTAGCCGCCGCAAGTCAGCCCTGGCCAAAGTAGCTAAAGCTGCTGGCGTCAAACTTGAAAAGAAAACAACCAAACCATCTACCTCAGCCAAGAAAACTGCCACCAAAAAGCCAACTGCCAAAACCACAGCCACCAAGACTACCACCAAAGCAGCTTAGCTTGAGTCGTCGAAAGGTAAACGCTCTACAAGTTAGAGCGTTTTATTTTTGCCGCAAAGCCACTCGAAACAGAAAATCCTCGAGCGCCATCCACGGATCAATCGTCGACGTCTTCATCTGGTAATCACGTTTTGCCGCTAGTTCAGTCAATGTTGCTAAATCTGTCGGCGATAACTGCCGAGCAAGCGACCGCAATTTTTTGGCAACAAATGGGTGTATACCGAGATCGATCGTGTCGCTAGTATCGGTTTCCTCAACTTTAGACAACATCACCAATTGCGACCACTGCGACCACACTAGCGGCGCAACTTTGTAAGCATCGTCGCTGCGGCGCAACTCGTCAAGCGCACTGCGCAAATCCGCCGTTTCACCGCGCACCGCCAATTCAATAATGTCAAAGATTGAAAATTCGCGCGCCGGCGGCAAAACTGCCGTGATCGTCGCCTTGTCAACTTTTTCAGCATTTTTTAGAGCGGACACGGCGTGCGCTAATTGCATCTGATCGATCTCCACCAGATGCGATTTCTCATCAGCAACTAGAGATCGAGTTATCATGTCGTCTGCTTGCGCCGGAGTTAGCTTTACACCATGCTCGCCAGCATAATTAAGCAGCCATTTCTTGGCAGTCGGACGCTGCTTATCGGTCAGCGGCTCCGCTTCAATTGTTTTGGCGATTTTTCGCAAAGTCTTGTAAGTTTTGGTACGCTTATCGGGTCGTCGTTCAATTAACACCAAATGCGTTTCTGGCGCGACATCTCCGGCCCATTCGCCCAATTTATCCCACAAATCTTTTCTTTCCGAGAATTGCCTCATGACAATTAGCCTCTGCTCTTGGAAAAGACTTAACCCGCGCACCATATCGGCTAACCTGTTGAAATCAAGCGACTCTGGATCAATCCTCTCGGGCTGAAGGTCTAAATCTTTCGCGAGATTTTGCAACTCCTGCTGCGCTTGGTAAGCATTGGCACCAACTATCAAATAAATCATTTGATCTCCACCTGGCAGACCGGGCAAATATGCGTGCCGCGGCCAGCGACTTTTAGCTTGATAATTTCTTGGTCGGGGTGGCGCCGACAGGCTTGACCTTCGCGGCGAAAGACGTTAGCAAATGCCAGATAATTCCCTTTTCGCCCCTCGGCATCAACGTAATTGCGATCGGTCGAGCCACCTTGGTCAATGCTTAATTGCAAAATCTTACGCAGCTCTATAAATAATGTATTCAGCTGCTCGTCGGTAACATTACGAACCCGCGTTTGCGGATGAATCCGTGCCGCCCACAGCGCTTCATCAGCATAAATATTGCCCACGCCAGCAATCACCGACTGATCCAAAAAAACTGGCTTGATCATCGAGTTTTGGCGGCGGCGAATCCGGGCAACGAAATCCTCTGCTTGCGTCGCCGGATCAAGCGGCTCCGGACCGACTTTTTGCATAAACGGCAGGTTTTGCACCTCTGCTGTTGGCAGCAGCTTCATCCAGCCAAATTTGCGCTGATCGTTGAAAAACAACCGCGAGCCATCCGCAAAGTCAATCTGCACCCGCGTTGAGCGATCAGGCAATTCACCAATAAGGCTGTCATTTGGATGACCGCCGGCGAAGTTAGACACTTTATCACCCTCGAGTACCATCGGAAAACAATCCGGGTCCCGGTGACAAGCACGCCCAGATTTTTTCCGACGATACATCGCAGGATGACAACTGCGAAACACCAGCTGCCCCGTCATTTTCAAATGCACCACCAGCGAATAGCGCGAATCTAAGTCGATCATCAGTACCTTAGCGCGCCGCCGCACCGCTGTTACGCTCGCGCCGTACAAAAATTGTTCAACGTCAGCTGGCGCGTTCGGAAAGCTCTTTGGCGAGTCAAAAACCGTTGCTTTTTTCACAACTTTTCCAGGAAGCAGCTCCGCCAAACCGCGGCGGACTGTCTCTACCTCTGGCAGCTCAGGCATTTACGCCTCCAACAAGGCGTTCAGCCTCTGGATAATTAGGTTGTTGTCCGTATATTGCAGCGCTTTCATTCCCGCAATCTCAGCGCCTTCGCAATTCTCTGCCCGGTCGTCAATCATCACGCATTCGCCCGTCGCCACACCCAAACGTTCAGCTGTCAATACAAAGATCTCTGGATTAGGCTTAGCTAAGCTTTCTTCATACGACAGTACACGTACGTCGAATAATTTATCTAATTCGTCAGGCGCGAATAAATACTCTAGCGTATCGCTGCCGACGTTGCTTAGCAAAGCGATTTTCAAACCGCTATGCTGCTGCCGCAAATCTGCGATATAATCTATCAAAGCGCTATTGCGTACGCGTTTTTGCATCAAAAAATTGTGCGCCTGCTGGCGTGTCCAGCCGAAAATTTCGGCAATTTTCGACTCGTATTCTTGGCCGCTAATAAAACCGTAATCATGCTGCTTGTTGATATCGCGCAGCAACAATTTGTCCTCTGACGCGCATAATTGTACCAGCGTATCAATACTGCTGGCGTATAACACTCCAAAACAATCAAAAACAATTGCTTTTACTATCATCTGTCAGAAAACATTATTAAATAGCGGTTTGAAGTTAGGAATCTGATTAACAAAAAGTGCTTGAAGTTTGAGCGTATCGGCATTGAGCGTCCCAGGCGAATCTTTGCAGGTCGACGTCCACAAATTGGTATCGGTATTATCGCCGTCACGTGTCTCAAACACATAAGCTAGACCTTTGGTAGCACAAACACCACGTATATCGTCGTTTGATTTGTTATCAGCAGCCTGGATATTAGCTTTTATCAATGCATAAGTAAACTGTTCATAAGCATTACTATTATTAGCATATTCTTTCTTGTCGATAACTTTATCAAGATATCCAGAATAAGTCACAAAACTACGCGACGTCGGGCTAATGGTAATCCGATAACTTTTGAATTCTTCGTCAGCGACAATTGGCCCGCGCACCGTCCAACGGACGCTACGAATCGAATCTTGATTTTTGATCTTACTCTCAAGCGACTGCTCAGGTGCCTGCTGTTGCGGTTCGGTGTTTCTGTTTGGGTTAAGTAACGACCGTACGAGCGTTACTAAGATAGCAATAACGACGACAACCGTGACAATTGCAATAAAAATCGGCAAAATTCTTGGGCGAGATCCTCTGTACATATCTGTATTTTAGCACATTTATCGAACTTCCGAGAGTGCCACGTCAGAAATAGCTACAGAGCCCAAGCCCTCTTCTCGAAGAGTACGGATTATTTCATCAAATCGTTGGTCGATATCAGGCTGCTCATTGTCTCCGCCTACTATTCCAGTCAGTGGCAAAAACTCCTCACCATAACAATCACCTACTGCAAAAGTGCCATCATGATTACAAAGAATATTGATACTATCTCCTGTTTTGTCAAAATTAAGAACCTCAATTGCATCAACTCCATCTGGCATTAGCAGCGCTGCATGTTCACGCGTAGTACAGCTTTTATCAGTAACTGTCTGCACCTGTACAGAAGGCCCATCATCATTCTCTGCTTCACAACGCAGCACCCGCCAACCCCCAGGGCTATCCTTTTTGCCACGAGTATTCCTAATTAGCAGCACATCATTATCATCGTTAACAAATATACCAAAGAGAAAACTTTCTCGATCGCAATCAGCTTCAACCATTCCCCTATCAAAATTATGCGTCGCAAGAACCCTCTCGCGCAATGATCTATCAAAACGGACACGCCGCTCTAGTTGCTCTATTCGCTCTAGCCTAGCCTTAGACTCCTCATTAAAGTTTCTTTTTTCTGGTGACGCAGTCCGTGCCATAGCGCTTACCTTTTGCTTTCTTTGTTTAGCTAACTACACCTTAACTATACCACAATAATTAGTTATTCGTCTAAGTTTTAAGCGCAATTTATATTTTTATACTTCACCCCAACTATCGCCAACTTTAACGTCAACTTTTAGCTTAATGCCTAAACTTGGATAAATATTTTCCATGGTTTCAACCAAAATTTTGCTAACTTTTTCAGCATTCTGGCGCGGGCATTCGACCATGATGCTATCGTGAATCTGCAAGACCTGGCGACCAAGCGGAATAGAAAGGCTGTTAGTTGATGCAAGTATGCTACCTGAAGAAGTTTGCCTTTCCGGCAAGGCGAATCCGTTCTTTTCGGATTTGCCAGCCTCTGAAGGTAGCCTGCTTGCATCTACATCCGGTCCTTCTGCTAATCGCTTCTCCACCGCCAGCATTGCCATTTTCATCAAGTCCGCCTCTGTCCCCTGAATCGGCATATTAGCAGCCGCTCGCTCAGCGGCCGACCGCACGGCAAAGTTGCTCGATTTGACATCTGGCGTTGGGCGGCGGCGTCCAAACAAAGTTTGAACAAAGCCGTTATCGTGTGCTTGGCGAATCGTCTGTTCCATAAAAGCTTTAACTCGCGGCCGAATCCGATAGTATTCATCTATAAAGTGCTGCGCCTCAGCAAACGACATGTGCGCCGCCTGTGCTAAACCATGCTGGCTCATACCGTACAGCACACCAAAATTCACCACTTTAGCGCGCCGGCGCTGTATGGGTGTTACTTCGTCGATCGGTACGCCGTAAACTTCGGCAGCTGTCTTGGCATGGATATCAACATCAGTATTGAAGTCCTCGACCATCACCGTTTCGCCTGCCATCACTGCTGCCAGACGCAACTCAAACTGCGAGTAATCAGCATTTACGAAAACATTGCCAGGAGCTGGTACAAAGGCATCGCGAATCTGCCGGCCTAGCTCGGTACGAATTGGTATGTTTTGCAAATTCGGATTAGTGCTAGATAGCCGCCCAGTTGCTGTTGCGTCTTGATTAAACGTGGTGTGAATATAACCGTTTGCGTCCGTTTGTTCCGGCAAAGCCGCTACGTATGTATTTTGTAATTTCGACAACTCGCGAAAACGTTCAATCAGCTCAATAATCGGATGCTGCCCGCGCAGCTTGTCAAGCTCTTTTTGATTGGTCGAGTAGCCGGTCTTGCCCTTCTTGATACCAGCTATCGGCAAAAGTAATTTATCAAACAGCGCGCTAGCTAGCTGCGCCGGGCTAGCAATGTTGAATTCGTAGCCGACCATGTCATAGATATTTTGCTGCGTTACTGCAATCTCTCGTGTTAATGATTTATTCATTTTTTCGAGTTTGCTAGTATCTATCTTGATACCTTGAAACTCCATCTGCGCCAAAACGTTAACCAGCGGAAAGTCCATTGTCTGCGCTACTCGCTGAAGGCCGGGCAGCTCAGCCAAGGCTTTCTTTTGCCGCTCGTAAACTTCCCATAAAGCCGCTATCGCTAGCTTGGGATCATCCAGAGATTCTATGCCCGCCAAATCCGCCAGAGCGCGCGATTTGCGCAAAGGATTCAACAAGAACGAACATTGCGCTGTATCGTGCTTAACAGCCGGCAGCTGCCGGCAATTTTTGGCGAGAAGCGCTTTGAGAAAGTCTTTGGTGTCGTGTCCAACAATCAAGCCACCGCGCAAAACGACGCTAACTTCAGCCAACGGCAGACAGGCCGTCTTGCCTTTTTCGTGGCTCAGCCAAACCGAATCGCCATTCCAGATTACCAGCAGTTCCGGCGCCATCACCAGTAGTGGCATAATTTTATCGCTTGGGATTTCAACGGCTGGCACAAAACTATCGTTTTTTACCATTTCTAACGTATCATCGCGCATGTGTTGTGGTAATTTTCGCAACAATGACCTAAACTCTAGCTTTTCTAGCAGCGCGCGCAGCTTGGTCGTATCCAAATCCCGCACGTCCATCGCTGCCAGGTCTAGCTTGACTGGCGCATCGGTGAATAACCGTGCCAATTCCTTGCTCATGTACGCCGATTCCTTGCCATTATCTAGCTTGCGGCGCAAATTGTCTTTGATTTGCCACAAGTTTTCATAAACGCCGTCTAGCGTATCGAATTGCTGCAGCAGTTTGACGGCGGTTTTCTCGCCGACTCCAGGCACCCCGGGAATATTATCAGATGAATCGCCTTTCAGGCTCTTCAGGTCGAGAAATTGATCAATGCGGATACCGTAACGCTTCTCAAATGCCGGAATATCAAATTTATCGATATTGGTTAAGCCCTTTTTGAGCGCATATAAATACGTATTTTGATCAAGAATTTGCAAGGCATCCAAGTCGCTAGTAATCAGATAAGTCTCGATGTCGCCGTGCTTTTCCGCCTGGGCATCCAACGTCGCCATGATATCGTCAGCTTCATAATCGTCAAACTCGTACAGCGGCCAACCAAAGGCCGCCAACAGTTCGTGCAAAATCGGAATCTGCGCGTAAAAATCCGGCGGCGCTGGCTTGCGGCCAGCTTTATATTCGGGGTAAATCGCCAAACGCCGGCGAATATTAGTACCGCGCTTATCCCACGCCACGCAAACATAATCCGGTTCAAGCCGCTTGATCAACTCCAGGCTCAATGCCGCAAAGCCATAAACCCCACCTGTCGGCGTACCATCAGCCGTCGATAGACCCGGCATGGCGTAATAACCGCGATAAAACACGCTCTTGCCGTCGATAATCACTAAACGCCTAGCCATATCTCTATTATACGCTATAATTATGCGCTCAAACATAACCGTAATCATGTATACTAAAGTTATGATATCGCAAGAAAAACCAGCCAAAATTCTGGCATTCGTCGGATTGCCTGGCGCTGGCAAAACCGAAGCAACTAATTTCGTAGCTGCCAAGGGTTTTCCTAAAATCTACGGCGGCGGCATCTTGTACGACGAAATGCGTGCCCGGGGCATTGAAATTACGCCGGAATCGCAAGCTGAGTTTCGCAAACAATGGCGCGAGCACGAAGGTAAAGATATCATAGTTCGCCGCGCCACCGAGCAGCTACATAGACTAATCGACGCCGGACAGCGTCGATTGATATTTGATGGATTATATTCATGGACAGAATACAAATTCCTCAAACACGAATTCCCAGGCGAATTAATAGTTGCTGCTATCGTTGCACCCAAACACTTGCGCCACCACCGCCTAGCTATCCGACCCGAACGGCCTTTCACTACTGACGAAGCTAATAAACGCGATTGGTCTGAAATTGAGGATATTGAAAAAGGCGGCCCGATCGCTATAGCTGACCATTATCTAATTAACGACGGCGACATCACAGCTTTGTATGCCAAGATCAATACATTACTTAGTGCCACCAGGTTTATCAATGTATAAAACTATTGCAAATATCCACGAAGATGTTGGGCACTTTTATGCTTGCGCAATTTCGCTAGCGCTTTGGCTTCAATCTGACGAATACGCTCGCGCGTTACCGCAAATTCCTGTCCGACTTCCTCAAGTGTGTGGCTCTTGCCATTGTCTAAGCCAAAGCGCATTCGCACGATTTTCTGTTCACGCTCGCTAAGTGTACCAAGCAAATCTTTAATCTGTTCTTTGAGTAGCTGATTTGATGCCGACTCTTCCGGACTAATAGTATCTTCGTCCTCAATGAAATCTCCCAACACCGACTCGCCTTCGTCGTCGCCATCACGGCCGACACCAGCATCTAGGCTAGAAATATCTTGCTTGATTTTCATAACATATTCGACTTTTTCCGGCTCCATCTCGAGCTCTTTAGCTAGCTCGTCAATTGTCGGCTCACGATTAAGCTCCTGCGTCATCCGCCGCTGCGTCCGCAATAATTTATTAATCGTCTCGACCATGTGTACCGGTATACGAATGGTTCGCGCCTGGTCAGCAATCGCCCGCGTAATTGCTTGGCGAATCCACCAGGTAGCATAAGTACTGAATTTAAATCCCTTGTCCGGATCGAATTTCTCGACAGCGCGCAGCAAGCCGGTGTGCCCCTCTTGGATCAAATCGAGAAAATCGAGCCCACGCCCGCTATAGCGCTTGGCGATCGATACCACCAGACGCATATTAGCCTCAGCCATCTTATCTTTGGCCTTTTTGTCACCCTGTTTAACACGTTGTGCCAATTCCAGTTCTTCCTCGGCACTCAACAGCGGAATCTTACCGATTTCACGCAAATGCAACCGTACCGAATCATCTGAAATATCATCAAAATACTGATTAGCATTGAGTATATCTTCCGGCGTATCCTCATCCATCAGATCGTTGATGTCTGGCTCGTTGATATCTTGCTGAGAATTCGTATCCGGTTCGTTAAGGTGTTTTTGCGTTTGGTCGTCGTTTGCCACGAGCTTTCTCCTTGATTATGTTATTAAGCATCACACGCAAATCTTTGGCAGTTGTTTCGTCGCCAGTAGCCTCGGCATCGCGCAGTTTAATTAATAATTCCTGTTGGGTTTGTTTGTTGTGTATATTTTCTTTATCTTGCAGCAGGTGGCACATTTCTATATATCGATCGCCGCTATCCCATGCTGCATATCGCTCCTCGGCGCGCAATGATACCATTTTTACATAAATATCAGCTTTTTGCAACTTTTCAGCCTGTTTTTGAGCATCGTTTTCTTCAAGCAAAACCGTCGCTAGCAATTCGCGTTCAGCGCTGCTCCACTGCTGGGCACCGGCGCGCCGCAATTCCTCGCGGCATCGAGCATCGGTCATCGCCAAAGCCAAAATATTATCCTCAAGCACCGCCTGCTCGTCCTTAACTATCGATGTATTTATCACAACTGGTTTAAAAGTCCGTTTCTTAGCGGAATTGCCAGCTAATTTTTGCCGAACCGCCGCTTCGCTAGTGTGCGACATGTTAGCGATCCGCTTGATATAGTACTCACGTTCAACCGGATCAGCCAGTCCGCGCACAATTCGCAGCGCCACCGTCGTAAAAGCCCGCTGCCCGGCTGCCGTGTCGAGATTACAGCGCTGAGCATGCTGACGCAATACCCACTCCACCGCCGGCTCGTTGCGATTCACGGCATCACGCCAGGCTTGAACACTTGATTTGATCAGTTCATCTGGATCTTTGATACCATCTGGCAGCGAGATAATTGTCAGCTCGACGTCCTCGCGCGAGGCTAGCTCGATCGCCCGCTCGGTCGCCGCTACGCCAGCCTGATCGCCGTCATAGCAAAGCCGCACGTCACCAGTCAGCCGCTTGACCGCCTTGATATGATTCTCGGTCATTGATGTTCCCGCCGTCGCCACTACCTGCGCCACTCCCGCTTGGTGGCTGCTAACTACATCCAGATTACCCTCGACCATCACTACAAAACCGCTTTTGCGAATAGCCTCTTTAGCCTGGCTCAGCGCAAAAATATGCCGTCCTTTATCGTAGAGTAATGTCTGCGGTGTATTGAGATACTTCGGCGCATTTGGCACATCGCCAATAATCCGCCCGGTAAATCCAATCACCTGCCCGCTGGCGTCCATCAACGGAATCGTCATCCGGCCGCGAAACAGATCCTTGCCATAGCGATTGAGCAGCCCCGCATCGTTAATCTCCTGGCGGGTAAAACCTTTCTTCTCGAGAGCCGAAACCAGCGCTGTACCACTATCTGGCGCATAGCCAATTTGAAAATCCTGGACAACCTGGCGCGACAACTTTCGGCGCTTGAATACATAATCAACCGCCTGCTGATTGCGCAACAAGCTCTGCTGAAAATAGCGCGCTGCCAAAGCATTAGCCTCTAATAATCGTTTTCTGTAAGCACTGCGCTTTTTGGCATTGGCCGACTGGTAATCACTCAAGTCAACCCCGGCTTTGCGCGCCAAAAATTCTAAAGCTTGGCGAAAATCCATTCCTTCCGCCTCCATCACGAAAGCAAAAACATCGCCGCCTTTATTGCTCGAAAAATCGTGCCAAATATTCTTCTCGGGACTGACAAAAAAGCTTGGCGTTTTCTCGCCAGTAAACGGACTTAATCCTTTGTAGCTGCGCCCTGCTCGCTTCAGCTCGACATATTCGCCAATCACGTCTTCGATGTTGAGCCGCGCCCGTATTTCCTCCTTGGCATCCATATAATTTAGTATATCACTCTTTACCTCTGTTAGTGGTTGTGGTTAAATAAGAGCATGAATCAAGACCCATACACCAATCCGCAGCAGCCATATCCGCAAGGGTCGTCTTCTAATAATTTGCCGCCAGAACCACAATCCTCGTCGTACAACCAATCCTACGAGCAAAGCTACACCAGTCAACCGCAAGAAAATGACCCATACGGTAGTTCATACTACGCAGCTCAGCCCCAACAGCCTTACGGTCAGCCAAATGATCCATTCAATCAATTTCCACAGTCAAGCCAACTCCAACAAACATACAATCCAGCACCACAGCCCCTCAACACTTTTCCAGCCTATGCCAGCAATCCAAACGACGACTATAATACCGTAGATTACCTCAACCGAATTGCCCCACAAGAGCAAAGAACTGTCAATCGAGTCGCTATGATTGCGCTAGTAGGTGCTGTCATCACTAGTATTATTGTAGTTTTGATCATGATTATTAATCCAGGTGCACCCGACACCAATAGCCTTGTTCAACCAATTCGCGACCGTACCGACACATTAGAAAAAGTCGTCAACGAGAATGAGGGTCGCTTGTCACAAACCGAAATTGCCGAAGCCAATACAGCGTTAGACAGCACTTTGACTACCATACAAACTCACCTCGATGCCATCATCAAAGAACGCAAAATCCAAAAAAAACCGACCAAGGTTGAAAAAGATTATTTGGCAGCCCTACAGAAAAAACTCAACGATTCTTATCAAAAGGGCAAACTCGACAGCGGCTATACCACAGCTATGACATACGAGTTAACTATCTTAAAATCTCAAATCAACAAACTCAAAAAAACTAGTGATTCCAAATCTATTCGTTCATTCTGCGATGAATCGATCAAGAATCTCGATCTTGTCCTCAAGGCTTATCATGACTTCGCCTCGACTAAACAGTAAAGAAGTTTGTTTACTCTGTTACTAATCGATGACTCAATCGCGCTAAATCAAAGAGCTCGTCATCGCTTAGCTGACCACTGCAAATCACCGTAATCCAATGTTTCTTATTGAGGTGAAAACCCGGTTGAACCGATTCATATTTCCGCTGTAAATTCAACGATAGCTGCGGATCGCATTTCAAACTAACTCGCAGTGGCTTCGAGTCTTCAGCTATTAGCGCAAACATTTTTTCGTTTTGTCCGGCATCTTTGCGTCCAACTTTATACACCGCCACTTTTTCGCCAAACGGATAATCCAGCCAAGCGTCTGGAAAGCTTAATAGTAGCTCCTCTAATTGCTGATGTGTCACAACCATTTACTCCGAATAAAATACGTCAACATTGCAGCCGGTAGGACTATTAACACTGTCATCGTCATCCAAAACATCCAATCGCTATGGAATGGCAGCTGCGAAAAGTTCATTCCAGCCAACCCTGTAACAAATGAAATTGGCATAAATATGGTAGTCACAATCGTCAGTCGTTTCATTACATCATTCATTCGATTTGATACTACTGACAAATACATATCAAGGGCGCTAGTCAACAGGTCGCGCATAGTATCGATCAACTCGTGCACCCGCCAAGCGTAATCATAGCTGTCACGGATATAAATCCGACACCTCCTATCAAACACCTCATAGCGGCCATTAATCAAACTATTTAGCATATTCATCAGTGGCAAAATCACTTTACGTAAATCAGCTAATTGCCGTTTATAAGCAAAAAGCTGTTGCAGCTGATGGCGGCCTGGATCATAGATCATTGTATCTTCTAATTGGTCTGTAACGTCATCAATCGTATTTAAAATCGGTATATACTGCTCAATTGTAAATTGAATAATAATAGATGCTATCAGCGACGGCGTTAATAATCCTTGGCGATGCGCCTCAATCCGTTCGACGATCTCGCCGTCTAACTCGTCTCGATGCAGGGTAATGATCTTTTCTTTACTCAGCAGAATAGTCAATCCACGCCAATGCACACTGCGACGTTCAACTTCGGGAATCTCCACCTTAATTAGCAACCAGTCTCGTCCTTCAATTGCTTGCGGTAGCCAACGATCTTCTATCAGAACTCTTCGCTGCAGTTCTGGCAGGTCTAATTCATTAATTAAATTTTGTCTTACCTCTAGCGCATCTCCGTCTATATCGCGCCATATATTATTCATCATACCTTTACTTTCTCGATATAGTACTTTAATTCCATAATGCTACCGCGAATATCCTCCAGCGCCCGATGGTCTTCTGGTTTAGCAAACTTCTTACCAAATTTACCCTCAAACACTACCTTCCAAGCGCTGACATCCAGCATCCGATAGTGTAGCTTTTTTGACAACAACGGCCAACATTGGTCAATAAATCGCCGATCTTGATGAATCGAATTACCACCTAGCAAGATCCGCGGTTCGTCCGCAAAATATTCACCGCAAAACGCCAGCAAATCCTGCTCTACTTCAGCCAGTGGCTTGCCCGAAACATTTTGTTCCTCCAGCCCGCACCGCGCCGCCGGATGCTCATTCCAAAAGCTAGCATTGCGGTCAAGTAGCCGCTTCAATTTCGCCGGCTCATGCCGCACCACGCCTTCATAAGTAGCGATTTCCGTAAAATCCCAATCAGTGGCAATCGCCGCCACCTCCAAAATCTCATCATGCACCGGATCTAGCCCGGTCATCTCCAAATCCATCCATAGAATCTTTTTCGGCTTGAAACTCGCTTTCATATACCCAGTATACTACTTTTTGGCGTCATAGTAATCGCTAGCATAGCGGTCTGACACTTGCTGTAGCAACTCCTCGACTTCATCGCCGAATCGCGCTACCCCGCCGAGATTTAGACGTCTTTCCTTATTCATTCGGACAAATTCATAAGCGTCTTCCGACGGATTAAAATTTGCCTCTTCTATCAATGCTTCGTACAATGACACCGCGTCACCACGATCATACTCAACACCATACGGCATCATACCTAAACTCTTAAGATTCGCCGCATAACGCTCGGCTACCTCGGTATCTACACCAGATTCCAATGCTTTATCCAGCTGCAACGCCTGCATGAAATAATCATCCGTCGGGTCGCCGTACAATTCGTGCGGCAGACTCACACCTTCAATGCGCGCATCATCAACACCGCGAACTTGCATCTCTGAAAGCAGCCGCACCGCCTTTAGCGCCAGTTTATTACCAAGCTGATGATGCTCGTTATGCTCATAAACCGTCGGCCGGATAATATGCTCGGCTGTATCTAGCACTGCCTGCGTGGTCGCTTTCAGCTCCCAGCCGTTAGGGCCTTTACAAACGAGGACTTGATTAATCGTAAAATCGCGCTCCTCCATATGCTCATTGACCGAACCAATCCGCTCCGCCCCGTAACCATGCATCGCGCGGCGAGAAACGCCACGACAAATCGCAGATAGTTTCATCGACATCATCGCTATAATTATCTTCGAGTTTTTCTTCGAGAACCACCAAATCAACATCGCGCGGCGGCGTCGGTTCGCAGCTATCATCAACTAGCACCTCGAGCACCTGCCGTGCCTCCTTTTAGACCTATATATTCTGGCAACTCGTCCAGGTCAAAGCCCAGATTTGCCCGCTCTATAATTTCATCCGATAACCTACAGCCATAAATTTCATTGCAACTTCTCTCCGGGATTACTTGGCGCTCGCCCTTGTCCAGCGCTACTAACGAACGTGACCGATGCATATTTGGTTGAATATCCCTAGGCGTGGGTTTTGCTCTCTCCATCTTCTTTTGTTTTAGCATAAACGTGATAAAAAGTCAATAAAATTACCTGACGAAATACCCCTCCCGACGCGAGAGATCTACTATCCCGACGGAGACCGCAACCTAATCACCACAAAGCTAGCGTCTAGATCATCATCCAATGCGTATACTCGCCTATGCTATACTAAGCCCATGACAAAACGTATTCTCCTCAAACTTTCCGGCGAGCAGCTACAGGGCGAGTTTGCCAGCGGTTTCGACCCGCAGCGCGCCCGCTGGATCGCCGAACAAATCAAGCCGGCCCTGGCGGACGGCGCCGAAATCGTCATCATGGTTGGCGGCGGCAACTACGTCCGCGGCAATCAAATCGTCGGCCACGGCATTCAGCCGGTTTCTGCCCATAATATCGGTATGCTATCGACGCTGATGAATGCCATCGCTCTGGCCGACGTCTTCAACGACGCTGACTTGCCGACCCGCGCTCTATCAACCGTCGAAGTCAACCAATTTATTGATCACTACACTTTTCGCCGTGCCCTCAGCCACATCCAAAAAGGCCGCGTGGTCATCGTAGCCTGCGGCACCGGCCGGCCATTTTTGACCACTGATACTGCCGCGCTCAACTTGGCGCTAGAAATGCAGTGCGATGTTGTCGTTAAAACAACGAAAGTTGACGGCGTCTACGACAAAGACCCGGCTAAATTCCCTGACGCCATCAAATTCGACCACATATCTTACCACGATGTTTTGACCAACCCCGACATCACCGTCATGGATAAGGCGGCCATCGGCCTAGCCATGGACGAGCACATCCCAGTCATTATTTGCGACCTGTTGACAGATGGCAACATCGCCAGGGCAGCCTGCGGCGAGACGGTTGGCACACTTATTAGCTAGCGAGATGATAATCGCTCATCATACCGAGGCGACTGAGCGCTAATCTTTCTTTTTGTCCAGCTTATCCAACTTGAGGAAGTGAACGATTGCATAAACCACAAACGCCACCGCCAGCAGCGTAATCAGCGAGCTGATAAACGCACCGTACATGAACTCACCTTTGCGACCAGCAAACTCAACCGTGAACGATGCCGCTTGCAAACCTTTTTGCGAGCCAACAATCAGCTGCACTAGCGGGTCGATGAACGCCGTCACCAGCTTTTTGACCGTATCGCCAGCTGCCGTACCAATCGCCAGACCAACTGCCAAGCCGACCACGCCCTGCTCGCGGATGAAATTGATGAAACCGCCCATATGAGTATCTTTGATTGCCGCGCTAACGACTTTCTTTTCTTTGGCAGCAACCGCTTTAGCAGCAGTCTTTGCGCCACGGGTAGCCGATTTCTTTGATGAAATAGTTTTTGTCATAAGCAACTCCTAACTCCTTTATCTATACTCTTGATTGTAACACGTTCAATAATCTACGTGCTTTAGTTAATTTTCCAGTTCTCAATTTGCTGGGCGGGAGTTGCTGATATAATTCAATTGCTTTCTCCATCAGCTCAATATTACCAGTTCTATTTGCCACTTTCCGCATACTGTCTGGCAAAAAGAATACATTTTTCGACTTATCTCCTTCAACCAAGCTTTCATCCACTACGGTAGCTACTTTGATAGCTTCCTCTCCCATGCCAGTGCTTATCAGTTGGCGACACAACCTATCCGCTTCTGCCAAGTCATTACGCGAATCAACATCCAAATAAATACCAGAAAGATCTGCCATTAAGTCGACAGCCTTTTCCGGATGGTGTTGACGGCGAAAAATTTGCGCATTATATTCCATCTCCAGCAGCTTTCTGCCAGGAATTGATGGTAGGCTTATCAGTTGCAATATATTGTCACGAGGATTATCCTGAAATCGCATATCTGAACTAGAAAAGTTTAGCCAAGGCCTTGAATCAATGAATCTTTCTCTGTTGATTTCGGGAGACAGCTGTTTTAGCACTTCATTAGTATATAAGCTATTAATCGCTCTTAGTTCGCCAATCTCCAGCTGACTTAATGGATCCTTGTCACCAATAGCACTAGTAACTTCACAATACAACTCCTTGGTTGGCGTATCAAGCATGAATAGGCGATCAGTCTTTCTATCGGGAATCAAAACAAAAGCGTGCTGATTCGCATAAGCAACAAGATGTTCTACACCAATCTTGTCTAGACATTCTGACGCCACAATTGTATAACCAAAACAATTAGCCGCTTCTCTTTCTGCCAAACTATCTGCATTAAATTCTGGCGTCAAATCGCCAGTAGTTGCAAAATCTAGCGATTTTCGTACCAGCGAACCAACACTTTCTGCTGCCTCAACTTTATCATTAAACAGCTGCGACGATTGCTGATAATCTGCCGCTATCGTCCTTAATTGCTGTGACTGCAACAATAATTCTCGTTGCAAACCAGGATCGGTTTCTAAAAGTCTCTGTTTTGGCGTCAACAGGCCGGATGAATACTGTTCGTACACTTTATAGTTATATCATAATAATCTATTTTTACAACCGCTCTGGCGCCGCAATTCCCAAAATCGTCAAGCCAGCCTTCAAAATATCCGCATACACCGCCACGATGCCGACTCGGTGCGCTTCTTTGTCGCTGCCGACAACCTGATTCTTTTCGTAATAACGGTTGAATTCCTGGGCTAGCTCAAACAAATAGGTGCAAATATGGTGCGGCTCCAAACTCTCTGTGGCGCGATTGACCGCCTCCGTATACTCGCTCAATTTTCGTACCAGCGCCCGATCTTCGTCAAACAGCTCCTTCGGAAATGCCACCGCTTGCTCGGATTTCGCCAAAATACCCCGTGCCCGAGCATGCGCGTATTGCAAATAGCTGCCAGTGTTGCCGGTCAAGCTGACCGCATCATTGACATCAAACACTACGTCGCTGCCGACTTTCACTTTCAAGAATTGATAGCGCAAAGCGCCCGCCACCACCTCGTCAGTTGGCTGGCTGCCGCGCGCCGCGATCGCCTTCTTGAACTCGTCAAATATCCAATCAATCGTTACCACTTCGCCAGTTCGCGAACTCATCTTGCCAGTCGTCAATTTGACGAGGCCAGTTGCATAATTAAACAATTTGCCTTTCAGCGCCGGAATCGCCAATTCGCTGGCGGCAATCACGCCGCGGAAATACGCCGCCTGCTCCTCGCCATTAACCGTAATCGACAAATCCAAATTCGGATAATCCTGGTATTTCAGCTGAATCAGCCCCATGTCGTGAGCGCCATATAGGCCGTTGCCGTGCGAACCGATAAACACATTGTCGAACGCGCCGTACTGGCTGCCCTTGAAAACATACGCACCATCAGACTTGGTGAAAACTTCCGGCGTTTTCTCTTTGATTAGCTTCTTGCCCGGTTCCTCGGTTTCGCTCTCAACATACCGCCGCTCAATTGGCACATTGCCTAGCCGCGCCACATTAGCGTCAATTTCGTCAAAGCTCCACTGCTTGCACGTTTCGTAAACTTTCTTGTAGAGCGGATCATCCAGCACAAATGACTGTTTGGCCAGCTCGTCAATTTCCGCCTTGGCCTCTGGCGACTCCTTGGCCGCCTGCGCACCTTCGACATACATCCGGCTCATGAATTGGTTGCGTTGATCCGCTGGGATCTCGTCAAGTTTGCTGGCGTCACCGTCAATTTCGCGCAAAATCGCCCACATGCTCTTGCCGACATGCGTGCCGACATCGCCGTGATAACTAACGCGGTGTACCTGCGCGCCATCCACTGCCAGCAAATTCGCCATGGTGTCCGCAGTAATCGCGTTCAATGCATGGCCGATGTGCATCGCCTTGAACGGGTTCGGGCAATTAGTTTCGATCACTGCCGTTTTGCCAGCGCGTTTGGTCGTCGGGCGCACTTTCAACGACTCCAGCACCGCTTGGTCGCTCAACTTCACATTGATAAAACCAGGCCCCGCCACGCTAACCTCGCTAAACCGCTCGTCAGCGCGCAGCTTGGCAACAATCGCCTCGGCGATTTCCCGCGGATTTTTACCAAGTGGCTTCGCCAACTGCAAAGCCACATTGGTCGCAAAATCACCAAACTTCGGGTCAGGACGCGTCAATTGCACGTCAAGCTGCCGTTGATAAAGCTCGTCGACTATTCTTTGCAAAGCTATAATACAATCAATCATAGACTATATTATAGCACCTTCTACTGAGATTACTCTTTAAGCACCGTCTAGATCCGGTTGACGATAAACTGATACTGGCGTAATATTACGAGCATAATTTGAACGCAAAACTGCTCGCAGCATTACTAAATCGTCGCTACTGCCAAAACCAATGGCTTCTGTATCTAATGTTGTTTGTTTTTCTTCAGCCACATTTATTCCTTTTTATTTTAGTTTGACATACTTCGATATAATAGCATACTGTTTTTATTTTGTCAATACCATCGCTGGTAGTAGTTCTAGAGAATAACTATTACCAACAAACCTATAGCTAGTTTTATTATCCAGTATTCTTCGAGAATATCAATTGATGGCGGGACAAAAAACTAAGAATCTCCGGATAGGACAGCCCGAATCAACCCTGTGAATAACGGATGCGGCCGTGTAGGTCGTGAACGAAACTCAGGATGCGCTTGCGTTGCCACAAAATAACGGCAAGCGGGTGCCTCGATAAACTCAACCAATTTACCATCAGGAGACAATCCAGATATTGTCACGCCGCCACGCGCAATATCATCAAGAAACTGTTGGTTTACTTCATAGCGGTGGCGGTGACGCTCTTCAGTATGATCTGACTGATAAATTTTAGAAACTAGTGATCCCGGTGTAAATATTGCTGGGTAGTTACCTAGCCGTAGCGTACCACCAGTCGATTCTTTACCTTCTTGGCCAGGCATAATGTACACTACGTCGTGTGTAGTCGCATTATCAAATTCCGTACTATTAGCATCATCAAGCTTAGCCCGCCTAGCTGCCGCTATTATCGCTGTCTGCAAACCCAAGCAAATCCCTAGATACGGTACATCACACTCAAGCGCGTACCGTGCAGCAGCAATTTTACCCTCAACTCCGCGCGAACCGAAACCACCAGGCACTAGCAGCGCATCGACCGTCTCGAAATCGCGCTCAGTGACAGTCTCGGCGTTGAGCCATTTGATATGTAAGCCGACATTCTCGCGCCAAGCTGCACTCTTTAGCGCCTCAGTCACCGACAGATAAGTATCCTCGTTATCCATGTATTTTGCCACCAGACCGACGGTCACGATATCGGCTGGTTTTTTGCTCTGCTGACGAGCCAACGACTGCCACTTAGTTAGATTCGGTTGAGCAAAATTATCAGTAAATTTATCGAGGATAGTCATCAGCGGGCTAGCTGCTATCCGCTCAGGAATCCTAAAAACCGTATTAAGATTCGGCATCATCAACACGCCTGACAGGTCAACGCCGCCATACAGCGCAATTTTACGAGCAATTGGCTCTGGCGCCGGCTCGTCGCTGCGGACAATGACAATCTCAGGTACAATCCCGAAACCACGCAAATCGTTAAGCGCATTTTGAGCCGGTTTACTCTTGAACTCTTTGCTGGTACCAATGAATGGCACATAGACAACATGTGCGTACAGACAGCGTTCTTTGCCAATTTTGTGAGCAAACTCGCGAATCGCCTCGACGAAACTCAACCCTTCATAATCGCCCACCGTTCCGCCAATCTCAACAATGTGCACGTCGCTGCCAGCGCCAGCTGCCACGATGGAATCCTGAATCGCCTGTGTCAAATGCGGGATCAGCTGAACAGTCTTGCCGTGAAATTTACCGGCCCGCTCATCAGCTATCAGTTCCGACAACAAGCGACCAGCCAGCGTAGCGTTCTTTTGTGTCAACTCAATATCGAGAAAGCGCTCATAATGCCCGAGATCAAGGTCTGTCTCGGCACCATCACGCGTCACAAAGCATTCGCCGTGCTCTGCCGGATTAAGCAAACCCGCATCTACATTGAGATACGGGTCGCATTTTTGGATAGACACCTTCAGGCCTTTCGCCTGCAGTACTGCGCCAATACTAGCCGCGGTAATCCCTTTACCTACCCCCGAAAGGACTCCTCCGGTTACGAAAATATATTTTGTCTGTTTACCCATGTGTGATTGCTCTTCCATGGACTTCTATTATAGCATGTCCAATACGTATAACACTACATATAGCGTACTTATTGGCAACCTTCGCACATAGTTAGCGTCGCCGGGTCAATCGGCGCTGGTTCTACACCATCCGTTTCAGCTTTCTCGTTAGCCTCCTCCTGCAGTTCTTTCATCGTCTGATCGATCGCTGCAAGCTTCTCATCAAGCGTCATATCGTCATTTATGATTGCTGATGGATTCATTTTCTCCCCTTTGCTTATGCTCTATTATCATACGTTAGCGAATAACGTTTAATCTAGCGCAAATGATTTGATATTCGTTGTGAAAATTACCAAAGCTTCTACTTTACAGTATTAACCTCGTAATTAGTATTGGTGCTCTCAAAGAAATTGACCAACTCTAACGTATCGTTGGCCGCTGCCATCCACTTGGCTGGATTTGCTACGTTATACTCTTTCTCGAAACCCAGTTCTTCCAGGCGGCGGTCAGTCATGAACTTGACATACTGGTTAACGTAATCCGCGTTCAAGCCTAGAATACCCTTTGGTAGCATATCCTTATTATAAGCCTCTTCTAATTTAACCGCCTGCAGAATCAAATCGCGAATTTCATCAGCAAATTCCTGCGTTTGCAAATCCGGATTTTCATCCAAAATTGTCAGCAGCAGATTGATGCCAAACGTCAAATGTAAATTCTCATCCTTAGTAATCCAATCCAGCAAACTGCCAACGTTGCGCAGCAAATTGCGCCGGCGGAAACTCATACCGACCATGAAACCACTATAAAACCAAATGCCTTCTAACACGATATTGTAAGCCACCAAATTGCGCACGAAATCTTTCTTGCCCTCGGTAGTTGTCACGTCTAATTTGTCGTTGAGCATACGGCCGACATATTTTGTCTGGAAATCTGATTTGTCTTTCAAACTCTTTTTGCCGTAGCCGGCTGCATAAATCTCTTGGCGGTCAAACGGAAAAGTTTCGATAATATACTCGAACGTCATAAAATGGTTAGCTTCTTCCCACATCTGTTTCGACAGATACAAATGGCACTCCGCGGCATTAACATACGGATAAATACCAAAGGCTAGCGATTTGTTAATTAGCAATTCGTTCGGATTCAAATAGCTAATGACAGTTTTGAGGGCGTGTTTTTCGTCGTCGGTCAATTTTTCGAAATTGGCTAAATCCTGGACTAATTGCACCTCATTCGGGAACCAAGTGTTAGCAACAGCCTGATTATACAAATCCATCGCCCATTGGTAGCGGACTGGTTTGAGCTGCAGGCCGTCGCGCAGGCCCGAGCCGAGAATACCTTGCGGTTGTGTTGTTTGCGACATAATTTCCTCCTTTATATAATTATTGTGATTTTGTCAACGATTATGATTGTTTACGGCGAGCGAAGCCGAAGCCGCTAACCCGCTTGGCGCTATCGGTACGAATTTTTTGTACTGACTGCGATTGGACGGTAGTTTGCTCGGACTGATGACGCGGTTTCACGTGCAAGTAGTAAGTAGTCTTGAGGCCGCGGCGCCACGCTTCTGAATAAATCTCTATATACTCATCGACGTCGCGCGATTCTAAATACATATTGCGGCTAATCGCCTGGTCAACCCATTTTTGCGCCCGAGCGGCTACTTCAACAAAGGCGTACGGGCTCAACTGAAAGCTGGTCTTGTATACGTCGCGCACCGCTTGCGGAATTTGCTCAATCCCTTGGATATCACCCTGATTTGCCAGCAGATCATCTTTAACCGATTCCCAGAGGTTAAGCTGCTTGAGCTTGCGTACCAGATTAGCATTAACCTCTAGAAATTTGCCATTGAGCGTGCTGCGGCTAAAAATCTGGCTAAATTGCGGGTCGAGCCCCGGCGTCGTACCAACCACATGCGAGATATTAGCTGTCGGTGCAATCGCCATCAAGGTAGCGTTGCGCATACCCTTTTTAACTTTTTGGCGAAGCGATCCCCAGTCTAGGCGCGAGCTGCTATTAACTTTCACTTTAAGACCGCGCTCTGTTGTAAGTTTATCAACGGTATCAATCGGCAGAATACCTTTGCTCCAACCGCTACCTGAGAAGTTCGGATAGCTGCCGCGTTCAGCTGCTAAGTTCGCCGACTCATCGATAGCGTGAAAACTAATAAATTCGGTTAGCTGGTCGACCAAATCATACGCCGCTTCGCTCTCATAGCTAATTTCTAACTTTTCTAAAACATCTGATAACCCCATATAGCCAAGCCCTAGCGCCCGATTCAGCTCGTTGCTACGCATCGCTTCCGGAATTGGCGTATTAGTTATGTCGATTAGATTGTCTAACTGCCGCGTAGCCGACCGTACCGCTGATTCTAGCCGCTGCCAATCCCAAGTTTTATCAGCCCCCAGAAACGCCGATAAATTAATACTCACCAAATTACAGGTCGCGATATTTTTCTCATCTTCTGGCAGGGTAATCTCCGTACAAAGGTTGCTAAGATGAATCGTACCAGTGTTGTTGTTGAGTGCCCGCAGGTTGATAGCGTCCTTCCAAGTTAGCCACGGGTGGCCAGTCGCTTGCAAACTGCCGAGAATTTGGCGGAATTGCTGGCGCGCTGGAACAACCTCAAATCTTTTAATTTTACCAGTTTTAGCAAGCTTAACGTACGCCTTGTAGCGCTGACTAAACGCCTCGCCATATAATTCATGCAAGTCACTAACTTCTGCCGGATCAAACAAATACCAATCTTGATTCTGCTGAACACGTTTCATAAACTCGTCGGAAATAAACACCGCCGTATCGAGAAACCGCGTCCGCAAATACGGGTCGCCGGAGTTTTGGCGCAAATCTAGAAACTGCGGAAAATTAAGGTGCCAGTTTTCCATATAGGCAGCCGCCGCGCCAGCTTTCTTGCCCTTGCGACTAACCGCAAACAGCGCTGTATCAATCATTTTCATAAACGGAATCGGGCCCGTCGATTCGGTGTTGGTAGTTTTCACCGGACTGCCAGCTGCACGCAGCTTATTCATGCTAATACCAATACCGCCCGTACCTTTAGCGATAAACATGGTGTCGCGGATACTTTTGGCGATAGATTCCATATCGTCCTGAACCTCCATAACAAAACAATTGCTAAGCTGCGGAAACGAACCACCAGCATTAACACGCGTACTGCCGCCCGGGCTGTATTCCAGGTTAGCCATATGTTTATAAAAACCAATCGCTGCCTCAGTTGGATTAGCTTCATTAAAGCTCAAACCCATAGCAATACGCATATTGGTAAATTGCGGCACTTCAATCGGCTCGCCGTTTTGGCGGCGCAAAGCATAGCGGTTGCGATTAGTTACTACGCCAAGATATTTGCTGAGAGTATCCTTGCTGGGATCGAGAGCGGCCGCTAACTTCTTTAGATTAAATAATTTTGAATCTGCCATCCGCTTATCAAGCAGACCGTCTTTAACCGCCTGGCGGATGTAAGCCGGAAATTTCTGTACATGCAGATCCTTGAGGTCAGAATCATTAGCATAGCTGCCCAGTACCTCTCTGTAGATCGTCTTAAGCAATAACCGAGCTGCAATCGTGTCGAAATCCGGATCGTCCTTGACATTCTGCAGCGCCGTCTGGATTAGCGCTTCATTAAGCTGTTCAATCGTCATACCGTCAAAAAGCGTCAGTTGCAGCTCAGCGGCTACTTGCGCTACCTTGGCTATTTGATCTGGTAGACCTTCGCTGGCTTCTAGCAGCGCTAATTTGATCTTGTTGGCATCGAACGCTTCCTGCTGGCCGTCGCGCTTAGTGATTGTAATATTTGTCATTATTTCCTTCCGTTATCGTTTGTCATTGGGGCGCAAAAAACAATCGCCAGATCGTCACATCTAGCTGCGCGCTATTTATTTGCGCATTTGTCTATTTTGCTGAACACTATACATATAGCGTTTATATACCAAGCATAAACGCTAAATATGGATTTTTCAAGCGTTTTTGCTAGTAATTTTCACAACTGCTTTTGCCCGTGCTATCATGGAAAATATGGAATCTATTATTTCTATTGCTCATTTCAAGATGCAATTCGGCAAGACCGAAGTCATCAAAGACCTAAGTTTTGATGTCAAACGTGGCGAAACATTCGGGTTTCTCGGCAGCAACGGCTCCGGTAAGACTACTACCATCCGCGCCTTGCTCGGCATCTATCAACCGACCGCCGGCGAACTGCTGATTAACGGTAAGCCTTACTCGGTATCAAGCGGCGTCAAACTTGGTTATTTGCCAGAAGAACGCGGCCTTTACAAAAAAGAGTCAGTTATTGATATTATGACCTATTTCGGGCAACTCAAAGGTATGAGCCGCACCGACGCCCGCCAAAAATCGCTTGATTTTCTGAAACGCGTCGATCTGCTTGACAAAGCCAAAACTCGTCTCGACAAGCTCAGCGGCGGCCAGCAGCAAAAAGTTCAGCTGGGCATCACCGTCATCGACGACCCGGAGCTATTAATCCTCGACGAACCAACCAAAGGCTTTGACCCAGTCAATCGCCGCCTGCTAATGGAAATTATCGAAGAGCATCAGTCTAAAGGTGCTACCGTAGTGATGATTACCCACCAAATGGAAGAAGTCGAACGCCTATGCGACCGCATATTGCTACTGAAAGACGGTACAGCACGCGCTTACGGCACCGTGGCTAGCGTTCGCAAACAATTTGGCGGCAAATCGCTCGACGACATCTTTATCCAAGTTTACAGCCGCGACAACAAGGAGGAACAAAATGCATAATTTATCGACTGTTATTCGTTTCGAAATCGTTCGCGCTCTCAAGAAAAAATCATTCTGGATCCTAGCGATTAGTTTTCCACTAATGTTTGCGGCAATCTTCGGTATCATATTCTTGTCAAACAAAGCCACCGACGACGCTGCTGAAAAGCTTAAAAATCAATCATTCAGTATCGCTATTACCGACGAATCGAAATTAGTCAAACCGCAGTTAATCGCTGCCGCGAAAGCCACAGAGATAAAATCCAGTGACAAACAGCTTGCTATTAATCGCGTTAAAAACGGTCAGCTTGACGCCTATATTTATTACCCGAAAAATCTCGACCAGCAATCAGTCGAAGTCTACGGCAAAGATGTCGGTATTTTTGACAACGGTCGTTATAGCAGCCTCGCTAATAGTCTATTATCCGCCTCTGTCCAATCAGGCGTTGATCCTGCCATCCAAAAAATTATCCAAGGTAAAATTAGTTCTACCAGCACTGTTTACCGCGATGGCAAAGTCCACGATAGCATTCAAGAGATGATCTTGCCGGGAGTATTCCTGATACTATTTTACTTCTTGATTACATTCTTCGGTAATCAAATGTTAACCAGTACTACCGAGGAAAAAGAAAATCGCGTCATCGAGATGATTCTCACTACTATCGAGGCACGCACTTTAATTATCGGTAAAATTATCTCATTAATTGTTCTAGCGATTATTCAAGGCTTGCTTATAGTTCTGCCAGTACTCACCGGCTATCTGCTGTTTCATGACCAGCTCAAGCTGCCGTCGGTCGATCTCAGTAGTTTGCCGATTGACCCGTTGCGTATAGGTATTGGCTTTTTGGTGTTTGCCAGTAGCTTCATGCTGTTCACCGGCCTACTAGTAGCAATCGGTGCTGCAGTGCCTACCGCCAAAGAAGCTAATAGTTTCTTCGGCATAGTAATGATTTTACTATTCGGCCCGCTGTATGCTATAACAATGTTCATATCGATACCTGATTCACCATTAGTGAAATTCCTATCCCTCTTCCCGTTAACATCACCGATCCCGCTAATGTTGCGTAATGCTGCTGGTAATCTCGGAGTTAACGAAGCTATAATAGGTATTGCCATATTAATCATCTCAGCTACTATTATCATGGCTATCGCCGTACGTATCTTCCGCTTCGGCGCACTCGAATACAGCCGCAAGCTCAGCGCCAAAGAAATCTTCGCCCGCAAGTAGTATTCGCTTTTTATTGAGCAAGTTATTGCCAAAGTTCTTTTTACGTTGTAAAATAGCGAAGTTGCAGTAACCGCTGTAACTTCGCTCCTTTACAGAGAGGATAACGTCATGTCTCGTCAGCGAGACGCCGAGCTTGACCGTTTGAAGTCAGCTCGCGAGTCTGCCCGCCAGCGACAGCAGGCAGCCTGGCAAGCTCAGCAAGCCGCCTGGGAGCGCCGCTCTTCGGCGCGCGCGGTCATGAACCGTGCCTACGAAGTCAAGCAGGCCGCCTACGCGGATCAGCAGGCAGCCTGGGAAACCTATGCATCCGTCAAGCGGGCTAACGGCCCGCGTATCGACAGCTTGAATGCTCAGCAAGAGCGGGCGTATCAGAACATGAAGTCGGCTTTCGAGTCGGCTTCGTTGGCTCACGACATGCACAACGGCGCTAGCGCACGTATGCACGCAGATCAGGGACATGCTTACAAGGCAGAGTCTCAGACCTGCGTTGCCGAACGGCGGTAACTCGTCGCTGAAATTCGCGCCGCACGCGAGCGGTTCGATGCCGTCAAGCTAGCTTTCCAAGCGGCTAAGAGTGAATTCGCCTGCGCACGGCAGGCATTTCAGTCTGCCAAAGCAGAGCACGAACGTGCACAAGCTGAATTTAAGAAGGCAAAGGCTGAGTTTGATGCTTGTGCCAAGGCGTTCAAGGCTAGGCTTGACGAACTGAAGTCGGCAAGCCAAAAGCGGCGTGAAGACAAAAAGTCGCTCGCTACAAGGGCTGGAGTTCCACTTCAGTATCAAGACAGCGTCTGGATCTCGACAGATTCAAGCGGCAACACCAACATCTACTTCGGTGGAATTGGCAAGCCTGACGGACCCGGCCACGGACACTACGTCATGGATCCGGGCGGAAACGTGACATATAGACGCGATCCGCTTGACCCGCATGGTGCACAGAACTTCGAGAAGTTTGATTTGTACATGCGTAGCGCACGTCGGGATCATGAGCCGGTTGGAACCAATGAGCACGGTGGTGTGTTCTATCGACGCAGTGATTCTAGCGGCACAATCTTGCACGTGACGCAGTACTTCGCAGACGGCTACCACGTGTCGTGGGATGCTACGCCTTACGGCAATAGCAACGTCCATTGGACGAACAAGAATTTCCCCAAGGGTCATCCTGATCGTTTCGTACCGCCCCCGGACGCACTCTTCACCTGAGAAAGGAGTGAACCCCCTATTGCATTGGCAATAGGGGGATTTCGCTATATAATAATATTATGAAGCAAGATGAACAGGCGATTCTAGCACGTGATATGATTCAAATGATTCGTGAAAATGCCGATAATTCAGATGTACTTGAATATCTTGATAGCTTTGCGTTCTCGTTGGCACGCGGTCTCGAGGACTCGTCTGTTGTGTCGTGGGATGATCTCGCTAGTGTATGTGACCAGAGGTATTATTCTTTAAATAACAATAACCCAGTACCGCTTAATGTCGAACTGCTTAATCAATGTGAGCGATCTATTCAGAAATTCTTGCCAAAAGTTCGTGGCTCATAAGCGAAGCTAAACAAAGATAAGTAGTTGAGGGCTCGTTTTTGTTTGGCTAATTCCATGAGTTGATAGACCAAATAATAACGGAACCTTAAGACACAAGTATGCCAGTACTGGGGTGTGACGTATAGACCGGAGTCATGACGAAAAACTGACTCATATACATAGATGTTTTATAGTATATATAGAATGATACAGAAAGTGCCAGATAGTATAGTTCAAAATGGTAATACTACTAAAATACTAGCATTAATTCAAGCTGCGCTTGCTATGGATGTCGTGGAATTGTGTAAGCGCGGAGATTACAGTCAGCCTAACGCACGCTATCCGCAAACTAGGTCTGAACGTGTCGTCGATGAATTACTTAGTTTGATGTTACAAGACTCGACAGTCGAGTCAGATCCCGCTCTTGATGAGATGTTGTCTATATTGAGTGGTCTAGACAAAGGTGTCGATAAACCAAAGGACTGGCAGGCACTATTTGCGATTGCTGACGAAATCGAAGTGCGTAAAACGATCACAAGCCATTATAATGATAAATATGAATAGCGGCAGCAGCCAATACCCTCAAATGACCTACAAACAAGCAGTTGAATACTGCAAATACTGGGCGGACCAAATTAGGTATAAAGGACTTGGTTTATTAACTACTGATTACAGTGAAGTTATTGGAATTTCTTATCAGTTAGCTTATGCGCTATATATGCAGACTTGGATTGATCCGCAAAAATATTATCCTTTGTATCGAGTTCGTAAATATGCTATAAACATTTACAATAATTACACCGACAGAGCTTCGTGGGAGAAGTTATTGGAACTAATTGATGATCTGCCAGAAGAGTACGGTAAAAATAATTACCCCCAAATGACCTACAAACAAGCAGTCAAGCACTGCAAGTACTGGGCGGACCAGATCCGAGCCGATGGGCTTGATTTATTGACTACTGACTGGGGCGCAGCTGTTGGAGTCTCCGACCAGCTATCCTATCCACTAGATATGCAAGAGTGGATTACACTCCAAAACTATCCAGACATTTACGCAATACGGTACTATGCTGGCGCTGTTGATCACGACCACACTGACAGAGCCTCATGGGAAAAGCTGCTTGAGCTAATTGATAAATTACCATAATACTAGGTAATTCTTACACCCGTCACTATTCAAATAATCCATGAGCACAGCTAGTACTGACGC
>ERZ773005.469-NODE-469-length-31595-cov-16.369309_pt1 | contig 31595 bp, 48 predicted proteins | sample MGYA00580666_ERZ773005 | MGnify/ENA primary metagenome ERZ773005 (study PRJEB29015, sample SAMEA2737999) | human oral metagenome | biome: human oral; feature: human-associated habitat; material: dental | place: China | collected 2061 ...
TCCGCCCGCCGAGGTGACCCGCATGCTTGTTGCGGCCGAGGCGGCGTGGGCGCCGCCACCCGCGCCCATGCCCATCCCACCAGCCATCATCGGGGGCATCATCATGCCGGTGGGGCCCAGCGCGCCGCCCCTGCCGCTACGATGCCGGGCGCTGAGTGGGGCCTCCACCACCGGAGGCGCGAGAATCTCATCGGACGAGTCGCTGCGCAACCCGCCGAAATCATTGGTGGGAATCCGGTCTGCATCGTGGAGCAGGGAGTTCTTCTGGTCTTGCACGACTTCTCCTGGGTACGATCGGGCGAGATGCCCGGTCATGCCTCAATTCTTATCGATCCGAAGGGTCAAATCGTTGCCACACCCGGCTGGTGTGGGCACAACGACAGAATACTCTAGAAATCCCCGACACTACTAGGGATATGCTCGGCCCGGGCGGAACCGAACGTCTCGGCTGCGCTCGCTCAGAGGTTCCCGAGAATCCGATCGCCGATGCTCTGGCGTTTGGCGCCCCGCACCACTGTGGTGGCCATGATCTGCCGTCCGCGCAGCAGGATTCGGGGGCGCTCCGGGCTGGCTGGCGACATGCCGAGCATCTTGGTTTCGGACAGCACCGGTTGGCTCTGGTCGATCACTTCGACGCCCTGGGGCACCCAGAGTTTGAGTTCGCCCATAACCAAGTTCAGATTGATGATCACGTTGGTGGTCTCGAAAATCGCCTCGCGCATGTCGAGCTTGATGGCCGACAGCAGACAGGTCACGTCGAGTTGGCCGGGCACCCGCCAGACACCCCGCCGGGTCTGGCTGCTCATCAGCGCGCGGATCTGGTTCGGGTATGTCACGGGTGCCGGTATGCTGTCGACCGCGGGCACCGGGGAGTATTCGTCGGCCCGGTGGGCGTCCTGCACCACCACCAGATCGGCGGTCAGCGGTTCCAGATCGGCGCGATAGGTGGCCTGCCGGGTCTGGGCGCTGCGCTGGTTGTATTCGCCAGGGCTTAGCCGGCCATCGCGAAAAGCGGCGTCCAGGATGGCCATGGTCTCGGATCGGTCGGCATGCGAAACCCTCGACTGGGCGGATACGCCGGGTGGTTGCTGGAAGTTGGGCAGCGCCGGATCGGTCATGGAGCCCATTATCCCATTCGATCCGTTGCAGATGGCATGGGCCGGTGGCCCTTGCCTTGTCGAGCGGCGGGGCATGGGTGCGGTGTACCGGGCGGCCGGCGAATGGTCCTGCCCCGAGCGGATCGAAACAGGACCATCAGGCCGTTGTCAGGCCGTCACGGGGGACGATCCGGGCGAGGACGCCGATTCAGTCGAGGGCGGCGAGGGCGGCCGGATAGTCGGGTTCGGCGGTGATCTCCGGCACGAGTTCGGAGTGGATCACCTGTCCCGCGGCATCCACCACGACCACCGCCCGGGCCAACAGGCCGGCCAGTGGGCCATCGACCAGCCTGACGCCGTAGTCGGTGCCGAAGGAAGACCGGAATGCGGAGGCAGGCACGACGTTCTCGATGCCTTCGGTGGTGCAAAACCGGCCCTGCGCGAAAGGCAGGTCCATGCTCACCGATAGGACGACCGTGTTGTCCAGCCCCGCGGCCAGCCGATTGAAGGTACGCACGCTGGTGGCGCAGACCGGGGTGTCGAGACTGGGAAACACGTTGAGCACCACGCGCTTGCCGGCGAACTGGTCCAGGGTGACAGCGCCGAGATCGGAACCGACGAGCTCGAAGGCGGGAGCGGGCTGACCGGTAGCCGGCAACTCGCCGGCGGTCCGGAAGGGCTGGGAATCGAAGGTAACGGTAGCCATGCATCCATTCTTGGTCCCGCGGTGCGGGTGGCGCGTCCCGATTTCGCCCACAGCGCAGCGGCCGGCTGGCCAACGCGGCCGGCACGCGTTCTGCCCGATCGCCCAGACGACGGGCCTTACGGGTCCGCGGCCGGGTACCCCGTGCCGGGTGAACTCAGCGGTACTGGGTCCAGAGGATCTCGCCGGAGCGATCGCGAATCGTGGCCGTTGGCTTGCCGGCGAGATCGATCTCGACATCCAGGTGGGCATCGCCGTCGGCGGCGGCGACGCGGTAGCGGTAACGGGTGTTCTCCACCTGGAGGGAAACGGTGCGGGCGGTGGTCAGCCAGGCATTGCGGCGGCGTAGTCCGATCAGTTCCTGGTGGGCGCGGAAGACGTGCTGGCCCCAATCGGCGAGTTGATCAGGGCGATCGCAGTAGGGGGGCCGGATCTCGTCGTCGCCACCGAGGCGCTCCTCCTTCAGGCCGGTATAGCCCTGCTCATCCCCGTAATAGATGGTGGGAATGCCGCCGACGGTGAGCAGGATGGCCAATGCGCTCACGGCGGCGTCCTGGCCGATGGTGCTGGCGATGCGCGACACGTCATGGTTGCCGATGAAGGTATTGGGGGTGAAGTGGGTCAGGAAGTCGTTGTGGCGTTGCAGGGCCCAATCGAGTTCGAACAGGTTGCGATCCTTGATCGCCGACCAGATCGCCTTCCACAGTTCGTATTGGGTGACCGAGTCCACGGTAGAGGAGGCCACGAACTGCACATAGTCGCCGTGGATGACCTCGCCCAGGAACCAGGCCTGCGGATGCCGCTCGCGAACCCTGGGCAGCACGTTCGCCCAGAACTCGGGGGGCACCGAGTACGCGGCGTCGAGCCGCCAGCCGTCGATGCCCCGGTCGAGCCAGTGGTTCATGATCCGCGTCACCTGGGCGACGGTTTGCTCGTTGGCGTGATTCAGCCGGACCAGCGAGTCGTGCCCCTCGAAGACCCTCGGACGCGGTCCGCCCGGGGTGTCCCAATCGATGTCGAACAGCGCGGCCTGGGGACTGCCGGGGCCATCCTGAAGCGCCCGGAGTAGGTCGGGGTGCCGGGCGCCGACGTGGCTGAACACTCCGTCCAACAGCAGTCGCAGGCCGCGTTGCCGGCAACCGGACACCAGGTCGTCGAAATCGGCCAGGCTGCCCAGCCGGGGGTCGATGGCAAAATGGTCGAGCGTGTCATAGCCGTGGGTTTCGGCGGTGAAGATCGGGCCGAGCAGCAGGCCTGAGGAGCCCAGCGAGATCGCATAGTCCAACCAGTTCAGCAGGCGTCGCAGCCGCGGCCCGGGAGCGGGATCGGGTTCGCGGATCGGCGCGCCGCAAAACCCCAGGGGATATACCTGCCACCAGATCGCATGCTTGACCCAGTCCATCGTCACTCCTTACTGACTCTCGTTCAACAAGTGCTCTAGTGATGCTAGTTCAATAGCGCTAGGATGGTCAACATGGTTCGCAGCGATCGCAAACCTCGCCGCCGGCTGGCACCCGGTGCGCGCCGGGCCGCCATCTTGTCCGCTGCCATCGAAGCCTTCACCACCCAGCCCTATCCCGAGGTCACCATAGCCACCATCGCAGCATCCGTCGGGGCGTCGAATGCACTAGTCTACCGCTATTTTACAAGCAAGGAGGAGCTCTACGGGGAGGTGGTTCGGTTGGCGATCGCCGAGCTGGCCGACCGTCAGGCCCAATGCCTGGCCGGGCTGCCAGCCGGGCTGGCCGCGCGGGAACGGCTCAAGGCGGTCACCGCGATCTACCTGGATCACATCGCCAGTCATCCGCAGGCCTGGGCGCTGCCTCTGCGGCGGCCCGGCATGGAGCCGGCGGCGGTTGCCGAATTGCGCGCCCAGGCCCGGCAGCAGTATGTGGCTGGCCTGGCCGATCTGCTGCAACCGGGCAAGCACGCCCGCCACGACTACGCGCTATGGGGCTATCTTGGTTTTCTGGATGTCGCCTGCCTGCGCTGGGTGGATGCCGGCTGCCCGCCTGACGAGCGCTGGCCGCTGATCGAAGCCGCGCTGGGCGCCCTCGAAGGAGCGCTCGGAGACTGGGCTGCTTGAGTTCGGTCGGACCGCAGATCGCGGGCAAGCATAATCGGTCAGCCCGGGCGCAGCGGATTCATCGTCTAACCGGGAAAGGGTTGTGCTGAGACCTAGGAAACCCAACCATCGGGACCATCGGGCCGATGTTACCCTAGCAAGCCCCGACCTCACCGAACGACATGACCGCTTGAGCTGTCCGGGTCGCCGCTACCTAATTTTGAAGGACAGTATCACATTATTGTGCCGAATCGGGGCGATCACGGGAAAGCCGGAGCCTATAGATGAGGAACGTGTGAGGATAACGCTGATATGCGCTACGCTGCCGATGGCGGGTCTGTTTCTGATGATTCTGGCAGCAGTGGCATTCATGCAGGATAAAAAGATGTTTGGGTCTGCGCCGAAAGATATTCAGGTGGTGATACAACCAAAGGAATAACGGCTCCGCAGTGCACGTACCATCGGATGGCTCATTATGGTCTTTGCATTCTTGTTATTCCCATATCGGCAGTAATCGCCTGGGCATGCAGCCTGTTCTAAGGAGTGCGACATGAAAGATTTTGTTAAGGACGGTCAGAAGCTGCCTCTTTACGGGATAGGACCGTACTTTGTTTTCGTAATGGCAGCTGTCACTATAGCAGGAATCATTCTTTTTTGCTGTGTGCTGAAGATTGGAATTCTGGCAGGTCCATGGAAGTTGATTTTTCGGATTGCCGCCGGAATACTGATTGCTTTAGGTATCCTCATCTGGTTTACCGGAGCGCTGCGTTCCGACATGGACAATAACATAGCCGAAAACAAACTGAAAACGGACGGTGTCTACGCCTGGGTCAGGAATCCCATGTATAGCGGATTGTGGATCCTGATAACCGGGATAAGCCTTATGTGGCATAATGCATGGCTGTTGATTGTCCCATTTATCAACTGGGGAATTATGACGATAACGCTAGAATACACCGAAGAGAAATGGCTTCTTGATCTATATGGTGCGGCGTACACAGAATACAAAGAGAGGGTGAATCGGTGCATACCCTGGAGGCGAGGGTGAATTGGTCACACCTGACGGATATGATCCAAAGAATCATACAGATTCTATTCCCGTAGAAAAGACTGTAGACGACACTGCGCTTTCGGAGCGATTCGCTAGGAACCCTAAGAATTGGAAACAGGAGCATCTGAAGCTGCGGGGATTTCTGCAAACTTTCAGCAGCGAGACAGAACATTGCAAGGTGATCAGGAGAGAGGATGAAGAATGAGGATTCTGGTATACGGCGCGGGTGTCATTGGCGCAAATCTGGCCGCGGAGCTGTATTCCTCCGGCAAGGATGTTACGGTATTGGCAAGGGGCGAGTGGGCGGATAGTCTGGAAAAGGACGGCCTGATCATTGCTCCGATATTTTCTTTTCGAAAGAGGAAATACCACATTCCCATCATCCGTGAGCTGAAGCAAGAGGATGTATACGATGCGATCTTCGTTGCGATGCGGTATACGCAACTGGATAGCGTTGTTCCTATATTGACTGAAAATGCATCGAAAAATATCGTTCTGATTGGCAACAACCTCTCTGCTAGGGAGTATGCTGGAAAGCTAAAGGGTAAGAACGTCTTATTTGGCTTCAATATGGCGGCAGGGCACAGAGAGAAGGACAGAGTTGTGTCCATATCTTTACGAAAGATCATGATCGGTCAGATAGAGGAGTGTCCTTCCAACGAGTCACTTATAAAGAGAATTTTTGAAGGCTCAAAGATAAAAGCAACCTATCAGCCTAATATGGAAGACTATCTGCTGTGCCATGCTGCATTTGTAGTGCCCATAGCCTTTGCCTGCTACTACTGTGACGGGAATTTGAAGAAGATCAAGAACAACAGAGCATACCTGAACCGTATCATTGATGCCAACATCGAAGGGTATGAGGCAATTGAAACCGCAGGGCATGAAATCCTGCCGAAATCGGATAAGGGCTTCCGCTCCGACAGATACAGAAGGTTGTGCTATTTCATATATAAGGTGATGTGTTCGACAGTCATCGGGAAAATTTGCGCCTCCGATCACGCATTGAATGCAGTCGAAGAGATGTCGGCGCTGAATGATGGCTTGAAGCGGTTTTATGATGCGCATCAGTCCGGATATCCAAATTATCGGAAGCTTGAAGCGGATGCAGGAAAATATATGAGGGAAGCGTGGGCAAGGGGCACAGAAAAGGGAGCGCAAGCATGATATTTACGGAAATGGGCTTAAAGGCCGGGAAACCTTGATGCTGCTGCCTGAGTCACGGCATTCTTGGAAGTCCGGATCTGGATCAGAGCGGCAAATTCAGCGCGTATCTGCTAATTGTCACCCAAGCCGCACGCCCGCCATGCAGGCCGTCTCCCCATGTCTGGCGGATGGGGCCGGGTAGGTCTTCACCAGCACCAGTACCTCGGCCGTCTCCCAGCTAGGCTTCAAGTCAGTGCCCACGATTCATTCTCCCGGTCCTGGTCGTCGGACAGCTCGTACCCCGTCTCCCTCAAACCTACCGAGTTGCAACTCTGGTTGTACGTAGCAAGGCAAAATATGAAACGAACATTGTCAAGGTCAAGACAAACACGACGACTGCTATCGATAGGAAGCCCCAATTCGCGATCAAGGCCCCGATCAATGGAGGAAAAACCACACCGCCGAGCATGGATAAGGCAATGACGACAGAAAGTACACCGCTACTCGCTTCTAGCGAAGCCTTAAGCCACGGGATGCACGTCGGGAAGATGGGGCCGATAAAAAGGCCTGCGGCCACAAACGCCACACCGTCATAGGCGTGCAGCAAAGGCGCGAGCAGCGAAATCGTCATACCTGCAAGACATACGCCTACGATCAGTTGGCCGGAGAAGCGTTTCGCTAACGGAATTACCAAAAAACGACTGACCGTCATGGCAAGCCAGAAAGCCATGACAAAATTGGTTGCCGATTCGCTCGAATAGCTCCGCCATTCAAGATACGATTGCCCCCAGCCACCGATGCCGGTTTCTGCGCCAACATGGAAGATGTAAAGAATCAGGAACAAGGCGACAATAGCGATACCTCGAATCGATCTGACAGAAACGAGGGTATGCCGCAAATCGGTATCCGGCCGATCCCCGCCTTGTACGAGATGGATAGCAGGGAGCGATAGCAGAAGTGCGAAACACACTGCACAGCCGGCGCTAAACAGTAAGAACGCGCCGACTACGGAATAGCCAGCGAGCAGAGCGAGCCCGGGGCCGGCAATTGCACCGACTCCGAAGCAGCCATTGAGAAGATTAAGCATTGCCGTGGCACGTCTTGCCGGAAACACGGAAGAAAAAATATAGTTAAGCCCGTAGTCGATACCGCCAAACCCGAGCCCGCAGATAAAGTCGGCAATCAAGAGCGTGAAGAAGTTGGGGGCACAGGCAACACCGGCGGAACCTAATATCATGCACGATAATGAAATCCGGAGCAAAAGCCTTGGATTAAAGCCGTGTCGTTCAGCTGGGCGAAAGGCTAAAACGCCTAACAGGGCACCGATAAAATGTACGCCAAGCAACGATCCGGCTTGCGCATAGCTAATATGCATGCTGCCCATAAAGCTGCCGAGAAGTGGGCCGTAGAGTGCCTGAACCACACCAATCATGAAAAATGAAAGCAGAAAGCCCGCAACCTGGATCCTCGAAAACGAGTTCGCCATAACAACCCCTACGACTTCCTATAGCAGACGATAAGACTTTGGAGGTAACTGGGCAACACCGAGGCTGGAAAAGCGTTCGGGAAGGTTCGCAAACTCGGATTCTGGGTTTATTGCGAAATTCCGAGCCTTGCCAGATCGAGTGAAGGGAATGACGGTGGCTTCGTCTGATTCGCGCCGGGCAATCGCGTGAAAGTCTGTACTCGCTTGACGGTCAACGGACTCGCGGAAGCTTGCGCAGGCTTGCGGACTAAATGCCGGATCATGATCGCTGATCTCTAGGACGCGGAGCAGATCAAAGATCAGCGGATTAACATGTGAGGCCCCCTCTCGAAGCGGGGCGGCATGAGGATACCAACCTTCGTGATCCACAGGCTGCCCCTCATGCTCGCAAAGGAACGCAGGCTCCATCCTCAAACTATTTGGAATGTGACAAGTCTGAAATGCCGAGTATATGTTATATCGTCTAGCGCCAAGCGCCCAGGCCAGTAAAAAGTTTCCGAGAGCATTTCCCGGTTCTCCCCATAGCGGGGAACGCCAGGTGTATCCCCAATTAGCCTCCCCAACGTCCGTAAGCCCAATTTCGGCGCAGCGGATGATCCGCTGCAGCGCAGCATAATCGGCGAGTGGGTTCCCGGCCCATTCAGTCCTTGTCAGGGGCACGTCAGGAAAGGTATCGTGCATTAAAGAGACCCGGCGCTCCCATTCTACCCACGGTACTGAGTCGACGTGTACCTCCGGTATCGAGAGATTGAAAAAGGGAGCGATATCTTTCGGAGCCGTTTCAAGAAGTGCTTCATATGCTGGGGCAATGCAGCGCTCGAAAAAAGATCCGTCGTCGAGAAACAACGAAAATTCACCTACCGATCCCTCATTACCTAATTGTACATGAAGGCCCGCTGTACCGATATGAGTGGTTCCCAGATAATTGAATACTCGGTCAAACCATCTAGACCAGCCTTCCTTAAATGTCGCATCACAAAGATCCGGAAGAAGCCGGTCTTGGCTTCTTATGGTACGTGCACGTGATTGCAGCGGGCTAGACGCTCCGACTAGGCCTTCAGGAAGGCCACCGTACCTGAGTTCGGCGTGAACATAGGGGCCAACCTTGACAATTGGTTCCAGATCGTTACTAGAAACCTGTTCGAGGAAGGCAGTGAGGTTAGCCTGTGGATGAGTTGTACCGTGAAAATCAAATACATCTTCCGACTGAGCATGAAAGCTCCACGGGATATAAAAACTGACCGCTCTAATTCCCAAACTCTTTATTCTGGCAAGATCCCGACTCCAATGTTGTGCGCTTGCGCGATAGTATGGATATTCTACAGAAAGCATTCTAGCTCCTTAGCAATACCTTCATAGCGTTATAGTTACCGTTCCCTTGGCCCACGCCTAAGAGAGCAAACGCTTCTGCATACGACTCCAGCGGGAACACGTGCGTGACAAGCTTTTCTAGGGGCAAGCTGGAGGACAGCGAAAGAGCGTTCTCAAATATAGCGGGTGTGAAATCGCCTGCACCCATGATACTCCAAGCGTTTGTGACTATGTCGATATTCCGGAGCGCGGTTTGTACGTTTGAGTTATAGCCCATCAATACTGCTCGGCCACCAACATCTAGTTTGCTCACGCATTCGGTCAAGCATGAGCCTACGGTGTCTATTGCTACGCTGTACACGTTAGATGGGGTGCATAGTTCGGCAACGACGCTGGCCTTCCTGACGGACACCCCAGATAAAAAGTCGGAAACCATTTCACGTCGCACGTCTGAGGTCTCCGCAAGAGTCACTTCGGCGCCTTTGATGAGAGCCACCATGGCACATAATGATCCGATAGGACCGCCGCCAATGATAAGGACCCGATCATTGCAAGACACCTGAGCTCTTTCAACGTTATTTAATGCACAAGCAAGAGGTTCGATCAATACGGCTCTTTCAAATGCCATGGAATCGGGGATTGTGTGCAAGTACCGGCTATCGACTTTCATGTACTCGGCGTAAGTACCGTCCATATCCAAACCAACCTCCGTACCGCGCTTATTGATACAGAAATTTTGGTTGCCTAGCCGGCACCGCGAACACCATCCGCAATACAATGTCGGATTGAGCAGAACGCGGTCACCTACCGTAACGCTTGCTTCCGCGCCGGCCTCCGTTACGACACCAACCGACTCGTGTCCCATCACCACTCCCTTGTCCGCGGGGAATTTTCCGACGAGAACGCTTCTGTCGGTACCGCATATGCCTGTGTACGCAACTTGGAAAATGGCTTCGGAGGCGGACTCGATCGACGGCTTCGTTTTCTCAACCAACTGTAGTGAATGTCTATCGTTAACTATCAGCGCTTTCATCCGGTGCTCCGTTCAAGTTGAAGTTGATGTGTTCTAATATGGTTGCGTGGAGTTCAGGGTTTACTGCCGCGACGCAGGACCGTTGATTGCTCGGAGATAGATCCGTAGCAAGGACCGATTCAAAACCTTGACCGTAAGCATCGGTGATCGCTATACCGCAACGCTTAGCGAGAGTGACAGCGGCTGCAATATCGTAAGGAAACAGGTGCAGAATATTCCCCCTACCGACTTGCCGAAACGCCGGCTCCGTCAAAGGATGATCTTTCAGAATGCGATTGCCAATGTCGACGTAAGCGTCCGTTTGACCCAAAATGATTGATGCAATCGAATAGGAGCAGGAATTAAATACGAATACTCCTCCCGTGTTTGCGGTGGCATCGACGAGGCCGCCCAGCGCTTCGCTCATCAAGTGCATAGGATGCCCGTTCAGTTCAAAGCTCCAAAACATCTTCTCAAGCTGAATAGGCGAGTCCAGAGCTCGAATGCGATACCTATCCCACGAGATCTCGAGGTGTTCTGCTGAGTCACTGTACAGCCAGTAGCCGGTTGCAATATTCATTAGCAGCGCATGAGACACGTCGCCAAGTGTGGTACCGTCGCGATTCGGCAGCGTTGCAATAGAGATCATGGCCTGTTGGAACCCGGCCGCTGCTGGGCGTGTGCCGTCGATAGGATCGATCAATAACAAGACAGAGTCGTCATTGCCGATCTGCATCTTGGCCCCGTCCTCGGTATAGACGCAAACACCTTCTGGAAAATATTTTTGAATTCCTTCAAGAACAAGTCTCTCGGCCGTTTCGTCTATATCAAATTGGGCGTCCCCTCCTGGAGATATACGATTACCTCCCGCACCTCGAGCAGGCTGCGGCAGAGATATCAGTCCGTTGCGGACATATTCTGCGAGCGAGAGCAGATGGCGTTTCACGTTAGCTCCTTGCTAAACATCAAATGCAATTGGTCGCACAGGTATTGAGCCTCGGAGATCGAAATGTTAAGCGCAGGCCGGATCTTGAGTACGTTGCCCCTACCGTACCGTGAGGTGCGCATAAGGAGGCCGTACTTGGGTGCCGCAGCCGCCAGTGAGTTCACAAGGGACACCGTCTTGGCCATGTCGCCGGCGTTGAATTCGATCCCGATCATCAAGCCTTTGCCACGTACGTCCGATATGTAATCGCTGAAGTCATTGCCCATGCTGCATAAGCGATTCATAATATAGACGCCAGCCAGGCGCACATGCGCCAGAAAGGATGGATCCGATACAATTTCTACCGTTCTATGCCCAACGGCAAGAGCAAGTAGGTTAGCGCCGTAAGTGAAAGAATGCCCGTCGCCCGGCAACCCGCTGCAATCGCGGCGAGCAAGAATCGTTGCTACTTGCGCGCCGGAACCTCCCAGCCCCTTTGCTAATGTTATGATATCGGGTTTGGCGTCAAGGTGGTCGGCAGCAAGCATCGCCCCGGTGCGTCCTATGCCTGTCTGGATCTCGTCAAAAATCAGTTTTGCACCGTGTTCGTCTACGACTCGTCTCAATTGAGCGAAGAATTCATTCGGATAGACTACATTTCCGCCGTTTCCAGAGATTGGCTCAACGATCACGGCGGCCAGGTCCCCTCGGGAACCAAACTCTAACTGGTCTTCAAGCTGCCGGATGGATCGGTTGATGCATTGATCTTCGGGATGCTGCCGGTTGCATCCGCTACAGTATGGTTCGATGATTTGAAATCCCATATACGGTAGGCTTTGTAGCGGTCTCCGGCGGAAGGAGTTACCCGAGAGTGCGGTCATCGCGAGTGTCTGACCAAGATGCGCCCTATAGAGGCTTACGATTTCAGTTCTGCCGGTTACCCTTTGGGCTATCTTAATTGCACCTTCGTTGGCTACCGAACCGGATGAGACCTTCGGGTGTACCAAGGTGTCGTTCCAAGGCGCGATGCTGCCTATTGTGCCCACGAATCGGTCAACGACATCGGCGCGTAGTGAAGAAGTGGCGTGGATCAGATCATCCGCCTGCTCCTGAATAACCCGGACTATCTCGGGATGTTGATATCCGAGAGACAGATTGAAGGTTCCAGCAGAACAATCTAGATAACGGTTGTCATCTGCATCCCAAACCCACACTCCTTGTGCGCGCTTTATGCGGAAAGGCCCACTTGAATAGTACAGGTGACTTTTCGACCTCTCTCGGGATATCGTGGATAGAGTCTTATCCTTTGGGAACCTCACTGGTTCCATAAGCCCGTTTCTAATCAACTCCAGCCGCAAGGACTCAGGGTCTGTAAAATCGATAGTTTGGAACCCTAGCTGGCGAGCAGGGGCCGTGTTCTTTGGGTTGTCATCGACGAAGAGTATTTCCCCCGGGTCAACTTTAAGCTCGGTCGCTACCTTCTCGTATATCTGGGGCTCTGGCTTGATCAGCCCTAGCTTGCATGAGAAAAAGAGATGCTGAAACCCGCTAGTCCACGCTGCTTCTCTGATCAGATCTGCCTGGTAGTGTGGCGCATTTGACAGGATAGCTAGTTCTAAGCCCGCCCCGGTCAATCCATCAAATATGGGCAACAACCGAGAATCGGATGCACTCCAGCTTTCGCGATCTAAGGCTATCAGGTAATCGGTTTCTTCCGGGGATGGCGGATGAACGTCAAGAGAATTGGATACTCGATTCCAATACTCGAAGTCAGAAATTATGCCTCGATCGTAGTCCGAGCGGTTCGCCCAATAGGCCTTAGATACCCGATCCTCTGGCAGCTTGAAGAAACTTGCCAGTGCCGCAAAGACTTCGTCAACTTGTGGTTTGACCAAAACACCAAACACATCGAACAAAACCATGCTAGTCGTCATTTGCCCTCCATGTATCACGTCCTCGGTTGCGATGCTCCCGCCTGTTCTGGCGTCAAGCGCCTGGCGAGGTCTACTGCCCTTGCCCTACCAAGGCTATGCTATGCTTGACTGGTATGGCTAGGCGTTATGCGTAGAAAGCTGGACGCCAGCCCACAGGCCGGCGGGTCAGGGCAGGTCTTCGGTCCTTCGTCTCTTACACGCCCGCAAGCGTAATGCTTGCGGGTTTCTTCACGCCCGCGTCGGTGGGTCAACTCACCCGGAAAGGGACTCGGGGATGCTCCGCCATGTGGTGGCGGCCGCGAGCAACCTGCCACCGGTGCTGGCCGCCCGGTTGCAGGGAGCCACACGCGAAGAGATGGAGGCCGACGCCAAGGCGCTAGCCGGTCTCCTGCCCGCCGCCAACACCGCGCAAACCCCACAAGGGTTCTGCGTCGGACCGGGCGCGGGATGCTGCCGGGCGTCACATCGCCATGCACACCCACGGCGAAGTCGCCATCGACGCACACCGTAACCACAACGTCACCGTCTAGAGATTTGTGAGTTCATGGCGCAAAACATCACCTGAGTGAGATGGCGATTCCACAGACGCCCGTGGTGGCGCAGGTGTTGCGCAGCACGGTGAGCTGTTCGTACCAGTGGATCTTGGTTGTAGTAGCTCTTCTTCTGCTTGGCGTTGAGTCTGCCGGGATCGGCTTTCAGGCCGAAGCTATGAGCGATGTCGCGTTGATCCTCACGGGATAGCCGGAGGCCTTAAGAGCCGGTCATGAACCCCGGACTACGAGCATTCACCCACGCGACCTTCGGGCAGATCCGAACCATCGAGGATGCGGGCAGGATCATGCTCTGCGGCCGCGATGCCGCCACCGCATCCGGCTACCAGAATCCCGCTGATGCGCTGGCCAAGCACCGCGAGGGGTCGCGAAACGCCACCCCCTTGATACCGGTGGTGGCATGCAGCAAGCGCGCTTCATCGCCGAAGGTGACCTGTACCGGCTGATCGCCTTCTCGAAGCTCCCGGAAGCGCAGGCGTTCGAGTCGTGGGTGTTCAATGAATGCAGTGCGTCAGTCGGCATTGTCCGGTGGCGCGGCGTCAATGGAGAACGACAGCGCACCTCGCTGCATGATCGGCATGAGTACTGCTGTGCCGAATACCTGCTGCGAGACGCTCGCGATCGTCTGGCGAAGGTATGGCAGAAGAGCCATCACGCCAACCTCGTTGGCGTACTCGACCATCAGCTCATCGGTGATGGGCACCTGCGCCGGGTCCGTGATCGCATACTCGGCAACGGGCTCGGCGATCAGTTCCGCCCCGTCCGGGAATCTGATCGCGCATCTGAGGTGAAGCCTGAAGTGTGCAGGGTTCTCTTGATTCCGGTCGAACGCGAGTGAGAACTCTGGTAGGCCGGGCTCCTCTCGCTGCCCCGTCCCCAGGCGGCCCGCAATCTCTCGGTAGAAGATGGCCTGTAACTCAACGTTGGGCACCAGTGCGACCAGCGCCTCGGATGGTTCACTCATGCTGCGGTAGTTAAGCGGGTGGGGGTAGACCCCCAGGGAATCGTCCTGGAGGTCTTGGTGCGGGTGATACTAACTTGGTTCGCGGAGCCAGTGTTAGGTAGATAACCCGCAAGATCATCGATGACCCGGGTTGAGACGCGAGCCCCCACTGCCATTGCGTAGCGGCGAACAGTGTCAAGGGTTGGGTTGGCGTCATACCGTTCGAACTGGGAAACCGAGGGCTGAGTCACGCCCATGCGCTCGGCGACAACGCTCTGCTTGAGATTGTGCTTGTGACGCATCTGTACGAGGTTGCGCATCATATTGGTGTGGTCCTCAAAGAGTGCATCGGCTCGCGCGTCGAGGACTTCCAGAGGCTCGTCATGCATAAGATAAACCTTATGTCTGGAAGGGCGCTGTTCGCAACACGAACTCCTGGATGACGTACATTCGCTATCCGAGAACGCCCCATCTGTCGCGCATCCCCTCGTTGTAGAGATTCTCCGCTTTATCGATTTCAGCATCCTGCCACTCCCGGATCTCTGCAGGTGTTCCGTCTACACGCTTCTCGTGACAGTGCAACCCGAGCAGCATTAGCCCGACGTTCGGCGGCTCGGCGTAGTAGAGACGAGCATCGATGCGTTTTTGTTCCATTCCGTCTTCACGTCGTTCGATAACTTTGATGTCGGACCATCTGATCTCGTACAGCACAAACGCGGGGGTGCCACTCCTGACGCGCTTCACCTCCTTTGGAGGCTTTAGCTCTCCCCTCTCTGCCAGCTTAATCCGGTTACGGAAGGAGCCACGCGTGTACCTCTCGTTGTACGGGTTCCAGAGCCTACTCTCAGCAGCCTTAACGGCATTCATGAGAGCGTCCACGGCTGCTTCAACATGATCCGGGCTGGTGCAGTACCGCCACTTGAAGTCACCGCCGACCCCGTTTGCTGCGATCGCTGAACTCACGCTCACTCTCCCGGCTTGTCGCGCGCTCGGACCCATGGGGCATGATCGGTATGCCCACGGTCATACTAGCGGTGCCTGACTAGGTGGTGGGCTACGTCTGGAGCACGATTGGGTAAAAGAGTCCCCAACGGTCACAGCTGAGGGTGTTGTGACCGTTGAAGAGTTTGCAGAGTGCGCCAGGCTGGCTGACTTGAGCCCGTCAGTCCTTCTCAAGCGACTTCTGGGCGGCATCAAAGATCGCGACCGGGTCGGCGTCCATCGCGAGACAGCACGCGAGGAATGCAGGCAGTGGGATGTCCCGTTTGGCGTTCAGATAGCTCGGCAGCGGTGGCTGGCGGCCTTGGTCGCCTCCCGATACTGCTCCACAGCCACTTGGGCATCGCGCTGGGTGACCGGGGTCACGTCGACGTGATCGACCTTGACATCGTCCATGGCGCAGATGTCGGCGGCCATCTCGGGGATCTGGTCGAGGCGCCTGGCCTGGGTGAAGCGCTGCCCAGCAGGGCTGGTGAACTCGACGGCCCACCACTGCCCCGAGCGGGTGGCGATTGCGGTGATGGTGGTCATTTGCCTTCTCCGATCTGCTTCATGATCGCCTTGGCGGTGATCTCGTTGATCTCTGCGTGGCGAGGGACGTAGGTGACAGATTCACCGATGCGCACCTGGGTGTGGGCGCCGCCCTCGCGAGTGGCCATCTCGACACCGCGCTTCTTGGCGATCTCGACAGATCGCTGTACGCAATCAAGCGTCTTTGGGTGTTCCACACTGACGGGAGTCATCTCGAAGAAATACCCCTGCTCTAAGGCAAAAAGGTGAGAGCCTCGCCCCCGGCAGTGTCGGGGTGCTCCAACCTGAAGTCAGACTACTACAAACCTACCCGGAAGGGAAAGCAAGCACCTGACTGTACCCGCCGCAACGCCCGCCGAGGGCGGTTCCGCCGCCCCCGCGGCATCGACGGTCGAGCCGAACCAACAGACCGGCACCCCACAGGTCTGTGAGCCGAAGCCCTACGTGGCTCCGGCGACCCAGGCAGACCTGGACCGGATCATCGTTGCCGATCGTCAGCCTTTAAGAGCGCCGGATCTGCGGAACGTACTCCTCAGCGAAGTCTTTCAGGTAGGCCTCGATCTGCTCCATCGTAGCAACACCCTCCTGGAAGTAGCTGGCGTGCGTAACGCGAACGGTGTCCAGCGAATCGGAGCCGACCAAGACGATGTCCATGCGCGGGTTGGCCAGGTTCTCCTTCTCCAACTCCTGGTAGCGTCGCACGGCCGCCACGCTGTCACCGCCAAACTCCTCCAGTGAAAGCTGTTGCCCCGTGGCGCGATCGTAGACGATCAGGTAGTTGTTGATGACCGCCATTGCAAAGCACCCCCTCCGATACCAGCCTGAATCCTCATCCTCAATCGACCGTACTCGTCCAAAGCCTCAGTTGGTACCGCCGAACCTTGTTCGGCGTGCTCGAGAATGCTGGACAGTGATTTCGCCCAGAGCTGGAAGTCCTCTCGGCCGTCTTGCTTGTAGTTGATTCCGAGCGCCCCCGACACCTGCTCCACCATGTTCGCCCAATGGTGCATCGCCCGGGTGTGTAGCTGGATCTCAACGGGCTTACGCCCAGTCCCCCACTTGGCAACGCAGTGGCTCCCCGAATGGCTACCTTGGAGAAGTCCACAAGGTCCCCAGAACGGGATCAACATGCTCCTGGCTACGTGGAGCGGGCGACGGGAATCGAACCCGCGTATCCAGCTTGGGAAGCTGGGGTTCTATGATGAATGACATGACCCAATACTGATTCTGACTACTAAATATGCATTGCTCGATTAGCAGTGGGTATCCTGTATTCTGTCACAGAATGGGCACCAAGATGGGCACCAAGGGCGGGAGCGAGGCAGTGTCATGGCATATGGTGATGGCACCAAACCGTATCGACGCGCAGATGGGTATTGGGTTGCACGATTTGACGCCGGATTCACATCTACGGGCACACGCCGCCGTCGTGTTGTGACCGCGAAGACTGAAGCCGAGTGCAAGCGCCGATTGCGTGCCGCCCTACGCGAGTACCGGACCGGCAGCGGCACCCTTGACCCCAAGATCACCGTCAAGAAGTGGGCGGACCAATGGCTGGATGCGCGCAGGACGCAGGCCAGACCCGGCGTGCACACCACCAACACCGGCTGGGTCCGCAAATGGGTGATCCCCACCATCGGACACAAACGCCTGGCCGAACTCACCGCCACAGACCTGCGCAGCGTCGAGAACACCATGCGCGCCGCGGGACGATCCCCCACCACCATCGGGAACGTCCGCACCATGCTGGGCACCATGCTCACCGCAGCCCGCGCCGAAGGCCACCGGATCCCCGACGCCGTGTTCGCCGTTGAGAAACCCCTGCCCGCACCATCCGACCGGCAGGGCATGAGCATCACCGAAGCCGTACAACTCCTCGTGGCCGCAGGCAACCGCGAATCATGGCCTGCCCTGCCACCAGACCCCACCCCCATCACCAAACACGGCACACAACTAGCCGGCCGGCTGCGAACCCGGGCGCAACGCAAAACAGTCACCGCGTGGAACAAGACCGCAGCCGAGCGGAAGCATGCCCTCGCAACCGACCCGTCACGATGGCTCGCAGCCCTGCTACAGGCCATGCGGCAGGGCGAGGCCCTCGGCCTGCTGTGGGAGGAAGTAGACCTGGAACGGGATCTGATCGTCATCCGGTGGGAACTACAAGAAATCCCGCGTGCCGCCACCATCCCCGCACACCTGCGCTCCCGCCACCTCGAAGGCCGCTGGTGGCTCCTGCCACCCAAAACCAGGGCCGGCGAACGAGTCGTGCCGATCGTGCCCACGATGCACGACGCGCTCATGACGTGGCATGAGCTCGCCCCACCATCACCACACGGGCTGGTGTGGCCACGCCCCGACGGGCACCCCATGCCCGCAGCCCTCGACCGGCAGGCGTGGCGAGGCCTACAGACGGTCGCCGGCGTACGACACCCCACAGGCCGCCCCTACCTCGTACACGAGGCCAGACACACCACCGCCACCCTGCTCCAAGCGGCCGGCGTCACACCCGAAGTCATCATCTCCATCGTCGGCCACGCCTCCTACGCATCCACCCAGCCCTACATCCACCGCGACCTGTCACAGGCGAGAGCCGCACTGGAGGCCATCGCCGGCATGCTAAACAAGCCAGCGGAACTACCCAGCAGGCCATCCCAGACCTGGGAGTGCCGCTCGCAAGGCAACGAGATGCGACCTTTTAAGGAGGGGCGGCGGTGGCCTGAGTACTCCGACCAGCGAGCCGTCTAGGTCATCGCCGTTGAGTTGAAGCTGCCGATAGTTTCCTTGCAGGAAGGCACAGCCCGAAAGGCCTTCTCGGGAGCTGAGACGGCGGTTTCAAACTTGTGTTCGATATGCTAGGTTTCCGGGTATGCCTGTTCCAATCGACTTTGCTTGGCAGTGCCCGCTTCCTCACCCAGGCAGACATAATGAAGGCATGGAGCGCACTGCTCAACTCATCAGCATCGGGTATGAGGGACGCGACATTGAGCAGCTCGTCCGCACGCTCAAGAACTGGGACGTTCAGGTGCTGGTCGATGTGCGGCTAACCCCAATCTCACGCAAGAAGGGCATGTCCAAGACGGCCCTCAGCCGCGCTCTAGAATCTGCGGGAATCGTCTATGTCCATCATCGCGAACTCGGCAACCCCAAAGATAACCGTGAAGCATTCCGGCAGGGCACCCGCAGATCAAGAGAACGCTTCCGCAGCCTTCTCGATTCCGACGAAGCTGTCAGTGCCCTGCGGCACGTGACCGAACTCCTCGACGAGGAGGGGACCGTGGCCCTGCTCTGCTACGAACACGATCACAACCAGTGCCATCGAGGCATCGTCGCCGACGTCCTATCGGAACGTCACCGGCTGTCACTCACCTGCGTCTAGGTTTCTTGGGCGCCCACAACCCCAGTATCGAGAAGCTTCTTCTGTGTTGATGTTGATTTCCGACATAGAAGTACGTGTCGTGATCGTCGTCCAGCATGGTTTCCCACTTTTGGAGTAGCCGCTCCCGGATGCTGTCTGCAGGATAGGACTTGGCCCATTTCTTGGCAGCCGCACCAACTTCCCAGTCAATCAGCGCTTGGTCATGGCCGCGACACATCGACTCTTGGCAGCGGTATTTGAACCTTATCTCATAAGGTGACGGCTCCAATTTCGTGGGGACATGCCCATCGTCAAAAAGGCTGGGGGTGGCGGCAGCCTCAGCCTTCGCTGCCTGCTTCGCATTCCAACCCTTGCCATCGGCAATGGAGATCCGAACATCTCTGGGCTTGATAAGCCCTAAAGAGGGAGCCGGTTCGTTCATAGGCGTCCTTTTATTGACGCCTATGAGTTCACACACGGTTGTGTCGCCGATGAGGCCACCCATGCGCTTTGCCCGTCTCGTCCAGCCGGGGTTGGACTTGACCACACTCACTAGTTCCATCGCTTCCAGGTCTGGCTTATACGACTCGGGCCGCGGGTCATGGCCCGGGCGGTGAATCACGGGCAACCGAATGATCTGGTACTTCGAGAACTGCTGGGCTGCTCCCAGCACCCGGAACGGGATCGGATAGAGACGAATCCATGTCGGCTGGGGCGTGTCGAGTTGGACCCCGGCCACACACACGGTTTCGATATGCCGCACTGATGGCGTCGGATAGGTCTTGACGGTGACCATCACCTCGGCCCACTCATAACCGGGTTTCAGCATCATGATCCGCCTTCACCTTGTTGCTGCCGGATGCGCTGGCTCTCCCGGTACTGCTCCGCCTCGGCCTCGTCGATGAACTCCAGCAGATTCCCGGCGATCGACGCGAGTTGTTCCTTCACCTGGGCTGGGGTGACGGCAAAGAATTCGCGCCGCTGATTCACCAGGTTGACACGCTGCGCCGCGAACCGGCGATGCAGTTCTGCCTCCACACCGACCGCGTCGTCCGAGAAGAACAGGGCGTGCACGTCGAAATTGAACGGCACCGACGCGTCAGACAACTCACGCACCCGATCCATCGGATCCAGGCGCCGGGTCATGCCTATCTTCACCATCGAGTCGCCGAACGCCCCGATGTTGGAGATGACGTACACGTAACCCGCGCGGATGTTGGCCGTGCGAGCCTCGACATCGTTGATGCCCTTGTCGATGGCGATGATCTGGTCTCGGATCTTCTGCGTCTCCGCATCGTCGCCCAGTTGCTCCACTGTGCGCAACACGTTGAGGTAGTGCTGCTTCTCCTTTTCAAGACGTTCACGTTCTGCCGCCAGTTCACGCTCTGCCTTCGCCTGCTCTCGAAGCTCTGTCTTGCGTTCGCGTTCAAGCTCTCGTTCGAGCTGTTTGGCGGACAGGTGGTCTGCGGCGAGCTTCAATTCACGGGCCCGCGCCTCGACATACTGGGGTGACACTTTGATATTGGCTGATGCACCCAGCCGCTCCAAGGCTTCGGCCGACTTGGCGATCTTCGCCAGTGATGCCTCGTAATTGCCGGGGGTGACCGAGGTGATGATGTTCTCGACTTCGGCGTTGAATGCGCGCGCAACGATCCGCGCCAGGTCTTTCGCTAGTTTGTTTAGGCCAGTCTTCGTGGCCGGGATCTCGATCTGATCTGCTGAGGATACTGCTGAATGCCCGCGTGCCATCGCAGTGATCTGAGATCGGAGTGTCCGTAGTTGGGAACCCAACGCGATGCTGTCTTCGGCGGGATGCTCGAAAGGAGTCAGTCCGACCGCTTCCTCCAATGCCTGGAGACGCTGGGGGTGGAGTACTTTCTGCAGCCGCGCCTCTTCCTGCTGCAATCTGTGCACATCCGCTTGGGCGGCACGCCGCCATTCGTCAGCGTCTGCTTGTGCCGCTCGGCGCACCTCGTCTGCTTCGGCCTGCACGAGCGCGCGCTCCGACTCAAGACGCTCCAAGGCCTCTTTCGCCTGCCACGCTGCGGGACCGCCGTAGCGGTCGAGGAACTGCCGCAGTTGTGCTTCCTGAGCAGTGAGTTCCTGGACTCTGTGGGCCATGGCCTGGTTCTGCTGGGTTATGCCCTGGTTCGCAGCTCGAAGACGCACCAGTTCTGCTTCCAACTCCTCGATACGCTTCTTCCCGAAATCGAACAACGCCACGGCCACTCCTCCGGTTCGCTTCGGTGTTTCCTGCGCAGATCTTCAACGCCCCAATGGCTCGCGATCCTACTGCGGGGGCACGCCCGGTGTGCCCATGGTCATAGTAGCGGTGCCTGACTAGGCGGTGGGGTACGTCTGGGTCACGATTGGGTAAAGACAGCCCACAACAGCGGGCTATCCTCGTCTATGATTCGAACATGTGTGCGAATCGGGGGCGCGTAACGACTGTCTTTGATGTCGCTTACCTGGCCCGGTGGCTCGGTGTGTCGGTGTCAGCCATCCTCGCGAGCAAGTCGCAGTTCGGCCCGCTCGACCAGAGTGAGAACGCTCACGCCAAGCTCGGCGCAGAGCCTCGCGAGGACATCGATAGGGATGTCGCGACGTTCGCCACCCTCAGCGACATAACGAATGAGGGTCCTTTCCGAGATGCCGACCGCATTAGCTAGATCTCTCCAGCGCGGGATCCCCTGCGCAGCCCTCTCGGCCCGAATCTCCGCTCGGACTGCATCCTGAAACTTCTCTGCCATGAGCCTTGACATATCGTCCATGCGGTCCACGCTACATCCATAACGGTCATCCCTGTGAACCGAACGGATCAACACGGCGCTTGCATCCGACCAATCGGTACCATATGCTGCCCATATGGTCATATTAACCACGGCGGCTGGCTTCGCAGAGCGAACCGCGAGAAACATAGCCGCAACCCTCTCCCAGCAGGAGCGATCTTGGCTGTGGCTCTCACGCGCCACCGGAATTGCCCGCCCTACTTTGAGGCGCAAAGCCACCACCGGTGCATTCAACCTTCTAGAAGTAAGCCTCATCGCTCAAGCGCTCAAGGTCACGCCGTGCGCGCTTTTCGCAGACGAGTTCACCGCCGAAGGCAGATCGTGAGCACCCACGACCCTCGCGCGCTGCTGCTCGACGAATACGAGGTAGCCGAGCGTATCCACCAATCAGTGTCCACAGTCCGGCGCTGCCGCCACGCAACCCGGGAGGCCGGGGCCGTGCGCCCCATGCCCGGCTGGCGTAACCACGGCAGCGAAACAAAACCCAGATACCTGATCTCCGAAGCCGACCTCATCACCTGGATCGACCAGGCCCCCACCATCTAACGAAAGGACCACCCAATGACCACCAACGTCTGCTCCTGCCCGGCCTGGAACCCGGACGACTTCGACGGCCCCGAAGATTACGCGGCAGCCTGCGCGTCCTGCCCCGTCCACGGAAAGGAGGTGACAGCATGAGCATCTTCTCGCTGATCTTCATGATCATCGCAATCCTGGGAGCGATCCTATCGATCGCTGCCGCGATCGCCTCAGCCCGGGAGTGACCGATGGGTCAGCGCCTGAACTTCACATGCACCGGCTCGTCGTTCCCCTCAACCCGCAACACGAGGGTTGCCGGGATCGGACGCTCCCATGATCCGATAGCACGGAACTCGACCACGCCTCCCGGGTCAAGTGTGAATGGCGTCTTGAGACTGAATCCAAGGATCTTGTCTCGGTTCACAATCTCTGTGACAGTCAACGGCACATCCGATCGTGATCCTAGTGTCCACAATGCGTTGTTCTTCGAGTCCGAATATGGCTCCAAACTGAACAACGGCCCCTCCAACGATCTTGCCATTCGTCCGAGTTCGGAGGCTTGCAGACTGGCGCTTTCCGCCAGTCTGCGAGCCTCTGCTAGCCGTGCCTCTGCTGCATCGTTCGAGCGGCGCATCTCCGCAGTCTGCGCTTCGATTTCCGAAGCCAGGCGTCTGACCGTGGCCAACCGTTCTTCCGCGTCGGCTCGTGCTCGCTCGGACGCTGCCCGAGCCTCCTCCGCCTCCCGGCGCGCCTGTTTTGACAGGTTCGCACGCCACCACGCGAACCCGGCCCCGCACATCGACAACACCGCGCACACGGCGCCCACAACATCCGTCCAGTCCATGCCCGAATCCTCACACAACAAGACCTCCGACGCTGCCACGCCGGAGGTCACAGACACAGATAGGTGACCAATGTCCACCAACATCATACCCTTCAGTTACGCCGACCACCCGGTCCGCGTCATCCAGATCAACGGCGAACCCTGGTTCGTCCTCACGGACCTGTGCCGCGTTCTCGACCTGAGCACCCCGGCCAAGGTCGTCGCTCGCCTCGACGATGGGGTGACTCAGACTCACCCCATCAACGACAGTCTCGGGCGCATCCAGCAAACCACCATCGTGTCCGAGGCGGGCATGTATGAGGTGGTGATCCGCTCCGACAAACCCGAAGCAGTGGCATTCCGCCGCTGGGTGACTCATGAGGTGCTTGCCCGCATGATCGCCGCCGAGGAGGTGGCGTCATGAGCATGGCGTTGTTCGAGCAGGCCGAGTTCGGTCAGCTCCGCACCATAGCGGACAACGGCGTTGTGCTGTTCTGCGGCAAGGATGTGACCGACGCGCTCGGCTACTCCAATTCACGCGACGCGATGGCCCGCCACTGCAAGGGTGTCGTGAAACGCTACCCCCTTGAGACTGGTGGTGGCGTGCAGCAGATGGCGTTCATCACCGAAGGTGACCTGTACCGCCTGATCGTTCACTCCAAACTACCGACCGCCGATAAGTTCGAACGCTGGGTCTTTGACGAGGTGTTGCCTGCGATTCGCCGCCGGGGTGGGTATCTGACCCCGGAGGCTGCCGAGCAGGCGTTGACGGACCCGGATTTCATCATCCGTTTGGCGACCGAGTTGAAGACTGAGCGGGCTGCCCGGGCCGAACTGGAGCAGCAGCAGAGGGTGCTGGCCCCGAAAGCGGACGCCTTCGACTTGTGGCTGTCGTCGAACGCCGACTACAGCGTGGACCAGGCCGCCAAGGCGTTGTGCACTGCCGGGTGCATGACCGGCCGGACGCGGCTGTTCCGCACCCTGTCGGAGTTGGGGTGGGCCTTCAAGGCCCGTGATGGCTGGCGGTACACACAGGAACACGGCCCGGAAGGCACCAAACGTCTGACCGTGCGCATGTCCTACTACCTCGACTCGCACACCGCTGAATCCCACGGCCGCACAACACTGCGGGTGACCGCGAAAGGCGTCCACGACCTGGCCACCCGTCTCGGGGTCAACCCCGCCACCGTCGCCGACACACTCACCACCGAGGAGGTGGCGTCATGAAGGTCCGTGCCCGGGCTACTGGGGTGTTCCAGGGTGAGCGCGTCTACTGGAGCGTTGAGCTGGATATCAACCCGCGCCGTATCGAACCCTGTTTCATTCCCGCGGAGGGTGGGCGGCCCGCGCAGGATCGTGTTTTCGCCCGCCGCTACAACCCTGGTTTGCGCTACCGGGTTTCCGAGCCCGTGCTGGTCGTGCACGACTCTATCGAGGTGATCGCATGAACACACAAACCCCGCTCACTGCCCAGTTCCTTACCGCCAATGCCAGCCTGGTCCAGACCTTCGAGGGCACCATCTGGGCGATATCCACCAAAGGTGTTGTGCGCAAACTCGATTTCTGGCCGGCTGCCGCCGGCCGGGAGGCGTGCCTTGCCCGGATGATCCCACACATCACCGCGTGGCGATCCAACGGCAACCTGAGCACCTACGGAACCTGGCACCCCGTGGGGGTGGCGTCGTGAACCGTACGGGTTATGTGTTGCTGTTCGCGACGGTGCTGGTTCTCGGCCTGACTGGCCGGCCGGGTCCGCTGCTGGCTGCGGCTGTGCTGCTGGTCGCGGCTACCACCGCCCACTTCCTGGCCACCGAGGGGGGTGACTCGTGACCACGCCTCTGGAGTTCGCCGGTGACCGGGCGGGTTACCTAACCCCTACACAGGCTGCCGCCTATCTGCCGTACACACCGAAAACGATCCGGGAGATGTGCGCCGCCCACCGGCTCACCTGCCTGGTCACCGGCGGCCACACCCAGGCCCGCTACAAGATCCACCGCGACCACATCCGCGCTTGGCTGACCACCCACACCCAACACGTCAAAGGAGCCATCTCATGACATTCCTCGCCCCTGAAACCCACCGGCTCACATATGCCAGTGGGGAGCCGATCCGGGAAGGCGACATCGTCCGCCGCTCCGCTCAGGCCCGCACACTGTGGCGGGTGGAGCTGGTGACCAACCATCCCCCGTATCCGCTGGTCTGTTTGACCGCGTGTGCTAGCTACGCGTCCGTGTCGCTGTTCTCCGCGCAGGCGATCGCGAGACTACGCCTGGTGGAGGCCGCGCACGGCCCGGAGATCCCCACCGCAGCGTCCGTGCTCGACTACATCGATCTGCAGCTCGCCACGGACAATTCCAGGATCGTGCTGTCCCGGGCGGAGGCGATCGCTATCGCTACCGCCCTCACCGAACTGCTGGGAGGCCAGCGGTGAGCGCCGTCACCGGGCCGTGCTGGATCCCGGACATGCCGGAGGACGTGTATCACGCCGATCCGTGCCCGGAACCGTCGCTGTCGTCCACGATGGCGAAGCGGCTGCTGGATGGGGAGGCCGGCCCGGCGCGGCTGCGGCAGGCGATACTGTCGCAGCCCGAACCGAAGCCGTGTCTTGATCTCGGGTCTGCCGCCCATGAGCAGGTGCTCTGCCGTGGCCGCCGGCCGGAATACCTGGATGTCCCGGACTGGCGGCGGAAGGAGTCCCGCCAGTGGCGTGACGAGGTACACGCCCGGGGCGGCATTCCTCTACTCGCGCATCAGCGCGCCCAGGTGGAGGCGATGGTGGATGCGATCCTCGCCCACCCGGTCGCCGGTGACCTGTTCACCACCGGCAACGGGCACCCCGAGGTGTCCATGTTCACCCTCGACCCCGAGACGGGCCGGTGGCAGCGGGGACGGCTCGACTTCCTGGCGGGCCGGGACCTGATCGTGGACTACAAAACCACCGGACGGTCTGCTGAGTTGAAGGCTTGGGAGAAACAAGCCTGGGAGTTGCGCTACCACCAGCAGGCCGCCCAATACCTGTCGCAGGCGGTCGCGCTCGGCCTGGTCGAACCGGACGCGGGGTTCGTCCACGTGGTGCAGGAAGCAAACCCGCCCTACATGGTCGCCGTGTACCGGCTGGGCGATGACCAGCTGGAGGACGGCATAGCCCGCACACGGAAAGCCCTAGACATCTGGGATCGCTGCCTGACCCTCGGGGACTGGCCCGGCATCCCGGCCACTATCCGCACCACCCATCTGCCCGCATGGGCACACATCACAGAAGGAGACGACTTGTGACCACCACCGACATCGCCACCACCACACCATCATCGGCAATCACCTCAGGCCAGCAGCACTGGACACCAGAACAGCGCACCGTACTAGCCAACGCCGGCTGCGCCGCCAGGAACGAAGCCGACTGGCACCTTTTCCTGTTCCTCTGCCAGCGCACCGGCCTGGACCCGTTCGCGCGGCAGATCTTCATGGTCGACTACGCGGGCAAACCAACCGTGCAAACCGGCATCGACGGCTACCGCGTGATCGCCGAACGGGCCGCCCGGGAAGCCGGCCAGGATTTCACGCCGGCCACGATCGAATGGTGCGGCCCCGACGGGGTGTGGGTGGATGTGTGGCTGGGCGACGAGCCGCCAGCAGCCGCCCGCGCGACCGTGACCCGCGGCGACCACCAAGTATCCGCTGTCGCGGTCTTCCAGGAGTACGCAGGGCGCCGCAAAGACGGCACGATCAACACGATGTGGACGAACAAACCAGCAACCATGATCGGCAAATGCGCCGAGGCTGCCGCGCTCCGGAAAGCCTTCCCACAAGACATGGCCGGGGTGTACATCACAGACGAGATGCCGACGGTGACGGTGACCCAGACAACACCACCCGCCCCGGACGGCCCGAAGACCGCGCAGTACTACATGCGCACCCTGAAACTCACCGGCCGCGCATTCAAGGCGTTCGCTGAACGCGTGCTCGGCGTCCACCTCCAATCGTGGGAGGCCCTGGACGCCGACGATCAGCAGTCCGTGCTCACCCAGCTAGACGAGTGGGAACGGACCGGCACCGACCCGACCATCCTCGACACCGAAGCCTCTGACATCCCCGAGGGTGTCGATCCCGAGACAGGCGAGATCACAGGCGGTGCGCGATGACCGACCACACCCACACCAATCCGCACAACCCCCAAACCGACCCGGATGACATCACGGAGACACGACCGGCAGCGATTGACCCCGGGGTCGTTGCCGCCACCCCTGACACGGTACTGCTCGCGGCCTGGTCGGCAGGGTTCGTCGCGGGGTGCGTCAACGTAGCACTGGGCCGTGAGATACGCGCCCAGTTCAGGGCAGCAGCCGCGCTCAGCGGCCCGGAGGCCGTCATCGATGTGGCGCATCATCTGATCGACGACATATGGGGTGATCCCGCTGCCCGGTACGACCTGATCGAGACGACCCGTCACGCCCTGGTCGATCCGCAGCCCCCCGGGGTCGCCCCATGGGACACCCGGAAGGCAGACCAGTGAGCAGCACTCTGGATTGCACGGCGGCAATCGTCAACGAGATCGACGCAGCACTCCCGGGGGAGACAGTCATCCGGTTCGGTCGCGGCTGACCCGTGCGCCCGGGTTCCGCCCCTGCCCTGCGCGTAGGGGCGGTTCCCAGGCGCACCGATCGCATCCCGACTCAAAGGAGACCACCAATGTCAATACATGCACTCAAGATCAAATCGCCCTGGTTTACCCGCGTCCAAGCCGGCCAGAAACACGCCGAGGTGCGCCTACACGACCGCGACTACCAGGCAGGCGATCTGCTGCGACTGCGCGAGGTGGACCAGCACGGCAACACCCACACGGGAACCAACCCGATCACCGCCCGCATCACCCACTGCGAAGGCCTGAAACCCGGCTACTGCCTACTCAGCATCGAACCGACCGAGAAAGAAGCGAAGTCGTGAGTCGGCAGGGTTCCGGGCTTGACTGCATCGACTGGTTCTGCGGCATGGGCGGATCCTCCGAAGGACTGGTCGAAGCCGGTATCGAGGTCACGATTGCAGCCAACCATTGGGCGCGTGCCATCGAGACCCACGCCGCGAACCATCCGGGCACCGACCATCTGTGCGCCGACATCCAGGCGATCAACCTGCGACGCCTGCCGCGGACGCGCCTCATGTGGGCGTCACCGATCTGCACCGAGGTATCACCTGCTGGCGGATTCCGCCGGCGACGGCAGGATGATCTGTTCCAGCGGTACGGGCATGTTCCGGACACGGCCTTTGAGCGTACCCGTGTGACGTTCTGGGAGGTCATCCGTGCGATGGAATTGTTCCGGTACGACGTGGTCATGGTCGAGAACGTGGTGGAGGCAGTCACCGCCTGGGAACTGTTCCCGACCTGGCTGCACGGGGTCGGGACGCTGGGCTACAACGTGCGCTTCGCCAGCGTCTCGGCCGCGCACATCTGGGACGCCGGGAATCCGCCGGCGCCGCAGTGGCGGGACCGCATCTACATCGTCCTCACCCGCAAAGGCGTGCCCACCCCAGACCTGGAACCGCGCCCGCTGGCATGGTGCGAACAGTGCGCCGAAGACGTGCCCGCGGTGCAGTGGTGGAAACCACATGGCATCCCCGAAGGGTACCGGGTCGGTAAATACCGGCAGCAGTACCACTACGTCTGCCCTGAAGGCCATGGACGTATCGAGCCCTACGTGGCTCCCGCCGCCACGGCGATCGACTGGACCGATCTGGGCACCAGGATCGGGGACCGGACCCGGCCCCTAGCCTCGAAGACCATGGCCCGTATCCGGTACGGCGCCCAACTGGTGCGATCCGGCCAGTGGGTGATGGGCGGTACCAGCGGCGCCCAGCAGCCAACCCCTGTACATCGTCCCCTGCGCACCCAGCGCGCCACCGGCGCGGACTTCCTCGTCGCCGCAGCCGGGAACACCTGGGATGCGATCAGTGCCGGGCGCGGTGGATACGTGCGTGCATGGCCCACCGATGATGACGCGATGCAAACGCAGACCGCATCAGTGCAGCACGGACTGGTCATACCGGGCAAGTTCGTGATGGCCGTCAATCACGACAGCGGCCGTCACTTCGACCCGGACACTGGGCCTTTGCCCGCACAGACCGCCAAGCGCGGCGAGGCCATCGTGATGGACAGGACGTTCGTGGCGATGCTGCACCGCGACGGTGGAGCGTATCGCGACACCCTGGTCGTGCCGTTCCGCAGGGGTGATCGTGCGCACCACGCCGCACCGATCACCACAACAGCTACGGAAAGCCAACGCGGACTCATGGCCGGCGACCCCGACCTCGACGTTGACGACTACCACTTCCGGATGCTCAAACCACGCGAGGCCGCCAACGCCCAACGATTCCCCCGCAACTACATCATCTGCGGCAATCAGAAGGAACAACAAATGCAAGCCGGGAACGCGGTCGCCGTCAACGTCGCCCGCTGGATTGGTGAACGCGTCGCCGCAGCACTCGACGGGAGCCCGCTGTGACCTATCAGCCCATTCGTGTTCAACGCCGCAGGAGCAAAGGATGGCGGACGCCACTATGCGGCTGCGGCTGCGGCAAACCCGCCCGCTACGTCGGCCGGGGCTCCCGGTGGGGCAACCCCGTACGCGTCACACGCTGGCGTGACGCGGCTGACGGCGTATGGGTCTACTCGGTAGACCTACCCACCGGCGAAACCGTCGGCACCTACGGGCCAGAGTTCGGTTTTGACCCCAAAACCCACGCGCACCACAAGGCAGTCGAACACTACATGGGTTATGTCCCCACGCCAACCGAACTGCGGCCACTACGCGGCCACGACCTCGCGTGCTGGTGCCCGACGGACCTGCCCTGCCACGCCGACGTACTCCTCGCAATCGCAAACCAAACCAGGGAACCCATCTGATGCCCGCCACCAGAACCGAACGCACCACACCACCGGCTGAGCCGCCCGCCACAGGCATCCTCCTCGCCGCCGCCGCAGTATGCGAAACCCGCGGCATACACCACCTCGCAAAACGCCTGGACACTCTCCGAGACGAACTGGCATCACTCACCGAATGCCCGGAATTGAAAACGCTCAGCAAGCCCAACAAATAGGGTGGACAAAATGCCAAGAATACGTACCATAAAACCGCAATTCTGGAGTTCTCCGCGCGTCAAGGGAACCTCCCCGTGGGCCAGGCTGCTGTTTATTGCAATGTGGAATTATGCCGACGACTGGGGTCGGGCCGAGTGGACCCCGAGGGGTCTGCTGGGGTTCGCGTTCCCCCATGACGCGGAACTTCCGTGCACAGACGCGGCATTTCCTTCGCTGTGCAAGGAAGTTGCGGACAACTTCGACGTGGTGTTCTACACAGTCCACGGGCGGCACTACTACCAGGTGATGGGCTTTGAGGAGCATCAGCGCACCGAGCGGCGCGCAAAGACCCACTGTCCAGCCTATGACGATCTCGAATGTGAGCTCGACTACGGCATATACGGAGCTTCCGACACGAGTGAAGGAACTTCCGACACGAGTGAAGGAACTTCCGGCATAGGAAATAGGAAGAAGGAAGTAGGAAATAGATACCCCCCTACTGTCGTAGGGGGGTGCAGGGGGGTGGAGTCGTCGCCCGCGCCTTCCGCCGGGGTTGAGCCAGCCACCGGCGCGGGCACGCCCGCACCGCCCACCACACGAGGCCGTCGCCTGCCCGATCGGTGGGCCCCGGCCCGCAGCCCAGGCAACCAGCAAATCGAACAGCAATTCACACAGGACGAATTACGCGACCAACTCCAGCGGTTCAGCGACTACTGGCGATCACAGCCCGGCCAGAAAGGCGTGAAAACCGATTGGGACGCCACATGGCGGAATTGGCTCCGCAAAAGCCTGGATATGCGAAAACCCCGGCAAACACCGGAAAACGCACGCATCGAGGCCATGTACCGGGACGCGGCCACCCGGCAGGTCAGCGTCTTCCAGCAGATCGTCGACCGGGACCGCGCCACCAGACAGGAGCAGCCAGCATGACCCCGGCAGAAGCCACCAGCCTCGTCGCCGCCATCACCGTCGCCACCGGCATCCGCCCCGCGGAGGCCAGCCCGGACGCCTGGTCCTACCTGCTCGACGACGTACCGATCGGCGCCGCCCTCGAAGCCGTGAAAGCGATCACGAACCGGCCGCAGCCACACGAACGCCGGCTGACCATCGACCCTGCGATGATCCGCGACCAGATCCGCCGCGACCGCAACAAGCGCATCGATGCCATGGAGGCCTACTTCGTCCCGAGCAGCGGTGACCCGGCCGTGTATCTCGCCGAACTCAGAGCCCACCGGCAGGCGGCGGCCGCGGGCACCCTCAAGCCCCCGCCTCCGCGCCGGGCCATC
>ERZ773005.475-NODE-475-length-31272-cov-5.418170_pt1 | contig 31272 bp, 28 predicted proteins | sample MGYA00580666_ERZ773005 | MGnify/ENA primary metagenome ERZ773005 (study PRJEB29015, sample SAMEA2737999) | human oral metagenome | biome: human oral; feature: human-associated habitat; material: dental | place: China | collected 2061 ...
TGAGGAAGTCGGCGGCGCTGCTGCTCCGGCTCCTCGTGCGGCTGCTCCGGCGGCAGCTCCGGCTCCGGCCGCTGCTCCTGCTCCCGCTCCGGCTCCGGCCGCGGCGGCTCCCGTAGCGAAAGCGGCGGGCGCTGGTGAGCATTCCATCAATGCTCCGATGCCGGGCAAAATCCTCAAAGTGCTGGTCACCGAGGGTCAGGCTGTCAAAGCGGGCGAGAACCTCATGATGCTCGAAGCCATGAAGATGCAGAACGAGATTCTGGCGGACACCGACGGCACGGTCAAGGCGATCAACGTCCAGGCTGGCCAGACGGTCAAAGTCGGCGATTCTCTCGCCATCCTTGGCTAATTGATTTAACGGCGAACAACAAAAAGCGTCTCTTCGGAGGCGCTTTTTTGTGTTCATAATTTTGAAATTTGCTTAATCATGACGAATGAGCAATGAGATGCGCGCCACTGGTATAAGTCTCGGAGTAAAATCCGGAGGGCCCAGGCCATAGAATACGAACAAAAAACTGCTGTTTCTTGTGGATAAGAAATGGCAGTTTTATTGCGGTTAAAAGCACCTTCCGAGAGGCGCCTTTTTGCGTGCCCTATAATGCTCAGGGCGGCACCACAGGCTTTCCGTCATTCGGTCGCCTGCTAGTCGTCTCTAAAGCGCAACCAGAGAAAATTTAGCCGGAAAAATCATCGCGAAAAGAAAAAACTTGCCTTTGAACAAAAAGTCAAATATAATATAACTAAAGGTCAAATGGTCAGGAAAGGTATATAAGGTGATTGTATGAGTAACATTGCAGATTTGATCGAGAGTTATATATTGCGGCAACTGGCCGCGCGGGAGGACGGGCACGTCGAGCTGCGGCGCACAGAAATTGCGGATAAAATTTCCTGCGCGCCGTCGCAGATAAGTTATGTCTTGAGTACGCGCTTTACTCCGGCGCGAGGGTTTGTGGTTGAGTCGCGTCGCGGGCTGGGAGGGTTCATTCGCATTGCGCAGGTTCCGGTACAAAATCTTGTCTATCAGGATATGATTGATAAAATTGGGGAAGATACGTCGCTGGAGGCGGTGCGCTCGATGGTAGCGTATTTATTGAAGCACCAGATGATCACGAACCGGGAAGCAGCGCTTCTTTTGCCGATGATTGCGGCGGCTTACGGTACGATGGAGCCGACGGAGCGCGTGACGCTTTTGAAAACGATATTTTTGACGCTGGAGCGGCTTTCCTGAGGAGGGGATTTTATATGCTTTGCGATGATTGCCATAAGAACGAGGCCTGTATTCATTTCACGCAGATCAGCCCCGAGGGGAAGCTGGAAAAAAATCTCTGTGAGGCTTGCGCGGCACGCTACGGAGATTTTACCGCCCGTCGTGACGCGAAAAATTTTACGGTTAATGATTTTTTGAAAGGCATTTTCGGGAAACCCGCGCCGGAAACAGCCGCCAAGACGGTTCCCACATTGGTTTGTCCGAACTGCAAGATGACGTATCAGGATTTTACGCATACGGGAAAAATTGGGTGCAGCATTTGTTACGATACCTTCCGCAAATTTTTGACGCCGCTTTTGACGCGTATCCACGGCGCCAGTGTTCACAGTGGGAAAATCCCGCGGCGCGCGGGCGGCGCATTGGTTGTGCGCCATGAGATTGAGGTATTGAAAGGAAAACTTCAGTCGGCGGTGCATAACGAGGAATACGAAAAAGCGGCGAAGTACCGGGATAAAATCCGGGTGCTGGAGCAAAAAGCGGCGCCGGAAGAGGAGGCGAAGCGCCATGTCGGTGAGTGACCTCTATCGGGATTATTTCTTGCCGTGGTTCGGGCAGGGGGGAGAGAGCGGCGACGTCGTGCTGGCGAGTCGGATTCGTTTAGCGCGCAATTTTCAGCGACTGCCGTTTCCCGAGCGAGCGGATATGAAGCAGCTGGCGACGGTACAGGGCATGGCGGCGTCGGTATTCAGTGAGATTGAGGCGGCCTGCGGACAACCTTGCGACGTGGTGGGGATCGATGGCCTGTCGGAAACGGAGCGGGAGGTGCTGGTGGAAAAACAGCTGGTGAGCCAGAACTTCATTCGCAATTTGGCGTACCGCAGCGCGTACATCAGCGCTGATCGCCAGGTCAGTATTATGGTCAATGAAGAAGATCACCTGCGGATCCAGTGTATGGCCGCGGGCTTAGATCTGCGGACACCGCTTGAACTGGCGATGAAGCTTGACGATGCGGTCGAAAATCAGCTTGATATCGCCTTTGATGAGAAAATGGGTTACCTGACCTCCTGTCCGACGAATTTGGGCACCGGGCTGCAGGCGACGGTTCTCCTGCATCTGCCGGGGCTTGTCTACACGCGGAACATGAACAACGTCATTAATATCGCGCAACAGCTGGGGATTTCCGTGTGCGGCCTGTACGGCGAAGGCAGTGAAGCAGCCGGCAATATTTTCGCGGTGTCAAACCAACTGACGCTCGGCTTTAACGAAGCCGATCTCGCCGCGAATCTGACCGGCACGGTGACCGAGCTTATCGCGCATGAGCGGCGGGCGCGCAAGGCGCTGCTCCTTTATTCAAAAACCCGGCTGGAGGATGCGATATGGCGCGCTTACGGTATTTTGAAGTATGCCCGGTCCCTCGGCGAAAGCGAGGTATTAGAGCTTATCAGCAAAGTGCGGCTGGGGATCGATCTTGATTTAATCCATGAGACGACGGCGGAATGCTTCTCTGAGGTGCTTTTAGCCAGCCGCCCCAATTATATTCGCAATCTGGCGGGGAGTGATAATCTGTCGCCGCCGGAGATTGACCACCGGCGGGCGGACGTAGTGCGCCGCGTGCTGGCGGGAGAAGGTATGAGGCAGGAGTGAGTGATATGAACACGAGATTTACGTCCCGCGCCGTGAAGGCGCTGAAATTTGCGCAGTACGAGGCGCAGGATATGGAGCAGAATTTTATTGGTACGGAGCATATTTTGCTGGGGCTTTTACATGAGGACGAGGGCGTCGCGGCGCGAGCCCTGTCGGCGCTGGGCGTCGACTTGAATACGGTGCGCCAGCGCGCGGAAGGAGCCATTGGCGCGGAGGCGGACGAAGGCTCCGATAATCCCTATTACACACCGGGTGCTAAGCGGGCGATGGAGCTGGCGCTGGACGAGGCCAGAAGCTTTGGCCATAGTTACATTGGCACGGAGCATATCTTACTGGGGCTTTTGCGCGAGCACGATAACGCTGCGGCGCGCGTTCTGCTCGCTTTGGGAGCAAACCTTAACGCGGTGCGCCGGGCGGTGGCAAATCTTCTGGACGGAGCGTCGGAGGAGGAGGACGAGGAGAAAACCGGCAGGACGCGGGGCGAAAAAAAGACGTCGACGCCGCTTCTCGATCGCTACGGACGCTCGCTGAACGATATGGCGGCGCAGGATAAAATGGATCCCGTTATCGGTCGGGAAAAGGAGATTCAGAGGGTTATTCAGATTTTGTCGCGCCGGACGAAGAACAATCCGATCCTCATCGGCGAGCCGGGCGTGGGCAAGACGGCTATCGCCGAAGGACTGGCACAGGCGATCGTCGCCGGGACGGTGCCTTATATGCTGGCGGATAAAAGGGTCATGTCGCTTTCCATGGCGTCCATCGTGGCGGGGGCTAAGTACCGCGGCGAATTTGAGGAGCGCCTGAAAAGTATTATCGAGGAGATTCGCCGGGACGGCAAAGTGATCCTGTTCATCGACGAGCTGCACACGCTTATCGGCGCGGGGGCGGCGGAAGGATCCATCGACGCGGCGAATATTCTGAAACCGGCGCTGTCGCGCGGCGAAATCCAGATTATTGGCGCGACGACGCTCAAGGAATACAAAAAATATTTTGAGCGCGACGCGGCGCTGGCGAGGCGTTTTCAGACGGTCATGGTGGACGAGCCGGGGATTGAGGGCGCAACTCGCATTTTGCAAGGGCTGCGGGACAAATATGAGGACTTTCATCGGGCGAAGATTACCGATGAAGCGATCGAGGCGGCGGTCAAGCTGTCGCACCGTTACATCACCGATCGTTTCCTGCCGGATAAAGCGATCGACCTGATGGATGAGGCGGCTTCAAAGGTGCGGATGAGAACCATGGGGCAGCCGGAAAGCGTCAAAGCGCTGGAAAAAGAACTGGCGGATCTGCGCGCGGAAAAAGAAGCTGCCAGCAACGCGCAGGAGTATGAGAAAGCGGCTCAGCTGCGCGATCGGGAGAGCACCATCAAGGAGGAACTGGGAAAAGCTAAAAAAGAATGGCAGCAGGGCGAGAGACGGTCAATCGTCGTCGACGCGGAGGATATCGCCGAAGTCGTCGGCCTTTGGACACGGATCCCGGTGCGCCAGATCGCCGCAAAGGAGTCGGAGCAGCTTCTACATCTGGAGAAAATCCTGGGTAAGCGGGTCATCGGGCAGAAGGAAGCGGTGAACGCGGTGGCGAAAGCGATCCGGCGCGCCCGGGCGGGGCTTAAAGACCCGAAGCGGCCCATCGGTTCGTTTTTGTTCCTTGGGCCGACGGGCGTCGGGAAAACGGAGTTGGCACGTACGCTGGCGGGCACTTTGTTTGGCAGCGAGGACAATATTATTCGTTTTGATATGTCCGAATACATGGAGAAATTTACTGTGTCGCGCTTAGTAGGCGCGCCGCCGGGCTATGTCGGCTATGAGGAAGGCGGCCAGCTCACCGATGCAGTGCGCCGTAAACCCTACGCTATCATCTTGCTGGATGAGATCGAGAAGGCGCATTACGACGTGTTTAATATTTTACTGCAGGTACTGGAGGACGGACGCCTTACGGACAGTCAGGGGCGTACCGTGGATTTCAAGAATACCGTCATCATCATGACCTCAAATGTCGGAGCCGGGTTCCTCAAGGATGAAAGCCCTCGCGTTGGCTTTTTGACGAAGGAAGAGTCGCCGGAAAGCGGCGCCGAGCAGGCGAAAAAGCGCGTGCTGGGCGAAGTCCGTAAGGTGTTTAAGCCGGAGTTTTTGAATCGGATCGATGAGACGCTGGTCTTTCATCCGCTGGGCAAGACCGAGCTGGGAGCCATCGTCGATATCTTGCTGGGCGATGTGCGCCAACGGTTAGCGGAAAAGGAGATTCGACTGGAGATCAGTCCCGCGGCGAAAGCGCAGCTCATCACGAAAGGAACGGATTTTCAGTATGGGGCGCGTCCTTTGAAGCGGGCGATTCGCAAATACGTCGAGGACGTTATTGCGGAAATGCTGTTAGCGAAAAAGTTCCGGGCGGACGATACGATTTACATTAAGAAAACGGACGGCAAGCTGGAATTTGTAAAGAAAAGCGACGGCGTGAAAGAGAGCGCTCATGCGACGGCAAAATAAGCTGGCGGTCAAAGGCGTGATGGCGCGATGGGGCAATTTTCTGCTGAACTTTGCCGTGGCGGCGCTGTGGCTTCTGCGTCGAGCGGGACAGCGCGTTTTCGGCGGACGGGGAAAAGAGCGGCGCGCCGAAAAACGTTATTTGCCGCCGCGAGAAACGAAGGATTTACCGATACGTTGAGAAGGAAGGGGAAGGGTGATGGCGAAGCGGAAAACCGCTTATGTCTGTCAAGCCTGCGGCTATGACTCGGCGAAGTGGCTGGGGCGTTGTCCGGGCTGCGGCGCGTGGAATACGATGACGGAGGAGCCGCAGGTGACGGCGAGGGAAGCGAAGGGGCTGAGGCTGGGGCTTTCTGCCGCTGCGCCGCCGCAGCCGATCGCTGAGGTCAAGACGGAAGATCTGCCGCGCTTTCTGACCGGTTCTGAGGAGCTTGACCGGGTGCTGGGGGGCGGTGTTATTCCCGGCTCGATGGTACTTATCGTCGGCGATCCCGGCGTCGGTAAGTCGAGCCTGACGCTTCGAGTTGCGGCGGAAGTGGCGCGAAAGGATCGACCGGTGCTTTATGTCACCGGCGAGGAAAGCACGCGGCAGATCCGGATGCGTGCCGATCGCCTCGGGGCGCTGGCGGATAAGCTCTATGTCGTCAGCGAAACGAATCTTGATACGATCATTCTGCACATGGAGAAGCTAAAACCGGAACTGGTGATTATCGACTCCATTCAGACGATCTTTCGGCCTGACATTGAAAGTGCGCCGGGAAGCGTGAGCCAGGTGCGCGAGTCCAGCGCGGAGCTTTTGCGCGTGGCGAAAACCGGCGGGATCGCCGCCTTCGTCATCGGCCATGTGACGAAAGACGGAAGCCTCGCCGGACCGCGGGTGCTCGAGCATATCGTCGATACGGTATTGTTTTTTGAAGGTGAGAAAAACGCCGAGTACCGGGTGCTGCGGGCGGTGAAAAACCGCTTCGGCAGTACGAACGAGATGGGGCTCTTTGAGATGCGGGATACCGGCCTCGTCGACGTTCCGGACGCCTCAAAGTTGTTTTTGTCGGAGCGGGCGGCGGATACCGGGACGGTCATCGTGCCGACGGTGGAAGGAACGCGTCCCTTACTCGTTGAATTGCAGGCGCTGGTGGCGAAAACGCCTTACGTTCCGCCGCGGCGCACCTCGGATGCGGTGGATATTAAGCGTTTGCAGCTGCTCCTGGCAGTTCTCGAAAAGCGCGTTCATCTGCCGCTGGGCGCCTGCGACGTTTATGTCAAGGCGGCGGGCGGCATTCGAATCGACGAACCGGCGGCGGATCTCAGTCTTTGTGTGGCGATGGCGTCGAGCTTTGCCGGGCGGCTGCCGCGACCGCAGACCGTCGTTTTCGGTGAGGTGGGTCTTTCCGGCGAAGTGCGCGCCGTCAGCCAGGCGGAGCTGCGCCTTAAAGAAGCGGCGCGGCTGGGCTTTAAGGCGGCGGTTTTGCCGGAAAAGAACGCCCGTCAATTGACAAAATCCCGCTTGGGATTGAAGATTTTCCCCGCCGCGTCGATCGGCGAGGCCTTGAAGCTGGCTTTGCCCCGGGACGACGGGTGAAGGGAAAGCGCCGCAATTCAGGCGGCGGGGATTTGACGAAACGCTGCGGCGGAAAACTTGACGAACGGCGGGTAATCCATTAGAATAAAGGCGAATCAGGCAAAGGGGCGAACGGCTTCTTTGCTCTGTTTATGTTTTCGGCTCTCTGCTGTCGAAACATAGGAAAGGAGGCACGACGAGTTTACGGAAAGGATATTTTATCCTAGCGCAGGCTCTCGCCCCGCAGCGGGCGAGAGGACGAGGAAGAGGTTGTCGAGGAAGGAAAGACGGGAAACCGTCTTTCCCGGTCAGCGGATGCCTCTCGGCCGAACCGGGTCGATAAAAACTGTCAAAGCCGTTCGGCGACGGGCGGGACAAAGCAGCAGATAACGGTCAGCAGGCAGAGAGCAAGAAAGACGAATAAAATTTCTGCTATGGAGGTTGTTTGATTTATGTGTGGTATTGTCGGTTATGTGGGCGACGGGGACGCCGCCGCGTTTCTCCTGGAAGGGCTTTCCCGGCTGGAGTACCGCGGCTACGATTCGTCCGGGATCGCCGTTTACGACGGAGAAAAAATCTGCGTAAAAAAAAGCGTCGGGCGCTTGGCGGAGCTGAAAATCAAGCTGGCCGGGCATACGCCCAAAGGCGCGCTGGGCATCGGCCATACCCGCTGGGCGACGCACGGCCGCCCTTCGGATATCAACGCACACCCGCACACGGACTGCACGGGCGATTTCGCGGTGGTGCATAACGGGATTATTGAGAATTTCCTGGCGCTTAAGGAAGAATTATTGGCGAAAGGCCATGTATTTAAGTCCGAGACGGATACGGAAGTCCTGGCGCATCTTTTGGAGGAAGCCTACGACGGTGATTTTGAGGCGGCGGTGCGGGCGGTGCTGCGCCGCATCGAGGGATCTTACGCGCTGGTCTTTATGTCCCGTCGGGATCCCGATCGGCTGATTTGTACGAAGCAGGATAATCCGCTCGTCATTGGGCTGGGAAAAGGCGAAAATTTCATCGCTTCCGATATTCCCGCGATTATCGCCCGCACGCGGCGAACGTATATCCTGGCGGACGGCGAAATCGCCGTAGTGAAGAAGGACGCGATCACGGTCACGAACCGGGCGGGGGAGAAGATCGAGAAAAAAGTCTTTGAGGTTAACTGGAACGCGGAGGCGGCGGAAAAAGGCGGCTACGAGCATTTCATGCTCAAGGAGATTCACGAGCAGCCGAAGGCCGTTCGGGCGACGCTCTCTTCCCGGCTGGCGAAGGACGACAGCGCGGTGGTGCTGGAGGAGCTGAAATGGGATGAAGCTTTTCTAAACGCGATTCACCGTGTCTATATCGTCGCCTGCGGTACGGCGTATCATGCCGGACTGGTGGGGAAGTATTACATTGAGAAGATGGCCCGCATTCCCGTGGAGTGCGACATCGCCTCCGAGTTTCGCTACCGGTCGCCGATCGTCGACGAGCATACGCTGACCATCGTCATCAGCCAATCGGGGGAGACGATCGACACGCTGGCGGCCCTCAAAGAAGCAAAGCGGCTCGGGGCGAAGACGCTGGCGGTAACGAACGTTGTCGGCTCGTCCATCGCCCGGGAAGCGGATCAAGTCGTCTATACCTGGGCGGGGCCGGAGATTGCTGTGGCTTCTACGAAAGCCTATACGACGCAGCTTATCGTCATGCTGCTTCTGGGGCTTTACATGGCAGGGATCAAGGGTTCGCTCCCTGCGGCGCGGATTACGGAGATTATCCGGGCCGCACGGCGTATTCCTGAGGAGATCAGCGCTACGCTGGAAGATGTCGAGCCGATTAAGACCTTCGCGCGCCAATATGGCTTTAACGAGGACGTGTTTTTTATCGGCCGTTCCCTCGATTACGATGTGGCGCTGGAAGGCTCTTTGAAGCTTAAGGAGATCAGCTATATTCACGCCGAGGCTTACGCCGCCGGGGAATTAAAGCACGGTACGCTGGCGCTCATCGTGGACGGCGTCCCGGTCATCGCGCTGGCGACGCAAAAGAGCGTCTACGAAAAGACGCTCTCCAATATTAAAGAAGTCAAAGCGCGTGACGCCATTGTTATCGGCATCGCGGCGGCGGACGACACCGAGCTGGAAAAATACGCCGATCACGTGATCAAGGTGCCGGAAACGGACGAACTTCTCATTCCGCTCCTTGCCGTGGTACCGCTCCAGCTCTTGGCTTATTATGCGGCGCTGACACGGGGGTGTGATGTGGATAAGCCGCGGAATCTGGCGAAATCCGTTACGGTAGAATGACATAACGAATATGAGAGCGCTTGTCCTTTTGCGAGGGGCAGGCGCTTTTCGTTTTCGCTTCCTTGACAAAGATTGTCAGTTGTACTAAAATAGCAAAAAATCAAACGGAGATGTTCGCGGCCGACGAACAAAAAAACAGGAAAGAGGGAATTATCATGGCATTTTATTATGAGGAACCGTCGCATACGTTTGGTGAGTATCTCTTAGTGCCGGGATATTCTTCCGATCAGTGTGTTCCTGCGAATGTCCGGCTCACGACGCCGCTGGTCAAATTTCGGAAGGGTGAAGAACCGGCGCTTTCCCTGAATATCCCGATGGTATCTGCGATCATGCAGGCCGTGTCCGACGATCACATGGCTGTTGCGCTGGCCCGAGAGGGCGGGATCTCTTTTATCTATGGCTCTCAGACCGTGGAGGATCAGGCCCAGATGGTAAAGCGGGTCAAGAGCTTCAAATCGGGCTTCGTTTCCAGCGATTCCAATATCCTGCCGACGACGACGCTGGGGGAAGTGCTCGCCCTCAAAGAAAAGACGGGGCATTCGACGATGGCGGTCACTGAGGACGGGACGCCGACGGGAAGACTCATGGGCATCGTCACCAGCCGGGACTATCGCGTGAGCCGTATGTCCCTTGATACGCCGGTGTCGGAATTTATGACGCCCTTCGATAAGCTCATCTACGCCGACGCCGATACATCCCTGACGAAAGCTAACGACATCATTTGGGAGCGCAAGCTCAACATGCTGCCGCTGGTCGACGAGCACCGGCGGCTGCGGTACATGGTTTTTCGCAAGGACTATACCGAGGACAAGGAGTACGGGAACCAGTTTATTGATACCGACAAACGTTATCGCGTCGGCGCCGGGATCAATACCCGCGACTACGCCGATCGGGTTCCGGCGCTCCTGGACGCAGGGGTTGACGCGCTCTGCATCGATTCCTCGGAAGGCTATTCCGAGTGGCAGAAGATCACCCTTGATTATATTCACAAGAAGTTCGGGCCCGAGGTCAAGGTCGGCGCGGGCAACGTCGTTGACCGGGACGGCTTTCTTTTCCTCGCGAAGGCAGGCGCTGACTTCGTTAAGGTGGGCATCGGGGGCGGATCTATCTGCATCACCCGGGAAACGAAAGGCATTGGCCGCGGGCAGGCGACGGCGCTGATCGACGTCTGCCGGGCGCGCGACGAATATTACCGGGGAACCGGAATCTACGTCCCTGTCTGCTCGGACGGCGGCATTGTTCACGACTATCACATCACGCTGGCGCTGGCGATGGGAGCGGATTTCCTCATGCTGGGCCGCTATTTCTCGCGTTTCGATGAGAGCCCGACAGACAAGGTAAAAATTAACGGCACGTTCTACAAGGAATACTGGGGTGAAGGCTCGAATCGCGCGCGAAACTGGCAGCGCTATGATCTTGGCGGCGATCGTAAGCTCTCCTTTGAGGAGGGCGTCGATTCCTACGTCCCTTATGCCGGGCCGCTTCACGACAATATCGGCATTACGCTGAGCAAGGTGCGCTCCACGATGTGTAACTGCGGCGCGCTGACCATTAAGGAATTACAGGAAAAAGCCAAGCTCACGCTGGTGTCCTCGGTCAGTATCGTCGAGGGCGGTTCCCACGACGTTATCCTCCGCGATAAATTCTCGGCGCGGTAAGGAGACTCGGCAGGCGCTTAGTGTTAAGAGCGCGGTTTGATGAACAGAATACTTTATCGCAAAAAACAGCCTTCGCACGCCGTTTCGTATATGCGGCGCGGGAAGGCTGTTTTTTTGTGCAAAGATGCGTTTTTTAGAGGGCGGAGCTGATGAACTGGTCGAGTTCGTCGGCTGTCATGCCGCCTATGTGCTGGGCAATGATTTCGCCCCCGGGGGCGATCAGGAGAGAAAGGGGAATGGCCTGAATCTGATAAGCCTGAGCGATCGCCATTTCATCGCCGTAATAGAAGGGAAGGTCGAGATTCGCGCCCTGGCCCTCGGTGAAGCTCTTCGCTTCGTCGGCAGAGGTGTCGATGGAAACAGCGGCGAAGTTGACGCGGTCGCCATATTTCTGGTACATGGCGTTGACATTAGGCATTTCGCCGACGCAGGGCGGGCACCACGAAGCCCAGAAGTTGAGGAAAAGAGGTTTGTCGGCGGCGAGAGCGGTAATCGAGGTGTCGCTGCCGTCGCGGAGATTCGTCAGGGCGGCGTCGGGAGCCGCCGCGGCCTCGGCGGTCGCAGTGAGGGAAGGGGCGGCGTCAAAGGGAACGTCCGCCGGGGAAAAGCTGATGGCGCTGGCGATGGCCATGGCCGCGAGAAGTTTTTTCATGATAAGTAATCCTCCTGTTGGAAATAAATTTATAGAAAGGTGCCGTTTTACGGCGTTCCTTGTCTAACCTTTGTTTTGCACGGCCGATGATTCGGCTTGGTACATGGCGCTTTTGCGGATGATTATTTTGCCGCTGTCCGGGTTTGCGCCGTTTGTTTTTTTGTTTATGCTTAGCATTTTCCGGCGGCTATTTGCCGCTCGTTTCTTCGGCCGAGCTCTTTTGGCTGAATACGGCGGTCTTTAATGGCTGGCGGAAATAGATGGCCTTTGTCGGGCAGTGTTTCAGGCAGTCGCCGCAGGAGATACATTCTCGATCCCCGGCGATCGTCGTGTCCATGCCGCAGACCTTAGCGCAGCGCCCGCAGTGTATACAGCGCTGGGGATCGACGGCAACGCCCAGGAGCGCCTGCCGGTTACAGCAGCCATAAGCGGCGCCAAGAGGGCAAAACCAACGGCAAAACGGCCGGTAAGTAATGATCATCAGGCCGAGAAAGACGGCGAGAAGGGCGAATTTCCAGACGGTGATGGCGCCCGCAGCGGAGCGCAGCATGGTGTTCGTCGAAAGAAGCGGCACCGCGCCCTCCAGTGTTCCCGCCGGGCAGATGAATTTGCAAAAGGCGGGGATGCCGACACCCGTCACGCCCCAGAAAATAAGCGGCAGGACGAGGACGAAAAAGACGCTCCACACGTATTTCAGCCGGCTGAGGCGCTGCGTCAGGGGGGATTTTCCCAGCTTTTTTCCCGGCAGGCGGTAAAAAAGCTCCTGAACGAAGCCGAAGGGGCAGAGCCAACCGCAGATGAAACGGCCAAAGGTCAGCCCCATGAGTAGAATTGCACCTAAGACATAGGCTGGAAAGCGTGGTGATACGCCGGAAAGAAAGCTCTGCAAGGAGCCGATAGGGCAGGCTCCGGCGGCGCCGGGGCAGGAATAGCAGTTTAGCCCCGGCACGCAAGCGGCTTTCGTCGGCCCGCGGTAGATGCGCCCCGTAAGGAAGTTGGTGAGGTGCGGGTTGTGCAGGAAAGAGGCCGCGGCCTGCATCCAGAACCGTTTATCCAATGCCGATACACTCCAGACAAATGCGCACGGCCTTAGACAGAACCTGCCGTGCTTCGCCGCGGTAAAGTCCTCCCGCTAAGAGGCCGACGCCCAGTGCCCACAAATATTTTCGCATAAAAACTCCTTTCGTCATTCCTGCACTGATTTTAGCGTACGCCAGAAGGTGAGCGGAGCCACGCGCTCCCCTTCGGTTTGCGGGTTCATGGGAAACATGTTATAATCAGTAAAGCAGGCGAGTGTTGCCGATGGTCTGGGGCAACGCTCGGTTTTATTATACCGGACAACCTGAAAATGAGATGAAGCAAAGGAGATGCTTGTGATGGCGCTGGCCAAGGAGAATGAGATACAGAATATCGCCAAGGAAATCATGGCGGATTACCAGAACGACCGGCCAGTCGATCAGCGCGACGTATCCACTCAGATCGATGAGAAAGCGATTTTGGACGTTTTGCAGAAGCTCCTGCGCATTCTTTATCCCGGCTATTATCGCCGGAAATCTTACACCCCGCACGACGACTATCGGAACCTGTCGTTTTTCCTCGAGGAAATCGTGTTTAAGCTCACACGGCAGATCGTCGGAGTCTTTCGGAGCCTTCCCGAATACGCGCATGTCGATGAACCGGTCATTCAGCGCGAAGCCCAGCAGCGAGTATTCGCCTTTCTGCACCGCATTCCAACGATGCGGGACTATGTCAATTCGGATTTGGAGGCCGCGTTTGACGGCGATCCGGCGGCAAAGAGCCGGGAGGAGATTGTCCTCGCCTATCCCGGCCTTTTGGCGATTACGATTTACCGGATCGCGCACGAGCTGTTCCTCCTTAAGGTTCCGCTCATTCCGCGGATGATGACGGAATACGGGCACAGTGAAACGGGCGTTGACATTCATCCGGGAGCGACGATCGGGCGGTATTTTTTCATCGACCACGCGACGGGCGTCGTCGTCGGCGAGACGGCGCTTATCGGCGATCATGTGAAGCTCTACCAGGGCGTCACCATCGGCGCGTTGTCGACCCGCGGCGGGCAAAAACTCAAAGGGGCGAAGCGTCATCCCACCATAGAGAACAACGTGACGATTTATTCCGGGGCATCGATCCTCGGCGGGGAAACAGTCGTCGGTCACGACTCCGTCATTGGCGGCAATTCCTTTATTACGCGTTCGATTAAGCCGGGTACGCGCGTCAGCATCAAAAATCAGGAATTACAGATCGACGAGCGGGACGGCACGTCGTTTAAGGAAAAAGAAATCGCGCCCGGGGCATGGTTCTATACGATTTGATAAAACGGCGACTTTACGCCGATCGGAAGGGAGCGACAGCGACATGAGCGAAACGGAAAGCTGCGGACAGGCGTGCGGATCCTGCGCCGCGGATTGCGGCGAACGGCAGGCGCCGCCGGATTTTCGGGAGAAGCCGAATGAGCTCTCCAAGGTGCGCTATGTAATAGCGGTCATGAGCGGGAAGGGCGGCGTAGGGAAGTCGCTGGTCACCGCGCTGACCGCCGCGGCGATGAGCCGGGCGGGCTATCACGTGGGGATTTTAGACGCCGATGTGACGGGACCCTCGATTCCGAAGATGTTCGGCGTTTCGGGGAAAATTCGGGGCACGGAATCGGGGGCGTATCCGCTACCCAGCGACGGCGGGATCGACATCATGTCCGTGAATCTCATGCTGAAAAGCGAGGAGGATCCCGTCGTCTGGAGAGGCCCGGTCATTTCCGGCGTAGTCAGGCAGTTTTGGTCGGAGATTATCTGGCAGGACATCGATTATCTCTTCGTCGATATGCCGCCAGGTACAGGCGACGTCCCACTGACGGTTTTTCAATCGCTGCCGGTGGATGGCATTCTCGTCGTGACGTCGCCGCAGGAGCTGGTGTCCATGATCGTCAAAAAGGCGGTCAACATGGCGCGGCTGATGAAGGTTCCGATTCTCGGAATTATTGAGAACATGGCGTTCTTTCGCTGCCCCGACTGCGGCAAAGAACACCGCCTTTTCGGCGAGAGTCATCTCCCGGCTATCGCCGCTCAATACGACTTGCCGGTATTAGGGCACATTCCTATCGATCCGGCGATCGCCGCCGCCTGTGATACGGGGCAAATCGAGACCCTCGAAAGCCATTGGCTTGACGGGGTAACGGCGGTTTTGGAGAAGCTGCAAGAGAAAAGAGAATAAAGTAAAAGCCGACGCACAACCGCAAAAACGTGCGTCGGCTTTTTTGCGTTCCAGGAGCGCATTTAGGGAAGAAAATCCTATTGTTTCATCTATTTTTCGTGTTTATTATGAATATTAAGTGGATTTTTCCTGAAATATTTACGCGCCTTTCGGAGAAGAGAGAGGAAAAATAGGATAAAAGGAGCGATGGAGAGATGAATGCGAAAAAATATCTGACGATGGCAGTTGTGGGAACGATTGCGGCGCTGCGGCTGGCGTCTCCGGTGTGCGCGGCGGCGGAAGAAAATGAGAAAGAGAAGACCGGGGCGTTGGATCAGTACGATATTGGCGATATGCTTGTCACCGCGCACCGGGATTCAGGGGAGGCTTTCGTAGCTCGGGAAGGGACGGTCGGTATTTTAGGGACGCAGGATACGATGAAGACGCCGTTTACGGTGACCAATATCACGGAAAAGACCGTCGAGTCTTTTTCGAATCCCACGCAGCCTCTGGACAGTATTTTGGCGGGATCGCCGGCTATTCGCCAGTCGGGCAGCATTCTGCACAACGATTTTACGTTCCGCGGCTTTCGCGCCAACGGCACGAGCTGTTATGTCAACGGAATTCCCGGGATTTGGACGCAGTTTAACGCGCCGACGCATATCGTCGCCCGGGCGGAGGTCGTGGCGGGGCCGAACAGCGGCTTGAGCGGCACAGGTACGCACTATGAATCGGACGCGGCCGGAGGCTTAGTAAATTTTGTTACGAAAAGGGCGGGGGAGAAGGATTTCAGCCGTTTTACACTGAGCCACTCGGGACATAACCTGTTCGGCGGCTATCTCGATTTCAGCTATCGGTTCGGGCGCAATCGGGACTGGGGCGCGCGGGTCAATATTGAGAAGGTGGACGGCGAAACGGCGGTGGATGGGCAGCGCGTTAAGTCTTCCAGTGTTTATGTCAATCTCGATCACCGCGACGATCGCAGTAAGACGAATATTTTCACGGGTTACCGTGAGAATGAGATCATCAACGGCCAGCGGTGGTTCAAATTGGCGAATGCCGTCACGCGGTTCCCTTCGGTACCCGATCACAGCCGCAATTATTCCTTCAACGGGATGGACAAAGCAACCTACGGCTGGGTGCTGGCGATCAATCATGAGCAGAAGTTTAACGACGACTGGAAGTGGTTCATGAATTTCGGGTTGCTTCACAACAAGCTCAATAAGAATGTGATGTATGAATACAGCGCGTTGACGATTCTTAACGATAATGGTGATTTCAATATCAACGAACAGTCGTCGACGACGCCGCAAAAGGCGTACTACTGGCAGGCGGGCGTTCACGGCAAGGTGACGCTGGGAGACGTGGTCAATAATTTGACGCTGGCGGTGGACCGGGCGTGGCGGCTGCGCGACGGCACGAAGAGCTTTACTACATACCATCTCGGGACAGGCAACATTTACATGGGCATCCTCAACCAGATTGCGCCCGCCTATTCCGGCTACGAGAGCTATCTGTCGAATAAGACGCGCATCGCGGGAATTTCTTTTGTTGATTCCATCGATTATAAAAAGTTGAACGTCATCCTCGGCATTCATTACCATAAGGCGAATGTCGATAGCTACAGTGCCGCGACGGGGCGGGTTTCTTCGAGCGCCAACAGCAGCGCGACCTGCCCGACCTATGCCGTCATGTACAGCCCTACGGAAAATTTTGCGGCGTATATGAGCCATGCGGAGAATTTCAACGTGGGTACCGTGGTGGGATCAACCTATCAAAATCAAGGCGATATTTTGCCGCCCGCCAAGACAAAGCAGAACGAGATTGGATTCAAGTACACGAATAAGGGCTTCTTGGCTGCCTTGAGTTTCTTTGATATTGAACAGGCCAATAACATCGATGTCTTAAAGGGAGGCAAGCTGTATCAGCTGCAAGACGGACGGCTGCGCCACAAGGGCGTCGAACTCGCTGTCAGTGGGAAATTGGGGGACAAGTGGAATTTCTCCACGGGGCTTTCCTATTTGGATGCCACCTACGATAAGACGAAAAATGGGCAGTACGATGGCGTCATCGAGTCCGGGCGTCCGCGGTGGGCAGGCTCCATGATGCTGCGCTACGACGCAGACGAGTCTTTCGGCGCTTTCGGCCGGGTCGTGTATACGGGCAGTGCGCCGGTTCTCTACGAAAAATTCTGGGCGCCTTCTTATGCGGTGGTGGACGTCGGCGTGGAGTACAAGACGAAGATCGCTCGAATGCCGGCGAAGTTCAGCCTGACTTGCTACAATCTGTTCGACAAGTCTTACTGGATGATCGCCCGAGGCGATAATCTCTACCTGTCGACGCCGCGCACACTGGCGCTGACGATGAGCGTTGATTTTTAAGGAGGAGCGTCTGCCGTTGAGAGCCACTATGATCCTGACCGCCGATTGCGTTGGTAGGCTGTTTTACGGGAGATACGAGAGGAGGAGGCAATCTTTACAGCGGGATCACCTTTGGCAGCGGCTTTTCTTTGCCCGCACTCATCAAAGAACGCGCGCAATGGGAGGAAACGAATGTCGGGATAACGCTGGCCGATTCCATGGCTTTTGGGAAATGGAACGTGCTTTTGGCGGCGTCCCGCAAGCACGAGGACTTTGAGAATTTTGTCAACCACACGACGATTCGTAACAATAATATTTTGCCGACCTGGGGGATTACCTATCAGCCGACAAAAGATCTTTCCGTTTATTATGGTCATACCGAAAGTTTTTCCCGCGGCGCGGTGGTCACCGATTCGGGCACTACGAGATACGTCAATAACGGCGCGACGCTTCCACCGGTGCGCAGCCGCCAGGATGAAGTGGGGGTAAAGTATTTAGGCGGCAGCGTTCTGCATACCTTTAGCCTGTTCCAGATCGACGAGTCGAACCTCATCAACGATCCGGCGGGAACGGATGGCGGGGGAAATCCGCTCTACCGCCGGGCGGCGGACGGGAAGAATGTCTACCGTGGCTTTGAATATACGGCGAATGGCAATCTGGCGCCGAAGTGGACGGTGACGGGGGGCTTTTTATATCTGGACGCGAAGCGGGACAAGACCGTAAATGGCACGAAGGACGGCTTTTTCGTCCCTGGCGCGGCGAAGTGGAGCGGCGTTCTGGGCTTAGAATATCGGGCGGATAAAGATTTCAGCGTGTTGGGCCGTCTCGTCATGACGGAGAAGTGCTTCATTGGAAATACTTCGTCCAGAGGCAAGATCGAGCTGCCGGGGTACGCTACCTTTGATTTAGGCGTCAAGTACAATACGAAGATCAATGCCATACCGGTGAAGCTCAGTCTGATGTGCTATAATGTGTTCAACAAGAGTTACTGGATGGGGCGCGGCGGCTCCAGCACGTTCGGTCTGTCCATGCCGCGGACGTTCATGTTCTCGGCACAGTTTGATTTGTAAGCGCACGGAAGGGAAACACGGATAAATTCAGCCTCATTGACGGACTTCCTTTTATTCGTGCTTCCGAAGAAACGGGGGAGGCTGGGTGCAGTCTCCCCCGTTTATCGTATGGGGTGGCTATGCTGGGAGGACAGGTGGTGAGGCGTATGCAGCGGTGGGTGTTTTTCCTGCGAAAATGTATCTGGCTGTGGGGGGCGGCGCTCGTTTTTGCACTGGTTTTCGCCGCCTGCGTGTGGCCGGTGGGAGCGCCGGAATACCCCGGAGAGATCGTCCTGGCGGCGGCGCGGGATCTGGCGCCCGGGGAGAAGGATCCTTACTACATCAGCAGCATAGCCAAGGTCTGGGAACCTTTGGTAGAGACGGATAACGACGGGACGATTCGCGGCTGTCTGGCGGAACGCTGGGAGAGCAATGAGGACTGCACCCGCTGGCGATTTTGGCTGCGGCAAGGAGTTTTGTTTCAGGACGGCGAGCCTTTTGACGCGGACGCAGTGGTGGCGAATTACCGGCGTTGGGAACGCATGGGGTATCGAACATCGACGTTTTACGGCTTCCTTCTGTCCCGCGTTTACCCCGGCTATCAGGGGATCCGAAAGCTCGGCGAATACGAGGTGGAGCTGAGCTTCGACCGGCCGCAGCCCATGCTGATCTATCGGATGATCAATTTTTCTTCGCCGATGTTCAGTCCGAAGTGCTTCGATGTCGAGAGCGGCGACTTTACCGGCTTTGCGGTGGGGACCGGCCCCTTTCAGATCGTCGATCGAAAGCCGGGGCAATGGGTGCTGCTGCAGCGCTTCGCCGGCTATCACGGGGAAAAGGCGCGAAGCGAATACATCCGGCTCGTCAGTATGCCGAATACGGCCACGCGCTTTTCCGCCCTGAAAGCGGGAGAGATATCGGGCGTTTTGGATATCGGCGCGATGGCGCCGTCCTTTACGCTGGAGCTTTTGCGGGATCCGCGCTTTGCCGTGGCCGCGAACCGCAATACGATCAATCAGTATCTCACGGTAAATCAGGAGCATTGGCCGTTTTCCGACAGGCGCATGATCCGGGCGATCAGTCTCTTGATGGATCGCGAGGCCATCGTTCGCTATTATTTTCACCCGCAGTCGGAGCCGACCGTCGGCATGCTGAATTTTTGCAGCCCCTTCGCGAAGCGCTACCCGGTGCGCCGGGACGAAGCGGCGGCGATCGCTCTGGCGGAGGAGGTTATGGGCGACGCCTGGTATCAGGCGAAGCTGCTCCTGCCTCAGTATGGGATCAGTCGGTATTCCTACAAGGAGGTCGCCGAGTATCTCCAAATGGAGCTGAAAAAGCTGCATATCGATCTGCGCATTCTGATCCTCGACAGCGCCACCCACGGGCGCTACACCAGCGCAGGGAATTACGATTTTTCGCTGGGGACGCACGGTATGGCAAATTACGCGCCGGAATCGCTCTTACAGGGCTACATGACGGAGGCGGGGCGGGAAAACAGCCTGTATCACATCGGTTACAAAAACGACGAGGCGGAAGAAATTTTCCGTCGGCTCCCCGGGATGCTGGATATGGAGGAACGGCGCGCACTTTACGACCGCCTGCAGGATATTGCCGTCGAAGCGCCGCCGATTCTTCCCATCGACAGCGATTATAACGTGGTGGTGTACAATCAGGCCGAGCTGACGGGATACGGGGCGACGACCTATGGCGTCACCCTCGATAAGATTGCGAGGCGCTAATATGGGCGAATATATAAGGTGGCGGCTGGCGCTTTTCCTGCCGACGCTGATCGGGATGACGATCCTTTCCTTCGCGCTGGGCTTCGCGTCGCCTTCCGATCCGGCGCTGGTGGTGCTGACTATGGACGGCACGTCGGCTCCGACGATGGAGGAGCTTAGTGCTAAGCGCCGCGAGCTGGGGCTTGACCAGCCGTATGCCGTGCAGTATGTGAAGTGGCTGGGCGGGGTGGTTACGGGCGACTGGGGCGTGTCCTTCGTCAGCGGGAAGGGCGTCTGGGAGGAACTTTCTACGGCGCTTCCCGTTACCCTGGCGGTGGCGACGCTGGCGTTTCTCTGGGCTTTTTTATTCAGTATTTTTTTTGGTGTGGTGATGGCTGTTTATAAATACCGGTGGCCGGATCGTCTGCTCCTTCTTTTTTCGATGGCGCTCACGTCTCTGCCAGGCTTTTGGCTGGCCATCGTGGCCATGCAGCTTTTGTGCGAGGAGTGGCATATTTTCCCCACCAGCGGCTACGGAAGTCTGCGCCACCTCTTCCTCCCCAGCGCCGTGCTGGCGGCGGGAACGATTGGGGCGGTCATGCGCTTGGAGCGCGACGCATTAAGCGAGGTGCTGGAGAAAAATTATATTCTGACCGCCCGGGCGAAGGGGCTCCCCTTCTTTTACGTCGTCTACAAGCACGCGCTGAAAAACTCGCTGCTTCCCATCGTGACCATGCTGGGCAATTATTTTGGCGGTCTTTTGGGCGGCGCAGCGGTGATCGAGCTGATTTTCTCCCTGCCGGGGCTGGGGACGCTGGTGCTGAACGCCGTGCAGGCGCGGGATTACCCCTTGATTCAAGGCTACGTTCTTCTCGTGGGGAGCCTGGTCATCGGGATCAATCTTTTTGTCGACGTCCTTTACGCATTTATCAATCCGCGGCTGAGATCGGGCGGTGAGGCCCATGGATAATCGTCGCCTGCCTTTTTGGGGAATCGAATACGCGGCGTTCCTGGTGCTGATTGCCTTTGCTCTGGTCGCCGTTTTCGCGCCCTGGCTGATGCCGTACGCGCCGGATCAGATCGATATGCGCCATGTGCTGGAAGCGCCGGGAAGAGCGTATCTCTTGGGAACCGATCCTTTGGGGCGCGATATTCTGAGCCGTCTCATCATGGGAGCGCGCGTTTCCATCGGGTTCGCCGTTGTGACGGCGTTCTGCACGATGGGCGTGGGGCTTTTCGTCGGCATCTTGAGCGGCTGGTGCGGAGGTAAGGTTGATGCTGCGATCCAGACGGTGGTGAACATCTTTCAGGGCGTGCCGAGCTTCAGCCTGATGATCGCCCTGGCGGGGATTTTGGAACCGGGCTTTATCAGTATGCTGACCGCTATCGTAGTGACGTCGTGGACAGGCTTTTCCCGCGTGGTGCGGGGGGAAGTCCTGCGCGTCAAGAGCAGTTCTTTCATGGAGGGCTTGCAGGCGCTCGGGGCGAGTCCCGGCTTTATCATCCGGCACTATGTGCTGCGCAGTCTGGTACCGGTGGCGAGCGTTCTCTTTACGATCCGGATCGGCAGCGTGCTCTTGGCGGCGGCGGGACTGAGCTATATCGGGATCGGCCTCCAACCGCCGCTGGCCGACTGGGGGTTGATGGTCAGCGAGGGGCAGACGTACTGCCGGACGTATCCGCTTTTGCTCTACGCGCCGGGGATCTGCATTTTCCTTTTGTGCATGTCGGTCAATCTGGTGGGCGAAAGCCTCAAGCGGCGCTTTATGAAGCCCGACTGGCTGGGGAAATGAGGAGGAGAAGATGGCGGCGGATATTGAACTCGCGTATGTGACGGTCAGCTTTCCGTGGGAACAGGGCGTTGTCCTGTCCGATATATCCTGCCGGTTTTCGGCGGGGCGGATCACGGCGGTGATCGGGGAATCCGGCAGTGGAAAATCAGTCCTGGGGAAAGCGATCGTACGCCTTTTAGATCGGGCGGAGATTTTAGGGAGCATTCGCTTCGACGGGCGGGAACTGACCCGCCTCTCCGCGCGGGCGCTGCGCGAAATCCGGGGGCGCCGGATCTTCTTTTTGCCGCAGGAGCCGGCGATGGCGCTGAATCCGTCCCTGACCATCGGCGAACAGCTCACGGAAGCGCTGGAATATCACCATGGACTATCAGCGAAGGAAGCGGCGCGCCGCGCAGAAGCGGAGCTTAGCGCCTACGGCTTCACAGAGGAGAAAAAGATTATTGCGAGCTACGCCTTCGAGCTTTCGGGCGGTATGCAGCAGCGCGTTCTGGGGGCGATGGCGTCCGCTTTGCGCCCGGAGTGGATCATTGCCGACGAGCCGACAAAGGGACTTGACCCAATGCGAAATCGGCAGATGACAGAGCTTTTGCGGACGCTGAGCCGCAAGGGAGAGCGCGGCCTGATCCTGATCACGCATGATCTGCGCTTTGTCGCGCGGCTGGCGCAAGATGCGATTGTCCTGCGTCAGGGCGCGCTCGTCGAAGCGGGGGAGGCGCAGGATATCTTATCGCGGCCAAAGACTGAGTACGCACGGCAACTGGTAAAGTCAGCGCGATTTGCCGCAGAAGGGGAGGCGGAGGCGCTATGATTGAGTGCCGCAATATCGTCAAAGAATATCGGCGCGGCTTCTGGCAAAGAAAAGCCGAACGCGTGCTGTCCGGAATTTCCCTCTCCCTGCACGATGGGGAGACGTATGCCGTCTGCGGGCTGAGCGGCTCGGGAAAATCGACGCTGGGTCGCGTTTTGCTGGGACTTATCCCGGCGACAGGCGGCGAGATTTTCTACGATGGGAAAGAGCTGCGGGAGATTTTGCGTGTTCCTTCGGAAAGAAAAGAGTTCCGCCGCCGTCATCAGATTCTCTTTCAGGATCCGCAGGGATCGCTGTATCCGGATTTTTTGATTCGCCGCCTCATGGAGGAGCCGTATCGTGTCCACCGGAGCGATTTAGGCGCGCCGGACTGGATACGGATCGACGAATGTCTGCGCCGCGTCCGCCTTGACGGGGAGATTTTGGATCGCTATCCGGCGCAGCTCTCCGGCGGACAGCTCCAGCGCGTGTGCCTGGCGCGGCTTCTTCTCCTGCGCCCGTCGTTTCTCGTTCTCGATGAGCCGACGGCGATGCTCGATCCGACGGCGCAGGAGGAAATCCTTCGCCTGTTGAAAGAATTGCAGCGGGCGGAAGGCCTGACGTATTTCTTCGTGTCCCACGACCTCGATCTTGTGCGCTACATGGCGGATACCGTGGGGATATTGCATGAGGGCGTAATCATCGAGGAAGGGGCGGCGAAAACCGTTCTCTCACATCCCCGGACCGCCTTCACGCAGAAGCTGGTGCGGCAATTTTCTCAATGAATGTGCGTACGCTAATAGCCCTCTTCAGTCGAACGACCGAGGGGGGGCTATTGGCGTCATTATTTGGTTATGGTTTTGTTAAGACGACAGGCGCCGTTATTTCAGCCCCAATAGCGCGTCTAATTTTTCTTTGTCGAAGCTTACGACGAAGTCTTTGCCGTTCACCGTGGTGACGGGAACGATATCGGCTCCGGAAAGGGCGACGGCGGCGTCGAAATCTTCCTTGCTGTGCTCGACGTTGTGCTCTTCGAATTCTACACCCCGGGATTTCAGATACTTTTTGACTTTGTCGCACCAAGGGCAGTTGGTGATAGAATACACTTTTACCATGAAATTTGTCCTCCTTTGATGAATGAAGAGTGAGTCGGTGAGATTCAGGCGCGCCGGGAGGCCAGATATTTGTCAGCTAAGAGCGCCGCCGTCGTGCCGTCGGCGGCGGCGGTGGTGAGCTGGCGGATTTCTTTTTCCCGGACGTCTCCGGCGGCGAATACCCCCGGCAGGTTCGTGCGGCAGTCTTCGCCAGCGGCGATGCGCCCTTCCGGCGTCAGAGTCACCTGTCCCGCAAAGAGGGCGGTGTTGGGAATGACGCCGATGTTGACGAAAATGCCGTCCACGGAAAGTTCCCTCGTCTTGTCCTGTGCTTTGTCGTAGAGCGTGACGGAGGTCAGGCGACCGTCGCCGTGGAGGGCGCGGACTTCTGTCTGCAGCAGGATTTCCGCCTTGGGATTTTGCCGGAGCTTTTCCTGCGACACCGGGTCGGCCCGCAGCTCGGAGCGGTGGATGAGGTACACCTTGCGGCCATACTTCGACAGAAAATTCGCCGCGTCCACCGCCGCATTGCCGCCGCCCATGACGGCGATGATCTTGTCCTGGTACATGTGGCCGTCGCAAAGCTCGCAGTAGTGGACGCCGCGCCCGGCATACGTCCCTTCCTCAGGGAGGGGGAGTTTGCGCCGGTTCATGCCGGTGGCGAGAATGATCGCGTCGGCTTCATAGAGGCAGCCTTCCGTTTCCACGATTTTCGGCTGCGCCGTCAGATCGACTTTCACGATAGCATCGAATTCATCGACCACCGCCCCAAAATGTTCGGCCTGCTTCTGGAGAGTGGCGATGAGGTCGCCGCCTTTGATCACTTCGTAGCCGGGATAGTTTTCGATGCCGGTGGCGTTGGCGATCTGGCCGCCGACGAGGGCATTTTCCAATACCAGCGTGGTGAGGTTCATCCGCCCGGTGTAAAGCGCCGCTGTCAGTCCGGCCATACCCGCGCCGATGATGATAATATCTCGTTTTTGCGTATTTTTTGTCATAGGTTTCGTCTCCTTTGCTGGGAAACAGCGCTTAAACTATATTATTGCAGAGAAATTCCGTTTTGTCTAATTTTTTTCGCGTTTCGTCGGCAGGTATTATTCGCTGTCGCGACAGGCTTCGCGCCATTCCTGCGGCGTCATGCGGTACTGCGCCTTAAAGGCGCGAAAGAACGGGAGATAGTCGCCAAATCCGCAGAGCCGGGCGATTTCGCTGATGGGGATCGACGGTTTGTCGAGGAGCCGGGAGCGGGCGAGAAGCAGCCGCTTGCTGGTGATGTACTGGCGCACGCCGTAGCCGGTCGCGGCTTTGAAGCGGTGCATGAGATAGGAGCGGCTGACGTAGGCTGCGGCAGCGAGCTGGTCAATCGTGAGCGGTTCGGTCAGATGATCGTTGATGTAGGTCAAAAGCTCCTCAATCTTTTCATCGGAGATCGCGGCGGCGCTGGTTCCCAGTTCGTGATCGAGGAGGGCGCGGTTAAGGAGAATCATAAATTCGACGAACAGCATTTCGGTGTAAAGCGCGTTGGCGAAGCCATGGCCGCGGGCGGTGCGCTCCAGCTTTTCCATGTGAAAAAGCAGATCGTGGGTTTTCCCCGGGGGAAGGCGCATGACGCTCGACGAGCGGAGCTCCGAAGAAAAGCAGGCGGCGAGATCGTCGCCGTCTCGCTGGTAACGCGAGAGAAGCTCCGGCGCGAGGTAGATGACGATGCGCTCGTAAGGAGCGCCGAGAGCGGGCAGAGGACGATGAATTTCCCCGGCGCGCACGAAAATGATGTCGCGGGGGGCGAGCCGCCAGGTTTTTCCCTCGATGGCGTAGCCGGAATCGCCGCTTAGAAAGAGAATAATCTTGTGAAAGTCGTGATAATGAACGGGAATGGGGGAAAAAACCGGATCGCTCAGGCGAAAGACGCGAAACGTTTCCCAAAGGTAACCACGTTTCGCGGCGTCCGCCTTTATCGAAGCGGCGTCGCTGTCCGCGATAAGCGTATCGCTGCCGGTGGAAGAATCGCCGCGTTTCAGTCGGCTGTCGTCAGGCATGGAAACACCTCCCACGTTTATTATAGCACTTTTTGCTATTTCTTTAACATTTTTTGGTATTTTTTCGGCGTATTTTGCTCGCTATACTGAAGCTAAGGTTAGGAAACGGAGGCGGCGGCGATGCAGTTGCTCGATAAATTCACGATCAATCGGGTGCGGTACCTGGTTTGGAATACTGCGGAACAAATCCCGGATGCGGCGGGTATCGCGCTGCTTTTGAGCGGGCGATACGGCGTCGGGGCAGATCGCCTGATTGTGATTGCGCCCGGTGAAGCGCAGGCGACGCGATGCTTCGGCGCGGACGGGACGCCGCGGTCAATGGATGCTTTGGCCCGTCAGGCGGCGGCGTTGACGCTTGTTCATGCCGGTAAAGCGATGGCCGCGGCGGTGTTTTGGAACGACGGCGGCGAAAGTTCGCAGCTGGCAATCGAGTACAGTGAGGTGCGGTTGACGGATTCGTTTTTTCGCCGCTTGACGGCGAGTCGTCGGAGAATGAAAATCGCCGGGTAAATATAGGCGCGTGATAAGATGCACATGATAAGAGGAAGCGGAGAGAAGATTTCTTTTCGCTTCCTCTTTCGTCATGAGGCGCCCTATGATATAATGAAATCGTGGCCGACGGCGCTTTGGCTGTCGGCCGCTCTGTTCTTTCAGGAAACTTTTTAGGAGATGAATCGTTCATGAAAGCAGCGATTGTGATCGGCAGCGATTCCGACTGGCCGATTATGAAACCGGCGGTGGAGACGCTGAAAAAGTTTGGCGTCGAGGCTGAGGTAACGGTGGCGTCGGCGCATCGAACCCCGGCGAAAGTAGAGGAGCTGGCGACGACGGCTCCGGCGCGCGGCGTGCGCGTGTTCATCGCGGCGGCGGGCGGCGCGGCGCATTTGGCAGGCGTATTGGCCAGCCACACGACGCTCCCCGTCATCGGCGTTCCTGTCAATGCGACGCCGCTAAACGGCATGGATGCGCTTTTGGCGACGGTACAGATGCCGTCGGGGATCCCCGTGGCGGCGATGGCGATCAACGGCGCAAAGAACGCGGCCTTGTTTGCCGTGCAGATCTTGGCGCTCGCGGATGAAACGTTGGCGAAAAAGCTTAAGGAACATCGGACGAATCTGGCGAAGGAAGTCGAGCAAAAAGCGGCTCGGGTAGAGGCGCAGCTCTGAAGCCGTAAACGCCTCGCGTGCTTTGTTAAAGAGGCTTCGCACTGGCAAAATCCGTAATATATTAGCTGTTTTCAGGAGGGATTGGATATAATGGAAAAGAGAGAAGCCCTGTACGAGGGGAAAGCAAAGATCATGTATGCGACCGATAAGGCGGGAGAACTGCTCGTTTATTATAAGGACGACGCTACCGCCGGGAACGGAGCGAAAAAGGGAACCATTGCCGATAAGGGGATTATGAATAACAAAATGACGGCGTTCTTTTTCGAGCTTTTGGAAAAAGAGGGCGTTAAAACGCATTACATCAGCATGCCCAGCGAGCGCGAGATGCTCGTCAAAAAGCTCGATATGATTCCTTTGGAGGTTGTTATGCGCAACGTCGCCGCCGGGAGTCTGGCGACGCGCCTCGGTCTTGAGGAAGGGACGCGGCTTTCCCAGCCGATCGTCGAGCTTTACTATAAGAGCGATCCGCTGAACGATCCGCTCCTTAACCATTATCACGTCCAGATCCTTAAGCTGGCGACGCCGGAGGAGGTCGCGGCGATTGAAAAGATGGGGCTTCGGATCAACGACATTCTGACAAAATTCCTCAAGGGCAAGAAAGTCGATCTTATCGACTTCAAGCTGGAATTTGGCCGCTACCAGGGGGAGATCGTGCTGGGCGACGAGATTTCTCCCGACAACTGCCGTTTTTGGGACAGCGACACCCACGAAAAGCTCGATAAGGATCGTTTTCGCCGCGATCTGGGGAATGTCGAGGGCGCCTATAAGGAAATGCTGCGCCGCCTGACGGGAGAAGAACGCTGAAATGGCAGAAAGCTTCGGGGGAAGATGGAAGGAAGAGTGCGGCGTATTCGGCGTTTTCGCGCCGGGGGAGGATGTGGCGGCCCTGACGTATCTGGGCCTCTACGCGCTCCAGCATCGCGGGCAGGAATCCGCCGGCATCGCCGTGACTGACGGGGCGTGGATGGACGTTTCCCGCGGCATGGGGCTGGTGAACGAGGTGTTCCGCCACCAGGTGCCGCACATGGACGAGCAGCGCATCGCTATTGGCCATGTGCGTTACTCGACAACGGGGTCGAGTCTTTTAGCGAATACGCAGCCGCTTATCGTCAATTACGCCGGCGGAAAGATCAGTCTGGCGCATAACGGCAATCTGACGAACGCGGCGGAGATACGTCACACGATGGAGCAGCAGGGGACGATCTTTCAGACCTCGATCGATACGGAGGTTATTTTGAACCTGATCGCCCGCTCCCGCCGAGAGAGCGTCGAAGAAAAGCTCAGCGACAGCTTGAATCAGGTAAAAGGCGCGTACTGCATCACGCTGATGACGGAATCGAAGCTCATCGGCGCCCGCGATCCCCAGGGCTTCCGCCCGCTATGTCTGGGAAAGCTCGACGATGGTTGGGTGCTGTCTTCGGAAAGCTGCGGGCTGGACGTCATCGGCGCGGAGTTTGTGCGCGATATCGCGCCGGGGGAGATGGTCGTTATCAGCGAGCACGGCGTAAAGTCAGTGCATTTTGCGCCCCCCGCGAAGCTCGCTTCCTGTATTTTCGAATATATTTATTTCGCTCGTCCCGATTCGGTCATCGACGGGCAGAGCGTTCACGACGCGCGCTTTATGATGGGTCGTATCCTGGCGAAAGAGAGCGGCTACAAAGGGGACATCGTTATTTCCGTACCCGACTCCGGCACTACGGCGGCGACGGGCTTCGCCTATGAATCGGGGATTCCGTTCATTGAAGGGTTAATGAAGAACCGCTATATCGGGCGCACCTTTATCCAACCGACGCAGAAAAAACGCGACACAGCGGTCAAACTGAAGCTCAACGCGATCCGCTCGGTTGTCGAGGGAAAATCGGTCATCATGGTCGACGATTCTATCGTGCGCGGCACGACGAGCGGCAAGATCGTTAAGATGCTGCGCGCCGCCGGAGCGCGCGAGATTCATATGTGCGTCAGTTCGCCGCCCGTCGGCTATCCCTGTTATTACGGCATTGACACTTCGGTGCGCAAGGAGCTGATCGCGGCGACGAAATCGGTCGAGGAGATCCGTCAATATATCGGGGCAGACTCGCTGCATTTTCTCTCCCTCGAGGGACTGGCGAAGGCGATGACGACGGCCGATCCGAAAAATATGTGCTACGCTTGTTTTAACAGCGATTATCCCGTCGAGCAGGGAGAGACTCCCGCGGGGGCGGATAAGTATGTGTTTGAACAGCGGCTGACGAAAAATGACAAAGAGTAGAGAAAGGCACAATTCATTGGCGCCCGGCGCGGTTGGAACCGACGCGGGGCGGACGCGAGGGATTGCGCCTTTTCGTGTTCGAGGAGGGCATGATGGAAAAAGAACTCACTTACCGCGACGCCGGGGTCGATATTGACGCGGGCAATTATTCCGTTCAGCTCATTAAAGACAGCGTGCGTTCGACGTATCGCCCGGAGGTGCTCGGCGATCTCGGCGGCTTTGGGGGCATGTTTGCCCTTGCCCTTGGGAAATATAAAGAGCCGGTGCTGGTATCAGGTACCGACGGCGTGGGGACGAAGCTCCGGCTGGCTTTTCTTCTGAATCGGCACGACACCATCGGGCAGGACGCGGTGGCCATGTGCGTAAACGATATTCTCGCGCCGGGAGCGGAACCGCTCTTTTTTCTCGATTATCTGGCGGTGGGAAAGCTTCTGCCCGAGCAGGTGGCCGCGGTCGTTAAAGGCGTGGCGGGGGCGTGCAAAGAGTCGGGCTGCGCCCTGATCGGCGGCGAAACGGCGGAGATGAGCGGCTTTTATCCTGCCGGAGAGTATGACATCGCGGGCTTTGCCGTCGGCGTCGTGGAGCGGTCGCGGATCATTACCAGCGATCGGGTGCGCGCGGGCGACGTGCTTTTGGGATTGCCGTCCTCGGGGCTCCATTCCAACGGGTTTTCCCTCGTACGTAAGATCGTCTTTGACGTTAAAGGGTTTAAGGGCGATGAAGCGTTCCCCGAGCTGGGCGGTAAGCCGCTCGGGGAGGAGCTTTTGACGCCGACGCGGCTCTATCCGCGTCTTTGTCTGCCGCTGATCCGCGATTTTGATCTGCACGGCATGGCGCACATTACGGGCGGCGGCTTTTACGACAATATCCCGCGCGCCCTGCCGAAAAACATGGGAGCGGAAATTAACGCGAAGGCGTGGGAAATGCCGCCGATCTTCCGCCTGCTCCAGGAGTGGGGCAACGTCGCGTGGCCGGAGATGTACCGCACCTTCAATATGGGGATCGGTATGGTGCTGATCGCGGCGGCGGGCGAAGCGGCGAAAATCAAGGCGGAGCTTGCGAAAGCGGGCGAGGCGGTTTATGAGATTGGCCGCGTCGTCCCCGGGGAGCATAAAGTAACGATCAAAGGCGGCGTATTCGATGGCTGAAAAACCGATCCTCGGCGTTCTCTGCTCAGGACGCGGGACGAATCTGGAGGCGATTATCGCCGCGATCAAGAGCGGGCAGATACCGGCGACGATCGGCGTCGTGCTGACAGATAAGCCCAGCGTGAAGGCGTTGGAAAGAGCTGAGAAGGCCGGTATCCCGCACGCCGTCATTGACCGTAAAGCTTTGGCGGGGCGCGAAGCATTTGAGGAAGAGCTCCTCGCGGCGCTGAAAAAATATCAGGTGTCGTTCGTCATTCTGGCGGGCTTCATGCGCATATTAAGTCCGCGGTTTGTCCGCGAGTATCCGGGGCGCATCCTGAACACACACCCGGCGCTTTTGCCGGCGTTCCCCGGCGCGCACGCCCATCGGGATGTGCTGGCCTACGGGGTCAAAGTATCGGGCTGCACGATTCATTTCGTCGATGAAGGGACGGACAGCGGCCCTATCATTTTGCAGGCGGCGGTGCCGGTAAAGGAAGACGATACCGAGGAGACGCTCGCCGCCCGGGTGTTGGTCGAGGAACACCGCCTTTATCCGCGCGCAATCGAGCTTTGCGTTAAGGGAAAGCTTCGGATCGAAGGGCGGCGGGTGAAGATTTTGGAATGAGGCCGTAAGGGTATTTTAGAAACGATATAAAGGAGCGTGGTACGTATGAAGATTAAACGGGCGCTGATCAGCGTTTCGGACAAAACCGGCGTCGTCGAGTTCGCGCGGCAGCTTCATGCCGCAGGCGTCGAGATCATCTCTACCGGCGGCACGATGCGCGCCATTAAGGACGCGGGAATTCCCGTTATGTACGTCAGCGATGTCACGGGCTTTCCCGAGATCATGGACGGCCGGGTCAAAACGCTCAATCCTTACATTCACGGCGGGATATTGGCGGTGCGGGATAATCCGGCGCATGTGCAGGCGATGAAAGAGCATAAGATCACGCCCATCGATCTTGTCGCGGTAAATCTTTATCCGTTCCGGGAAACGATTGCCAGACCGGACGTGACGCTCGCCGAGGCCATTGAGAATATCGATATCGGCGGCCCGGCGATGATCCGGGCGGCGGCGAAAAATTTCCGCTTCGTCACTGTCGTCACCGATCCTCGGCGTTATGATGAAGTCGCGGCGGCCGTTGTAAAGGACGGCTGCGTAAGCGGCCTTTTGCGGATGAAACTGGCGCAGGAAGCGTTTAA
>ERZ773005.479-NODE-479-length-30918-cov-27.174675_pt1 | contig 30918 bp, 28 predicted proteins | sample MGYA00580666_ERZ773005 | MGnify/ENA primary metagenome ERZ773005 (study PRJEB29015, sample SAMEA2737999) | human oral metagenome | biome: human oral; feature: human-associated habitat; material: dental | place: China | collected 2061 ...
TCTTGTTGTGTAAGCCACATATCAAACCATAAACGAATGATTTTCTCTCTTTCATCCATGAATTTAAGCACCTCCAAAATCAAATACTTGTTTAATATTATACCATTTTTTCGCTTGATTTTATAGGTCTAACTCGTTCCGTTTTACCTGTGTTAGTTGCTTTGAATGTTCCTGTAACTGTTCAATACAAGTCTTAACTTTTTCAGCCTGTTCTACTTCCTCTCGTATCTCTAATATTTGATTGTATAGGCTATTTTTCTCTTTCTTCACATTGGCAACTTCCGATTTCCATTTGGATATATTTAAGGTCTTGTTATCTCCTAAATGTTCTTTCAGATATTTCTTGGCACTTTCAAACAAAATAATCTCTGCGGTATGCTCATTGTAGAAAGTATCTTGTTTGTTTTTCTTTAGCTTGGTATAAGCTGTATAGGTATCTTTATGCTTCAAATATTTTTCGGCGTGGTCGATAAGTTGTACTTTATTGTCAATCCGCTTTTCGGTATCTTTAATAGCTCTTGTGGTCTTGTAGTTCTTATCTCTTAAAGTAACTATGTTTTCTTTCAGTTCAGATACGGAAATGATATTTTTCTCTTTTAAGAATTGATAGCTTTCGATGTATTGTTCTAAATCTGTATTATGGTTATCTGCATTTTTACGGATAAGATTTTCAAAAACGGATAGCAAATTTTCTTTGAATGGGAGGGTAGATTTGAGATTATCAGTTTCTGCCTTTTCTTCTTTTCCTATTCCTCTTATCCAATTTAGTAAGGCTTTTATTCTTCTTGCAATCTCTTTTAATATCTTATTCTGATGTTTGATTTCTCGGTTGATATTTCCCCTGTCGGTAGTTATGCCTTTCTTTTCCATTTGGGTGGCTGATACGCCTAAATGAATGGTCGGTATTTGTTCTATGCCCTGTCTTTCATAGGAACGGTGATCCACTTTTTCCTGTATGCTATTTTCTTCAAGATATTTATTTGTAATTTTTCCATTTGACGTAATGGTTGTATTAGGAACTGACAAGTGCACGCTATATATTTGGCTCCCAACATTATTCCATGTCTCAGTAGCAAAAATTCCATATGAAGCTAAAGTATCTCGGGTATGTCGTATCGTCACAGTAGGTAACTCATCTTTGTAGCGATTTGTTATTATGGATACCATCTATATCTCCTAATACCTTTAGCAGACGCTTCCGTCTTTCAGTACGAGCGATTGGAACCGATTGCGTATCTCTGGAGTTACTTGATGGGATGTCATGATGACGGTTCTGTCCGTATCCTCCATAACCGTATCAATCAGACTATCCACTGATGCGGCATCCAAATGCGCAAAACTCTCGTCGTAAATCACAATCTGGGGTTCAAACAGAAAAATCCGAGCCAGCGCCAGCCTTTGTCGCTCTCCACCGGACAAACTACTCCCCGACTGATCAATCTTGTGATCAAGCCCGTCAGGATAGCGAGTAAGGATTTCTTCAAAACCTGATTTCTTGAGGGCGACAATTACATCATCGTCAGTAAAGTCTTTGCAGAACAACGTGATATTATCCCTGATGCTCGCGTTAAAAATGAAGGTCTGCTGAGAACATGGGATGATAAAACGCGCATACTGTTCGGCTTTATACCGCTCAATAGGCTGTCCATCCAAAAGAATCCGTCCTGCACTCGGCTTCATCGCATCGGTAAGCAACTGTATCAACGTAGTTTTACCGCTTCCCGAATCGCCTTCAAGAAGATACTTGCCACCGTGCTCTAAACTGAGGCACACATCTGACAGAATAGGACGTTCTTTGTCATAGCTATACGACACATGATCCACGGTAAGGTTTGAAAACCGCTGAGGAATATCTTTTATTCCATCTTCAACAGCACTTTTCTTATCGAGAAGAGCACGGAACTTTTTGATAATCTCTTCGGCACCGCGCATATCGGTAATGGCGTCGCTTACATTTTGAATAGGATTTGCAATATAGACCACAAGCTGAGAAGCAGCCACCATCATGCCAACCGTCATCAAACCCTGAAGGGTCAGGATGGCACCAATAAAATAGATACCGATATAGATAATCTGACCAACGGTAAACGAAAGCAGACGCGCCAACGAACCAAAATAACGCGCTTGGAATTTACTCTCTTCCCAGCTTTGGTTTGCTTTACTCATTGCTTCTCGCGAAGCTTCCGTAAGATGGAAACTCCTGAGAAGATCAAAACCTTCAAGGTGCTCGTTGGCAGTAGCCGTAAAACGTTCTGCAGACATGGACTGTTCTGCTCGCCTTTTGGAAATACGCGGAGCCATGGCTTTAGGAATCAGCATCTGAACGGCAATCATGGCAAAAATGAATAAAACAAGCCATGGTGAGATAAACAGAAGCACCACTAAACTGACTATGCCAGAGAAGATGTCTACCAGCGTATCCATAAAAACACGGAAATACGTCTCATCAAGCAAATCAAGGTCATTGGTAAGTATCGAGAGCCAATGACTCGTATTTTGCGTATGGAACTCAGGAATCGACTGACCAAGAATCTGACTCATCAAATCATCACGCAGGTGTGACTGACTGCCACGAAGCACGGACCACCGCAGGCGCCTGCATACCAAGTCCACGAAGAAGTAGCAGAAAATATACAAGCCAAACCAAAGTCCATAGTTCAAGGCATCCGAGAGTTTGCCGCTCATGGCAAGATCAATAGACTGAAGCATCACGTATGAAAGCGCAATTTCAAACAGACTGCTTAAGAGGGAGAAGACAATAAATAGGATTAGTTTGCCTTTTTGATTGAAATACAAATACCTAAGCATGTGTTCTCCCTCTTGGATGCCTTAGATGTTATTTGTATAGTCTACCTCTTTACGCGTCTTTCTCGGCATCGTCTTCGACATCTTCAGCATCTGACGACATGCCCAAAAGGCGCTGCATAATCTGCTCGGGACTCGACTCCTCGTAACGAGCAAGCGAGGTGATGCGCTCACGCATCTTGTACTCGTGCAGCTCGTCCTCAAGCTCGCGGACACGAGCGCGGAGCTCATCGATTTCATCGTCCTTCTCGACAGCACGCTCACGCATGTCGAGAATACGCACGACGCCGGCAAGGTTGATGCCCTCGTCCGTCAGCTTGGCCACAAGGTTCAGCCGGTCGATATCTGCACGCGAATACAGACGCGTATTACCGCGGGATCTGCCGGGATTGACCAGACCCTTCTGTTCGTAGACGCGAAGGGTCTGTGGATGCATGCCCGTAAGCTCAGCCGCAACGCTAATCATGTAGAGCGGTTTATTGCGACTCTCCCGACTTTTGCGATTCTCGTCGCTCTTGCACGCCATCGTTTACACATCCTTTCGGTAGCTGCGAGCGTCGTCGTCCTTCAGAGACTCCAACGCCTCACGCTCCTTCTTGGTCAGTCTTGTAGGAACCTTCACGTCAACCGACACATACAAAGCTCCGCGAGAATCCGGATTTTTTACGCGCGGCGCACCGAGCTCGCGGAAGCGGAACGTCTTGCCGTTCTGTGTACCGGCGGGAACCTTCAGGCGAACCGTCGTGCCGTCGGGTGTAGGAACTTCAACCGTTGCACCAAGAGCGGCCTCATACATACTGATGGGCAGCTCCATCCTCACGTCAGCGCCATCGCGCTTGAACACCGGATGCGGATCAACCTTGATGGAAACCACCAGGTTACCGCGCTGTCCGCCGTTAATTCCGTATTCGCCGCGCTTCTTGTACCTGAGCTTCATGCCGTCGTACGCGCCTGCAGGTATCTTGATAGTCAGCGTTTGTTCATCACCCGTCGAAGGAATACGGTAGGTTGCTTTGCGAGAAGTGCCTTTAAGCGCCTCATCAAAGCTCACCTCAACGGACATCGTCAAATCTCCGCCGGCAGATGGCCTGTTAGCAGCAGCTCGACCGCCACCGAAAATGGATGAGAAGTCGAAGCCTCCCATACCTCCCATACCGCCAAAGATATCGGCAAAATCAGCGCCGTCGACATTGGTGGTATAGGTGTAGCCGCCCTGCGTGCCGCGACCTCCAAAGCCCGAGCCCGGAATGCCGCCGAACATGAGCATCTGGTCGTATTCCTTGCGCTTGGATTCGTCTGAAAGTGTGTTGTACGCCTCGGAAATCTCCTTGAACTTATTCTCATCGCCGCCCGCATCAGGATGATATTTAGCAGCGAGCTTGCGGAAAGCTTTCTGGATGTCGCTCTTCGAGGCGTCGCGCTTCACACCTAACACGTCATAAAATGTTTTCTTACCAGCCATGACTAAGCACGACCTCCTCTCATAAAAAGTTTTACTTACTTGGCGTCCTTGTCACTGCCTGCATCAGCAGTACCGCCGTCGCTCGCATCATCAGCAATATCGGTATCCTTGCCGGCATCCGTATCTTTATTGCTCTCTTCAGGACGCTTGGGACCGCCATGCGTTACCGTGACCATAGCGGTGCGGATGACCTTGCCGCCCATGCGATAGCCCTTCTGATATACCTGTGCAACGCTTTCATCGTATGCTTCGGCATCCTCAACCCGGCCGACCGCCTGATGCGACAGCGGATCAAACGCCTCACCGGCAGGATCAATCACGTTGACGCCCTCTTTGTTCAGTACGCCTACGAGCTTGTTCTTTACCGCCGAAACGCCTTCGACAAACTGTACCGACTGCGAATCCGTGAGATTATCGGCGTGCTCAATCGCACGCTCCAAGTCGTCAATGACTGGCAAGAGTTCAACCACCAGCTTCTCCGTTGCGCGCTCACGCTCATCCAGGCGCTCCTGAGCCGTGCGACGACGATAATTATCCCAGTCCGCCTGCAGACGCACAAATCTATCGGTGGCCTCTGCGGCTTCCTTTTTAGCGGCCTCAATCTGATCCGCTACGGAATCAAGCTGAGCCTGCAGAGCATCTCGCTCGGAGCGAGCCTTATTGACATCCTCCGCAATCTCACGCTCCGCCTGCTCTTCTCCCCGACGGATAGCCTCTTCAACCATGGCCTGCTCGTCAAGGTCATCAGCGGCAGCCGCGCCAACAGCACCGGCAGCGTCATCTCCGTCTACACCGGCGGCGCCCACCTGTGCATCTCCGTTATTCTCGTTTTCAAAAGCGGCGTCTTTGCCCTCATCAATTGGCACGTTCACGTCACCCTCCTTCTATGTACGAGGGAGGCAGCCGGTCAAAGCCGGCCACCTCCCCAATGCGAACGTCTTGCTTCTCTGACTTCCGTTTGCTTCTAGCGCACGGCAATGGCGAGAAGCCCTTCCGCTCGCACCTTAGTTCTGAGACTTGTCGTCGTCAACAACCTCGTAATCAGCATCTTCAACATCGCCGTCGGAAGAGTTGCTGGCAGAGGCGCCGTCCGTGCCCGCGGTCTGAGCCTGGGCGTCAGCGTACGCTACTTCGGCGAGTTTGTGTCCGACTTCCTGGAGCTTCTCGCCAGCTGCCTTGATAGCCTCAATATCGGTGCCTTCAAGTGCCTTACGAGCCTCGGCAACGGCCTCCTCGGTAGCCTTCTTCTGGTCCTCGGGGACCTTGTCGCCAAGATCCTTCAGCGTCTGCTCGGTGCCGTACGCAAGAGAGTCGGTCTGGTTGCGGACCTCAATCTCATCCTTGCGCTTCTTGTCTTCCTCGGCATGGGACTCCGCGTCCTTGACCATGCGATCGACTTCGTCGTCGGAAAGCGCGGTGGAACCGGAGATGGTAATCTCCTGAGACTTGCCCGTTGCCTTATCCTTTGCGGTAACCTTCACGATGCCGTTGGCGTCGATGTCAAAAGTAACCTCAATCTGAGGAGTGCCACGACGAGCTGCAGGAATGCCGGTCAGGTTGAACTTGCCGAGCGACTTGTTGTCCGCGGCCATCTCACGCTCGCCCTGAAGGACGTTGATCTCAACGGACGTCTGGTTGTCGGCGGCCGTGGAGTAAATCTCCGTCTTGGACGTTGGGATGGTGGTGTTACGGTCGATCATCTTGGTCATCACGCCGCCCATGGTCTCAACGCCAAGGGAAAGCGGGGTAACGTCCAGAAGCAGGATGCCGGAAACGTCGCCGGTCAGAACGCCGCCCTGAACAGCCGCACCGTCAGCAACGACCTCGTCCGGGTTCACGGACATGTTGGGCTGCTTGCCAGTCATGGTCTTCACAAGATCCTGAACGGCCGGCATACGGGTTGAGCCACCGACGAGAATAACCTCGTCAACGTTGGAAATCTGAAGGCCGGCGTCCTGGAGTGCCTTGGTCACCGGGGTCTTGCAGCGGTCGAGCAAATCACGCGTGATGCGCTCAAACTCGGCGCGGGTCAGCGTATAGTCAAGGTGCTTAGGACCGGTTGCGTCAGCGGTAATAAACGGCAGGTTAATCTGTGCTTGCTGGGCGCTGGAAAGCTCCTTCTTGGCATTCTCCGCAGCCTCCTTCAGACGCTGAAGCGCCATAGGATCTTTGCGCAGGTCAATGCCGTTGTCTGAGTTGAACTTATCGGCAAGCCAGTCAATCACACGCTGGTCCCAGTCATCGCCGCCTAGGTGGTTGTCGCCGTTAGTGGCAAGAACCTCAACAACGCCGTCGGCAAGGTCAAGAAGCGAGACGTCAAAGGTGCCGCCGCCGAGGTCGAAGACGAGGACTTTCTGATCCTTGTCCTTCTTATCAAGACCGTAAGCAAGGGCGGCTGCCGTCGGCTCGTTAACGATACGCTGGACATTGAGGCCTGCGATCTTGCCGGCGTCTTTGGTTGCCTGACGCTGAGAGTCGTTGAAGTACGCAGGGACGGTAATGACGGCGTCGGTTACTTTCTCACCGAGGTACTTCTCGGCATCAGCCTTCATCTTAGAGAGGATCATGGCGCTGATCTGCTCAGGTGTGTAATCGGTGCCCTCAATCTCCACAACAGCACGACCGTCGGTACCAGACTTGACCTTGTACGGAACGGTCTTCATCTCGGACTGGACCTCGTCAAACTTGCGACCCATAAAACGCTTGATGGAGAATACGGTGTTCACGGGGTTAGTAACAGCCTGGTTCTTTGCTGCCTTACCGACAATGCGGTCGCCGTCAGCACGGAAACCCACGACCGATGGAGTAGTGCGATCGCCCTCAGCGTTAACGATAATAGTTGGCTCGCCGCCTTCAAGGACAGCCATAGCCGAGTTGGTAGTGCCGAGGTCGATACCAAGAATCTTTCCCATAGTTCATGTTCCTTTCCTATGCAGACCCGGCTGGCGAGAAGTACGTGCTTATTTGCGTTCTACCTGTTCAGAGCACGTATTGACGACACCCACATCTGCGGTGTTTCATCTTTACGTCTCTGCTTATTCCCCCTATGTTGGGTTTATATACATAATCTAAGTGTCTATGTGATAGATTTATTACTAACAAAATTGAAAATTTTGTATGATGCTATTGCCTCAGAAAGCGATTGATAGGCACTTCTATGACATACATATTTAAACCATAAGCGTATTATAAAAAATCCCAATACGTATAAAACTATAGTGAAAAAAACAAACATCATTAAAATTCTAAAAAATAAGGAAAGAGTTGAGATTAATACTTCAAATGGAAGATTGCTTAATAAGGCTTCATGTTTATAGGCTTCAAGAATAAATGATAGGAGGGGAGGGATTGTAGGTATTAAAGTCCCCAATAGTGCTGAGGTTATTATTGTATTCCACCAGCGATCAGCTTTACTAATAGATCTATCAAGAGCTTCTAATTTACTTGTACAATAATCGGATAAAAAAATAATATCAATTTGTGAATTTGCAATTAGCTTGCCTAGGTATTCAACATTCGATACATGAGTGTCCTTGCCCTTCGGCAGACTAATTACACCTCTTTTATCGAGAAAAGCAATGCAGAGTACAGCAATCGACGCCATAATATATCCAAAAAAACAAATTACTCCAATAATAGATAAAACTAATGGCCTTGCTGATAAATTATTGTTAAAAACTGCATATAGGTAGTAAAGAAGAACAAATAGCATACTCAAGATACATAAGAAAAAAACCATAAAAGCGAATGCTAGAATCTTTCCTGGAATTCCAGAAAAGAATAGCTGCTTCAAATATGCGACACCCTCTTTAAGCTCCTCACGAAAAGTAATATGAGCAGGACTTTCTTCACCCTGCCAAAGATTAATAATATCAGCAATATCTCTAGGATTATCCATAGTGAAGTCCTTTCAAAAAACGCCCACTCTTTTCAAGCGTGAACGCTATACTCTATCTACTAAAAGACGCGAATTATATATTTTTATTTTGCCTGACCACAATTGGAAAATCAACGTCAATATCTAATAAAATTATTTTTACAGCTTACTTTTTCAGATGTCTAATAAAATCTGAAATGCTCGTTTTTAGAGAAATAACATCTATTATGTAATATATAATTTGCTACGAAACGGTCTCTAAATATTCTTAAAAACTAAGCTCTACCTTCATCGTCTATTTCCCGCTCCAGCAAAAGAAACCGATCGAAATCACTTTCATACAGACGATCCTGTGTAATCCTGTATTTTTCATATTCAGTTTCCGCATGAAGCTTGGCTTGTTCTGCACTGATCTTGCCAGGACCAACGAGCAACTCATTCCCATTAAACTCGAGAAAACCGTCCAGACGCTTTGCCCAGTCCTCCATGCTCATGGGAATCTTGCGCTCCGCCTGCAACTCTGCGTAATCTAAATAGAGAGAAACAATTCTTTCCAGATAGTTCATCTCTTGCTCATCCAAGTAGTTCTTAGCAATCGACATATCTGCTTTCAAAATTTTTCCCTCTGGAGCATTTTCCCATGTAGTAAGTCCCATGTGCTCTTTCGTGGCATCCGCTCGTTCCACAATTAGTTCCGCAGCGGTATGACGATGAACCGCATAGTGCAATTTATTCTGTACTGTTTGGAAGAACAGACGGGTAGTCTTTGCATCCTTGTCGTAATCAAAGGCCGTTGTATATAAATCGGTAACTTTTTGATAGAACTTACGCTCTGACAGACGAATCTCTCGAATCTGCTGCAGCTGTCGCTCAAAATACTCATCGGTAAACATATGGCCTTTTTTCAGGCGATCGACATCCATCGTCCAGCCCTGAATAGTATGGTCTTTAACAATCTGCCCGGCCCATTTACGAAACTGTACCGCACGCTGATTGTTTACCTTAAAACCTACGGCAATAATCAGCTGCAGGTTATAGTGCATAACCTCACGATTAACCTGCCGAGAACCTTCATTTTGAACTATCCGGAATTTCCGGATAGTTGAATTTTCCACAAGTTCACCGTCATTGTAAATCTTCTTGATATGTTCATTAATTGTCCGAACATCAACGCTGTAAAGCTCTGCCATCATCTTTTGAGTGAGCCAGATATTCTCGTCCTCATATCGCATCTCAAAGCTGGCATCGCTGTTTCCGGTGGAAGCAACAAACGTCAGGTACTCTGCTGCAGAGCTACGCACAATCAATTCTTTCTTCTTGTCGCTTGCCATATAACAGCGCCTTTCTCTACAGCATCTAGATTTAAAAGGTTACGTCTCTATCTCTAGCTTCCGACAAAGTATCACGATAAAGCCTTGTCGGTAAAGCTCACTTACATCTTTCCTAAACTCTTCAGCTGATAACGACAATAACACAACGCAATCGGCAAAGTATGAGACTCCACTACTTCCATGCAAGTTTCAGAGTGGAAAACTCTGAACTAGAAAAACAGCTGTTAAACATGGTAATTCTGATTTTGCAAACCGTTTTTTAGGTCAAAATAGGGATTTTGCAAACTACGTTTACTATTGCTAAGAGACGGGGTTTGGAACTTGGAACTTTTAGACCAAACCTCATTTCCCAGATCTCCTCTTCCTCTTAGTAAAACAATGGAACTTCATCTTTCAGGAACTTCTCGATTTCACAAGCTCCAGCAGCAATACCACCAACAACAAGGCGCTTGACATTTGGATGCAGAGAAAGAAAAGTTGCCATGCCGCTTTGCTCTTTTTTGTGACCGCTTTTGACCTCTATTGCAGAGAGAGCTGACATGCCTTTCGAGATGACAAAATCAACCTCTTTTGATCCTTCTCGCCACCAGAACATGTCAAAGCCCTCCTCTACCGAGCGCGCAAGAAGCCTTGCGCCAACAGCTGATTCAATGAGACGTTCACGTAAATCCGGCTCGTTGAGACAGCGTTCTTTTGCAATTCCGGATACAGCGGTCATAAGCGAAGTATCAAATACCATGAGACGTGGGGAGCTCTTTTTGCGCGTAATTGCCTTTTTGTCATATTTTTGAATACCGCAGAGTATTCCGGACTTACCTAGGAGATCTAGGTAATGAGCAATTGTTACGGTATTTCCGGCACCCCGAAGCTGTCCAAGCATTTTGTTAAAGGAGAGTTCCTGCGCAGAGTATGTCGAACCAAGTCTAAAAAGAGAGCGCATAAGAGCGGGTTTACGGATATCTTCCAACGCAAGAACATCCTGCGAAATGGTGGGCTCAACAATTGCGTCGCGCACATAGGAAGCCCAACGTATGTCATCGCCCGCAAATCGAGCTGCCCCTGGATAACCGCCGTAATACAGGTAGTCGTCAAGGGAGAATCCAAACGCCTGCGAACATTCCGCATAGCTCCAATGGGGAGAGTAAATCATCTCAAAGCGCCCCATCAGCGAGTCCTCTAGGCCTTTGTGCAATAGCAGCGAAGATGATCCGCTGAGGATAATACGAACGGGCATATTGTTGCGTCGGTCGGCATCATAAAGTGCCTTTACCACAGCTGACCAATGCGGAACTTTTTGTATCTCATCAACCGCTAACACTACCGTCCGAGATCCAGAAAGAGTCGCGTTGCGCGCTTGTTGCCACTCAACCTGAAGCCATTCCTCAGTTGGGACAATAGCGTCATCTGCACTTACAAAGAACTGCTCCATATTCAGCTTGGCGAGTGCCTGTCCAAGCATGGTACTCTTTCCGGTTTGACGAGGGCCCACAACAACCTGCATCAACGGATTATTCTCTTCTGCAATTCGTTCAACGATTGTATCTACATAGCTTCGCTCGAACATCGAACTCTCCTACTTCTTGCAGTACTGAGTAATTTCTCTCATTATACTGAGTAAATTTACTCAGTATAATGAGAATTTCTTGATTTAGAGGCAGAAGTAAGACACCGATGTTGGAAGCATCAGCGTCTTATGAATTCAGAAATTCTATTTTTCTGGTTTTCTTTGCAACGCAAATGCAACGCAAACGTTTGCGTTGCATTTGCGTTGCTCGCACTCAACAGGCTAAAGCCTTGAACATGGGAAAATCCTGGATATATATCCAGGATTTTCCCAATTACTTACATTACGCATTAAACGTACAGACACACACTTGAATCTACATTTCTTCAACGACGCACTTCTCGCTTAAACTTTCTGACAGAGAGACTTTAGGTATTGCTCTACCAGTCTCAGATCTCCCGAGTTGATCTTCCGGATAAGCTCGGAGCCAATGATTGCTCCGTCGGCTCCGTTCCCGAGCACTTCAGCAACATCTTGTGCACTTTTGATCCCAAAGCCCACATACGCAGGAATGGCAGAATATGCACGAATCTTTGCTATCGTCTCAACATAGCCACTGTGTCCGGAAATAGTACCGCCGGTCTTCCCCTCACCCGACACCACATAGGCAAACAGATCAGATTCTTCAACGGCTTGCCGGATTTCTTCATCCGAAAGAGACTGAGAAAAGATGTGTACGAGACCCGCATAGTCCCCTATTTGTTGCACTCCATCCACACAGAGCAAAGCATCGTATATCCAGCGTGGCAGCTTCTGTATCTCGTATTTCTTTAATCCCTCCTCATACGTCATCAGTACGATACGGGACGAAAAGACCTTTCGTATTTTTGGAAGCTCTTCGTACGCCTTCTTTGCCGTCAGTCCGGATTCTACCGACAGGTGACTTTTGCGAATTACCTCTCCGTCCATGAACGGATCGCTCACCGGTAGTCCTATCTCCACGCACCCCACCCCAGCCTCTTCAATGAGCCTGAGCACGCGATAAAATGTCTCCCAATTGGGATAACCCAGTGTCAAATAGAGCGCCAATCTCCTTGGGAGAGATGGCAGTGCAAGAGGTGGGATTGCGGACATCTCCAAAGACATGCTCGCGTCCTTAGAACGGCAGCGTATGAAGTATGAATCCCAAAAGCGGACCATACACGCAATAGTCGGTTTCAGAGAGGATTCTCATAATCGGTTCATACGAGCCCACAAAGGGAAGAAGCAACGCTTGGCCAAAAATAAGAATGAAACCATTGACCAAAGAACCAATCACTGCACCTCTCGCTCCGCCATGAGCATCTCCAAATATCGCAGTCGCAGCTCCCGTAAAGAATGTTGGAATCAAAGCGGGAAATACAATAACGGGATATCCAACTGCAGCCAGAATCACCATGCCAATTAACCCGGAAAGCAAACTGCACAAAAATCCAACAATCACGCAAGTCGGATAACTTGGGAAAAGAAGCGGCACGTCAAGGCCGGGCTTCGCACCAGGAATGATCTTGTCGGCAATTCCGTGAAACGCAGGAATAATCTCTGCAAGCATCATGCGAACACCCGTAATTATAACGGTAATCCACATACCAAAACTTATACCCTGTAAAACGGAGTAGACGAGAAGGTCTTGACCACCCGAAATGGTACTCATAACCCAATCGGGACCTGCAACCACGCTCACACAAAGAAACAGAAGCGTCATCACAAGGGTGAGCGCAATCGTCATCTCACGCAGAAAGGCAAATTTCTTTGGAATCTTAATCTCTTCAAGATCGTGCTCTTTGTTTCCAAATACCTTAGCCAGATACGTTGCAACCAAAAGACCAATAGAGCTGGAGTGAGCCAAAGTGATCTCTTCTCCACCTTTAACACCCTTTATGCAATGATTTACATATGCGCACGAGAAGGTCATGTAGCAGCCAAGAAGAATGGAGCCAACACCAACAATGCCCCAGAACGAAAGAGCCGTATTGTACTTCAGAAGTGCCGCAATCAAACCCGCAAAGAAAAAGGCAACATGCGCAGAAAGATGTACAAACTTAAACTTCGTAAACCTTGCGAGCAAAAGGTTGATCAAGAAGCCAAACGCAAAGATTAACGCAAGCTCTGTTCCCAAATCTGTCATGTATTCAGCACTTGCCGCGCCAATATCCGTTGCAGCAGATGCACCGTTACCAAATGCCTTACCAATCATTGTTGCCAGCGGAAGCAGCGCCGTTCCAAGGGTCTGACCTCCCACATTTACCATCGTAAAGCCGATCATGGCTTTAATGGCAGAGGGAAGAATCTGGTTCCACTGCCGTTTCATCGCAATCATACCGATCACGACAACCAAACCAATAATGAAAACGGACTGACTCAGGTAATGATTGACGATATAGAGAAAAATCTCCATCTTGCTACCTCCCAATCTCAGCGATCGTCTGTAAAAGCTGTTCTTTGAGAAAAGCCTTATCCATCATGTTGTCGATACGAATAATCGGCGTTGAAGCATCGCGCAATGCGTCTGCAAAATCTGAAGTAGTAATAATCAGGTCATATGCAGACGGATCAACCGATCCTATGTCTGAAGCATCCACGGTTGCTTCAATGTCTTCAGCGTCCAGAATCTGTTGGGCAAACAATCGAAGCATCATGCTGCTTCCAACTCCCGCACCACACACCGTTACAATGTTGATCATTTCTTCCTACTTTCTATTCGTCACTTCAAGTACCTCTGCCGGCGTATCTGCCTGCAGTATCTTCTCCACATTCACCGGATCACTCAAAAGTTCTGCCAAATCGGAAAGAGCATTTAAATGGGTCTGATGGTCAATGGCACAAAGGGCTATCACCAGTTGCACAGGATCATTTTTCGGGTGACCAAAAACAACCGGATCTGCCAGTGATACAAGGGCAAAACCGATTCCCTGTGCTCCTTTCTCAGGTCGCGCATGGGGCATGGCAATACCGGGAGCAATAACGATATATGTCCCGTTCACCTTTACGTTTTCAATCATTGCTTCTATGTATTCTTCTTTTGCCACTCCCTTTTTAACGAGCAGTCTTCCTGCCTCCCTCACTGCATCGTCACAGTCAACAGCTTTGTAGTGGGTTTCTACAAGATCTTCGGTAAGAACTTCTTCCAGCATTGGGCTATACCTTTCTTTCAATGTTTTTGTAGGGGCAAAACCGAGAAACTCTCCAAGATCCGCTTTAATGTCGTGCTCTTCTGTTGCACTTATCGCGATGTGATTTTTAATAACACTTATGATTTCATCAGGGGAGATTGTTCTTTTATGGTGCCTTATATAGTTGGCAATTGTCTTTTGATCCGCCTCATCAAATTGCGGTGTGACCTCAATAACCCTGATCGATTCGTACGTAAAGGGAAACGTGCTTACAATAAAATCGACCTGATTCTCTTTCAGCCATTTTTGCGCTTCGGTTGCGCCAAAAGCTGCGACAACCTGCACCTCAAAGAGGGACTCAAGTCGAGCGGAAACTATTTCCGAAGTCGATATACCTGCATGACATACAACAATGACACGCGGCTTTATGACGATATATTTTTTAGCTCTTTCCAACGATGCAGCAAAAAGCAGGGTGATAAAAGTAATCTCATCATCTGCAAACGAAACCGACAAACCCTCTTCTAGGAGCTTAATCGCTTGAGCAGTTGCTTCGTAGAGCTCCTGATATTCTTCCATGACATATTCTGCAAGCGGATTTTGAATCACCTCTCCGCTGACGGCTCTCCAATATGCAGGTCGCAAGTGATTGACTATGCTCTCGAAGAGCTTCTCGTCATCTTCAAACCTTGCATAGGCAATACGTTTGTCCATTTCACATATGAACCGACTTACCAAGACATTGATTTTTATCCAGTTTTCGGACAACAGCTCTTTGTATCCAATAACGGTTGACTCTTGCATCTTAGCCGCAAGAAAACGAATCTCTTCTTCTGGTATGTTGCTGCAGTTATAAAGAACTTCCAGCAGATCAATACGATCACACACGGCTCTATATTCACGACTGACAGACTCAGATCCAACATTCAGCTTTTTGGAAGAGATGTTTATACGTTTTCCGGCATTAAATCGGATTGCTGACACCATAAGATACGCTATCAGTCTTTTCTTCGCCTCTTCAGAAAATTCCACTGATAGAGACCCAGCAACAGCATCTATATACTTCCGTATCTTCGCAATGCGCTGAAGATTTATGTCTTTATCTGCAATAAGAAATATATACGGCCAATTCTGTTGTAGAAGCGACACAAAGACAGCTCTTATTGTCAGCTCATCGCCAACGACCGTATATCCTACGAAAGGTGTTGATTCCAATAAAATACCTTTTTCAGCAAGCATTTCTTTTATTTCATCCAGATCCCTCAGGACAGTATTTCTGGAAATGCCAGTCAAAGTCTGTATGCTTGCTACTGAAACCTTCTCGGGTTTCAGAAGAATCATCTCGGCTATGTATCTTCTCCTGATTTCGGGATCAAAATAGAACAGATCGTTCTTTTTAAGTAAGCCTGAGAAGTCAATATCAATAGGACTCTTGTACTCTAAAGTTCCTCGTATATTGTCTATACGAGGATATCCTTTTGCCTGCAAAAGAGTGCTCAGACGTTCTACATCCTTATAAACCGTGCGAGAAGTGACATCGTGCTGCAGGGCAAACTGTTCAACAGAAACCCTCTCAGCACGCTTGCATACTAAGGTAAACAACAACTCCGCACGATTGTTCATGCTTTCCCTCCTCTATGATAAAGATATAAAAGTCCAGTATTCTGCAACAAAACCCATTTGTTTCGTAATTAATGAACTAAATGAGACTGGCTAATCGACGTGCTCAGACCATTGGTAAGTTATTATTTTGATATGTTAAATTCGTACACAGCACTTATCAACATCTTCAAAGCATGAATTTTATTAGTGAGAAATTACCAATACAGGCACAAAGCCACACACTTCAACGTTCATCTATAACGAGCAAACATATGTTATGGCAAGAATCAATCTAAAAACCCAAGAACAGCACCATCGGCAGCGTATCTACATGCGCAAAAGCTAAAATTACCGCCAATTAAAATACAGTACTCGTCCTTATTGTTGGTGCTTTTTCATGATTGAGAAAATACTTTTCAAAAAGGGCTGACTTTGGGGTAATTTTATCAATCTCTTTCGCGAGAAAAACCAAATTCTGCACTTGCTCTAACCCTGGAGCAGCCGCCAATAACAGTCCACTCGCAATCTCATCAGCTGGAATTGTTATAGCAGTCCCACCTGCAATGTTGATAGACTTGCAGAGCAATTTTGTATGATCTACATCACTCTCTTCCTCAACAAGCCCTCTAAACGAACTGCGTATCGACTCTTCAGGAAGCGGATAGTCAATCGGCCCTTCAAATGAAACCACTATGGCGCACGGATCTTCTCGCCATATATGCTTTAAGTCATTAACGGTACTTTTTCGGTCAGCCATATCTATATATGGATAGGTGACACAATCCACCTCAACGCTCAACGCCTTGAGGTAGGACTGTATCCTTTCATATATTGTTGCCCTCGAAGGATGCTTTTTACACGATGGCGCCGGAAGTACCAGCTTTAAGTGCCTCTTTCTTGGGCCGCAATCAATATCTATTTGACAGATCAACTTCACAAGATCAATGACACTCTCCAGAGAAGCGCCAATAACTCCCACACCTGGACTCAATGGAATGCCGTCGGTAGAAATGCCTTTTTGCGTACACGTCAAACCCATACCAGTTCCCAGAAATGAATACAGATTTGTTGCAAGAGCCGGCGCTAGAACGCTGCCACCACCGTCCGTCCCAATGCATACATCGGTAATGCCCTTCAGAATATTGATTGGGCCTCCGCTTGTCGATCCAGTCATGGGACTAAATGTCAGAGGATTGACCAAATCACTGTCAACACTGCGACCAAAATCACTCATTTTGTCAACCGTAAGTATTCGATACCGAGAAGAACTTTTAATGGTCTCAATCAAATCATCGGGAATGCACTCGGTATCTTTTATACCAACATAGATTGTCTCAGTTGAAGCTCCTGCAACATCATGGTTAATTGCCACAACACTGTTTCCAAGTGCCCGCTGAGCAAGTACTATTCGCTGTTCGAGTGTATACCCCATCGTTTTATTCTCTTATTGCACTTAAGAAACTCGTACCGTTCTCAGGTGAAGGAGCTCCAAAATAATCCGCTACGGTTGCCCCAACATCAGACAGGGTCTCTCGGACTCCAATATTTTTTGGAGTCCCATTTTTGGTATATATCAACAGCGGCACATGTTCCCTTGTATGATGAGGATGACCAATCGTAGGATCGTTGCCATGATCGGCCATAACTATCAAAATATCGTCATCCTGTAGCTCATCAATGATTTGAGCAATGTATGAGTCGGCGATCCTCAATTTCTCGGCATACCCAGGTACGCTCTCTCCATGTCCCTGAAGATCTGTCTCTTGCACATTGGTACAAACAAACCCGCCCTCAATTGATGACACAATGGCAAGGGTTCGAGAAAGTACCTGAGCCGTATCCACAATAGATTCCGACTGTCCAAATGCATTTGCACAGACATCGGCAACTTTACCTAATAGATACACCGGAACCTTTTGTTCTCCTAAAATAAAAGGAACCTGCACCTTTTCATCAATTCCATAACCCATATGGACGCAGTGATAGTTATTGTCATAAACCCCTGAGGCCGGAGCATTAACGCCAATAAAATTACCATGCTCTTCAATCGCATCCAAGAGGTTCTGAAGATGCACTCCCCGGCCTCCAAACGTAATAACCCGCGGGGTTTTTGCAACCTTTCTCACAATACATCCGATTGTCAGCTCAGTTTCAAAATCAATATCATCTATTGCAGCAGTTACATTGAACGCCTGGCCAGGATCACACTCAATATTATCTGCCACAGTACATGCTTCATTGACGATAAGGATCTTATTCCCTGACTCAGAAGACGAGAATTCTCGAACCTTGAACCCTGCCTTGGAAAGCTCTGTTTTGATCTCTTCAATATGGCTCTGTATGGCTTCAGCCAGAGGTTTTGGTGGTTTTGTTCCCATAATTTCTTGATGCCCATAAAACGTATCAGCACCCTGGTGCATGAGCTTGCTCTTACCATACAGAGCGCTTGGCGAGAAGTGCAGTGTCTCAAATTCTCTCCCTACAGCATTTGCAAGACCGAGCTTCTCTAGAGTCGGAAGTGTAAGACCTGGCATGTTTTCAAAAATGTGGGCGCAGGTATTAGAGCCAATGTCTGCTGGTCGGATATCCTTTGTATCCTCCATTTCTCCAACACCAAAACCATCCAAAACAATAACTACGAACTTTCCGCTCATCATATGCTCCATTCACTATAGCTAGCGAATTTTTCTACCTTGCGAATCAAATACTCCTTCAATTACCGGAGCATTATGTGAAAGACCACGTACCACGGCAATATGGCTTCTGGTAACAAACATCTGTGCTCTAAAACACATAAGCACCGTATCTCCTACGGTCGCATTCTGAGATAGTTCAAAATAGTAATCAATACTTTCGGGAGTTGGCGCGTTTACCTCGCATGTCTTTGCAGAATCTTCTCTTTTTCCTACAAGAGCACGATGCAGGTGTCCGCGCCTATAAAAGCCCCCACCATAGCAATAAGAATTTGATCCAAGATTGTGGCTTATCTCGCTTACGTATACGTACGACGTCTTCTCATCCATGTCGTTACCGGCAGCATGATAGGGCGTCGTTCCTGTCAGCCCATGTCCAGGCTCCATATGCGTCCCTTGAAGTTGGCTCACTCGATCCACAAGAGCAGTACAGCTCTGCGAGGGTAGATTAACCTGGAGATTGTCATAACCTACTGAATGAAGGTACTCGCAAGCCTTTTGTACTGTAGAAACGTTATGCAACGTCTCTATACGATTTGTTTGATCAGAAAACAAGAAACACGGAAACGAACAGACTCCTGCTATATGTACACCGGAAGTTTTTGCGATTTCTTGTTCCACTTGCTCAAGTTCATCCACATAAAAACCGCCACTTTGGCCAGAATATTGAACATCCTCTGTATCAAGAACTTTAAGCATAATAGACTGAACAAAACCAAGCCGTTCTGCAACCTCTCCAATTCTTTTTGCTTCTTCTCGTGAGAAAACCGTTACGATTTCTGGTCGGTACGTCAGTATTCTCTCAATACTTTGAAGAGGAATCTGCACAAGGTTTCCCACATGCCCCAGCCGGACTCCATTCTCACCAAGCGTTGTTGCTTCCCTATAATCAACACATACCGCTCCGGCATACCCAAGTTCGTCAAGAGTCTGAGCAATAAGAGGATTTCTTCCTAATTGCTTGAGCATGAAATACAGCTGGATGTTCTTCTCGTTAGCTTTCTTTTTGAGCTTCTGTGCATTTTCTATCAGTGAGTCAAGATCAACTATATAGGTATCTGGCTCTATAGCCCCCTGCTGATGCAGAGAAAATGCTAGATCTACCAGCGATTTATTGGTTTTATTCAGCCTGTCCAAAAACATCAGAGCCTCCAGCTCTTCTACATATCCCTAGCTATAGATCTCATCCAACAGCTCTTTAAGGATCCGTATAACGGTATCCGCTCCAGAACGCATAACATTTACCCGGATCATTCGATGTTCCCACGCACTATTTGCCTCTCGAAACGTTGCACTTATCCGGTAGAACATTGGCAAGAACTCATATTTACTCTCACATCCCACGGGATGAGGAGCAGCTCCGTACGCAGGTGCAAGTTCAAGAACTTTCTCGGCGATATCTTCATCAAACTCTATAAGAACGGCCTTACTTTCGGAGTTGGCGACAAAAGCCTGAACAACATGAGGGATCTCTTTCACATTCAGCCGGTCTGCCAACTCATGACACGTTGCCCCCGTAATTGATAGCGCGACCGGTGCATAAATAAGACCACGAAGGACTTCCATTGCCTCCGAACCTTGGACCTGGCTTCCGCCCGAATATTGCATTTTGCGGATCGCAGAAATGTAGTCCTTGGCACCAAGTACGATGCCAACTCCTTCTGGTCCAAGTAATTTGAAGCTTGAGAACGCCGACAAGTCAGCTCCCGCTTGCCATCCGATTTTCATGACTTTCGTAACGGCATAATTGTCGTCGACCACTATCGGAAGCCTTGGATTTGCGTCTCTGACAACTCGTATAACCTGCCCAAGATCATACGAATCATCTGGCTTTTGTCGGGAATGTTGTATTAAGACTGCCGATAAGCCCTTGGCTTCTTCAATCACTCTCTTAGTCTGCTCTAGATTATTAAAATCCGCATAAACTGCCGTACATCCCATAAGCTCAAGCGTCACTTTTGTTGTTGGATATATTGGAGCATCATGCACAAGTATGGTTGACCCTGGCTTGATTGTGGCTGCAAGAGCCCATCTCAGCGCTCCGGTTCCCGCACCCCGTACAAGAACGGCATCTTCGGCATCGAAAGCTCTTGCAAGTACCTTCTCAACTCGGATGGTTTGGAGGGGCTTATTGGTGCCTTTATGCACACCCAAGTCCCCTATCGAGAGGGCGTCATTTCCATTGAAAACTTTTGTTGCACAGTCAACAATTTTGAACTGCAATTCTTTTGCCTCTTCAAATGACCGGGAATACAAGGGAAATGTCTCCATACTTAATCCTTTGCCATATCAAGAATTCTTGCAAGATTACGTGAAAGCAAATTATCAATATCGTCAGTAGAGACGCCATGCTCTTTGAGCTGCGGAACAATATAGTTCATCACTCTTGCATAGCCAAGCCCTCCATAGACTGACATGTAGGATTTACGCGAAATGTCCGTTGAAAGTACTATTTGGGAACTGAAACCCTCTTCAATCAATTTTATTAGGTTCTTAATTCTCGCCTCGTCAGCAAGATACGCTGTCTTTCCACAGGTATCAAAGCCCATAGTTACCCCATATGCAAGGACGGTATGGTAATAGTCAAGATCATTCGCCAAATCTAGATGACCTAAAATCAGCTTTTCGGGTTTCATTCCTTCCGAGAGCAAAAGGTCCGCCTGAGCTGGCGCCATTTGTCCCAGTTGGCAGTGAGTAGTTACGGCACATCCCGTCTTGGAAGCAGCACGCGCGGCAGCGCGCATAACTTTTTCTTCAGAAGAAGTTATGCGCTTCTCCTCACCAGCAATTTCTCCGATAATTCCCGCCTTGATGTTGGTACCGTCGATACCTACCGTAAGATCTTTAATAAAAATCTCTTCAATATCTTCTATAGAAGCATCTTTGATCCATGCAGGATGGTACTTCTCAAGATAAAATCCCGTTGAGCATACAATCTGTAAGCCGGATTCTTGAGAGATTTTCCGCAGTGCTTGGACGTCTCTTCCCATATCATTGCAGCTCACTTCGACCACCGTATGTACTCCGGCATCAGTAAGTGTTTTGAGCTCCTGTAACAAATCTTTTGAATACGAAAAGATGGAATCAGTATCTCCTCTCACACTTCCTAAATTGACCGAAAGGTGCTCATGCGCCATGGTGATACCAAGCTTTACTGCATCAATTTGTCCAAGCACTGTTTGAATCATCTACATCACCTTATATCCAAACTTACCTCATACGCCCGGCAAGCCTTTCTAACCGACAAGAGCAACGAGGCCAACAAAATACAAAAGGTTCAAAATAATGCCCGTTACAAGAGCAAATACAGGACCAATGGCCATGCGCATGATCTTTCGACCAGTCACTTCATTGAGATAGTACGCCGCGGCTGCAATCGCAAAGGCAAGAGCCGGGTTTCCGATCTTTGTTCCCATGGCAATTACCGCATTGAGAGATCCAAAGAGAACTGCAAACTCAACGCACGTTCCCATAGCAGAACGAATATTGTCAGCAGCATCACGAAGACTTGGGAACCGTCCAAGCTGCTTACCAATAAACCCAAGGAGCATAACTTCAACAAAAATGATAAGGGCTCCCAAGATTGCTGCTACAAATGGATTTGGAGCAAGATAGCCTGCCACGTAAATAAAGGTAAAGCCAGCAACTCCGTAAACACCTGTAGTAATAGCGGTGACTGCAATCAGGGGGATAAAGCTCAAGCCACGGAAGAGCTCGTTTACTGCTGCGGACTGAATGAGTTCTGAGGCATTCGCAGCTCCATGGTAGGCATCAGCTAAGCTAAACATAGACACTGTTGATCCAGCAAAAAGGTGCAGATTACAAATAACTGCAATAAGAGCGCCACCGACCATAAGGAATGGAACATTCTTGCGAATCCGAGCAACGCGTTCAGAGAACAAGTTACCTTCAAACTCACCGTTCTTCTCGCCTTTATTGGAGAGGTCCTGAGCAATTGCGAAGCCAAAGAGCAAAATCACACCAACAAGAAGCATCCATGCATCAGCGCTGATTGACGCCTTGGAAGGTCCAAACTTCCACATAGGCCCAAAAATACGAGCAAGAATAGCTAAAACTGCTGTAACGACACCTCTCTTCCAACCAAACTGCATCGTAATGGCAAGAACAGGAAAGAGGGCAAAGCCAGTAACAATATAGGTTCCAAGCTGACCAAGTGACCCAAGCAAGTCAACAGGAAGAAAGGTAAGAGCTGTATTAATACCGCCAAGGCTAACAAGACACAGAACACCCCATACAGCTCCCGCAATAGCAGCAGACCATTTGTTTGGGCAAAATGCACCAATAATGTCTGTCGCAAGAAAAAGAAGCCAGGGGTTCAAAAGATTTGTCGCAAGTGCATTGCCGATACCGACAGAAGCAATAAAGCCAATGCAAAGACCAAACACCGCAAGAGCATATTCAGGACGCGGCATACGACCCTCAAGGAATTCTGGGACAAACGGTCTTACACCATCATTAAAAACTGCAACGCCCATATGGGATAACAAAGCTGTTACCGCACATACTGCCCCAATCAAAATAACGCTTAGCGCAGAAACTTCCACAACACACTTCCTCTCAACCGTTATTTACTCTGACTTTTCAACGAGAGCCCGGACAAGTAAGGGCACTGTTGTATCGATAGTATCTACCGTTGTTCCAAATACCAGTTTTCCCTCATCAACAAACTTTTTGATTTCCTCAAAGCTGGGGCTGCCCCCGTTTTTGCAGACTGTGCAACACTTCGTATAGCCCACGAGTCCAATCAAAATTGAAATAGCTGCTCCGCCGCCGCTATTGCATGCTCCAATGTAATAATCAACCTTCCCGCTTTTAATCATCTGGGCTCCCTGCATGTCGTTCGTAACAACGACTTCAATTGAAGGGTCGGCCTTTTTGATCGCTGCCTCCGTTTCGTTTTTATTAAGACCCCCAACTGCAATTCTCATAGATTCTTCCTCCCTACTGGTGTGCCACCAACAAACCGGCTATATGGACAAGAACAAAACCAAACTCATCTTTACTTAACCTTTCTGCAAACATGTCGCTGATATCGTTGGCTATACGATTTGCTTTTGGGAATACGGGACTTGCATACACCTCTTCCAGTGCCTGCTGATTGATAGGAGCGATTTCTTCTTCCTCGACATTTCTTTTAAGAGCAGCGGCAATGTGGGTAATGATAATGCCAATATGCTCGTCAGATTCTGCAGGACCACACTCATGCTCAATGAGTGCAACAACGTTCTTCAGGCTCTCGGCGTCGTTCTCGTCAACAAAACCCGCTTGCTTTAATATTTCAATTCTTTCAAAAACTTCTCGCATACTCTCTCCCCTCCTTTTAGTACCGAGCAAGCATATTTCCGGACATAACCTTCTTTTGAATATTCAAAACGCGCTCTTTATCGACCAGGTGTGCAATGAGACTCTGTGTAAGAGCGTCATTTTTTAACGTCACAATTACCGCCTCGTTATTAGACGACTGTTCATCAGGGTCATGCAAAGGTTTTATATCCAAGTGATCTTCAAGTACGTGGATATCGTCTTCGTTCCAAATGCCGACATCTATGCTCTTCTCGTCAAGCATTTTTACGATATTCATATATTGAACGGGGACATAATCGACTTTCATGCGCTTGAAGTACTGTTTGGTAAGCATGCTTTGGTCAGCAGACGACACGTCAATCCCAACTTTAAGTAGATCCTGATTATCGGTAGAGTCTTGGCGCGCGAGAAGAACGTGTCGTCCAACGTAGGTATGAGGGCCAAATCTCAGGACTATTTTTAGCGGAAAGCCACTTGCTATATATTGCTCTGCTGCAAATCTACTTAATACTACATAGTCAACAAAACCATTCTTTAAGGCTTCGATCCTGTTTTCTGAGCCTCGTGCAAAAGAAAGAAATCCCTTTATTTCCCCGCATTCGTTTAACTCCGATAAAAGGCCTGTAGCAAGCCCTTCGTAGCGAGTCGTATACGGCAAGGGCATGAGCCCCGTTATAATATCCTTGTCACAGACATTGGCGATAAGCACATAATCTATCTTTGTTACGTATGTTCCGTTCTGGCCGTGAGCCTCAAGTGCAATAACTTTTGCTTCTTTGAGCACAGATAGGGCCTTTTGTATATTCCCTCGAGAGCAGCCGCATTGTTCTTCAAGCTCTGTAACGGTTGGAATCTTGTCTCCTACATCACACTTGCATAGCTCGCCCGCAACACACTGAATCGCATATCCTGCTTTACTCAGTGTTTTTTTCATCGTCTCTCCCTTTGAGTTTTCTGCCATTACGTTTCTTGCTACTATATTGAATATACAAAATAAAATATATTCTAGATAATATTTTGCTCTTCTTTCTAGATCCATGCCATCTACTTTTTACCTAAACCCCGTAAACGGTATAAAAGTAGGGGTAAGCGTTATAAAAAAGGGTACCGCTGGTTAAAGCGATACCCTTAGAGTGCTTTCACTGAAGCGCCTTTAAGATCTTCTCAGCTTCTAGAACTGAAGGTTCTTAAAATTGAGGGCCCTGCTTGTTACTTCTGAGACTGCTTGATCATCCAAATGGTCTTGGAGAGAGCAGCGATGTGCTCGTCCATGGCGGCAGACACTAGGTAGTTATCCTCTGCATCTGCATCTTTCTTGATTTCTGCGGCAAGGTTGCGAATCGACTCATAGTCAGCAAGGATAGCGGAGAAGATCTCGGCGGGATCCTTATAGCCATCCGCTGCCTCCTTAAGATGGGTGTTCTTAAGGTATTCATCCATAGAAGCAAGCGGCATGCCTTCATTCATGAGAATGAGCTCAGCTACCTCATCAAAGCGCCTCTCCAAACGCTATGAGCAGCTCTTGAGAGCCGGCAACACAAGCAAAGTTTCAACCGTCTCGGTCGCTCGCGAACTTGCGTGCTGGGTCTGGGAGATAGGATGCAGGGTGGAAGGGACCTATCAGAAGAGCTAGACCCACTGTATCTCATAAGACTTTTATCAGAGATGTCTGTGATCGACGCGAAGCTGGGATCTACTCACGAACCTTTTTTGGACAGCCATCGGCTGTGTCCGCTATTAAGACTGGCTCTTTGCACCGAAGGTTCCAGACGAAGAATCGAAGTGCGATACCACACCTCCCTACCAATTGTTGGATCTCATAACCAGCAGAGGCGTGGAGCAAAGCCCGCGAATATTAGCTTGCTGAGCAAGCGCCGACTAAGGAATGCTCAGCGCAGGCACTTCTCTGGTTGAAAGTAGTAGCGAGTCCCAAGAAGATCTTAGGGTCTGCTACGTCATGCCACTTGACAATGCTTCTCTCATATTGAGAAATTAAAAGGCGCAACTGTGTCGTTGGGTATTTCCTTCCAAGCAAGCAATGCTCCGCCTTATAGGAGACGGCACAATATAGGCTAGAAGGTAGTAAGGAAATAGCCCTTACACCACTTTTTGGGGCGTAACTATTCTAGGAATTATCGCCACTCGATTCAGACGTTGGATTGCCGAGCTTATCGAGATGCCAAGGGAACGACGCTTTTGGAGCATAAGAAATATCGCCAAAGTCATCCTCGCGATGATTCACATGCTGAAAGAGTAGCTCTACCTCTTTCAACTTAACGTAAACAGTTGTCGGACGCTTTGGATGCGCCTGAAGAGAAGCCTCTTCAACGTTTTCAAATTGGTCCGACGCCGCAACGAGCATCGGATAGGTTTGCTTATCGTCAGAAGAACTTTCTGCCTCAATTCTTCCCGGCAAGACTCTGCCGCTTGGATAGAAAAGAGCACAGAAACCGTTTTTATGTACCGAGAAGAAATAGCTCGTTCCGGTCTTCTTAATATTAGATTTGACGTCCTCTGTGCTTAAATCGGGTTCATCCGAATTAATACGATGGAGGCTTACGAGCTCCCATACGCCTGGTATTGTTGCAGCAAAGTTAACAACGTTACCGTCAATATAGGCAATTTGGGAGGTATCTTTGGGATTATCACTTAGTTTTTGATAACTTGAAATAGCAGATTTACCTTCAAACTTGAGTCGTTGTGCTTCTCGATCGTAACTCCACTCATCCGTTGTTCCGTCTTCCTCATAGACACACGAAATGGCTGAATCGCCTTTGGAAGTCCATGTACCATGATCTACTTTACCGTCGAAATGGTGCAGCTCATGGGTGCCGTCACTCTTAAAAATGTAGTGAGGAACGGTACCGTCATGGTATGCCTGGTTAAGCATGCCTGCGTGATCGTAGGTTTTACCAGCTTTGTCTCCGGCTCCGATAGCCGTATCAACTTGCCATACACCAACGATAATTTTGTTAATGTCTCCGTCCAGTGTTGGATTATCCGGCTTTTCTACAAACGGCGTTGCGTTCCAAGCAGCCAGGACTCTTTCTTTTTCATCTTCTTGGTTTTTGCCTTGAGTCTGGCTGCTTCCTTGGTTGTCGTCTTGGTTCGACCCATTAAGGACCTGCTTCATTACTTTGTCACAGCCGGTAAAAAAGCTCATCGTAGTTACTGCTGCCAATCCGGTAAAAGAGCGACGGGTAAACAGTTTCTTACTCATAGGTTCTCCTATATTCATAGTACAACATGTCCTCGTGACATTTTAATGGATAATTGCAGATACGGTAAGCAACAGATCCATCGGCGTGACCCCTTTGTTTTTTTAGCAATCACAGTGCCAACAACGATTAATGCTTATGCTGTCTAAAACTCCTTAAACATGAGCAACTTGTTGGGAAGCTTATATGTGTAATTGCTCTTTCAGGAATATAATCACAGTTATACACATCTACTTGGAGATATCTGATGTATATATACGATTTATCAAAATTCGCAGGATGGTTCTTTGCAACAGACATTTCTTGGGATGAATACTTCCCAGCACTACACTATGTTTCTAGCTTTATAGTTGATCCAATAGGCTTATCCTACACCCCTCATTACCAACTCCCAGGAGCACTTGAAGGATTTGCAAGCTGGTATGCTTTTGAAGCTCAGAAGCAAGACGATGACGCATATCAAAAGATTCTCAACGAGCATGGTATTGTCATTACAAACAACATAGACACGCTCGCCAAGATAAACACATTGACTCTTAATAAGGAATGTATATATGCAATCATTACCAAATGTGTCACAGAAGATCCTAAAGGGGTCGGACTTCTCTATTCTGCAGCCGCAAGTTCTCTTCTCGATAGATGCCTTGCAAAACTAAAAGATATCGAGCGAATGTCATATCCAGTCTATGGCTACAAAAACGAAGCAGAGCAACAACGTTCTCCTTCTACAGAGAGATCATTTTGTGATCTCTCTGTAGAAGATACATACCCAGAATGGATTTGGTGTCTTGTTGGTAATGTAATAGATACTCATCCTTTTGGAGAAGATCACACGATCGTCCATGGGACGAGGCATTTCTCCCCAGGCACCAAGGTGTACTGCCTCCCAAGTCAATGGGGCGATGGGTACGAGCAAATAGCTGTAATGGGCAAACATAGAGGACAGCGTGGACTTATCAAAATTATTATGAAAAGAGAGTTAATCCATAATTTTAGATGCCAGAAAGTCTTCTCACCGTACGTTATTAAACGAATGCATAAGCCTAGCAAGGATGAACACAAATTTAGAGGTTGGGGACAATCGGATGAAGAACATGAGACGATTCTGTCAATGGCTGAATGGCTCAACAAGACATCTGGAATGGAAAGACGAGAATCGATATTGTTTTGTAGCTCTCAACTGTTGTTTTCGATAACAGTTGGAAGTGAATCAAGCCAAACCATCCAACTGAGAATTGAGCACCGTAATCGAAGAGATGGGTGCTACGGTGCAGGATGGTATGGTTTCTATAAACTCGGTGAGAAAACAGAACAGTCACTCGGTCTTTTCGATTGGTATGGCTATTGGCCAGACGATACAACCTATGAAAAATGTAAAGCAAATTATCGACCTACAAGTGACTTAATAAGAGGCTTTATTGAAGCGGGGATTCACAATTGGGAGAAAAACTATGAATCCACTTCAACAAACGGTGGCCCTTCATATGCATGGAAATTTGAGGCTGCTTCAAATGGAGATTTCCTCTTAAGTTCTGGACGCAATGCATGTCCAGACAATTTTCCATCAGTTATGAGATTGCTAACAGCATGGGGATTTCCAAAGATATGGAACTCAACAACTAATGCACCGGATGCATTTCTCACTTAGGTTATAAGACACAATAGATATATACAAAAAGATCGACGTACCGGGAATAAACCTAATTTTACTAGTTAATTTTCATACTCAACCGAACATATTAAGTGAAAACGATATTTATCAAGCTTAACCAAACAGATTGGGTAAATCTATAATAGAAGAAAGTATGGCATATTTAATTGGAGTGGTTACTATGACATTTTCAATCATATTGTGGACTTTAACCATCATTCTCGCTATTTGGTCGCTCGTACTTCTATCAGGACATGGCACTACTTCAATCGCTGGATTTAACACAATGACTGCGGATGAAAAGAAGACAATAAACGAAAAGAAACTCTGTTTTGTAATGGGTATTTGTATGCTCGTATGTACACTAGTAATCTTTTATTTAGCTCTATTGTATCCAAACATCACAACCACAACAGCGCTCATCGCGGGCGGTATCATTGCAATTGATTGTGTTGTAACGATTTACCTTGTAAATACAAAATGTAAGACAAAATAACAACCGCTCGCATAGCAAGTGGTTTTATACTTCGCGCGTTGCTTGCGCTCAATAGGCTAAAACCTTACAAAAATCCTCTACCCTCTTTCGCAGGCAGGGGATGAGATTTTGGTCACAGGGGCTGGATTTGAACCAACGCCCTCCGGGTTATAAGAGAGTCAAGCTGGAGGTTCCGTAAAATCTCCCTCGTCTACCTCGTCTGGACGCACTGCGATGAGTAGTCGTTTTGAGTTTTTTACGTCTCCATTGTTCTGTAGGAATCTGCTTCTTCTGCATCTCCAACCTCGTTCTGGCGGTCATTTGGCAGTCACAATGTCGGTCAGAAACGGCTGTTGAAAACCGAGTGGAAGGAAGTAGAGGTACAAAACCTTACCTACACCAGTCGTAACCTGAGGGGACGGGGAAACAGTAACCGATGGGAGACAATCCTCTCACACGCCGACCCGTGATGGACGAGGTATACGCGCTCAGTTTCTCTGTGGACTAGCTAAAGGCAATGCTCGATGCCGCAGAGGAGAAGGAGGTGGGCCATGGCGTCTTTAGGATCACCTGGCGTTTCGTGCACTGGCTCTTCCGCGCCGTCTCACGATGGATGTGATACACTATGGTCAGTAAACCCGCCTGGCCTCTGCTTCCGAGCATGCACACTGGCGGGTCTTCTTTGTCTGGAGGTACATAAGCACCGTGGGAACATGCACGAGACCTTGGCTATCCTTCGAGTAGCAGGCAGACCTTCTCATCAACGAGCGTGGTCTCGTTGATGAGTGCGACAATCTTATCAGACACCTCGCCAACATCGGTTACTACCGCTTGAGTGGATACTGGTACATCTTTAAGCGCCAGCCAAAAGGCGACAAGGATGACATGCAGAGCGAGCGCTTCATCGAGGGAACGTCATTCGACCAGATCTGGCGCTTCTACATCTTCGACCGACAGTTCAGGCTTGTCGTACTCGATGCCATAGAGCGCGTGGAGGTCTACTTCCGCACACAGCTCGCATACGAACTTGCTAGAGAGACCGGCACCTTCGGATTCCTCGATGCTAACAACCTGCCAAGGTCCAAGCAGGGCGAATATGACAAGTTCATAGCGCGCTGCAAGGATGAGCTCAGACACTCACGTGAGCCCTTCGCCCTCCACTTCAAAGAGGCCTATAGTGACGAACACGAGTTTCCTCCCTACTGGATACTCGTCAACCTGATGGACTTCGGCACCATGCTCGGGCTCTTCAGCGGTGCACCAGCTGAAATTAGGAACAAGCTCGCAAACGACTTGGACGTAAGCTCGCGCGTGCTGGAATCTTAGCTCTTGACCATAAACACGGTGCGTAACATATGCGCATACCATGGCCGTCTCTGAAACAGGGGCATCAGCACCAGACCAATCATTCCCAAGCGGTCGAAGCATCCGGAATGGCACGAGCCCTTCAGCGTGAGGTCGGACAACATGTTCGGTATCCTCACAATCCTGAGCTATCTGCTGGACATCATGAATCTCCGGGTGACAGGCTCCGAAAAGGCCCTCCTGCGCCACCACAAGAACGCCCTCAACGACGGGAGGTAACCTCAAAGCAGATGCCTCGGGCCTTCGAGCTCAAGACAGGGCATTTACGCGTATTGAATTTACGGTTACCTCTTGTTACTCATCCTCAGGTGCAGACACTCCGCTTGTGGTAGAGCCGGGGGCATCGGCGTCCTGGCCGTCTTCCTCATTGAACCAGTCGTCAGCGATGCCATCACAAGTCTTATTTAACACCTGAGCGACTGTAGTAAAGACATGCTTAGCCTGGCCAGCGAGCTTAT
>ERZ773005.480-NODE-480-length-30905-cov-3.946742_pt1 | contig 30905 bp, 33 predicted proteins | sample MGYA00580666_ERZ773005 | MGnify/ENA primary metagenome ERZ773005 (study PRJEB29015, sample SAMEA2737999) | human oral metagenome | biome: human oral; feature: human-associated habitat; material: dental | place: China | collected 2061 ...
CTTCCCTGACCATATGAGCCCGCAGGAGGTTGTGGATGCCATTAATGAGGCATATGAAACAAGGGAATTTGACACTAATTCAAGGAACAAGTATGAAGGTATAAGTAAGAATGGAATGAAAATTACGATGTATTTAGACTCTGATGAAAAAATTATTTCAGCTTTTCCTAACAGTAAATAGAAAGGTATAGGACGTAACAAATGTTAAAAAGACAATATGGAATATTTAAATATCCCAACGGTGATATTAGATTATCAATAAAATTCTTGGATGAAAAATATCAAACTTTAGGCGAGTTTTTTATCACTGAGGTTCATAATTTTTATCTGGATGTTCGAGAAGCTTTGGAGAGTGTAATTTCTGGGAATATGGAAGAGTATGCTTTTGATGGTAATATGTTGGGAATCGAAATTGGGAAAGAAATAACAGAAGTTTACTTTCAATTTGAGGAAGAAATATTAGGTGCACCATGTTTTATTTCAACTGATGAACTGTATAAACTAGTCATTGAGTGGAAAGAAATGAAAGATAAAATGTACAGAGGGGAAGATATTTTTCCGCTGATGATAGAGGATTAAGATGTATTAGAAGGCATCATAAAATAACAAGCAAAAGAGGAGTAAGACTGCTGTCCTACTCCTCTATTTTTATCTTACAAATACTAATTTTTCTGGCGTTGATAGTTCCGCGTCAAACGTAAATCCATCTTCACTAAAAGCCTCCAATTGCTTCACGTCCGCGACTTGTTCACGCATGGCAAAACCAACCAATAACCCACGTCCTTTTTTAGAAGTCGTGGAGTGTTGTTTCAACATCCCTTCTTTACGTTCGTAAAATTCCACGTCCACCCAGTTGTAACGCGAGCGGTCGAGTAACGTGCTGAACTCGTCACTGGCACAGTTGACCACCGTTTCCCCTTCTGCAAACAGCTCGGCCCACTCCGATTTCCAGTAAGCCTTCAAGCTCTGACCTTCCACGCGCAATGGTCTCAGCATATCCAAACGGTACGGCTTTATATAAGTAGTTGGAGCCACAGCCCCATACAAGGCAGACAAAATACGTACATGCTCGCTTCCATAGCCTAATCCCTCGTTCCATCCGTCTACTTGCTTCAACCAGCGAAACGCCAGTCCGTTGTAAAGTTCAATGGCAGGAGCAGCCTCTGCCACCTTCCACCTTTCAATAAAGGCTTTATTTTCTTCAAGCAACTTCCCTTTCACCCCAAGCACACGGGCAAGGTCTTCTTCCGGAACCGCGCTCACAGCCGCCACTACTTTCCTAGCAGCCGGACTCACTTCCCAGTCGCGCTCCTCTAATGCGTCACTATTCATTTCCTTTGCAGGCGATAGTATGAGTTTCATCTTGGTCCTCCCTTCGTTCATGTCCTCCTTAGTGTACCGTACTCCCCCTGTTTTGACAAAACACAAGACGCAATTTATACTGAATACTATCAACTTAAAGGAGAATTTTATGCCTCAACCATTAACACTTTTGATTAATTCCATCGCCTCATTTTACTTATTACCATTTTTAAGCGTTGGAATTTATGCTATTTGGGCCAAAAAATATTCACTCGCAAACTTCTTACTTTTCTTTGGAGGTGTCAACGCCCTCCATTCCATCCGTCTCATCTATCAAAAATCAGTTACTGGATATATCATATGGTTTGTAGCATGGGCGCTGATTCTTTACGCGTCTTACTGGAATAACCAGCATGAAAAGCCCTATAAAACAGAAAACGCCATGCTGGATTTTCTCGTCCGTATTGTGAACGGAAATCCGTTTCCTGACAAAATCGAAGACCCAAACAAACTTCGTGCCATCATTGCACTCGTACTCACAATTTTAATGATTATCGCCTAACAGGGAGGACCTCATATGGACTTTGTATTCATCTTATTTTTTATTCTTAGTTTCTTTATCGTTACATTTGCTCTCTTACATCTACTTGCAGCTGGTGCCGCTCTTCTAAAAGGAGACAAAACAACAGGAAACATCCTCATTTTTGTAGGAGCCCTAATCGCACTTCCTGCAATTCCGTTACTAGCAATAGTTCCCAGAATTTCATTTGTTACATGGATTGTTGGGGCAACGCTTTGCTGCGTGGGAGCCTATATGAACGGAAAAGAAAAAGGCAATAACAACACCATGCACCACGTCATCCGCATCACCATTGCAATCCTTCTCACGATTGGATTGGCGCTTGTTTAAAAAAGGGTACCATTAAAAGGAGGATTTTTTTATGGCGGAGGCATTTAGCTTATTAATTAAGTTATTTTACTTATCTGTTGGTATCATTATTTACTCTCTCTTCAATTTATTCGCTAGCAGCAGTGCCTATTTCAGAAAAAAGAACACGCCTGGAAACGACTATATTTTCCTTAGCGCGCTCTGCTCTCTCATCACCCTTCCAATGCTATTCGGGTCCTATCCTCTTGCGATAGTGACTTGGATTGGCGGACTGGTGTTGCTGTTTATCGGGTCTAAAAAGAATCATGAAGCAAACGATGATTCCAATCCAACGTTTTACTTTATTAATTTAACTTTTGGCGGCCTTATTGCAGTATTTATGATTGTACTTTTCTTAGGATGATAAGGAGGTTCTTAGATGTTAGCATTTTTATTTGATTTTTATAACGTACTATTCGTGATTTTCGGTTACTCCCTATTAAACTTAACGGTTAGCTTAGTAGCCCAATATAGAAAAAAGAATACGCCTGGAAATAACTATGTTTACATAGGTACACTTTTTTCTCTCGGTACCATTCCATTGCTATTCCTTTACTATCCTCTCGCGATAGCAGCTTGGTTTGTCGCCATAGTGTTGTATTATAGCGGAGCTAAAATGAATCATGAAGCAAACGATGATACTACACCGCTGTTTTATTTAGTTTAATGATTGCGATGATTATTACATTTGCACTATTTTTACGTCATTTATAATTGTTTAAAGAAAGGAACTTTATATGCTGGGATTAATCTTAATATTACAAGGACTTGCAGTTATCGCTTTTTTCTTCGGAATATTCAATGTTTCGAAAGGCTTAAAAATGTTTTCAGAAGATAAAAAATCGCCACAAGGGTACTTAATGAGCATTGGCGGAGCACTCGCTGGTTTCTCTGCTACAATGTTTATGCCCATTAAACCAATGGGGATGATCCTTTGGGCTATCGGCTCTATCTGCTGTTGCATCGGGGCCAGTTGGTATGATAGAACACACGAAGATAAAATATACGGTCAAATTATCCGTATTTTCACTACGGTAGCCGTCTTTGTTATCTTAAACTTCTTCTACAATGTTGTTCGTTAGTAAAACAAGCGTACGGAATATCCGTACGCTTGTTTTATAGTTACCACACCATCAAAATTGTCCCTGTTGCAATGAGCGCACAACCGATAAGTGATTTTACCGTAAATGTATCGTGCAAAAAAATAAACGCTAAAACCAAAGTGAAAATAATGCTCAGTTTATCCACCGCAGCCACTTCGGTCGCCTTTCCTAGTTGGAGCGCTCGGTAATAGCACAACCATGACGCCCCTGTCGCAATCCCGGATAAAATGAGAAACACCCAACTTTTCTTACTAATTTGTGCTAGTCCTGACTGATTATTTGTGATAAACACCATCAACCACGACATCACAACGACCACAACCGTCCGCACTGCCGTTGCCAAATTCGAATTCACTCCATCAATCCCTATTTTGGCAAATATCGACGTCAACGCCGCAAACCCAGCCGATAACAACGCAAATACAATCCACATTTGAAAGACCCCTTTATTTACATCTTTCCACTATTATACCTAATTTTTTCTAAAAAAAGATAGATTGCATCTGAATGATTTTTTGCTACAATGAACTTACTGACTAAAAGGGAGGAAAAAAGAATGCCTGAAAAACTTTTTGAAGAATTAGCACAACTAGAACAAGTAGAAGCCGTGGTCCTAGGAGGTTCCAGAGCTGGAGAACAGTATGATCAAGATTCAGACTATGATGTCTATGTCTATTTGAAAGATTCGATTGCCCCTGAAATCCGCCGAAAACTACTGGGCAAGTACTGCTCGTATATGGAAATCCAAAATCAATTTTGGGAATTGGAAGATGACTGCATTCTAAATAACGGAATCGAAATTGAATTCATCTATCGTTCCTTGGATGATTTTGACCAAGAATTACAGAAGGTCGTTCTAGAACATCAGCCTCATAATGCCTACACGACTTGCATGTGGTACAACTTGCTTCATAGCAAAGTTCTATACGACCAAGAAAACCGATATACCGCTCTACAGAACAAATACCGCATACCTTACCCTGCGACGCTGAAGCGAAATATCATCGAGAGACAATCCCTTTTACTCGAGACATCCTTGCCCGCTTTTTCAAAACAAATCAAAAAAGCACTTAAACGCAAGGACATTCTCGCCTTGAACCATAGAAGTAGCGAGTTCTTTGCTTCCTATTTTGACCTACTCTTTGCATTGAACGAGCAATTACACCCGGGCGAAAAACGAATGCTATCCTATGCGAAGAAAAACTGTACTCTTCTCCCACAAGATTTTGAAGCAAACATCCAAGCCTACTTCCAAAATCTCTATCAATGGGACCAATCCCAAGCAACACTGGAAACCTTAAACCAACTCTTAAAACAACTAAAGAACCTTATCGAAACAACGAACATCTAAGAATAGCCCCTTGCAATGGTTTATTAAACTATGAGGGCCATTGATTACGAAAAAAAACGGATTCACACTGTGAACCCGTTTTTTTTCTGTCTTTCTGCGCCATATCAGTCCAGTGTTTCAGCCCTGGGCGTTCGTCCTCGTATCCTGTTTTTCGGATGGTCCAGTTTAGACGGAGTAAATAAATAATATTAGAAATCCGAAACCTCTCGTTTTTCGCTCAAAAAATAAAGAAAATTCGTCGAAGCATTGTGTTTGAAAAATAGAAGTGTGCGAGTTTCTTTGGATTCCATCCAAACACCTAAGGAGGATAAACGAAAAGAATCAGTTTATTGAAAGAATAGTGGGACTAAGCATTAAAACGAATAAGCGGACGTAGGAATTTATTCCGTACGTCCGCTTTGAGGCTTTAAAGGTGCAAGACCAAGGCTTGCACCGGTGCCCCACTATAACTCTTTCAATAATAAAACTGATTCTGAACTCGTTTATCCGACGATGCACTTTCCTCTAAAATCCAAAGAAACGAAGCGAAGCTTCACCTGTTCTTTCAAACACACACTCATTCACAATGGTTCAACGAATTTTATCCTTTTATTCCATCACCATTTTATTTATTTTTTTACACACAAAAAGCCGAGAGGTTTCTCGGCTTTTCTGAATGATTATTTGTTTGCTAACAAGTCGCGGATTTCTTTTAAATAATCTTCCGCAGTTGGTGCAGCTGGGGCAGCTTCTTCAGCAGGTTTGTTACCTTTTGCTAATTCAGCAGCTTTATTCATTCCTTTAACGATTAAGAATAATACCGCTCCAACGATGACAAAGTTGATGATTGCAGCGATGAACGCTCCAATACCGATTTGAGCAGAACCTAATTTAAATGAAACTGCTGCGATATCGCCAGTGTTAGCCACCATTGCGATGATTGGTGAGATAATGTCTTTTACTAATGAATCAACGATTGCTTTAAAAGCACCACCGATAATAACGGCTACAGCTAATTCAACGATATTCCCACGCATTAAAAACTCTTTGAACTCTTTTAACATTCGTTTTTCCTCCTTTTATAAAAAGTTACATAATTACTTTTAATAGAATACTAAATTTTGATTTAAAATACAAATAAAATTATGTTATGTTTCTATGTTTTTCTTATATAATTTTTCGGAAGATAGTTTTCAACGGCAAAATCAACGCTCTCTTTTACTGATAACCGCGCTAATAATTCGCCAATCCACACGCCACTCGTCAAACCGGAAGAACCCAGTCCACTCGCCACAAAGGCATTAGAAGTTTCCGGAACTTTCCCAAAAAACGGTAGAAAATCGGAAGTATACGCGCGAGTTCCTACACGAACCCCGCTTCGTTTCGTGTCTTTTAACGCTGGCAAACTCGCACAGGCTTCTGCATACATGCCGTCTAACAACGCTTCATCTGGGGTTAAATCGAACCCTTGCGTATTCTCATGCGTTGCCCCGACTAAAATCTTGCCACCTGGGAACGGGAGGATATCAATCTCCCCATGAAGCATGCACACCGGCCATTTCGACGTATCTTCACTCGTCTCCAGTTCCAATTCAATCAATTGCCCTTTTTGCGGACGAACATCCACATAGTAATCGAGCCCTTCTAATAATTCCTTGACCCAAGCGCCACTGGAGAGAATTACGGCATCAAAAGAAAGAACCTCTTCACCGGCTACCACTCGAATCTCTTCGCCTTCTTTGGATAAAGAAACTTTTTGATGCTTCACTGTAGCCCCGTTTTTGGCTGCTTGTTCTAGAAGGAGCGCTACAAGCTTTTCTCCATCCACACGACCGCCACCGCTACAATACAAAGCTCCATCTGGATTTGCCCATCCTGGGATCACCTTTGCGACGTCTTCTCTAGATAGCGCCTCTACTTCCCCGATCATCGGCGCATCCACTCGGCGTTCGACCGCCATTTCTTCGACCTTTTTCAGTTGTTTTTCAGTATGTTTGAAAATGTACGCCCCAACTTGTTCATACGGCAAGTCCATGACCCCATCCGCACGCAATTGTTCCATTAAAATGGGATAATACGCTGCCCCATGCGATACGAGTTGGTACCAGTCTTTATTGCGGCGTTGCGATAACCACGGACAAATAATTCCCGCTGCAGCCTTGGTTGCTTGGCCGACTCCCGCATCAAAAACGGTCACGGCGATTCCTTTTTTGCTGAGTTGATAGGCCGCCGTTGCCCCTACAATCCCAGCTCCTACGATTGCTACTGATTTTGTCATCTTGTTCACTCCTAGCTGAACTGTCTCATTTCAAATTGCCCTTGTTCTTCAAACCACTCTGCCACTTGCAAGAGTAGTGCCTCTTGCCCACGAGCTGCCATAAATTGCACCCCGATTGGTAAGCCTTTTTCGCTCAGATATACCGGCAAGCTAATCGCAGGCGCACCTGTAATATTCGATAATTGCGTAAATGGCGTCAACGCCAAGGTGCGATCAAACATCCGCCAAATCACACTTTGTTGCTCAGGGACGCTGAGTTCTTCAATCTGGTTGAGCGCCTGACGGACCGATTCCTCCATCGGAAATTGCGTTTGAAGAGGCGCCACATCACTTACGGTCGGCGTTACAATCAGGTCAAACTCCTCATGCACCTTCTCCATCGCATGTGCATAAGTATCCCATTTGGCAAGAGCCACACTGTAATCTTTGGCAAGAATTTGCTGGCCGGATTGATAAATGCCCCATGTCATCAGTTCCATATCGTCCTTGGTGAGCGCTCGTCCAAGACTGGCTTCCAAGCCTTGCATCATCGCTGCGGTCTCCACACTATTCATTAAGTAGTAATTCTTCATCACTTCCACACCGTCGACAGGCCATCCGATGGGTTCCACTTCACAGCCGATTTCTTCAAGGAAATGAACCGCCTTACGAAGCGCGGCTTTAGCTTCTGGAGCGACCACGCTCTCAATCGGGGATTTTTCAATGACGCCCACTCGAAGCGGACGCTCTAAACGGACTTCCCACTCGCGAATCAGTGGCGCCAAAAACGGACTATCCTTCTGCTCGACTTGCAAAGCGCGCAACAATTCACGCGTATCGCGCACACTTTTTGTCATCGCAAAATTCACCGAAGCGCCTTGCCAGCCACGATAGCTACCAGGACCGACAGGAATTCGACCACGACTCGGCTTCAAGCCTAATAATCCTGAAAAACTTGCGGGAATACGAATCGAACCGCCGCCATCACTGGCTGCTGCAATCTGCACCATGCCACTTGCAACGGCTGCTGCTGCTCCTCCGCTAGACCCACCGGCATTGCGTTTCAGATCATAGGGATTATTCACAGGCCCCCAGAGCTTAGCTTCCGTCATATTTTTAAACCCAAACTCGGGAGTATTCGTCCGCCCCACGATAATAAACCCGGCCTCTTCCAGACGCTTCACAAAGTTGTCGGTGCGTTTCATTGGGATGTCCTTTAACAGTTTACTACCACAACTGGACGGTTCCCCCGCTTGATTTTGCCCGAGGTCTTTCAATAGAAGTGGCACTCCTCCAAACGGCAAGCCCTCAAACGAGCGCGTCTTCGCTTCTTCTAGCGCCCGCTCTGCTTGGATGTGAACAACCGCATTCAACTCGGGATTGAATGCCTGGATTTTTTCTAAACTTTCTTGTACTAATTCAACCGGAGAGACTTCCTGATTCCTTATAGCCTCTCGCATCTCAATGGCGTCTTTCCACATAGTTCCACGTCCTCTCTACAGCTTCATTGTACAAGGAAAAAGAAAGAGGGTAAAGGGTAAGACCGCTGCTTTGGTGCGATTTAACAAAGATTTTACTCCTTGAAGTTCGACTCATCCTCTTCCGTCTCCACTAAATAGATCTCCTGGAGGTCGCTGATGGATAGCCACCTTGCTTCTGTCTGCGACTCCACGTAGACTGCTTCGTCGCTCAATTCTACAGGCACACCGACCACCATTTCATGTCCTTCCTTCTTCTTCATGCGAAAACATGCCAGTTGCCGGTGGACGTAGAGTTGAGTGAGCAGCGTCCATTTTTCCTCTTTCGTGAGGCGACTCGTGTAATGCTCCACCCGCTTCTCTTTGGCGATTTCACTCGTATGTTCGGACAAGAAGAAGCCTTGCCACTTCGCCATGCCACGGTCTGTGTATTCTCTGGTTGCTTTATACGGTAAATACATACGCATATTCATGTCAATCCATCTAACCCTCCTGCCGAATGCCCTCCGACGAGCTGACTGCGCGCCTTCACGCGGGACGATTCCAATAGAGAGTTCGCCTTCAAGAGCGAGGTGAAGCCGAATTCGTCGCGAATCGTATCGACGGCCTTTTGCAATTTTTCTTCCTTTTCGACTTGCTCGTAATCGTCGAATAATGAATACACCGTAATCGCCTCATCCACGAGCCCTTGATAGGAAACCCCTACCCGACGCACCGCACCACTCGTATACTTCTGGCGAAACAAGTCCAATACCACTTCCGTCAGAGGCTTCGTTTGATTCGTTGGATCGATTTTGCGTTGCGCTTGAATCGATTTTTTCTCCTCCGTTCTGGAGTACCCCACATGAATCGATACACAAGTCGTCTTCTTGCGGACCCTGCGCAGGCGAACGGCCACTTGCTCGGCCATTTCTCTTAAAATCAACTCGATATCGCCCTTACGACGGTAATCTTTCGGCAAAATCTGCGAGTTCCCGATGCCGTGTGATTTCACCTTGTAGGGATGATGGACATTGCTCTCATCGATGCCATTCGCATGAAACCATAGCTCCACGCCCATAATCCCCAGATGCTTCTTCAATAGATCCGCATCTGCATGCGCCAATTCCTTAATCGTGTAAATCTTCAGCTGGTTCAGCCGCTTTTCCATGCGACTGCCAATCCCCCAGAAATCCGTCATCTTCTCAATGCCCCAGACCTTCGTTTCGACGTCCTCATACGACCAGTTAGCGCGCATATTCTTCGCACTCTTAGCCTCATTATCGAGAGCGAGTTTCGCAAGGAGCGGATTCGCATTAGACATCCCCACCGTCGAATAGAGCCCCGTCTCCTTCCAAATCGCCCGCTGAATTTGCGCAGATAAGAGGTTTAATTTTTCCTTTCGGGAAAGTGTCGGGTCCGGGAAGAAATAATTCAAGGAAGTCGTCAAATCGACAAAGCCTTCATCGATGGAATACGGATAAATCTCACTCGTCGTGGCAAAATTTTGCAAAATGCGCTGAATCTGCATATTAATCCTTATATACTCGGACATTCTTGGCGGGACAATGACGGTCGCTCTCGCCCACGCCTCGATGAAACGCACGAAGGAAGCATCCGTGGGGAGTCCTTGACGCTCAGCCGTATAGTAGGAAAAGCGACGCGTATGAATGTCAAACGGCAAATCGTAAGTCCGACCAACATTTTTGCGCCCGAAGACTTTCTTGAAGACGGGAGAAGATGCCAGAATGAGCCCTTTGCAATTATCCGCGCGACTCATCACACATAGCGACGCCTTGAGCGGATGGAGTCCTCTAGCGATACATTCGACGCTGGCATAGAACGACTTCATATCGATAAACGCAATGTCGCTTCTTGGTTCCAAACTGTAGTCAATCAGACTCATCGAACACGCCTCCCTTCTTGCGATGTTGTCGCTGTAAAATAATTAACTTTGCACGTTCACCCTAGAAACCGCTCTATAGCAACATTTCTAAGGAGCTTTTTGTTAGTTTTTCTCTCTTTTAGTGCCGAATCTGTTTGAACTACCTTAGTTATAACACGAACATATGTTCTCTTTCAAGCGAAATTCCTTCTCGATTTTCAAAAAATGAAGTCCCTCAAAAAGGAAATTTATACAAGGAACGTTCTTGAATTTCCCCAAGCGTGCGAGTATAATTTCCCTTATGAAAAAGACCGCTATTAACTTAACAGACGGACCGATTTTGCGGTCCATTATTACATTTGCAATTCCAATTGTTATTTCAAATATATTCCAGCAACTCTATAACACTGCCGATATTATGATTGTAGGGAGGTTCCTTGGGCAGGATGCGCTGGCGGCTGTTGGGGCGACCGCAGCCATCTTTGAACTGATTGTCGGATTCGCACTCGGCGTCGGCAACGGGATGGGTGTTATCATCGCGCGCTACTACGGCGCCAATAACCATCGCCTCTTAAAACGCGCTGTCTCGGCCACCATCGTCATCGGGGCTGTCCTCAGTCTCTTAGTCGCAACTATCGGATTCTTTGGAATGTATCCACTGCTCGAGTTTCTCGGAACGCCCGCTAGTATTATCGACCAGTCCTACGAGTACATCTCCATTATCGTGCTCGGGATCGCGGTGACGTTTGCGTATAATTTATGCGCTGGGTTGCTGCGTGCTGTAGGAGATAGTCAAGCCGCCCTTTACTTCTTGATTTTCTCAGCGGTAGCCAATATCTTCCTAGATATTTTACTGATTACAACATTCAACATGGGCGTTGCGGCAGCAGCCATTGCGACGATTATTGCTCAGGGCATATCGGCCGTTCTCTGCTTTATTTATATCCAAAAACGCGCCAGCTTCCTCATTCCGGCCAAAAGTGATTTTGTCCGCGACGACGAACTGTATTTAGACCTCCTCAGCCAAGGCTTAGCCATGGGACTTATGTCATCCATCGTCTCTCTAGGATCTGTGATGCTTCAGTCCTCCATCAACGCACTTGGACCGGTCATCATCAGTGCGCAAACTTCTGCTAGACGGATTTTTGCATTCTCGACCTTGCCATTTGCGGCGATTGCGGCGGCAATGACGACCTTCACTTCGCAAAACTTCGGTGCCAACAAACCACACCGGATTGCCAAAGGGATTCGTCAAGGCAGTCTGCTGGCGTTTGGATGGGCGATTTTGGTCTGCATTATTTTATTCTTTGCGAGTCCATTTCTAAACGAACTCGTCTCTGGATCGAGCGACCCGCTCCTACTGGATAATGCCGCGCTGTATAATCGCATCGGCTCACTCTTCTATGTGCCGTTAGCGCTTCTTCTGATTTTACGAAATAGTCTGCAAGGGCTTGGGCAAAAGGTGACGCCGCTTGTGTCGAGTTTTATCGAGCTGGCTGGGAAGGTGCTTTTCGTGGTGTTTGTGATTCCGCAGGCGGGGGATCTTGGGGTGATTTTCGCAGAGCCGATTATTTGGTGCCTGATGGCCATCTATCTTTCCTACGCCTTCTTGCGTCATCCGCTCATTAAAGAAGTAAGGCATGAAATATTTTGATTGAAAAGAGACAAAATAAAACCCTCGGTGTCTTCATAGTGTTGATGGTAAGGATATCGGACTGAGCTAAAATCTCAGTCCTACCAAGCTTCAAACTGAGTCTACGAAATCAAATTTCTAGACTCAGTAATTCACATTGGTTATTCCTCCTTACCATTCACACTATAGAACCGAGGGATTTTTGTCTCTTTTCACTACTTCTATAGTTTGAGGGGTGATGCAAGAAACTTCAGTGACCTTTCTTTGTTGAACCTCACAATATTAGGTGCAACAATCGGCAAGAGCCGAAGTCTCTTTGCCTATCGAACTTCAAAGGGCGTCATGTTGATAAAGTCAACTGACGCCCTAATTCATTTCGATTACACTCGTTATTTCCATTACTATAGAATCCGCGAGGTCCCAGAAGCCCTCTATTTCATTTATGCTTCTTTTAGTAAGCTGGCGCAAGAAGCGGGGATAGTGTGACCCCCTTAATCTTAAGATGCCTTTGGGATACCGGGCCAATCTTCAAACTGAGGAAGAACACAAGTTGATGTGTGCTGAAACTTTGACGCAGTAGACACTTCCCTACTTTTCCCAGCAATAGTATAATGAACTTGAGAATACAGAAAGCGGAGATGATAAGATGAATCCTTATATAAAATTAAATCAAGACAGGTGGAATAATGTAAAAAATACCTATACTGAGCCAATGACACATGAAGAATTGGAAGAAGCTAGAAAAGTGCCAATTTCAGTTGCATTAACGATTGGGAAAAAAGTTCCCAAAGAATGGTTTGAAAAAGCCAATGGAAAAAAGATATTAGGATTAGCTTGTGGTGGCGGACAGCAGGGTCCCGTTTTTGCCGCAAAAGGTTATGATGTCACCATAATGGATTTTTCCACATCACAATTACAAAGAGATGAAATGGTGGCTAAAAGAGAAGGCTTAACAATCACTACCGTTCAAGGCGATATGACAAAACCATTTCCATTTGAAGATGAAACGTTTGATATTGTTTTCAACCCGGTTTCAAATGTCTATATAGAAGATTTAGAAAACATGTATAAAGAAGCCGCTCGCGTATTGAAAAAGGGCGGACTGTTAATGGTCGGGTTTATGAATCCTTGGATATACATGTATGACGCTGACGTTGTATGGGACCAACCCGATGAGGAATTACTGTTAAAGTTCTCCATCCCGTTTAATTCCAAAGAGCTTGAAAAGGAAGGTAAAATCACCATCAATCCAGAATACGGATATGAATTTAGCCATACCTTAGAATCTCAGATTAGAGGCCAATTGAAAAACGGTCTTGCGATGATCGATTTTTATGAATCGTGTGATAAAAGGAATCGATTATCACGTTACGGCAACGACTATATCGCTACACTCTGCGTTAAACTATAATGTGATAGAACATCATCATGCACTTTGCGGATGGCGCACATTAATACAAACAAAAAAAGAGCATTGGATGGTCAAGATCCAATGCTCTTTCTGGTTTTAGTGCTTTGAGGTATCTACTTCTCTTGCACCTTTAATATACCATAAATTTCTTTAATGTCAAGACACGCTCCATTCAAGGTGGAATTCCAACTGCTAGAAAAGAGCCAAATAACCCCGCGGTATCTTCATAGTGTTGACGGTAAGGACACCGGACCAAGCCTACGTCTTGGCTCCTACCAAGCTTCAAACTGACTCTACGGTTTTCCCCTAGAGTCAGTAATTCACTTTGGTTGTTCTTCCTTACCATTCACACTATAGAACCGAGGGATTTTTGTCTCTTTTCAGTATTTCTTTACATTGCAGAGCGCTCTAAAATGAACTGCTAGTGCATAGAATAACTTAAAATAGCCGGTGCTTTTTATGAAAGAAGGAAAATTCGAGTCTTGATGATTGCGTAGTTCAACCTTACGAACATAGTCACGAAATAAGGCTTCCTAGACCTTTTGGATTCTATAGTAATGGAAATAACGAGTGTAACCGAAATGAATTAGGGCGTCAGTTGATGTGATCAACTTGACGCCCTTTGAAGTTCGGTAGGCAAAGAGACCTTGGCTCTTGCCGGTACAGTTATTGCCTTTACTATGAAGACATCCAAAAGGTAAAAGGAAGCCTTCGGTCTTTTTTATTATTTTTGAACCGACACAACTTCGAGCTCGCCGTTTTCGTTCTGAAGGACGCGGAACATAATCTCATCGCCTTCTTTTGGCCCGTCTGGATGCTTCGAATCCATCAACAAATTGCCAAAGCACTGGTTGCCTTCCACGCGCGAGATGCGCACCCACAAGCGTTCAGGTTGTTTCGTTTTGTCTTCGTAGTAGACCGCTACGACAAAGTCATCGGGATACGCGCGGTGGCGGAATTGGTCGAGGCCTTGGAAGGAGCGTGTTTCTTCTTTTTCCTTGCTTTTCGTATCATACACTTCCGCAATGACGCGTCTTGCACGATCAACGATATACGGATCGACTTCAATCCATTTCATCGAACAGAACTCGCAGTCATCAAGGTTCGCCAGACGAATCAGATACATCGTCTCTTCTGGAATCAATCGCATGTCTAGCGTCGACTCCCCCTCTTTAGCGATCCATAGCGGTTGGAAGGAAACGCCAGCCTCCTCGTCGATATATCCGTAGAGGACAAGCCCTGTGTCTCCTGGCTGGGCCACTTCTGGCATCACGTCTTCGATCAGTGCTGCACAGCGAACGTACACGAGTTCATGGTAGAAACTTCGGAAAGAGGCGTCTTTTACTTTTTGCATCTGAGACGCAATCGGGATTTCATTTGGGAAGAGTTCGCCTTTGATGTCGAGTCCTGGCGCAAAACCGCATCGGTCAAGCCACTCGGGACTTGTCACCTCTGGGATCGGTTCGGCGTGGGCCTTGGAGGCGAATCGCTCCCTACTATCGGCCACGATGTCCACCGGCAGATCTAGCGTCACATGCTCCATCCATTTCCAACGATAATCGTCCGGCAAATGCAAAAGCAAAATCTGCGTCTTGCCTTCATGCTCGTAAATGTCCAGCACCTTAAAGTGGCTGTCGCGGTTGGCTACATGTAGCCCCCAGTTCGTGCCGTGCTCCGCCTTCGACAGGTCAAAGAGGTGGTTCGATAAAATGCTGAAACGGTGCGTCGTCACCATGCCGCCCACCCGACTCGTCGCGTCGGTAAAGGCCGCGTTACGCACAATCTGCCCCACCTTGAACTTCACTGCTTCTTCCGGCGTCAGGTTGATATCTCTAGCAAAGAGCTGCAATCCCGGCAGCATCTCATTCATTAAGGATTCGAGTTGTTGTTTTTCTGTCATGTTCCATTCTCCCTCTTACCACGTTGCGCCTGATAATGTTTCGCTATTGTACGGCTGGAGGTTCACGGTGCTCGACTTGATTGTTCCATCCGCGTTCTTCACGGTCTCTGGCGCTGTTTGTCCGATTAAAATCACTTTACCATTGCCGACTTTGGCAAAGACGATCACTGTCGTTCCTGATGCGGACACATAGCACTCCACGATTTCATAAGGGACGTCGCCTTGTTTAAATGTGAGGTCTCCCCATGTAAACTTCGCATTCATTCCCGCAACCGTCGCATATTGGAAGAGCTGGTCTGGAACGGCTAAATCATAGAACAACCGCTGCGTCGCTGGACTCGTGCGCTCATAGACTTCGCCCTTCTTACGCGCGTAAATGGCCATTACATCCGCAATCGATGGGTTACTTTGGGGCGCTTCCTTCTTCCAAGTAACATTGTTGAGGAATCCTGCCCGGAGATCCGCATTCTCCACTTCTTCAAAGTTCGCATCCTTCAGCGTATCTCGCGAGACAGAACGGGCCTGTAAGAAAATCGGTTCATCCCCCTTGTAGCCAAAGAGATACGCCTGCTGGTTGGTAGTATCGATATAAGCATCCACGATGAGAATCTGATAGTCATTCGCCGTGACTTTCCCCATCATATTCCAAGAGATGGCCTCGCCGTTCACCTTCGCCGCTGTTAAATCCAGCGCTTCTTGCAGCGGATCGTAGTACTGGTCTCTTCTTTGGTTCCATTCCTGCATAAATTCGGCAAATCCCGTTGAATTGTGCTGAATTAGACGTTCCAAGTCCTTATAGTGCTTCTCGATCATGGCCTTGTCACTTGGATGCGCGGCAATCAACTTCTGGCTCTCCTCGTGAGCTGCTTGCAAGCCAGACTGGGCATCGGCATCCTTGGCCACTAGATTATACGCTAAATGCAACTGTTCAAAATACGTCTCCTGCACTTCTTGTACCGTCGTCTCTGTCACCGTTGTTGCTTGAGCGGTCGTTGGTGCCTCGGTGGTCGTCACCGCCTCCTCAGGCTTTTTCGTGCACGCCGCCAGCGCCAAGACACACAGCGCTGATGCTAGTAATTGTTTCCCTTTCATCCTCTTCTCCTCCAATCATGAAAGCCTTCTCTATTCATGCTTATTATAGCATAGGTGGGAAAGAAAAAGCATTGGAGGGTTAGTCCAATGCTTTGATCTGTATAATCACTTAAATCTTGAGAGTACAAAAACTCGAACTTGCGCAATTGCGAGTGAGCGGTCGTTTTATAGTTACTTAAATCTTGAGAGTACAAAAACAGAAGTTGCGGAACAGTTGCCAAAAGAGTTGTTTTATAGTTACTTAAATCTTGAGAGTACAAAAACTTCAGTAGGACGTTTTCCTGCAATTCCTTGGTTTTATAGTTACTTAAATCTTGAGAGTACAAAAACCAGTTTCATGAACCATCTTGAGTTTTCGATGTTTTATAGTTACTTAAATCTTGAGAGTACAAAAACATGTATAAGTGTGTTACGTTCTTTAACTAGGTTTTATAGTTACTTAAATCTTGAGAGTACAAAAACTCATCACCAAAAATAGAACCCTCTACAGTTGTTTTATAGTTACTTAAATCTTGAGAGTACAAAAACGGCCGATAACTCAAACAAGATGGGTACTTCGTTTTATAGTTACTTAAATCTTGAGAGTACAAAAACTGATTTGTGGAAGACAGCTGTTGAACCTTTGTTTTATAGTTACTTAAATCTTGAGAGTACAAAAACATCATAACATACACGATTTTAATGCTTAATGTTTTATAGTTACTTAAATCTTGAGAGTACAAAAACGAAAAAAGAAAATAAATCTTCGAAGAAAGGGTTTTATAGTTACTTAAATCTTGAGAGTACAAAAACTGACTTGCCATTCTAATGAATTGAGGTGCAAGTTTTATAGTTACTTAAATCTTGAGAGTACAAAAACCACATTCCGTTGCCACATTTCAGTATTAGTGTTTTATAGTTACTTAAATCTTGAGAGTACAAAAACTAATCGTCGTATTCTCCAGAACCTTCTTCAGTTTTATAGTTACTTAAATCTTGAGAGTACAAAAACTCGATGAGAAGAAAGCAGTCTTAAATTATTGTTTTATAGTTACTTAAATCTTGAGAGTACAAAAACAGCCTCTAAAGTGGCGGACCGCATGCCTCAGTTTTATAGTTACTTAAATCTTGAGAGTACAAAAACAACAAATTCAAGATGTTCGAGACGAACGCAGTTTTATAGTTACTTAAATCTTGAGAGTACAAAAACAGCACAATCAACATATCTGCAAGCCGAGTGGTTTTATAGTTACTTAAATCTTGAGAGTACAAAAACTGATTGGGGACAACAAACATTACGGTGAAAGTTTTATAGTTACTTAAATCTTGAGAGTACAAAAACAAAGGTCGAATCCTTCACGCACCAAGTTTGGTTTTATAGTTACTTAAATCTTGAGAGTACAAAAACATGTGGAATTGATAACGTAGGCACTCACAGTTTTATAGTTACTTAAATCTTGAGAGTACAAAAACATTTGATTGCAACTTCTTCTTGAGAAAGATGTTTTATAGTTACTTAAATCTTGAGAGTACAAAAACTGAACGGACGAATTTGAACTTCGATTTCGGGTTTTATAGTTACTTAAATCTTGAGAGTACAAAAACCTGAAGAGTTGTGCGAAGAGCTTGGAACAAGTTTTATAGTTACTTAAATCTTGAGAGTACAAAAACTGCATACAATGCAGTAAGTAGTGCTATCGAGTTTTATAGTTACTTAAATCTTGAGAGTACAAAAACCTCAAATTAAAAAATCGATTTTTATCTCTCAAGTTCATTATGAGTGGAGCCCAAGAAATTGTCAATCTTCTAAAACGTATTCTGACAATAATCGAATCGGTGATTCGTCATTAATTTCAATCGTTTCAAACGAAAACAATTGATTCAACACTTTCAATGTGACCTTATCCTCTACTGAGAAACTAAAGCCTCCAATTTCTTTTACCAGCAGAAAACTACAAACTTTAGATAAACTTTCCCTAAATTGCTCTTCCGATGGCACATCACTTAACGGATAATGTTTGCGATATCTACTATAAATAAAATCTAACTCAGGGAGCGATTCAATATGATCTCCAATTATATTGATACATTCCACTAAATGCGGAAGTAAAGCAATACTACCGACGTTTGTTATAAAATTAAGCACAAATAGATTTCCATAAACATCGCTATCTCTAATTATTCGTTCTACGATTTGTTGATAATTTCTTTTTGAAATATATTCGTCCGCATTTTTAATCAACAGTAAATATTTATCCGGACTCTCTTCTAATATTCGTTCCAACATAGCTAATAGAATTAGAAATTTTCTTTCGTTATCAATTAATTCATTCGATACAACCACTCCTTCACGTTCCACTAATTGAATCAGATGATTTTTAATGACAGTCTCTTTCACAAAGTCAACAACATCTACCTTATACAAAACATCCTTGACTTCAACCTGCGCCGTTTTATTAATCTCAATCGACAATTGTTCTAAAGTGTCATTTAATTTCTCAATATGACTAGTGAGTTCTACTCGATTCAAAATCTGTAACAAATATTCATAAGCAATTGTTCCCTTTTTAAAAGAAAGTTGCTCATGGAGGTCTTCTGCTCGCTCAATCGTAACTAATTTGAATTCTTTTCGATTAAGAATCTTTTCTTCTGACTGTATTATAGGCTCTTCAAAATCAAATAATGATAAATCATTCTCCGTGTATTTTTTACCGCCAAAATACCAATTTAATAAAAGCCAGATATAATATTTTAATTCTTGATTCATCCCAACAATCTGTGTATATTGTCCAACTTCAATTTCAACAAAATCATTATACGGGTGACTAATCTTCCACTTCATATAGTCACCAACTTCTTATCTCCGACGATTACTTCCTGTCTCGTCTTTCCACCTGTAACTAATACCATCTCTGAAAATTGTTTTTCCGTAACCGCCAAAATCCGGACATTCCCATCTGGTAAATTACAACTTTGAATTCGTTTATAAAATTTATTCGCGAAGCTTCGATTTGGGCAAGTACGATAATAAACCGAAAACTGCAGCATCTCAAAACCACAAGAAATAAGTTCTTTACGAAATTGTCGGTATATTCTTTTTTCTTTAGGTGTCTCCATCGGTAAATCAAAAAAACAAACTAATCTCAACGCATCATGCCTCATTTACTTTCTCCCATTCTAAACTGGACACAATTGGATAATTTTTCCACTGAATCACTTTTGAATCCATATTTCGCATAAATTCTTTCACATATTTATCCATCGCATTTACCACAGCACAATTTTCATTGCCAAATTTGACTCTGGCATTCAATAGGTTTACCAGTTCCAAGCGATGAGAATATTTTAAATAATCTGCTTCTTGCAAATTAGAATACACCCAGTAGTCAACAATCTGTCGAAAGGGTTCCATTAAATCATCTACAAGATTAAATGAATTATACTCATTCTTATGAAACACTCCCACAATTGGATTTAATCCGTAGCCTGTAACAATTCTAGCCATTTGCGCTCTTACAATTGCATATCCGTAATTTAATCCTGCATTAATCACATCTGCTTCTTGTTGTGTGACTCGGATGAATTTCTTACCAAATAATTCATTGAAATACACTTTCGCAGCATGCCCTTCTCGATTGGTTTTATCTCCTAGTTCAATATGATCCAAATAGTCAGCTAATAATTTAATACTCTCATCACTCTTATCTAAGGTAATGAGTAAATCTAACTGATTGGCTATTTTCATATATGTAATCGTCTGCCACATCTTATCTTTTTGTTTATCGGTCCAACCTAATTGATTCAACTGTTTTTTATACGCCCTAAAATGTCCATTTTGCGCCAAATAAATTCCAGTGGGTAAATGATTCTGGTCACAAACAACGAGTACAACATTGTACTTACTAAATGCACTTAGTAATCTCAATGTAACGATGGTATCCCCGCCTTCAGCAACGACCATTGAGATATCACTTAACGGAATTGTTACTTCCATTCCATGTTTTTTTATCAGTAAATTATCCAATTTCAGTCGCATTTGCTCGCTATCCCTTACATGTACTGTTCTCCAAGTCATATTCATTCTCCTTTTTATAGCACGAAAAAACCCCACCAAATGGTGGGGTTTCGATTTCGGCATAAAGCCTTCTTTTTGTAGCTTCAGCAAGATTTAAGTAACTATGTAAGGTGTCCCTTACACCCATTATTGTACACCTTGCAACCGCTTTTTTCAACCCCTATTTAAAAGTTTTTGAACGTTAATTGAGGTTTTTCTCCTTCATTTTTAACTATAAATTTATTACCTAGAATGTCTGTTACTACTTTAAATATAGATACATCTCCACAGCCTATATTTTTATTACATCTTCCTGTGTTCTTAACCTCTCCAAATCTAACTACTTTCTCTTTGCTATTAAATGTTTTACGATCATATGGTTTTAGTTCTACATAATTTCTTGAAGTTTCATCTCTAGATAAAAATCGAAGGATTTGTTGTTCATTTGTTCTAGTATCCTTAACCAGAATCAAGTTGTTTTTATATAGAGTAAACTTGAACTCAGAATTGTCAGATACTCCTTCATTAGCTTTTATTCTTAAATAATCTCTTTCAGATATTCCATATTCTCCACCTTTTTGGAATTTTAAATCCGAATATTTTAAACCTACAACTTCATATTTTTTAGTCTTATGATTGAAATAGATATCGGTTCTCCATGGCTTCAACGATTTTAGTATAACTTTCCGTGAACTGTTTTCAGGTGTAATATCAATATGCTTACCCACAGCCTCATCAAGATACTTCAATTGCTTAATAACTGGTCCGTTCCCTTTTCGACTATATTTCCTTACATAACCATGTTCATCATAATATTTTTTAAATGGACTAACTTTGACTTCCTTTCCGTTCTCATTAATTTCTTTATCTGGATAGGTCTCTAAAATAACTTTTATCACTTTTTCAAAAGTAACAGGGTCATGTTGCGCCATAAGGAACTTACTTGGGTCTTTTAGATAAGCTTTTAGGAACTCTTCATACCCTTTAATTGAATAAATGTCTTTAATTTTCGCAACAGTAACCTCTTCATTCCCACGTTTTCTTGTCGTATAAATCGTAGCATCAGAAATTTTTCTATTTACTTTTGAATCTTGTTGATATGCAAATAGGATAGAATCTTCAAGTTCTTTAGATTTTAACATTTTTGTGAAGCTATCATATGGAGATTTAAAGACCGCTTCTTTATATTGGTCATCCGAGATTAGTTCCCCAGTATCTGTATCTAATAATTCATTTTCGCTGTATCGAATCAGTGTATTCTTAGTTTTCTTCCATAAATTCAATTGACTAGATGCGGCAATCACAAGAGCATCTATGGCGTGGTGGTGCTCTGTGTCACGAGTCTTTTCAATTCCCCATTTTCTTCTTAACTGAGCGGTGAACTGTCCTCTTACAACAGCAATTTTTGTATTAGCGCCTCTTTGTTTAAAGAAGTCTTGTAATGCATTTAAAACAACACGTGAAGCGTATCTTGTATCTACTAAATTACGAGCAATGAATTTTGAACGAACTTCGAACTTATTAATGTCTTCTTCAAATAGCAAGTATTCACGTTTCTTCTTACTAAAACGACTATTATTAACCACATAGTGCTTGAATTCCCCCCAAGACCATGAATTCGTTAATAAAGGCATGGCTTGGAATGGCGTTCTTTGCCCTTTTTCTTGATTAGCAATACGTTCTACCAGCACTTTATTGTCTAACCCATCATCAAAAGTTAATGACAACGGAAGAATATGGTCGATTTCATATTCGGCTTTATTGTTAATTAACTTAGCAATTGGAATTTCTCTTCCTGAATATGCACAACGTTTTTCTTGTTGGTACCACAGTCTAATCTTAAGCGCTAAGTTTTTGTGACCGTGAAATACAGTAGAAGGAAGCTCTTTTGAATTAGAATAGTCTATTGCTGCAGCTAAAATGGCAGCATCTTTTTCGTTCTTATTTTTCTTTTGACCTTCTTGAATTCTCTTCTTTTGGTCTTCCTCATTCTTATCACGAGCCATCTCAACCACAATCGTGTCAATCTCCCCATGCTCTTGAAGAATTTTGTTCACGATTTTAATTGTTTGCCGCACAGCCTTTGCTACAACTGGATTATAAATTTCCTCAGTAATTAATTCACCATCAATATATTTTATTTTAGCAGATTCATTCTTAGGCTTTTGTTTTCCTAAACGAGTTAGAATGGTCATTTGCTCTTCAGACGTATGATATAATTCTGGAATTAATTCATTTAACAATTTGAGAGAAAAACTGTGCCACCCCTTATTCAATAGCGGAGTATTTTTCTTTCTAAATTGGATCAATTCATCAATTTGTTCGTTCGTAAATGTATCTGGTAAATATTCGTGAATGGATTCCAAGATTCCTTCACGTTCCGTGTTTAGTGTTAAGATACGTCCTAGTTGGTCTAGTTGCTCTCTTGTTAAAGCCGTGACATCAATAGTTTCTAGTTGTTTCATCTTTCTGTACACTTCAAAGCTATGCATCTCCGCTTTATGATCTTTATCTTCACGTACTCCCGTTATATCGTCTGCCTTACATCCAATCATTTTCGCGATTTTTGACAGAATATTCTTAGCCCCACAGGTTTTAGCATCTTTAACAAATTGAATGATTTCTTCTTTTTGCTCTAAGCTCAACTTCTTCGTTTCTGTTGGAACAGTTAAGTTATTAAGATCATTCAAAAGATTAAATTCTTGTGCACTGTAAGAAGCCTTTGCTGCACAAAATTCATCTGGATAATAAGTACATTTACCAATCAAAATACTGAAAATATTATCTAACGTTTCTCCATTTGTACGATATCTACCATAATCCGTTCTAGACTTTTCATTTCCTGGCCCGTGATAGTATTTTCTCTTTTTCGTTAAAATTTCTAAATAATCAGCGATAAACTTGTCCGTTAACTCTGGATAGAATTGTTGCTGTGTTTTTAAAATTCGTTCAGCTTCTTTTTTATACTCTGAGGTAGAGAAAACATTGATGAGTCTTCTTTCTGTCCCATCTTCTAACCTCACAGAAAAGTCTCCACGAACTTGTCCATATTTTTCAAGGCGTTCTAATTGGATTTCTCCTGGAGTTTTGTTTTTTAACTCTCTCGCATTAATCTCGATAGCTTTTTTGTAATCAGAACCCGAAGTAGCCGCATTATCTTCATCAATCGCATCATCTAAATAGCTGATTCCGCGATGTTTCACCATGCTCTTCAAAGCCACAAATAATTCTGTTAATGATAGCTTTTCATTCAAACCACGAACTCGGATTTCGTATGGATTTAAATTAATCGGTACAGAATGTAACTCTACATCAATATCGTACTTTTCGAACAAATCTTCAGTTCTTTTAACACGATGTTTTTTTCTTCTTTTGACACGCTTTTCTCCACGAGATTTTCTACGATCCACATTGCTTGCGGCATCTCCAGAAGGGAATAGGTTCACACTTTTATGAATGATTTTTCCTGTTTCTTTTTCAATTAACCCTACACCTACTGAACCGATACCAATATCTAAACCTAACACATAATTTGCCATATTATCTCCCCTAAATTCAGTTTTGTTATACGCTTTCATTTTACTCTGATAAATTCTTGAATTCAATATGAATTTTTATTTATTTTCTTATTTCTTTTGTTCTTATATCTCTGTATAAACTCAAACAATATTGCATCTTTTTATTTTTTGAAATGTAACATATATGCTACTGTAGCATATATGTTACATTTTACTTTTTTGCGTCACTTTTTTACGCTTATAAAACGCTATTCAAATAGTAAATATAATCGCTCAAAAATAAATAATATTAGTTAAAAATAATACGACTTTCACTCGATTTAATTTACTTATCTTGATAAAAATAAGTTAGTCCGTTTACTCTTTCTCAATTTTATTCCAAATTAGACTTTTCAACACTACTTATTGATACATCATCTTTTATATAGTAATGTCCATTTTTTATATCCCAAAAGTTCGTTAGTAGGAATCATTCCCGTTTTATACAGAAAAATTATTTTTAATTTTTAGTCTGATTTTCCGTTATTTTGCATATTTTTGTCAGAAAATCAGCCTTTTTCTAAACAAAAAACCAGGGCACTCGCCCTGGTTTTTACCTAATTATTCTGTTGTTTTTTAGTTCCCCTGTTTTGGCACGACTTCTAGATAGTCGAGCAGTGTCCAGACGAATTCGCGGCCTTTGATGCGATTGATGGCTCCTTAGGCACATGAGATTTCGTCGTAATGTTCGACTTTATCCTGGCGGATGCCAGGTCCTGAGATGACGATTGGCACAGGATCGATACTATAATCGCTTAACCAGACAGTGACAGAGAATTTTTAATCCTCACAGTAGTATCATATTTTTTATATCATGGAAACACCTTAATTAAACTTGTTTAAAAAGTAGCCTACTTTCTATTTATCAATTCAGCAGCCTTCTTAGAACTGATAAATAAGTCTAATCCTATTGCCATTCCAATTGCTAAAAAAAATTTAATATAATTTAATGTAAATAAAAAAATGATTTTGTTATTTTCAGAAAACCAAGTACTAAGATTGATCGATAAAGTAGAGAAAAAATAGTTAAGAATAACAAAAGCAATCGTAAATATTCCAAATCTAATTTTGATTTTTTCTCTGTCCTTTTTAATTTTTTTCTTTAAGTTATAAAGAAATTCTTTATTATTAATTTTTTTATTTTCATCAATAATATATTCTATAAATTCCTCAGTATAAAATATGTCAAATAGAAATTGAAAACCAATAGCACCTATTAGAAATTCAACGAACCCTTCAAACTTTAAAATGAATATAATTATAAAAATGATATATAACAACCATCTAGGAATAGTACTATCAAGAAATAGCAGTAGTTCCGAACTAAGAAGTGTACTAACAAATAATAATCCTTCCATAGTATTAAAATCTATTAGAAATCTAAAAATAAAAATAAAATATATTATTGTTGATAATTTAAAAAGAGATATAATCAGACTTTGTAAATTCCACTTTTCTACACTATATTTTAAATATCGTCGATTATTCCACCAAAAAAGTATATTAATTGCAGCACAAAAATATATAGTTATTTCTCTATCCCTACTAATTAAAAGGATGAAATTTAATACAAATATCAAGATTAACTGATAAACTTTTCTAACTCCCACCTTTATTATTTCCCTCCTTTATAGAATAATTTGTAATACTTTTACTTCATCCCATTAAAAATCTCATCCGCAATCTCGGCACCGATTTGTGTTTGTTGCTCTGGTGTGAGGGAGTGCCCTGTGTCCTCCAACGTTGTCAGGCGGGCATCTTTGAGGGCTTTCACCGCTTTTTTGGAGGCGGTGATGGGCACGATAAAGTCATCCGCGCCGTGATAAATATGCACGGGTGCAGTAATCTTGCCTAGTCCCTCATACGCGTCGATTGGATAGACGTCGGCTAAGTATTTCTTGCTAATTTTTGTCCCTAAGAGATTAAAGGTTTCAGGAGCTTCGTCTAGTTTTGGGAAGCTACTTCGAATATCATCCGGCAAGGAGAATGCTGGATAGAGCAAGAAGACTCCCGCTAAGTTTGCCGCCTCCTGCGCCATCAGTGCGGAGACAAATCCTCCTTGACTGCTCCCCATTAAATAGATGCGGTCCGCTTTGACAAAAGGCAAGGAGCTTGCAAACTGCAAGGCATCGCGCAAGTTTTGCACTTCGGTTAGAACGGACATTTCCGTCGTGGCCCCTTCGCTTTTAGGAGAGGAGGAAGACGAACCGCCAGCAAATTCAAAGCTGAACACCGCCACCCCAGACTTCGCCAAGGTTTTCTGTACTTCTTCGTCATGCTCCACGCTGGCTCCGAGTCCGTGACTGTAGACGACTAGAGGGACTTGCCCTTGGACGTCTGGAATGTACGCTCTGGCATAGATTTTTTTGCCGTTACTAACAAAGGTATATTCCTTCACGCTATAGGTACCGTCTGCTTTCACTTCCACGCGCGGGGCATGTGTGGTCTCTTGGACGGCTGTTGTCGTAGGAGCCACCGCGTCTTCTTTCAGCAGTCCGCAAGCTCCTAGTAGGACTGCCGCAAGTAGTGTTCCTAGTAATTTCAATTGTTGTTTCATCGAATTCCTACTTTACTAAAATTTTCCTAGATTCGTTAGTTCGCTCTTCTTAGGCATGACTTCTTTATTATCCCAGTGCTCGACAATTTTTCCATCCTCCAAGCGGAAGAGCTGCATGATGGCATAATCTTGATTGGCAATCCACATTTTCGAATAAGCCACTACTAGATTTCCTTGTCCGATTACTTTGAAGACAAAATCCGCACTCGCATCATTCTCTAACAAATATTGTTTAAAGGATGGTCCACCTTGCGCGATTTCTTGGTTATGTTGGATTAAGTCATCCGATACGTATTTTTCAAATTGGTCCCACTCTTTGTTTTGAAGGACATCGACAAAAAAGCGACGAACGATCTTTTTATTCTCTTCTGTACGGTCAAGGTCTGTTAAAGAAACTTCTCCGTAAATCGGATCTTTCTCACCGATTTCTTTTGGATAAGCATCGATGACATCCCAGTGCTCAACGATGCGACCCTCGTCATCCGAACGGAAGATATCCGCGGTCACCCATTCTGCTTCGCCGTCATTTAATTTTTGATGGACATGTACGAAGACAAACGGCCCATCCTCGAAAGAACGAACGATAGTGATTTCTCTTTTAGGATTTCGTTTGAAAAAGTCCACAAAGAACGCTTCAAACCCTTCTTTTTCATCGGGAACGCCAGTACTGTGCTGTGTATAGCTATCCCCCATATAGTGGTCATGAACTTCCTTAATCTGTCCATCACGAATTCCTCTTAAATAAAGATTTGTTGCATTTTCTAATTGTTTTGACATCATGAATCACCTCTTATTGCTCAGTCTATCTTCTTTGTTCGTACAACTCAACTAATTGGTTTGCATGCAAAAAACGACCGCAAGACGTGCCTGCAGTCGTTTCGTTTTAGACTAAAAATTCTAATAATTCGCCGTAGCTTCGGACTTCCACGGTTGGTTTTACCGCCGTTCGGTTCTCCTTATGCGCTAAGTTCATCCAAATCGTGTCGATTCCGGCATTAATCCCGCCTTGGATATCGGCCGTGAGCGAATCCCCAATCATCACCGCTGTCTCTTTGTCGAAATCCGGGATGTCTTTTGCCACTCGCTCGAAAAAGAGCGGACTTGGTTTTGCGACTTTTAATTCTTCTGAGATAAAGACTTTTTTGAAATACTTCGTAACCGAAGAATGCTCCAAGCGACCCTTTTGAATCGTCGTAATGCCATTCGTAGCTGCGTAGAGTTCATACCCCGCTTTGCTAAGCGTATGCAACATTTCCTCCGCGCCGTCGATGGTTTGCCCTTGAGTGGAGAGGATGGACTCATATTCGGATGCTAATTCGTGTCCATCTTTTTCCAAACCGAAATGGTCGAATAATTTGGCAAAACGCGTCCCTACTAACTCTTCACGGGTGATTTCGTTTTTCTCCAGCGAACGCCACATCGCACGATTCATCGGGATGTAAACCTCAATATACTTCTCTATATCATTGACCCCATGATTCTCCAGCAATTTCGTCAGTGCGTAGTTCTCCGCCGAATGAAAATCCCACACCGTCGAATCTAAATCAAACAATAATGTTTTGTAAATCATGTTCCTAACCTCTTTACATTGTTACCTTATTTTTTGTTCAAACTGATATTCCGTTTGCAATGTTTTTAAAAAGCCTTCTAGTCCTTTTACAAGGGTGCGATTTGTCTCGAGTGATTTCTTTTTCCCGAGAGCAATCTCTTCCTTTGCTCGTTCCACTAAAGCATTGAATTCCTTCTTGAAAGAATGACGTCTCCAGAAAAAGACAGCTCCTAGAACGATAAAAGGAACACTCCACGTCCAGAAATAGTGGCTCGTGACCTCTACCAAGTATTCGATTGTATTCCAAACACCCATTTCAAAAATAAATTCAAATGCATTCCATATAAGCACAATGGCGTATGTTTTTTCTAAATAGACACCTGCAAAACAAAGAGCGAGCACTGGCCATAGTATACGCGCTATTTTGTGATTTTTCGGCAAAGGTGCCGCATCTTCTCTTTCTGAAATCACCTTTTCCAATAATTCTCGGAATCGGTTGACTGTTTCTTGTGTAACTTTCTTCTTCATTCTTACTCCTTCTGTTTTTAAATCTCTTTATTTTAAAGTAGCCTTATAACCCGTAAGTTCTATATTTTTTAACGAGTAGTTTCGCACGTTTGACGTAGTCGTTCTCGTTTCCGTGAAATGCCTTCAGTGCTTCTTCGGCAACCGGCAAGAGTGCGCACTTCCTTCACTTTCCGTTTCGATTTCATTGTCATTCCTACTGACGTTCAAAGGTCGTATCTTTTATCCCAAAAGATTCCTTTTAAATCGTCATTCCGTATGATTCCCTTAATTCATACATACAATCATCCAACTCTTGAACCAACTCTTCTGAGAGTTCTAACTGTTGTTCCTTAATTCTTGTCGCTTCCTCTGTTGCGACCTGTAACAATTCCGCAAGCTCTTGTTTTGCTTTCTTCTTCTGGAACTGAAGCAGCCATAGATAAATAATGATAATTCCTACTTGCACCCCTAGAAACGGTAGGATGAACCAAGCGAAGCCGCTGATAGTTGGAAAGCCTTCAAAAAAGACATACAAGAAACGCAATCCAAGCACTAAAGATAAAATGCTACTCGCAAGCACAACCCATTTGAGCGCGAGTTTAGAAGTCCCCCATTCTGATTCCGGTAAATCTTTTCTTGTTGGGTTTATCTCTCGTAGTAGTTGTTTTAGACGACGGATTCTGAAATCTTCTCTTGGTTTGTCCTTTGGCTGCGATTCCGCTTCTTGCTTCAAAGCACTCATAAAATATTTTAATTGTAAAACTTCCTGCGAAAGAGAACTTCGATGCACACTCTCTAATTTAGAAAGAATTGTATAAGCAACAGTGATAAATTTGGTTGTTTCTTCTTGCCTAGAGAAACGAATAAATCCTTTGCAAAAAAGAATTCCTAAAATGGGAATCCCCCAGATGAGCCATAAATAAAGAGTGGCGATAATAAGAAAGATAAAATACAGTAAAGGTGGCATAATAATCGCAGCCAATGTCAAAATTACTGTCCCAAAACCCGTCAGTGATAAAATGATTGCAAAGAACGCCAACAACATCGAGGCTACTTTCCGTCTCTTCGCATCTGTATATGGAACGGTTATATCTAAATTCTCTTTGGTTACTACTCTATCGAGAAGAAACTTCAATCGACTCAGCTGGTCTTCAGAAAGTCTGTAGTAAGACTTGATTATCTTTTGATTTTCTTCCATTCTACCTTTTCTCCCGGTATATGATATTTCGACTCTAGCACTTCTATAAATCTTTGAAGCTGCTTGATTTCTTCCGGAACATCCTTTATAGCAACACCCTTATACATTGCAACCTCTGCACGAGCAATCTCAAATAGGTTATCAAACGCTATTTTGCGTTTTTCATGAACACTATATAAAATCCGAAAATACAAAGTCCAAAGCATTACTATGGGAATTCCAAAGAAAGTGAGTATGATGACGCCCTCATAGTTTGACTTACTGAATGCCCCCATGATTGCCAAAGTGACAAACAAACAAATGCTCAACAATACAATTCGCACGATACGAATCCGACGGTACGACCGGCTCGGCACACCTTTTGGCAACATAGAGGCGTCTTGTTGTTGTTCTGATAAAATATTCACTAACTGCAGACGTAATACAGAAATATCTTTTTGTGAAACGTTTCTTGGAAATAATCGTAATAATGACTTTATAACCGGTTCACGTGACTCTTCGATGTTGAACTCATCATCATTTCCAGCCAAATACCGTTTTAATTCTTTCACACTATTTGGAAGTTCTTTATCGGTGAAGTTTTGCCATTTTAAGACTTCTTCTTTCGCTCTACGGACAATTTGTGCCTGCTCTCCTTTAAATGCCATATGTTCCCATAGAGAAAGTCCAAATCCAATGATTAAAATGAATAGATAAATTCTAATGAACGGATAAAAAAACTCAATTTGATCCTTTAAAAATTCTAAAGGATGTGTAACCAACCTCTGAAACAATAATTCAAAACCTGGTAAAGAAACCAGTAAGATTAATGCCGTTAATATTGTCAAGAATCTTTTCAAAATTTTTTTTAAGATACTTGGCTTTACTGAAGCACGAGGAAGTGCAACCACTTCTCCTGAACGTTCTCGAATCGCTACCATTAGCAATACTCTTAGTCGCGCGAGCTTAATTTTTTCAATCCTTTTTTTCTTGTTCATAGATACCCCTAATTCCACAGTTTGTTCTTTTTCATCACATAAATTCTACTATGTTCTATTCTCTTCTTAAGCCCTTTACGAGATTGCTCAAAGTCTTTTGCCTCTGCCAAATGTTTTTTAAACCGTCATTCCGTATGATTCCCTTAATTCATACACACAATCATCTAACTCTTGAATCAACTCTTCTGAGAGTTCTAACTGTTGTTCCTTGATTCTTTTCGCATCCTCA
>ERZ773005.481-NODE-481-length-30890-cov-7.169645_pt1 | contig 30890 bp, 28 predicted proteins | sample MGYA00580666_ERZ773005 | MGnify/ENA primary metagenome ERZ773005 (study PRJEB29015, sample SAMEA2737999) | human oral metagenome | biome: human oral; feature: human-associated habitat; material: dental | place: China | collected 2061 ...
CCCACCTCACGTTGTCGATCCTCTGCTCAAGATTGTCGACGCGCACGCCGAGGTTACTGAGCTCATCGGCGAATTCCGCCGCGAGGCGGTCGAGCAGCGCCTTGTCGCGCGCGTCGGCGATCTCCATACGAGCCATGCCTTTAGCGACCATCTGCGCCATCTCGTAGCGCGTGATGGATTTCTCACCGCGATAGGTGCCGTCGCCATAGCCTTCGATGACGCCGTCGGCGGCGAGCTGCGCCACCGCATCGTACGCCCAGTGATCCGCGGGCACGTCACTGAAGGGATTTGCCGCAGCTGCAGCGTCCGCGCCGCAGGAGCCGAGGAGAGCGGCGGCGCTAAGAAGCGCGCCGCAGACAACTTTTTTCATTGTGTGACCAGACCTTTCGTGTTCTGCGTTATTCCACCGTGATGTCCTTCGTGACGAGGTGGTCGTCGAGCGGGAAGATCTTAACGCCGTATGTCCCAAGCACATTCTACCACAAAACGTCGTACATTCAAACGCCTAAAGGCTTTTCAGCGCGGACAGATCGAAGCGATGCTGCGCCAGCAGAAAGTGCAAAAAAGCCCCGTCGAGTATCATTCCCGTCGGGGCTTTTCGTTGGTTGGCGTATGGCGTCAACGGATTTCTGCGGTCATTGCAGCACTGCTGAAAACAGCCGTCGAGATTCGCCTTGCAGCTTACCAGAACATCTGCACGCGCGTGTAGAAGGTCTTCGCGCTGCGGTCGCTTCCGAGCGACTTGCCGTGGAAGTAGGCCATGTCGATGTTCGTGTTCTTCATCGGCGCGTAGCTTGCGCCGATGACCCAGCCTTTCGTGCCGTACTCGCCGCCCGCCACGGGGATCTTGTAGGTCTGACGGTGCATCTCGTAGGCCGTCGGCATGAGCGTGCTGTAGCCGCCGAGGTGGCGGTAGGCGGCGTAGAGTCCCCACGAGCCGGGCTTGGCGACGTTCGAGCCCTTGTAGTTGAGCTGGAGGTTCACCGACTGGTTGTAGTTGTCCGCTTCGAGGTTCTTCGCGTAGCGCGCGGCGAGGGCGACGTTCTTCGTGAAGCTGTACTTGCCGCCGACGGAGAGGATGCCCGCCTTGTCCGATGTGCCGTTGTCGCGGTAAGCGGGCAGGAACCGGAAGATATCCGAGTCGTAGTAACGGTAGGCGATACCTGCCTGCAGCTTGCCCGTCGCGTGGTCGATGCCGATGCCGTAATGCTTTGCGGTGTAGTCGGAGGCGCTGCGCCCGCCGAGCTTATCTCTGCCGGAGATGCTCAGGGCGGCGTTGTTCATGTTCCAGCGGCCGCCTTCGACCATGAGCTTCGTCTTGTCGCCGTAGGTCAGGATGGCGCCTGAGAACCACGAGTCGGCGACGATGCCATCGCCGGAGTACGACAAGAAGTGCAACATCTTGCCCGCCTGAATGCGCAGCTTGCCGTAGTTGCCGTCGGCATAGATGTAGCTCAGGGCGACGCTGCCGCCGTTGCTCACAGTATCTTCCTTGAGTTTTATCGTGCCTGTGAGACGCGCACGCACCTTCCAGTGGTCGTTGATCGTAGCGACGGGCAGGAGGCGCAGCTGCAGCAGGTTGACCGTGTTCTCATCGGTCGAGCCGGCGGCGTTTTCATCGCGGTGCGTGAGGTGGACGTAGCGCATTTCGCCTCCCCACCTCACGTTGTCGATCCTCTGCTCAAGATTGTCGACGCGCACGCCGAGGTTGCCCAGCTCTTCCGCAAATTCCGCCGCGAGGCGGTCGATCATGGCCTTCTGCTGTGCATTGACCTGATCTTCCTTCGCCATGGCTTTGGCGACCATCTGCGCCATCTCGTAGCGCGTGATTTCATTTTGGCCGCGGTAAGTGCCGTCGCCGTACCCTTCGATGACGCCGTCGTCGGCAAGCTGGGCGACAGCGTCATACGCCCAGTGATCGGCGGGCACGTCGCTGAAGGGGTTCGCCGCCGCAGAGGCGAGGGCGGAGGATGTGAGGAGGGCGGAGCTGAGAAGTGCACCACAGACATACTTTTTCATGAACAACAACCTTTCAGTTTCTTTTGTTTCTGGCTCATTCCACCGTGATGTCCTTCGTCAGCAGGTAGTAGTCGAGCGGGAAGATCTTGACGTTCTTGACGTTCGACTTGCCCACGACGGTCGTCGTCGGCACGATGAGGTAGATCGAGGGCTGATCTTCCATGATCTGCTGCGCCGCCTTCATGACGAGGGCGTCTTTCTGTGCGGGATCGAGCGCTGTGGCCATCTCGTCTATGATGGCGTCGAAGGCGGGGCTGGCGTAGCGGCTGTGGTTCGTGTTTTTGCCGCTCTTCGAGTAGAGCATGCCGCGCAGCCACGGGTACGGATCGTTCGTCGTCGCGACGGACCAATCTTCTTCGAGCAGGTCGAAGCCGCCGACTTCATCGACCTTGTCCGGCTCCTGCACATGAACCATCTTCACATCAATGCCGCCGGCACGGAGCTGCGATTCGATGGCTTCATAGAGCGTCGTCTTCGTGCCCCAGGTTGCGAAGCGCAGCGTGAGGAGCTTGCCGTCCTTTTCGTACATGCCCTGCGCGTTCTTCTTCCAGCCTGCCGCCGCAAAGAGCGCCTCGGATTTCGCCGGATCGTACGTGACCTTCTGTCCCGTGTGCCCGTAGGGGACGCTCGGCGGGAACGGCTCGCCCGCTGCCACGGAATTGCCGTAGGACTTGGCGAGGGCGTCGTTGTCGAGCATGTAGGCGAGCGCTTTTCTGAGGTTCTTGTCCGTGAAAATGCCATCGCCTTGGTATGGCGTGACCATGAAGACGCGCACGCCTGTCGTCTCGTAGATGGTATAATCGGGCTTGTCTGCGAAGAGGCTGCGGTTTGCCTCCGTCATGCGCTGCATGAGGTCGATCTCGCCCGACTGCAGCGCCATGGCGCGCGAGGTGTCGTCTTCGAAGAGCTTGACCGTGACCGTGTCAAGCCCGGGCTTGCCGTCCCAATAGTGCTCGTTGCGCTTCATCTGGATCTCCGATCCCTTTGTCCAGCCTGTGATGGTATATGGTCCCGTGAGAACGGGCGTGGAGGCGACCTTCGACATGTCCGCCTGCGTGTTGACGATGATGAAGAGCGGGTCGGAAAGCGCCGAGATCAAGGAGGCGTTGGGCTCTTCCGTCTCGATGACGATGTTTTCCCCGTCTACGCGGATTTCTTTCGCGTGCAGAGCTTTCTTCGCACGGTCGTTTTCCTGCATCGTGCGTTCGAGCGACGCCTTGACCAGCTCGGGCGTCATCGGCGTGCCGTCCTGGAACTTTACATTCGGGCGGATGTGGAAGCGCCACGTCGTCGGATTGACGTTCTCCCACTTGTCGGCGAGCTGCGGCACGAACTTCATGTGCTCGTCGACGGCAACGAGCGTCTCGCCCGCGCCGATGCGCGTCAGTGTCCAGCCGTCCCAGGCGTGCGCGGGGTCGAGCGTCTCGCCGAACCACCAAAGGGCGAGATTGAGATGCCCCGGCTTGCTCTTCATGCCGCCCCCGCCGCAGCCCGTGAAGGCCAGGAGGGAGCAGATGAGGAAGATCGCGGTAAAGATACGTTTCATGAATAAACCTCCCCGTGGAAAATGCAGCAGCATTTTCCTGAATAAATCTCGGACGCTTCCGCATCCGTCTCCTTGCAGAAACGGATAAAGGACAAGGGATTGCGTACAGCCCCTTACTCTTGGCCGCACAGTTTTGTCGTTTTGCGTCCCTGCGATTTATGATACAAGCGGGGTGACGCCGCTTGGCAGACTCCGGTAAGATCGCGCGTCCTCAGCCGAGAAGCTCGCTCGCGTGCAGCAGCGCGAGAGTCGCTTCGTGCTTGGCGTGCGCGAGGTCTTTTGCCGCGAGCGTCTCGACGAAGCGGCCGTCCGCGAGCACATAGATGCGCTCCGCCACATGCTGCACGGCGCCGAGTTCGTGCCCGACGAAGAGTCCTGCGAAGCGGAAGCGTCGGCGCAGCGCGGCGATGAGGTCGAGGATTTCCTTCTGCGTGATGACGTCGAGTGCGCTCGTCGGCTCGTCGAAGAGCACGATGTCCGGCTCTTGGAGCAGCGTTCGCGCGATGATGACGCGCTGCAGCTCGCCGCCCGAAAGCTGGTGCGGCAGGGCGGCGAGGACGGCGGGCGCGAGATGCACCTCGGCGAGCATGGCGAGGATGCGGCTTTCGAGCGCAGCTTTCGTCTCGCCTGCCTTTTCGAGCGCCGTGCGGAAGAAGTCGTGCATCTGCATTCGCGGCGAAAAGGCCTCGCGCGGATCTTGAAAGACCATGCGCACGACGCCCCTTTTTTGTACTGTGCCTTCGTCGGGCAGCTCTGAGCCTGCGATGATGCGAAAGAGCGTCGACTTGCCCGAGCCGCTTGCGCCGACGATGCCGCAGACTTCGCCGGGCGCGAGGCGAAGCGATACGCCGCGCAAGACTTCTTGCCTGCCGCGCGGCGTATCGAAGGACTTCTTTACGTCCGTGACCTCAAGGAGCGCGCGCATGTCTTCGTGCACGTCGGGCATTTCGCCTGTCCTCTTTTCTGCCGTCATGACTTCACCTCCAAGATCGCCGCCAAGAGTTCCTTCGTGTAGGCTTCCTGCGGCGCTTCCATGACTTCCTGTGTCGGGCCGGTTTCTACGATGCGCCCGTCCTTCAAGATCAGCAGGCGGTCGCCGAGGTAGGCGCCCGCGCGGATGTTGTGCGTGACGAAGAGGATCGCCGCGCCGCGCGACTGGTGGAGCTTCATGCGGTCGAGGAATTCGAGCGAAGCGATGGGATCGAGCGCACTCGTCGGCTCGTCGAGCAGGAGGAGCTTCGGCGAGAGCGAGAGCGTGATCGCCGTCGCCGTGCGCTGGCGCTCGCCGCCCGACAGCTGGAACGGGTAGGCGCTGAGCACGCGCTTCGGCTCGCTGAAGCCGACGGCTCTGAGGCGGTCTTCCATCAAGGCCGGCCACTCCTTCTTGAGAACGCCGTGTGCACGCAGAAAGTCCTCGTACTGGCGGCGCACGCGCAGGTTCTGGTTCAGGTAGTTGCCGGGATTCTGGAAGACCATGGCGAAGTCGCGCCCGGCCAGTTCCTTTTGCAGCGCGGCGTTCTTCAAAAGCGGTGCGCCGTGGTAGAGGATGTCGCCCGCGATCGCCTTGCCCTCGTGCGGCAGAAGCCCGAGGATGGCGCGCAGGAGCGTCGATTTGCCCGAGCCGCTTGCACCGATGATGGAAAGCGCCTCGCCTGCCTCCAATGCGAGCGACACGTCGTCGAGGACGCGCTTTTTCGCCACATCAATGGAAAGGTGATCGACGGCGAGGAAGGGCAGATGCGGCGAGGATTTCGCGCTGTGCGCGGCTGTGTTCTTTTCGCTCATGATTTCTCCCCCCTCCTTTCCCAGCGCGGCTCAAAGATGTCGCGCAGTTCGTCGCCCATGAGACTGAAGAGGATGACCGTGATGAAGATGGCAAGTCCGGGGAACATCAAGAGCCACGGCGCCGTCTGCATGTAGTCCTTCGATCCCATGAGGAGCATGCCCCATTCGGGCGTCGGCGGCTGGATGCCGATGCCGATGAGCGACAGTCCCGCGACGACGAGCACGATGTCGCTCAAGTGCTGGAAGAAGAAGACGAACATCTGCGGCACGACGTTCGGCAGCACATAGCGAAAGAGCCGCCGCGAAAACGGGATGCCCGACGCGTCAGCGTAGCGCACGTAAGGCTTCTCGCGCTCCGTGCGAACGATCGTGCGCACGATGCGCGCATACTCCGCCCACGTCGTGATGAAGACGGCGAGGATGACGTTGCCGACGTTCGGCCCCAGGAAGCCGAGGAGCGCGACGAGGAAGACGCGGCTCGGAAAGGCGAGGAAGAAGTCGACGATTCCCGTCGAGATGAGCTGCATGCGGCCGCGCGTCAGAGCCATCGCCGCGCCGACGCCGATGCCGAAGACGGCAGAGAGGATGCCGCTAACAAGGGACGCCGAAAGGCTCGCCTGGCCGCCGACGAGGACGCGCGAGAGAAGGTCGCGCCCGAGCTGGTCCGTACCGAGGATGTGCTCTGCCGACGGCGGCAGGAGGCGTGCGCCCATGTCGTTCGTATAGGCGTCGTAGGGGAGGAAAGGCGGCACGGCGAACATCGCGGCAATCCACAGGAGAAGGAGCGCTGCGAGCACGCAGAAGAGCGGGTCGCGCCTCATGCGCGAGAAGAAGAGCCCCATGTCAGCCCACCTCCTGTTCGCGCACCTTGGGATTTAGCCACAGGCAGAGGATGTCCGCCGCCATGTTGACGAGGATGAAGATGCCCGCGCCCCAGAGGACGTAGGCCTGCATGAGCGTGAAGTCGTTGTTCTTTATGGCCTCGACCATCAAAAAGCCCATGCCGCGCCAGCCGAAGATCGCCTCGATGACGACCGTGCCGCCCAAGAGACTGCCGAAGGACAGGCCGAACATCGTGATGATGTTCGGCAGCGCGTTCGGCATGATGTAGCGCCAGAGGATGCGCGAATCGGAAAGCCCGAGGGCGCGCGCCCCCGTCACATAGTCTTTTTTGTGCTCTTCGAGGAGCGCACCGCGCAGGCGGCGCACATACAGCCCCATGTAGTAGAAGGAGAGCACGAGAGACGGCAGGATCAGCCCTGTGAGTCCCGTCGTATGGATCGGTATCAGAGACAGCTTGACCGAGAAGATGTAGATGAAGATCAAGGACAGCCATATCGTTGGTATCGTGATACCAAAGAACGAGCCGAAGCGAATGACAAGGTCGAGCGGCCGCGCATAGAAGCGAAATGCGAGAACTGCGAGCGGCACGGAGATGAGGATCGAAAGCCCCATCGCCGAAACCGCCAGAAGAATCGTGTTCGGTATCGCGTCCTTTAAGAGCGTCGCCACGGGCATGGAGAAGAGCAGCGAGTAGCCGAGATCGCCCGAGAGGAGGTCGCGCAGCCATACGAAATACTGCACCCAGATCGGCTCGTCGAGTCCGTAGCGCGCGCGCACCTCCGCGATCAGTTCGGGCGTCGGGATGATTCCCGAGCGAATCATGTAGAGCTTCACGGGATCGGAGTCCGACGTGTGCATGAGGAGGAACGTGATGACCGAGAGCAAAAAGAGGATGACGAACATCATCAAGAGACGACGCAGGAGGATTCGTGCCATAGATCTTTCCTTTCTGTTCGATTGCGCTGCCTTACGGCCGCTTGGCGAAAAGCCATGCAGCAAGGCTTACGGCGAGGACAAGAAGCCAGGCAAGGGAGCCGCTCGTGTTGCCGAGGAAGGTGTCCGAGAGCGGCGCCGTCATGCCGATGAGGGAAAGCCCCGCGAGGAGCGCCGGCAGTTTCCAGACGGACGCCATGAGGGCGCGGCCTCTTCCGTCGGCAAAGACAGGGCGGCGCTCCTTCTGCCTGTGGCAGCGGCGCCACCAGCCGAGGAAGCCCGTGACGATGACGGTGATCGTCAAGATGTCGAGCAGCGCCCAAAAGAGCTTCAGGAGAATCGTCGAATGGTTGTGGATGTGGAGGTCGAGCAGCGAGGCGCAGACGGCCAAGTAACGCGGCAGCGGCTCTGTGAAGTGCAGGAGCTCGCCGTCTGCCGTGCGGGAGAACAGCACCTTCTGCCCCATGAACATCGCGGGGTGCGCCGCATCCGTAAGGTAGAGCGTCGCGGGGAGCTTGCCCGTCGCGGCCTCCATGCTCAGGACGTCCTGCTCGGGGAAGGCTTCTTTCGCATAGGCGAGCATGTCCTCGTAGCGGACACTTGCAGCATCCCCCTGCGGCGCGTGGGCGTCGACATCCGCGAGGTAAGCGCCGTAGCCCACGGAGAAGATGACGATGGCGACGCCGCTCAAGGTCAGAAGCCCCGCCCAGACCGCCGTGACGACGCCGAGGAAGTTGTGCCAGTCGAAGGAACTGCCCGCCGAGACGCCGCCGCGCGTGCCGCCGAAAAGACGGCGGCGCATGAACGTCGGGTAGAGCAGCAGTCCGCCGAGAATGGAGAGGAAGCTGAAAAAGCACATGACGCCGAGGAAGATCATGCCGCCCTGCCCCATGGCGAGCCGCAGGTGCAGGATGTGCAGCGTGTGCATGAGGCTCGCGACGGCAGGCGACTTCACTGCGCCGCTGCGCCACGGAACGGCCTGCTCCGTCATGGGCGAATAGGCGATCTGCGTGCCGCCCATGCTCATGCGCCCCGTGCGCCCGTGACTGCCCTTGTCAGCGATGCGGTAGAGCAGAAGCCCATGCTCGGGCATGGCGGAAATGGCCTGCACCTTCTTGTCGGGGTTCTCTTCCAGGACCTTGTCGAGTCCGGCAGAAGTTCCCTGCCAGAGCACATGGTAGGGGGAGTCTCCCGCATGGGGCAGAGGCTCGACGCGGTTCCACTGCGTGATCTCCTCCTTGAAGAGAAGAGGCAGCCCCGTGAGGCAAAGCAGGAGGAAAAACACTGCACAGATCGCACTGATCCAGCGGTGCAGACGATAGAGAAGCAACATGAAAAAGACTCCTTTCTTTTCAGAAGTGCAAAGGGCGAACCAATGACGACATTCGCAAAATAAAAGCAGCCTCTCTTTCCTGCAAAGGGGCTGCAAAATATCCTTGCCTTGCCGCGTATCGTGCTGTATATGCGCACGAAACCATCGCTGGAACAGCATCCAAAAGACGCGAATCAATCGCAAGGCGCAAATCCCCTCCCCATCGCTCGCAGGTCAGACGGTGATCGTCGATCAGGCAGTTCTCCTGGCTCCAGTTCATCGCTCCTCTGCGCCTTCCCGGGTTTCCCCAGTGACGTTTCCTGCAGATTCGCTCGCTGTTACAGTGGCGGGACCGCGCCGGCTCTTCCGGCTTCTCTATTGAGTCTTGCGACACCTGATCCGTCAATATGCTGTTTGTTATTTGTCGTGATGATGGCTTCCAAGAGGAAGAATATCATTGCTCTCGGTTATTGTCAAGAGATGGCGGCAGACGTATCACAGTCATCGTCGGATTCCATCTTTTCACGCCGAAACTGTCTTCTTGACAATGGTCAAATTCGGATATAATATGACTATATCAATGGGAGGGATTTTTATGTCGTCATTAGCGGAAACGATTCGCCCTTCGGCAGACCTGCGCGGCAGATACAGCGAGATTTCGCGGCAGTGCCGGGAGGATCGCAAGGCCGTGATCATCACGGTGAACGGGCGCGGAGACACGGTATCTCTCGGATATGAGCAGTACCAGCAGATGAAAGCGCAGATCGAGCTTCTTGAAATCCTCGGGGAAGCGGAAGAAGATGTCCGAAACGGACAGGTCGCTTCCATGCAGGAGAGCTTTGATTCGCTCCGCGCGGAACTCCTTTCGAGGGAATAGCGATGGCATATCAGATTGTGCGCACGGCAAAGGCTGACGAACAGCTGCGGGACATCGTCCTCTACCGCGCGGAGGTTGCGGGAAGCGCTGAGGCTGCCTTGGAGTTTCTCGATCGCCTGGAACAGAAGATCGGCCGTCTGGCGGACTTCCCGGGAAGCGGCTCTTTGCCCCGCTATGGCGCTCTTCGTGCGAGAGGGTATCACGTGCTGATTGCCGAGAAGCATCTCGTGTTTTACAAGGTAGATGAGGAGCGCAAGATGGTCATTGTTTATGCCATCGTAGATGGACGAAGGGATTACTTGAACTTGATCTGACGCATCGACGGTCGGCCGTTCTCGCTGCCCGAGGGAAGCCAAATTTTCAATGTTTCTTTTTCCGTAAGTTGTTTCCATTTGCGCTTTGACGTGGTAGAACGAATCTGTTCCATTTTGATTCCCCTTTCGGTTGCTTTTGTCTTTCAACTCAAGTTTAACTGAACGGATTCCAAAATGGAACTTTTTGCGTCAATTTATTTTACAATTAACCAATTTCCCATGCCAAGCTTTTTCTAAAAAATCGCTTGACAAATTTTCTCTGCCTCGCTATAATAGCTATAACGATTAAACAATCACTTAATCAATAAGGAGGAACTCCCATGAAAAAGAGTTACAAGATTGAAGTCGACTGCGCGAACTGCGCTCAGATGATGGAAGACGCGGCGAAGAAGGTCGAGGGCGTGAAGGATGCGACGGTGAACTTCATGGCACTGAAGATGAAGGTCGAATTCGCCGACGGCAGCGAGCCTGCCGAAGTCATGCCGCGTGTCCTCGAAGCCTGCCGCAAGGTCGAAAGCGACTGCAATATTATGTTCTGAACCGTCTGGAAAGCGGGTGTCCCCTTGAACAAGAAACAAAAAAGAAATCTCATTCGCATCCTTGTGGCGGCCGCCCTGATGATTGTCTTGAGCCAGCTGCCCGTGGCAGGTCTGCCGCGCTTCTTCCTCTACGTCGTGCCGTACATCATCATCGGCTATGACATCATCATCAAGGCGGCGAAGGGCCTGTGGAATCGCCGTCCGCTCGACGAAAATCTCCTGATGTCGATCGCGACCATCGGTGCAATGGGGCTTGCTCTCTACGAGGACGGCGACTATGTGGAAGGCATCGCCGTCATGCTCTTCTACCAGGTCGGCGAATGGTTTCAAAGCTATGCCGTCGGCAAAAGCCGCAAGAATATTGGCGAGCTCATGGACATCCGCCCCGACTACGCAAACGTGGAAGAGGATGGAAAGCTTATACGTCGCGATCCCGACGAAATTGAGATCGGCACGGAGATCGTCGTGCAGCCGGGCGAGAAGATCCCCATCGACGGCGTCATCACGGATGGCGCATCGACGCTCAACACGAGCGCACTGACGGGCGAGAGCCTGCCGCGCGACGTGGAGAAAGGGCACGCCGTTGTCAGCGGCTGCATCAATCTCACGGGCGTCTTGAAGATTCGTACGACGAAGGAGTTCGACGAATCGACCGCTTCGAAGATCTTGGAGCTTGTCGAGGATGCCGGCTCACGCAAGTCGCGCTCGGAGACGTTCATCGCACGTTTTGCGCGCGTCTATACGCCGATCGTCGTCGCGGCCGCCATCCTCCTCGCCATCGTGCCGCCCGTCGTGCGCTTCGCCGCGCTCGACGTCGCGCCCGACTGGGGCACATGGATCTACCGCGCCCTGATCTTCCTCGTCATGAGCTGCCCGTGCGCGCTCGTCGTCAGCGTTCCCTTGAGCTTCTTCGCGGGCATCGGCGGCGCAAGCCGCGAGGGCGTGCTCGTCAAGGGCGCGAACTACCTCGAAATGCTCGCCGAGATCGACACCGTCGTCTTCGACAAAACGGGCACTTTGACGCGCGGCGTCTTCGAGGTCAACGCCGTGCATCACGGCACGATGGAGGACAAAAAGCTCCTGGAGCTTGCCGCGCTCGCTGAGAGCGCTTCATCGCATCCCATCAGCCGCAGCCTGCAGCAGGCTTACGGCAAGGAGATTGACCGCTCGCGCGTCACGGACATCGAGGAGATCGGCGGTCTCGGCGTGACGGCGAAGGTCGACGGCGTCGAAGTGGCCGCCGGCAACGGCAAGCTCATGGAGCGTCTCGGCATCGAGTACCGCCCGTGCCACCATCCGGGCACGATCGTGCAGATGGCGATCGCAGGCGAGTACGCCGGACACATCGTCATCTCCGATGCCGTCAAGCCCACGTCAAAGGCGGCGATCAAAGGCCTGCATGAAGCGGGCGTGAAGCGTGCCGTCATGCTCACGGGCGATGCGCACGCCGCCGCCGAGAAGGTCGCGGCGGAACTGGGCATCGACGAGGTCAAGAGCGAGCTTCTGCCTGCTGACAAAGTGCGGGAGGTAGAGCGCCTGCTCGCGGAGAAAACGGCGAAGAAGCTCGCCTTCGTCGGCGACGGCATCAACGACGCGCCCGTCCTCAGCCGCGCCGACATCGGCATCGCCATGGGCGCGATGGGCTCCGATGCCGCCATCGAGGCTGCCGACGTCGTGCTGATGGATGACGATCCGCTGAAGCTGCCGAAGGCGATCCGCATCGCGAGAAAGTGCATGGCGATCGTGCATCAGAACATCGTCTTCGCCATCGGCGTGAAGCTCCTGTGCCTCGTGCTCGGCGCCGTTGGCATCGCCAACATGTGGTTCGCCATCTTCGCCGATGTCGGCGTCATGGTTCTCGCCGTCTTGAATGCGCTGCGTGCGCTCTTCGTGCGAAAGATGTAAGAAAAGGGACGTTCTGCCGCAAAGAGCGGCGGGGCGTCCCTTTTGCTGCTATAGGTTGCATCCTATGGTATAATGGAGAAGGACTCGTTGAACTGCGACAAAGGAGGCAGCTATGAAAATTCTGATTGCCTTGGGAGCGAAGGAGCATCATAAGGAGCAGCTGCAAAGAAATGCGGCGGATGCGGAGCTTCTTTTCGTGCCTGCTGAGAAGGTGCGAAAAGAAGACCTCGCCGATGTTGACGCCATCATCGGCAACGTGCCGACGGAGCTGCTGCCTGCAGCGAAGAAGCTGCGCTGGCTGCAGCTCAATACGGCGGGGGCGGACGCTTACTGCAAGGCGGGCGTGCTCAAGGAGGACGTCCTGTTGACGAATGCGACGGGAGCTTACGGCCTCGCGCTTTCCGAGCATCTGCTCGCACAGCTCCTCGCGATGATGAAGAAGCTCTATCCCTACTATGACAACCAGAGGAAAGGGATTTGGCGCGATGAAGGACGCGTCACCTCCGTCGAGGACGCCACGGTTCTGATCCTTGGCGCGGGCGACATCGGACGCGCTTTCGCACGTCGCGTCAAGGCGCTCGGAGCTTACGTCATCGGCGTGCGCCGCCGCGAGGGGGCGAAGCCCGTCGGCATCGACGAGATGGGGACGATGGACGGACTCGACTCCCTGCTCGCTCGTGCTGATATCGTCGTATCGGTCTTGCCGGGGACGGCGGCGACGAAGGGCGTCTTCGACAAGAAGCGTTTTGCCGCGATGAAGAAGGGCGCCTACTTCCTGAACATCGGGCGCGGCGACGCCGTCGTTACGGATGACCTCATCGCGGCGATGAGAGAGGGCTGTCTCGCTGGCGCGGCGCTTGACGTCACGGATCCCGAGCCTCTGCCCGCCGATCACGCGCTCTGGCATACGCCGAATGTCTATATCACGCCGCACATCTCGGGCGATGATCACCTGAGCGCGACGCAGGACAAGATCGTCCAGATTGCCGCGCGCAATCTCGCCGCTTTTCTACAGGGCGTGCCGCTTGAAAACCTCGTCGATCGCACGACGGGCTACAAGGACTGAGGAGGAATACGATGCGTCAATGCATGGACATGGCGAACCTGCACCGCAGGCTCAGAAAGATTCGCGGACAAGTCGAGGCGCTCGATCGCATGGTCGAGGAGGACATCCCGTGCGAGGATCTTCTCTCGCAGATCAATGCGGCGAAGGCAGCGCTGCACAAGTGCGGCCAGATCGTGCTTGAAGGCCACATCCAGCACTGCGTGAAGGACGGCATCGCCCACGGTGACGCGGAAAAGACGGTCGAGAGCTTCACCAAGGCGGTCGAGCGCTTTGCCAATATGGGCTGAAGGGCGGTGCGCGGCAAAAAGGCAGCCCGCCGGCCGTTATCCACAAGAAAAACACGTGTTTTTCACCGTTATCCACAGATTTTTGGGGATAAGCCCTGCATGGCTTGCCGTGCCGACACTTTTCCTGCCCGACTTATCCACATGCTAGAGGAGGAGAGATTTTGTCCTTTTTCATGAAACTTCAGGAGCTGACATGGCATGAGATGACCGATTTCCTGCTCATGCCTGCGTGCATCATGCTCGCGGCGCTGACGGTCGGCATATTCCTCAACAAGCTCATCGACCGTCAGATTCGCGAGAGGATCACGGTCGGCGAGGATACGGCGTGGTCGATCTTCATTCATGCGCTGCGCGGCGTGCCCGTCTCGTGGTGCTTGGGCGTGGGCGTTTACTGGTCGATCAAGACCATCGACGTTTTCCCGACGATCGCGCAGTTCCTCTCCTACATCCTCTTCGGTATCATCGTCTTCACGCTGACGCGCGTCGCTTCGCGCACGATCACGGGATTCATCGAGATGAAGACGCGCACGAGCGGCGCGGCTCTGCCGAAGACGACGCTCCTGTCCTCGATTCTTTCGGGCGTCATCTACGCCATGGGCGTTCTCGTCGTCCTGCAGTACGCGGGCATCTCCGTCGCGCCGATCCTCACGGCGATGGGCGTCGGCGGCGCGGCTCTCGCCCTCGGTATGCAGGAGACGCTGTCGAACATCTTCTCGGGCCTGCAGCTCATCCTTTCGCGCCAGATCCGCATCGGCGACTATGTGCGCATCTCGGCGGGCGAGGAGGGAAAGGTCGCCGACATCAACTTCCGCTTCACGACGGTGCAGACCTTGGGCGGCAACACGATCATCGTGCCGAACCAGAAGCTCGCATCGTCCGTTCTCACGAACTACAATATGCCCGCGCAGGAAATCTCCGTCTCCATTCCCGTCGGCGTCAGCTATGCGAGCGACCTCGACGAGGTGGAGCGCGTGACCCTTGAGGTGGCGGACGAGGTCATGGAAGCCTTCGACCACGGCGTCGAGAGCGATCCCGTCGTGCGCTTCCACACCTTCGGCGACTCCGCCATCGAGTTCGACGTCGTGCTGCGCACGAGCAGCTTCGTCAACCAGTTCCTGTTGAAGCATGAGTTCATCAAGGCCTTGACGCGCCGCTACCGCGAGGAGGGCATCGACATCCCGTTCCCCATGCGCACGATTGTGCAGGCGAAGGAGTAGCTTCTGCCTGTGCATAACTTTTTTTGAAAAATCTTTCGCCGCGCCAAAAGCCTTGAAAATCTTGCGGAAAGCGCCCTTTTCCCCTGTGGATAAAGGGCGCTTTTTCTGTGGATAAACCACAATATGTAGTTTAGTCCCTTGACTGGTTTGCCTACATCTTGTATAATCAAACAGCACAAAGAATACAAGGGAAGGACATGAGCCATGACGATAAAAAACATCCAGAAGCGCACGGGGCAGATCGTGCCGTTTGACGCCGAGAAGATTGCCGACGCCATCCGCAAGGCGAATCTTGAATCCATCGACGAGACATTTTCCCGGCATCAGCTCGAAAAGCTCACGAAGAGCGTCATCCACTGCATCGAAGGGGAGGAGATGCCCGCCGTCGAGTTCATTCAGGACGCTGTGGAAAAGGCGCTCATCAAGAACAATTTCGCCTCGACGGCAAAGGCGTACATCCTCTATCGCGCGGAACATGCGAAGATCCGCGATGCCGAGGGCGACCTCATGGACATCTACAACGAGCTGACCTTCAAGCGCGCCAAGGATGCCGACATCAAGCGCGAGAATGCGAACATCGATGCCGATACGGCGATGGGCACGATGCTCAAGTACGGTTCGGAAGGGTCGAAGTACTTCATCGACCATCATATTCTGCCGAAGGATATTGCGGCGGCGCACATCGACGGCGACATCCATATCCACGACAAGGATTTTTACATGCTGACGGAAACGTGCTGCCAGATCGACCTTTTGAAGCTCTTCAAGGACGGCTTCTCGACGGGGCACGGCTACCTGCGCGAACCGAACGACATCCGCTCCTATGCCGCGCTCGGCTGCATCGCCATTCAGGCGAACCAAAACGAGATGCACGGCGGTCAGGCGATACCGAACTTTGACTATTCGATGGCGCCGGGCGTAAGGAAGACCTTCCGCAAGCTCTACTTCAAGGAAATCGCGAACTTCTTCGCCATCATGCTCGGCATGAAGCAGGACGACGCGAAGCTCATGGCCAAGGAGATCCGCCGCTCGCTGCTGCCCTTGGGGGTCACGATCGGCGGCGCGGACGTCTACAAGGCGGCGCTCGTCGACTTTCTGCCTGCGCACCAGAAGGCGTGCGGCTACGAGGAAATCTCCGAAAAGCTTGCGGCGCGGGCGCATGACTACGCCTACGAGGCGGCGCTCGACGCGACGGACAACGCGACCTTCCAGGCGATGGAGGCTCTGATTCACAACCTCAACACGATGAACTCGCGTGCGGGCGCACAGGTGCCGTTCAGCTCGATCAACTACGGCACGGACACGTCGCCCGAAGGCCGCATGGTCATGAAGAACCTCCTGCTCGCGACGCAGGAAGGCCTCGGAAACGGCGAGACGCCGATCTTCCCCGTGCAGATCTTCAAGGTCAAGGAGGGCGTGAACTACAACGAGGGCGAGCCAAATTACGACCTCTTCCGCCTCGCGATGGAGACGTCGGCGAAGCGCCTGTTCCCGAACTTCAGCTTCCTCGACGCGCCGTTCAACCTCCAGTATTATAAGCCCGACGACTACAACACGGAGGTCGCCTATATGGGATGCCGCACGCGCGTCATGGGCAACGTGCACGATCCCGAGCGCGAGGTCACATGCGGCCGCGGCAACCTCTCGTTCACGAGCATCAACCTGCCGCGCCTCGCGCTTCTCGCCAAGGGCGACTTGGACGCCTTTTACCGTGAGCTGGACAGCCTCACGGAGCTTGTCATCCGCCAGCTCCTGCACCGCTTCAAGATCCAGTGCGCGAAAAAGGGCAGGAACTATCCGTTCCTCATGGGACAGCGCGTGTGGATCGACTCGGAGAAGATCGGTCCCGACGATGAGATCGCCGAGGTCTTGAAGCACGGCACGCTCTCGATGGGCTTCATCGGCCTCGCCGAGTGCCTGAAAGCGCTCATCGGCAAGCATCATGGCGAGTCGGAGGAAGCGCAGGCTCTGGGTCTTGCCATCGTCGGGCACATGCGCCGCCGCATGGACGAGGAGGCGAAGCGCACGGGGCTGAACTTCACGCTGCTTGCGACGCCCGCCGAGGGACTGTCGGGACGTTTCGTGCGCCTCGACCGCAAGAAGTTCGGTGAAATCGAGGGCGTTACGGATCGCGACTACTATACGAACAGCTTCCACGTGCCCGTCTACTGCCCGATTGAGGCGGCGAAGAAGATCCGCCTCGAAGCGCCGTACCATGCGCTGACGAATGCCGGACACATCAGCTACATCGAGATGGACGGCGATCCGTCGAAGAATCTCCAGGCCTTCGAGGCGATCGTGCGCTACATGCACGATGCGGGCATCGGCTACGGCTCGGTCAACCATCCCGTCGACCGCGACCCCGTCTGCGGCTACAATGGTATCATCGACAACATCTGCCCGCGCTGCGGCAGAAAGGAGAACGGCCGCCCCTTCGAGCGCATCCGGCGCATCACGGGGTATCTCGTCGGCACGATCGACCGTTGGAACAACGCGAAGCGTGCCGAAGAGCATGACCGGGTCAAGCATGGCATCGGTTAAGCTCGCAGGAACGGTATCGGATTCCATCGTCGACGGGGCGGGAATCCGCTACACGATCTTCACGCAGGGCTGCCCGCACCATTGCCCGGGCTGCCAGAATCCCAAGACGCACGACTTCGCGGGCGGCTTGGAGATGGATACGAGGACGATTCTCAAGGACGTGCTCGGCAATCCTCTGCTGACAGGCGTGACGCTCTCGGGCGGCGAACCGTTCTGCCAGGCCGCGCCGCTCGCTTCCCTCGCACATGAGGTGCACGCGCACGGCATGGATGTCTGGGCGTATACAGGGTATACGCTCGAAGACCTGCAGCAGAAGAGGGAGGGCGCGATAGACGCTCTGCTCGGCGAGATCGATGTCCTCGTTGACGGTGCATACGAAGAGTCGGAGCGCGACCTCACGCTCGCTTTTCGTGGCAGCCGCAATCAGCGCGTGATCGACATGAAGAAGACGCGCGAGAGACAGGAGATCGTCCTGTGGAAGAATGGTATCAAGCAATAAAAAAGCGGCTGTGAAATAACACGTCTCTATATAGAAAAGCGATCCGCAAACTCTTTTGAGTTGGCGGATCGCTTTTTTCGGATTCATGTCCAACGGATATACTTCATTACGTGAGGGTATGAGGTCACATGCGACGGAAGGTATCATCGTTCTTACCGCCGTTATCGTCTGTCGTTTCAATACCGCAAGCGGTATGAGATCACATGTGACGACGTCGCTATCGGCGCGGGCGGACTTTATGCATACGTTTCAATACCGCAAGCGGTATGAGATCACATGTGACTTCGTGCAGTAGTGCACAAGGGTCGTGATGTTGCGAGTTTCAATACCGCAAGCGGTATGAGATCACATGTGACATGGTAATCGTACCAAAGCAGAAGAAGCTGCTAACGAAGTTTCAATACCGCAAGCGGTATGAGATCACATGTGACGAAAAAGGCTCTTGAGGTTGCCACGGAGACGGACGTGTTTCAATACCGCAAGCGGTATGAGATCACATGTGACTTCCGGCTTCTTGGCGTTCTGCGTCAGGAACTGGAGTTTCAATACCGCAAGCGGTATGAGATCACATGTGACAAGAAGTCGTTCATGGACTCCGTTGCAAGCATCTAGTTTCAATACCGCAAGCGGTATGAGATCACATGTGACTCTGTGTCTGGGAGGCCGCAGAAACAGAAGGCTCAAAACGCGGTTTTGGAAAACCTCCTCAAAGCCGAACATGCGATCGCATATTTTCGACTGTCATTACATACCCCGCGACTATGTAATGACCCCGCTGCGCCTTGTATAGCAAGGCTTGCGACGATTTGAGGAAAATCGGAAAACCTGCCCCCTTTTTTTGCCTCTAGGAGGTTTTCCGCTTCCTATAATGTACCATGATTTAGCCTCTTTGTCAAATCGGGATCTCGCGCAAAAATCACTCTGAGCATTCGTCCCAGCCAAGCACCCTCCTGCCGTCCAAGACGGCAGGGGGGAAATCGTCCCTTTGCGATGCAGACGCCGGCTGTCGTTACGCGAGAAGGCGCGGCTCGTCAAGCTGCCCGCCGCCCCCGGAGACGCGTGCACCATCCACGAGATCGCCCAGCCTCGAATCCACGCGGCGTGCCGCCTCTGCCAGAAGAACCCCCGCCGCAACCCCGGCCGCGCAGCGCACGACATCCTCCGACCACAGGCGGCGACCCACGGAAGCCGCTTCATCGGGAAGCTCGGAAAGCACAGCGTCGACAACGGAGTCGAGAAGTCGGGACAAGAAGAAATCAAACATGGGAATCGCTCCTTTCGCATTTATATGATCCGTGATTTCTTAAGACCATTATACGCGCGAACGAGCGATCCTGCGTGTCAAAAAACATGCGAGCATTCGTCCCGCAGGATTTCGATGACCGTCCGGCGCATCGCCTCGGGGGCGAGGACGACGGCGGCGGAGCCGAGCGAGAGGATCTGCTCGATCATCTCCTGCTCGTCGAAGTCGTAGTAGAAGACCTTCAGCGTGTAGACTTTGCTCTCCTCGTCGAATGACGCCTCCTTGTCACAGGGCGCGAAGAGGCAGAACGCACGCTCGACGGCATTGTTCTTCTGTGCGAGGCGCAAGGTCACGGAGCGCCGCCTCGCTGCCAGGAAGGCGCGGAACTTCTCCTCCACGTCGTGCGGTACGGCTTCCTCCAACACGCGAATCTCCTCGATGCGCGAGAAGTTCATCTTGACGGCTCGCCCCTCGTCCACGAGCCAGACGATGGCGCGGCAGCGGTTTTCCTCGGCGTCGTATTCGAGGCGGCACGGCGCAGCCTTGCTCTCGTGACGCCTGCCTTGCGCGTCGACGTTGCGGCAGAAGATCATGCGTCCCTCTCTGAGCGCACGCCAGAACGCGCCGAGGGGCTTTCTCACGAGGCGCACGTCATCGCCCCTGCCGCGCAGGACGCGCCAGATCTCGCGCGGATAGGCGCGGATCTCCATAAGGCGCGAGAGCAGCTTCTCGCGCAAATCGTCCGCCACGAGGAAAGCGGCGGCCTCATCTTCGAGCATGGTCTTGAGCCAGCGAAGTTCCGCCTTCGTCGGCGGCAGACGCACGGGCTTTTCCAGTTGCAGCGAGGCCTCGCCATCCGACTCAAAGGAGAACATCATGTCGATGAGTTCTTCGTGGTGCGAGGCGTCGACAGGATCGAGCGGCTGCAGGCGGCACAGGACGTCCTTCCTCGTCAGGTGCGCTCCCGCATGAACCTCGTTGATGACGTTGACGAGCGAATGAAAGAGAGCCGCATGAAGCTCATGAAAGAGCGGGGTGTTCGCCATAATTTTTCAGCGCCTCCTTCAAATCCTGCTTCAAGCGCTCCGCAAGATGCGGCGACTGCGGCAGCGAGATGTGCGCGAGCGGCCAAAAGGTGCGCAGCCACGGCAGGAGGCTCAGCGCATCCGCGACCTTGAGATGCACGCAGAGACACCCGTCCGCCTCCTCGATCGCCGCCTCAGGAAAGCGCGCGAGGATGCGCCCGGACACAGCCGCGCCCGCCTTCTCTCCCTTCGGGAGGAAGTCGAGCCGAAGCTCCTGCTCCTTTAAGGCGACCGTCGGCAGATCGCCCGTCCATGCTCTGCCCGTGCGCACCTTGTACATGAGGTCGAGGCGAAACATCTGAGCGCCTTGCGTGCGCCCGCCGTCTTTCGCAGGCAGGCATGCCGCCAGCACATAGCGGCGTCCCGCGTACATGTCGCTGACGAGACGGAGCGGCACGACGCGCTGCTCGAGTCTCTTCTTGCCGTAATCGAACGTCATCTCGCGCCGCCCCTCCACAGAGATCAGGCACTGGAGCAGCGCATCGTCGTCGAGAAGCTGCGCCGCCGCTCGATGCTTGACCTGCGCGAGCGGCTTCGTCCCTTTTCCCTGTCCTCTGCGCTGCAAAGCGTCCTCAAGAAAGCAGCCGGGCAGAGAAAACTGCGCCATGGCGCGATAGAAGGAGGCCGCATGGCAGAGCAAAGCCGTCTCTTCGGGCGCAAGCTCCGCCAGGGGATCATCCGCCAGACGATAGAGGAAACGTCCGCCTTCTTTCGAGACGCGCACGACGCCCTGCGCTTCGAGATCCTGCAGATAGCGCTGCACCGTGCGGCGGCCGAGGTCTTCCAGACCTTCGGGAAGCTCCGCCATCGACATCAGGCCGTAATCAAAGAGCGCCGTCACATCGAGCGGCTCACGTGCCGCACCGAGCAGCTGCAGCAAGCCAACGAGGCAGAAGGCGGCTCGCGTCTTCAGTGCCTTGAGGCGGTATGTGTAAGCGAGGAAATCGTCGGTGATGCGGTAGGAATCGCCCTCGAAGCGATAGATCTCGCGCCGCCCTTGGCGCGAGGATTTCAGGCTTCCCTCGGGCAGGAAGAAGCGCAGACGCGCCATGTTCTCCTCGTAGGTGCGCGCACTCCGCCCCAAACGCTTGACGAGGAACGGCTTGTGATAGCAGCCGTAAGAGATATAGCGCAGAAGAGGGCGCATGGTGTCGTAATCGCCGGGGAATCGGTTGGCGGCGCTTCCTCGGGCGTCTTTCATCTCGCTTTTCGTACGCATGTCCGCTCCCCTGTCAAAGCTTTTCGAGCAGCGAGAGCGCATCCTCGAAAAGCGTCCTCAGTTCCCGCGCCCCGTCGGGCTTGCTGTCCTCGCGTGCATGGTTGCTCCGGTTGCGCTCCTCCTTGAGCTTGTAGTAGATGGCGAGCAGATCATAGAGATCCTGCGAGAGATGGCAGATGATCTCGCCTCGCTCGGCCCAGCGGCGAACGGAAAATATGCCCTTCGTTCCAGGGCGCAGGGACACGTTGGAAAAGATCTCATCTGCAGCATCCGATCCCATATTGTTGCGAATGAAGCCCGCGAGCATCTTGAGTTTCTGACCGCCAAATTGCTTATGGAATTTGTCCTGCTGCTCCATCTTCAGGGAATTCCGCTCGTTCTCAGCCGCATTCTGAGGCACATGAACCCGCTGATCGCACAGAGCGCCGACCAGCTTCTCCCACACGGGGTCAGCCGGGCCTTTTCCCTTGAGTGTTGGCGGATTCTTGTTCCATGCAAGAAACTTCTCGTAGATCCCCTGCACATCTTCTTCATCTTCCAAGACCAGGCTTCCGTATGCCTTTTCCGGCCAGAATTGTACGGCAGGCTCTTCGGCGATACGATCGTGCAGCTGCGCTTCCCAGCCGTTTTCTCCAGAAAAAGCCGTCTCCTTTCCTTCCAGCGCGTCCGCCATGATCGTCTGCATGATCTTTTGATATGCCTGCTTCGCGTTGGCCAAGAAAGCATCGACTGGCCCCATGCCTTTTCTCTCCGCATACTCCGCGAAAAAGTAGAAGATCGTGCTGCGCCTGTCTCCCTTGTCCATGGCCTCCTGCACCTTCGCGTCAAATTCCTTCGGAAGCGTCACGATGCCGCGCTCCATGAGGATCACGGGCACGCGCTCGGTGAAGAGCGTCAGCGCCTGCTGCAGGTAGCCGTGCTCGACGCACCAATGCAAGAGCTTCACGTCATCAATCTTCTCGCCGAGGATTTCCCTGTACTCCTCCTCGATGCGGAAGCGGAGCTGTGCGATCATGCCCTCGTTGACGTCTGCATCGTCCGTCTCCCTGCCTGCGTCGAACTCGCGCAAAGCCTGGGAAAGCTTTTCGATGGCAACGGCGAACGCGCCGTAGTGGCAGACCTTGATCTCCTCCGCGAAGCCGTGCATGGCGAAGAGAAGTCGGTGCAGCCGCTCGGAAATGTGCGGCGGCCTTGCAAGGGTCTTCTCATCGTAGCCGAAGTAGCGCAGGATGGCGGAGACGCTGCCGAACTGCGCGAACTCGTCCGCGCCCGCGATGAGGTCGAAGAGGCTGTATATATCGTTCGCTTCCTCGACGACCTTCTTGAAGAAGTCCGAATACATAGTCTTGCCGATTTCAATGCCGTTGTACTGCAAAAGGCGCATGACGGCGAGCATCAGCATGACGGCGTGGCGCGGCCCTCCCGTGAGATCGGCATGGAGTGCAACCGTATCTCCCTGTGCCTTCTTCGCCTCCGCGTAGGCCATGATGCGCTCCGCCATTTCCAGCACGAAACGCCGCGTAGAGGAAATTGGCTGATCCTCATCGTAGGGAACGATCTCAAAAAAATCTTCCTTAAGTGAGGGAATAACTCCTTGGACACGCTCCTTGAAATAGGCGAGGTGCGTGACGCCCGGTGCAATGTCCGGCGAAGGCTGTACGATTTTGATCGGCTCCTGCACCTTTTTCGTGGCAAAAAGGAAGATTTTGTCGAGCGTAATCTTGCTGCCGTCGTCATCCGCAAGCAAAAGATGCCGCACCGCCGATTCGTTCGTTACGCCGCAGGGGCCAATGCCGTTCTTGTACTCTGCCATGGACACGCGGTTCGGATGGTCGCGATCCGTCTTTACGTCGCTCAACAAAAGAAGCATGATATGATGTCGCATATTTTTCCTCCTCCATGCTGTTTTCCTACGGACAAGGCTCCGCTCGAACGCTCACCGATACTCGCGAAACCGCGTGAAGACGAAGCGGCTGATCTTTCGCACCGATCCGTCCTCTGCCTGCTCCTCGACCGCCTCTCTCCGGCTCGCCGCCGCGAGGACGGTCACGCCCGCCGCACGCAGGAGGTTCACGAGATGGTAGACGTAGGTGAACTCGCCCTGGCACAGCACCGCGTGCGGCTTCCTCTCGATGATCCTCGCGGCGTTCTCCGCGGCGAGCTTCGCGACGCGCTCCTCGTCCCAATCCGCCCCGATGTCGGGAAACGGCAGATCCTCGATCTCGTCCCAGACGTGCGCCGCCTCTTTCTGCGCCGCCGGCCACTTCGCCGAGGCATGATTCGTATGATTGATGAACATGCCGTTCCCTCCTATGCTTTTCTGAGTTTTTCGATGTAGGCGGCGATGAAACTTTCCAGCGATTCATTCCCCTGTGCAGCATCTTTGACGGCATGATTGGAATAATTGCGCTCGTTGCGTATTCTGAAATACCCGCGCAAGAATTCTATCGCTTCATCCACAGGCTTCGTCGTATGCATCACTTCCGCACCGTGCTTGCCCGCAAGCATCGAGCGATACTGCTTCTCCCGCCTTTCCCACCGCTCCTGCTGCGATGCTTCAAAGTCGCTTTGATCCAAGAACTGCGCATCGTACTTTTCCGCTTCTTCCAAAGAGATGGAGAAAAAATCGAACAATTCTTCATTCGGCAGGTTTCCCAATCTATAAGGAAGAGCTGAATAGAAAAACGGTTTTTTCACTGTCTCCGTCAAAATATGGACGGCTTTGTTCAGCATCGGATATTTTCCAGCAAAATCCCGAATGCACAATCGTATATCTTTTCGCAAATCGAAGTCGCAGCGCTTTGCATAATCCTTCTCATACTCCGCGAAAAATGCGATGAGCTTGGCTCGCACTTCCTTCGGCAAGTCCTCGATTCGCGTCTTGTCTTTCTGCTGCAGGATGTAGCGCACCATTTTCGCCAGATTTCCCTTCGGGAACAACCTTGGCGAGGTATCCTTTTCTCCTTTTTTCTTGTCTGAGCCATATACGTTGACAAATTGCTGCTGCCAGCTTTGAAAAGCCGACTTCCCACTATCACGGCATTGCCGGATGATCCCTTCATCCTCCGTATAGCAGATTTTCTTCTCTACCAAGATCGCCGGAATCCACTCCGTGCAGAGTGTCATTGCCTGCTGCAGGAACTTCTTCTGCACGCACCATGCGATGATGTCAAGGCGGCGAGCCGATTTCTCGCCCGACGCATTCTTGATGACAGAGCCGTATTCTCCCTCGATGACGCCGAGGATGTGCGAGAACATCTCCTCTTCAATGGAAGCGGGCTTCGACTGACGAAAGGCGCGAATCTTCTCGGCGAGATCGGTCATCTCGTCTTCGATGACGCTCGTGCGGCAGATGCGTATGGCGTCGGAAAAGCGCCGCATGGCGGCAAAGAGCGTGGAAAAATCCTCGCTGTGGCGCGGACTGCGGCTGAAATACTCCTCCAGAGCCTGCACGCTGCCGTACTTCTGGAACTCGTCCGCACCCGCGACGAGGTCGAACATGCGGCGAATATCATCCGTCAGATGAACGCGGCTCTCCCCGCCCCGAACAAGATCCGAATATACGACATGCCCCATGCGGATGCCCATGTACTTCGACAACTGCATGACGACGAGCAGCATCATCGCCGCATAGCGAAAGCCGCCCGTCATATCGGCATGAAGGACGACCTCCGCCTCGGGGTCTTCTTCGCGCACGCGCTCGGCAAAGGCGCGAACGCGCTCCGCGATGCCCGCAATGCTGCGCATCGAGTCCTCGATGCCCATCTTCGAATATTCGATGTCCTCGAACACCTGCGAAAGCTTCGGGTACTTCCTCGCGCTCTGCGCCTTCAAAAGCTCCACGGCAGACATTGACTCAGAACCGTATTTCTCCATCAGTGCCAGCCAATCCGCCGTATCCCGCTGCACCTTCTCGCGCGCCTGATCCGTCTCGATCAGAACGATCTTCGCGAGGCCGCCTTCTCTCCCCAGAAGAGACTGCAGCTGACAAACGGCGGCCTCGTTCGTCTGCATGCACGAAAACGTCTCTTTGCCGTCGACGCTCCGATATTCGACGTTCACCGGCTTCTGCGTCAACTGGCTCACGAAAGCCACCATCACATGAACATTTTCCATCATCGAATCCCTCCCCTAAAAAACCGCCTGCAAATGCATTCCCGTCAGTTCCGGCCAACCAGAGCCGCATACTTCGCACGCTCGTCATCCGGAATCTGCAGCGCGTCCGTCGCCTTTTCCACGGAAAAGTTCATGCATCATCAACTATCGTTTAGATCCCAAGGAGCGCCGCATAGATTTTCGGCAGTCCGTCTGCGTTGTTGAAGATCGCGACAAAGAGAGTCCCGGCAGGCACGCTGCGGTTTCCTCATAAAGCCGCCCCCCTGTCATATTATACTATAAGCCGCGCCTTCGCGACAAGGAATGACGGCGGCTTTGGCTGCAACAAAAAAATGCCCTGCACGAATGCAGGACGGAGAGAAGCGTCAGTCATCGAAGAGATCGCAAATCTGCCTGCCGGCAGCGACACCGGCGATAAAGGCTTGAACAAGGGCCGGAACGGGGAACATACGAATCACCTCCTTTATGAATCAACATCGCATATCAGAAATGAAGAAGCCAATCAAGAAGCATGGGGCTTTCCGCAAAGGTCGACCGAACATGACAGCGCCTCCTTTCCATGGCAGATGCAGAACAAAATGCGGATGGTCAACTGCTCCTGGCGATATGGTAGACGATGTACGAGCCGAGTCCTGCGGCGAATGCGATTATTGGCACAGGGGACGCCTCCTTTCATATAGGTCACGATCATATCATAAGCACGTCAGACTCCGCAAGTATCGTTGTCCCACATGATTTTTCCCTCCCTTCCTATGGATCTCTGTCACATCATCATCGGACAAAAGACTTCGGGGAATCGAACTTCGCTCATCATACACGCCTCCCTTGCAACATGCCGGATGTTCTCATTTCGCACATGGCGAACCTCATAGGGATTTCCGACTGGATTACAGAACTTCGTTTCCTTCGATTCGTGAGGCCATGTTTCCGTGGCGGCCTCTTTGCGTCTATTATACGCAAGATCGAGTCACCGTGCGTGTCAAAAAAAGTGCGACCATTGGAAACGAGAAGCTTTTTGTTCCGAAGTGCGCCATTATACCGCAAAGCAAAGACCCCTGCCGCATAAAAGGGCAGAGGCCGGTTCTTGCTACGCTACGATGCAGGCGCCCGCCGCATCTTCGAGCGGCGTTCCCACGCGCCATGACTTCGCTTCACAAGCGGCGCACATCGGCGCCATGAGCAGCAAGCGCTTTTCCGACGCTTCGGTGACAGCCAGAAGTTCCTCACGCAATGCCCTTGCCTCGAACTCTGACAAATCCCCGATAAAGACGCTGTACTGCATACGGTATGCCTTGCTTTCGAGCAGCTTCGCCGCCTTGCGGCGGATGCGCTCTTCCGGAATGTCATAGCAGATGATGTACTTCATACGACGGAGCGGGCATTGCGGAAGATTTCGGCAGCAAACGCACGGATGTCGGCGATGAGCTGTTCGCGCGGAGAACGCCCCTCATATTCCTGACACGGATGCTGCATATATCCTTCGTAAACTTCGATCCAGTGCCGACGCGCTTGCGGCTTCAGATGAAAACCGTCCTGCTCGTTCCCGTCAAAATCCTCGGGGCGGAACTGCCCTCGGTTCAGAAGCTTCAAAACGAAGCGGTCGATGACCACGGGGCGAAACGGCTCCATGAGGTCGAGCACGAGGCTCTCCCGCCGCCCGTCGTTCGCGTGGAAGAAGCCGATCTGCGCCTCAAGCCCTGCCGCCAAGAGGGCGAGGCGCACCTCGCGCTCCAGGAAAGCGTAGCCGTAGCTCAAGAGCGCGTTGACGCCATCGCGCGGCGGACGGCGGCTGCGTCCCTGCCAGCGCCAGACGTGCAAATCCAAGATATGCGGAAAGCCGTCGAAGTAGCGGCGCGAGGCGATGCCTTCCAGACCGCGCAGCTCATCGGCGTCTTCGGCATAAGCAAGGCGGTCGCGGTACTTCTTGATCTCTTCCGCGAGGCGGGCAAGCTCCAAGTCGCGATGCGTCTTCGCGTAGCCGAGCAGGATGCGGCGCTGTCCCGTCAGCTTGCGGCGCACGACCTCCCGCGCGAGGACAAGCTGCACCGCCTCGTCCGTGAATGCCTCGTACTGGCGGCGGCTGCGTGCAAAGCTCTTTGCGCCGTCGCCGAGCTGACCGACCAAAGCGCCGCGTCCGTCGACAAAGAAGACGCTCGATCCCTGCTCCAAGAGCACATAGATGACCGGCGTCGTGATGCTCGCCCGACGACCCTGCACGACGCATTCGATTTCCTGCGGATGCAAGCTGCGCAGGCGCTCGCCGTTCCTTTCCAGCACGATCCGTCCGCCATCCTGCCGCAGCTTCGCCCCGGGCGAAAGAAGATACAACACGCACATAAGAGCATCCTCCTCTCAATTCACGTTCCTTCCATATTTTCTCGTAAGCATATTATAGCTGGAAGAACGCGAGCGTGCGTGTCAAAAAAAGTGCGGATGGAAAGGGCGATGTTCAATTCCTGCACAGGACAATGAGAGCCTCATAGATTTCCGGCAGCCTGTCTGCGTTCTTGGAGATGTCGCGAAAAAGAAAATCCCGGCATGCACGCTGAGAATTGCCCCTTTGTCATATTATACTTATAAGCTGCATCGTCGCGACAAGGAATGCGGCGGCTTTGACTGCAACAAAAAATGCCCTGCACGAATGCAGGACGGAGAGAAGCGTCAGTCATCGAAGAGATCGCAAATCTGCCTGCCGGCAGCGACACCGGCGATAAAGGCTTGAACAAGGGCCGGAACGGGGAACATACGAATCACCTCCTTTATGAATCAACATCGCATATCAGAAATGAAGAAGCCAATCAAGAAGCATGGGGCTTTCCGCAAAGGTCGACCGAACATGACAGCGCCTCCTTTCCATGGCAGATGCAGAACAAAATGCGGATGGTCAACTGCTCCTGGCGATATGGTAGACGATGTACGAGCCGAGTCCTGCGGCGAATGCGATTATTGGCACAGGGGACGCCTCCTTTCATATAGGTCACGATCATATCATAAGCACGTCAGACTCCGCAAGTATCGTTGTCCCACATGATTTTTCCCTCCCTTCCTATGGATCTCTGTCACATCATCATCGGACAAAAGACTTCGGGAAACCGAACTTCGCTCATCATACACACCTCCCTTGCAACATGCCGGATGTTCTCATTTCGCACATGGCGAATCTCATCAGCCCCATGCACGCGGCTGCCACGATTCTGCCATAGACTCCGCCAGGGCGCATATCTCCTCCCATGGCTGCATCGCCTCCCCTGCAGCCATTCCCAGCACGGCTCCGCCCAAACGCAGCTCTTCATCCTCCAATGCCCAACGCGCCACGGAGGCGACGGAAGGAGGCATCTCGGACAAGGCGACATCATCGGCAGGACGGACGAGCTCGACAAATTCAGAAAAACGCATGGAAATCTCTCCTTTCAATGAAAGAACCGACGTATTCAATTCGTGAGGCTCATACCCCCGCGAGCGGCCTCACAAGTTCATTATAGACGAAAGGATGCACTCATGCGCGTCAAAAAAAGTGCGACCATCGAAGCGATGCCCATTTCAAAGCAGGCATAAAAAAAGAGCCGAATGGCTCTTTTTTTATGCCAAACCGCAAGCGGTATGAGATCACATGTGACCCCTGCAAGCCACATTGAGTTTGAGGATGTTGTTCAGTTTCAATACCGCAAGCGGTATGAGATCACATGTGACACGAGGATCAATCCTACTGACGAACAGGATAACTACAAGTTTCAATACCGCAAGCGGTATGAGATCACATGTGACGATGCGCATCAACAAGAACGGAGCAGCAGTGCCCACGTTTCAATACCGCAAGCGGTATGAGATCACATGTGACTGTCTGATGCATATTTTGATATGGTAGAAGATATGGGTTTCAATACCGCAAGCGGTATGAGATCACATGTGACCATGATGGCGCGTGATGAGAAAGAGCTGCTAGAAGGTTTCAATACCGCAAGCGGTATGAGATCACATGTGACGGGGTAGAATCATGGAAATTTCGATGGAACAGAAGGCGTTTCAATACCGCAAGCGGTATGAGATCACATGTGACTACGATAAGATCGAATTGATCAATAGCATGATCAGGTTTCAATACCGCAAGCGGTATGAGATCACATGTGACTAGAAAAGGATCCTCTTTTGAAGAGAGCCCTTTGGGTTTCAATACCGCAAGCGGTATGAGATCACATGTGACCGCGCCACACGCAACGCATGGGCAATCCGCATGGGAGTTTCAATACCGCAAGCGGTATGAGATCACATGTGACAACGACATGAGTCACGAGTCTCGTTCTTTGGCCGAGTTTCAATACCGCAAGCGGTATGAGATCACATGTGACGTCAAATATATCCATCCCGGGAGTGTTCCAAGCTTTAGTTTCAATACCGCAAGCGGTATGAGATCACATGTGACACGGATGAAAAAATTTATTGAAGAACTATATCCGGGTTTCAATACCGCAAGCGGTATGAGATCACATGTGACGATGCCCTGATGAGCCATCCGGATGGCTACCGCGCGGGTTTCAATACCGCAAGCGGTATGAGATCACATGTGACAGGCGAGCAACATCCGCCTCAGCAGACTGATGGAGGAGGTTTCAATACCGCAAGCGGTATGAGATCACATGTGACGATAAGGTGTATGCTTTGCCCACGGACAATTTCGGAGGTTTCAATACCGCAAGCGGTATGAGATCACATGTGACGGCATTCCGCAATCTTAAGAAGGATAATTGTGATCCTGTTTCAATACCGCAAGCGGTATGAGATCACATGTGACCTCAAGTTTCTTGATATCAAGATCCACGTTGATAGCCTGTTTCAATACCGCAAGCGGTATGAGATCACATGTGACACTGCGGGCCCCAAGATCTAGGGGCATAGGGTCTACGTCGTTTCAATACCGCAAGCGGTATGAGATCACATGTGACCAAAGAGATCAAGAAGATCATTGACAGAGATGAGCGGTTTCAATACCGCAAGCGGTATGAGATCACATGTGACATGCGAGGAGAACAGCACCAACACATCCTCCTGCAATGTTTCAATACCGCAAGCGGTATGAGATCACATGTGACGTTACCGGCAGGCAATCTAGGTTCCGCTTCGCGGGTTTCAATACCGCAAGCGGTATGAGATCACATGTGACGACAGGACTCCGTACGCGGAAAGAAGGGATCCAAGCGTGTTTCAATACCGCAAGCGGTATGAGATCACATGTGACGAATAGAGGCTGAAGTATATTATGGAGATAATAAGTTTCAATACCGCAAGCGGTATGAGATCACATGTGACGTATCGTCCGTGACCGAGGCGGTGTATGTGTTCACCGAGTTTCAATACCGCAAGCGGTATGAGATCACATGTGACGACCACGACCAGAACGCGGTGAACAGAGAGCGGGAGTGGTTTCAATACCGCAAGCGGTATGAGATCACATGTGACCATGCCGATGTGGGCGAGAAAGTTCGAGTTTATCCAGTTTCAATACCGCAAGCGGTATGAGATCACATGTGACTCTGTGTCTGGGAGGCC
>ERZ773005.482-NODE-482-length-30881-cov-13.664861_pt1 | contig 30881 bp, 26 predicted proteins | sample MGYA00580666_ERZ773005 | MGnify/ENA primary metagenome ERZ773005 (study PRJEB29015, sample SAMEA2737999) | human oral metagenome | biome: human oral; feature: human-associated habitat; material: dental | place: China | collected 2061 ...
CGGGCCAGGCGATCGCGCTGCGCGCCCCGGACAGTGCCGCCCGGGCGGACTCGCTGGCCCCGCTCAGGTCATCCGCTGGTGGCCCCAGCACGATCGGGCCCGGACCGAAGTATTGTCCGAGTTCGGTCAGCCAGGTCAATGCCACCGCGGGATCGTCGGTGGGGTCGTGATCGGCCTCGTTCGCGGCCAGGATGACGATCAGTCGTTCTCCGTGTACCGCGGCCAACGCGGCTAACCCCAGGCGTTCGGCATGGCGGCGCAGCGCGGACCAGTCGCCTTCGGGCACCGCGCCGACGGCGACGACCAGCTTGGAACGAGGACGCCAGCCGACGGTCGCGGCGCGGGATAGCAGATCGTCGTTGGAGTCGGCACGCAGCACCGCATCGACGATGACCGCCTCCATGCGTTCGTCCCAACTGACGCGGGTTTCGGCGGCCCGGGCGTAGATCTGTGCCGAGGCGAAGGCGATCTCGCGTGAGTAGTGCAGGATCGCGGTGGCCAGTGGCGGACGATCGCTGCGGGGCATCACCAGGCCGATCTGCTGCTCGACGACATCCACGGTGGTACGGATCAGATCCACGGCCTGGTCAAGGGCGATGATGCGGGTCAGTTCGCGGGGTGCGGCATTGAAGATGCCGCGCGGATCGACATCGGCGGCGGTGTCATCGACGAACCATTTGACGAAACCATTGATGCCGTTGCCGGCCACCACCGTCACCCACGAACGTTCTTCGGCGCCCAACCGGTTGTACCAGGGATGCCGGGCTTCCATTTCGGTTACCACGGCCGTGGTCATCCGGCCAGCCTGGGCGGCCAGCCGGCGAGCCATGGCCATTCGGGTGCGTTGGGTCGGTACCAGGGCCCGCCCGGTACCGGCAGGGGCTGGCTGTCTGGCAGGAACCATGGGACCTCCTGGCGCTGCGCCGCCGGATGATCCCCAGCGGCTGGACAACTCTATCTGCACTGGTCAGCCGGATGCGAAGGTCGATCGGTTGGGTGTCGAAGTGCTGGACGCCGGGTGGGCAGATCCTTTCGGGCCCGCCCACCCGGCGTCCAGCGGCCGATCAGCGCTTGATGCGGGCATTGCCCTCCCAGACCGCCCAGATTTGCTCCTCGTCCGCCGGACGGGCGTAGTCGGTCAGGAATGTCGTAGTGATGGCCCCCGAGGCCCAGCCGAACTGCAGGCACTTCACTGGCTCCCAGCCTTTGATCAGGCCATAAAGGATGCCGCCGACGGTGGAGTCGCCACCACCGATCCGGTCCAGTACCCCGATGTCGCGCGGTTCAGCAACGAAGAACTCGTCGTTGGCCCACAGAATTGCGCCCCATAGGTGGTGGTTGGCGTTGACCACCTCACGCAGCGTGGTGGCGAACACCTGCACACCGGGGAAGGTCTCGTGGGCGGTGCCGATCATGGCCTTGAAGCCCTCGATCTTGCCGGCCAGGTCCTTGCCGCCCGCCTCTGGACCGGCCAGGCCAAGGGCCAGCTGGAAGTCCTCCTCGTTGCCGATCAGGATCGCGCATTGCCGGGCGATTTCGGTGAATCCCGCGCGTAGTTCCGGTTCTCGTCCCTGCCAGAATGAGGCGCGGTAGTTGAGATCGAAACTGACCGCGCAGTCGTACTCCTTCGCCTTGTGGGCGACGTCGAGACAGAATTGCAGCGTGCTGGGGGACAGCGCGGCGATCAGCCCAGACATGTGGACGATCTTGGCGCCCTCCTGACCGAGGATGCGATCCAGATCGAAATCCGCGGCAGAAAGCGCCAGCCCGACCTCACCCGCACGATCGTTCCACACGCGGGCACCGCGATTGCCGTAACCCGAGTCCGCGATGTTGAACTGGTGACGGTAGCCCCAAGCGCCACCCTGATCGAGATCCGGCCCTTCGAAGCTCATGAACCGGGATGCCAGGTTCTGCTTGATCATCATCGAGATGGGGCTGCCCTTTACGAAGTTCGTCAGGATCTTCACCGGCTCACCCAGGTGGCTGGAGATCGAGCCCACATTGGATTCTGCGGAGGTCACCTGCATAAGGAATCTGTCGGCAGATTGCACAGGCTGCCCGTCCTCGGGACAGATCCGGATGCCCATGCTGGTCGGGATGACCAGCGACCACTGCGCGTTCTCACGGAGTTTCATGGCGAGCCTTTCATCTGCGCACTATTCAGGACGTCACCGCGTCCCCACCCCTCATTGGGCGACTTGGTCTCACTGTAGCGGGCACGTGCCGGCGACGACTGGTGGTTGCCAAACCGGTTCGGCGGCTGCGAAAGGCCTTGTTTTGTGCCTCGCCTCCGGAGTCCACCGTTGCGGTGGCAAATTCGGCTCGTTCGCGGGAAGATAGGGAATAGCGGCGGTGCTTCCAGTCGCCAACCGCCCGGCCACGATCTTGAAAGGATTCAGCGTGATCCCTCGCGAGCAACCCGGCCCTCTGCTGAACGGCCTGCCGACGAATCTGCCGGATACCGACGCCGAGGAGACCGGCGAATGGCTGGAGTCCCTGGACGGGCTGATCGAGTCAGGGGGACGCAACCGCGCGCGCTATGTGATGCTTCGCCTGAATGAGCATGCTCGCGAGAGGCAGGTCGGTGTTCCCTCCCTGGTGTCAACCGATTACGTCAATACCATTCCAAGTGCGAAGGAGGTCGCCTATCCCGGGGATGAGGCGCTTGAACAGGAAGTACGGCATATGCTGCGGTGGAATGCCGCGGTGCAGGTGCATCGTGCCCAGCGTCCCGGTGTCGGGGTAGGCGGTCATATTTCCAGCTATGCCTCATCGGCTACCCTTTACGAGGTCGGCTTGATGCATTTCTGGAAGGGTAAGGATCATCCGGCCGGCGGCGATCAGGTGTTCTTCCAGGGCCATTCGTCGCCGGGCATGTATGCTCGGGCCTTCCTGGAGGGACGCCTCAGCGAGGCGGACATGGATGGTTTCCGGCAGGAGTACAGCCGGCCGGCTGGGGGGCGCGGCCTGCCCAGCTACCCGCATCCGCGCCGGATGCCGGATTTCTGGGAGTTCCCGACAGTGTCCATGGGGATCGGCCCGATAAACGCGATCTACCAGGCGTCGTTCAACAAGTACTTGGATAATCGCGGTATCAAGGACACCTCTGGGCAACGGGTCTGGGCGTTCCTGGGTGACGGCGAAATGGACGAGGTGGAGTCGCGCGGCGCGTTGCAACTGGCGGCCAACGAATCGCTGGACAATCTGACCTTTGTGATCAACTGCAACCTGCAGCGACTCGACGGCCCGGTGCGTGGCAACGGCAAGATCATCCAGGAACTGGAAGCCTTCTTCCGGGGGGCCGGCTGGAATGTTATCAAGCTGATCTGGGGGGCGAACTGGGATCCGCTGCTGGAGAACGACGTCGATGGCGCCCTGGTCAATGTGATGAACACCACTCGTGACGGGGACTATCAAACCTTCAAGGCAAACGATGGCGCCTACGTGCGTGAGCATTTCTTCGGTCGTGATCCGCGCACCGCGAAGATGGTCGAGGACTGGACCGACGACCAGATCTGGGCGCTACGCCGCGGCGGGCTGGACTACACCAAGATCTACAACGCCTACAAGGCGGCCACCGAGTTCACCGGGGCCCCAACGGTGATTCTTGCCCACAGCATCAAGGGCTATTTCCTAGGCAGCCATTTCGCCGGCCGCAATGCCACCCATCAGATGAAGAAGCTGGCCATCGACGATCTGAAGGGGTTGCGCGATCGCTGCCAGATCCCGATCGACGATGAGGTGCTGGAGAAGGATCCCTACCGGCCGCCCTACTACCATCCGGGCGCGGACAATCCCGCGATCCAGTACTTGCAGCGGCGCCGGCAGGAACTCGGCGGGTATGTGCCGGAGCGGCGCGGCGACCATGGCAAGAAGCTGGTGCTGCCCGACTCCAAGGCCTACAAGGCTGCCCGCAAGGGTTCCGGCAACCAGAAGGTGGCCACCACGATGGCCTTCGTCCGGTTGCTGAAGGATCTGCTACGCGACCGCAACCTGGCCCCGTTCATCGTGCCGATCGTGCCGGACGAGGCGCGCACCTTCGGGATGGATTCGTTCTTCCCGACCATCAAGATCTACAACCCGGTAGGGCAGCAGTACCTACCGGTCGATCATGATCTGATGCTCAGCTACCGTGAGGCCACCAACGGGCAGATCATCCATGTGGGCATAAATGAGGCCGGGGCGACGGCGGCCTTCATCGCCGCGGGCACCAGCTATGCCACTCATGGCCAGCCGATGATACCGATCTATGTGTTCTATTCGATGTTCGGCTATCAGCGTACCGGCGATATGTGCTGGGCGGCCGCCGATCAGTTGGCGCGGGGCTTCTACATCGGGGCCACGGCAGGCAAGACCACGTTGACCGGTGAGGGCACCCAGCATATGGATGGCCATTCGCACGTGTTGACCCTCACGAATGAGGGCATCGTCAGCTATGACCCGGCCTACGGCTACGAGATCAGCTATATCGTGGCGGACGGCCTGCGTCGCATGTACGGCGACCAGCCGGAGGACATCTCCTACTATCTGACGGTTTACAACGAGCCGATGGTCCAGCCGGCAGAGCCGGAGAATGTCGATGTCGAGGGCATCCTGAAGGGTATTCACCTGATCGCCGAGGGCGGCACCGAAGGACGCGAGCATGCGCCGCGGGCGCAGCTGCTGGCCTCGGGGGTGGGGGTGCCATGGGCATTGGAGGCCCAGCGGCTGTTGGCCGATGACTTCGGGGTTGTCGCCGATGTGTGGAGCGTGACGAGTTGGAATGAGCTATACCGCGATGGGGTGCGGGCCGACGAGCACAACTATCTGCATCCGGAGCGGGAACCCCAGGTCGCCTATGTCACCCGGAAACTGTCTGGGCGGCCCGGGCCGGTGGTGGCGGTCAGCGATTTCATGCGGGCGGTCCAGGATCAGATCCGCGGCTGGGTGCCCAGCGACTACTACACTCTCGGCGCCGACGGGTTTGGTTTCTCCGATACTCGCCCGGCGGCCCGTCGCCACCTGCATATCGATGGGCAGTCCATCGTGGTGCGTACCCTGCAAGCCCTGGCCGATCGTGCTGAACTGGGCCGGGAGATCGTCGGGCAGGCGATCGATAAGTACCGGCTGCACGATGTCAATGCCGTCGCTCCGGGTGAGGCGGACGAGGACTGACCGGCTGCGGTTACCGGGGAGCGGCCGGCCCGTTTTGGCGATCCGGGGCCGGATCGTTCGCTCTCGGTTCAGCGGCATCCGGGATCGGTGGTCGGTGCCGGTCCCGGGCGGCGATGGCTCGTGAGCGGTCAACCGGGAGACCATGGATCGGCCGGTCTCGTCCAGAGGCGACTCTGAACCTATCCGGTTGGCAGCGGTGCCGGGAGTCGAGTTTTGTGCTTGAGTGGGGGGATGGTGGTACCGCACAGCGGCTCACCGGTGGGTCCCGAGAGCGGCAGTGCTCTTGGCCTGCAGGAGGGCATGGTTGTACAAGAGCTTGGTTGGGACGACGACGTAGATCAGAATCTGCGCGATGACATCATGGATGCCATCGATGCCGAACTGATCGAGGATGCGGTCGAGGCTGTCGATGTCGTCTTGCTGTGGCACCGGGATGACGCCGATATTGCCGATGCACTGGTCGATGCCCTCCGGGATTTGGGCGACCATGGCTGGATCTGGCTGCTCACTCCGAAGATCGGGCGTGAGGGCTATGTCGATCCGGCCGATATCGATGAGGGTGCCCGCACGGCTGGTCTGGTGTTGACCTCGGCGGTGGAGGTTAGCGCGGATTGGCAGGCCCGTAAGGTCGTGCGCTCGCGTACCAGCCGCCGTTGATCCGTCAACCAGCGATTCCCTATTAGCGGATGCGGCTGTATTGCCGGTGCGATTCTAGGGCTGCGTGATCGGCAGTTGGGTGTGTGGTTCCGATGGCGTTGGCGGTTCGGGCGGGGTGGTGTGCTCCGTGGTACCGCCCCCGGGCGGGGCTGGCAGGCCATGGCGGTCTGGTGATGCCGGGCGGCCAGGCCGAGTCCGGTCTCTGAGCGGCCGGAGGTCTCGGTCGCCCGATATTGGGCTGGTGGAACCCAAACAGCAGTGGTACCGGGAATGGCATGAGGTACCCGGGGCGGACCTGCCGCGCAACCCGGTCAGTGGGATCGTCCCATATGGCTGCCGGTGAACGCCGGATCGAGCGTTCTGCGGCTGGCCAGATTCATCGGATACCGGTAGTGGTGCCGGCCGTGGTGTGGGCCCATGGTGGTGCCAGATCGCCGAGGCTGGCGGGACCGGCTGCGCTGGGGTTTGACGTTCCGCCCAGAACATCAACAAAGTTGAGCGCAGTTGGCTCAACCAGCTTGAGTGAACGAATTGAGTGGTCTACACTCAACTTTGTCATCCGGTACCGCCGGAACCACGAACCAACCAGTGATAGCCGATTTTCGAGGAGAGACATGAACGGCACCTACAACCCCTTCCGTGACATGGACCGTATCTTCACCCAGCTGGCCCGCACCGCAGCCAACGATGTGCGCACCATGCCCATGGATCTGTACCGCGACGGCGACGAATTTGTCGTCAAGATCGACCTGCCCGGTGCGGCGGCCGACAGCATCGATATCGACATTGACGACCGGACGCTGACCGTGCGCGCCGAGCGTCCCCAGCCGGAGTTGCGCACCGATAACGAGAACAATCGTTGGGTCAGCCGGGAGCGTGCCCATGGTTCCTATGCCCGCCAGCTGACCCTCGGCCCGGGCCTCAATCTGGCCGAGGTAGGCGCCGACTACACCGATGGCGTGTTGACCCTGACCATTCCGGTGGCCGAGGAGGCCAAACCGCGCAAGATCAAGGTGACCCGCGGCAATGCCAGCGGCGAACCCGTGGCGATCGCCGCCGATGAGCAGCCCGAGGCCTGAGCTAGAGCGCAAAGCCGGATCGGCGGCGACCACCGGTGGGTCGCCGCCGATCCGTTGCGGTAGAGTTTGCCGCGATTCGGCATACCGGATGCCAACGTGTTTCCGGGCGCATAGCTCAGTTGGTCAGAGCAGCTGCCTTACAAGCAGCAGGTCGTTGGTTCGAGTCCGACTGCGCCCACTAGGATCGACCCGGTACCCGGCGTTGAGGGCTCTACTATCCGACTGGCTGGGGTGCTTGGCGTGCGGTATCCGGGCGGATCAGGTGAGCCGTGCCTTTACCAGGGATGCGATGGTCTTGCCGTCGGCGCGGCCGGCTACCTGCTCGTTTACCGCTCGTACGATGCCGCCCATTTGCTTCATGCCCGGCTGGCTGCCCAGATCGGCCGCTGCCTTGGCGATCTGGGCCGAAACCAGCTCGGCGAGTTCTTCTGGGGTCAGTGGCTGGGGCAGATAGCGGGCCAGGAAGTCCGCCTCGGCGGTCTCCTTCTCGGCAAGCTCGGGACGCCCGGCCGCGGCATAGGTCTCGGCCGATTCGGTGCGGTTGCGTTGCTCCTTGGTGAGCACCGCGATTTCCTCGGCCTCCGACAGCTCGCGGGCCTGATCGCCGGCCACTTCCGCATATTGCAACGCGGCCAGCGCCATGCGGATGGTGGACTTGGCGAGTTCGTCGTGGGCTTTCATTGCCGCGGTCAGGTCGGTACGCAGGCGTTGTTTCAGAATGCCCATGGTTCTCCTTGGCGGTTGGCTGACGTCAGCCCATTCTTCCACGCCCGCCGGCCGGCGCTGTCGCGTCCATTGATCGGCAGCCGTGGGCCGCACCATGCTCCGAAGACCTCATGGCTGGGTATGCCGGTCGGCCGGGAGGCCGCGTGTTCGGTCTGCGACAGTCCAGCAGGTAGACTTGCCGGTTGTGGCAGTTGCAGATCTTCTCGAAACCATCGCCGTTCTCGACAAGTCGCTGGCTTCGATCGAGGCGGTTGTTGACCCGGAGGCCAAGCGGGCCGAGATCGCTCGGCTCGAGAAGGAGTCTGCGGCCCCCGATCTGTGGAGCGATCAGGCCAATGCGCAGCGGGTAACCAGCCGGCTCTCCAGGTTGCAGGCCGAGGTGGAACGCGTTGCCGGGCTGCGCCAGCGTCTCGAGGATGCTCAGGTGCTCATCGAACTCGCTCAGGAGGAGCAGGACGCCGGCAGCGGTGCCGAGGCCGAACACGAGGTGGCCGCATTGACCCGCGAGATTGAGGCATTGGAGGTGCGCACTCTGCTCAGCGGCGAGTATGACGAACGCGACGCGTTGGTCACCGTCCGGTCTGAGGCTGGGGGAGTGGACGCCGCCGACTTCGCGGCCATGCTGTTGCGCATGTATGAACGTTGGGCCGAACGCCACGGCTACGGCATTGAGGTCTATGACATCAGCTACGCCGAAGAGGCCGGCATCAAATCGGCCACCTTCGCGGTGCGGATTCCCTATGCCTACGGGACGCTCTCGGTGGAGCAGGGTACCCATCGACTGGTCCGTATCAGTCCCTTCGACAACCAGGGTCGCCGGCAAACCAGCTTCGCGGGTGTGGAGGTGCTGCCGGTGGTGGCCGAAACCGATCACATCGAGATTCCCGAAACCGATATCAGGGTGGACGTTTTCCGCAGTTCTGGGCCCGGTGGCCAGTCGGTCAACACCACCGATTCCGCGGTGCGCATCACCCACTTGCCCACCGGGCTGGTGGTCAGTTGCCAGAACGAGAAGTCCCAGATCCAGAACAAGGCTGCCGCGCTGCGGGTCCTGCAGGCCAGGCTGCTCGAGAAGGCACGACAGGATCGGGAAGCCGAGCTGAATGCGTTGAAATCGGAAGGCAACTCGTGGGGATCGCAGATGCGCAGCTATGTGCTGCATCCCTATCAGATGGTGAAGGATCTGCGTACCGGCCACGAGACCGGAAACACCGATGCGGTGTTTGATGGGGATATCGATGCCTTTATCGATGCTGGCATCCGATGGCGCCGCCGGGAGGACGCCGCTCAGCAGGCCTGAGCCGGGGTGCTGGCGCGCTCACCCAACTCGCGGTATCGGGGGCCGATGCGATGAGCCGGTTAGGTTGACGTCTGTGGCTCGCGCAAATGGCGGTCAGGCCCGCGTGGCGTTCTGACATCGGCTGGTGCAGTCGCCTACACTCTAAGTTGGACTGAGATTTTCTCAGGCAACTTCCCCTGTGAGTCGCTGCACCAGCGGGCGGCTTGCCGGCCCGGATCGGGTCGGCAAGCGGTTGGCGTCGTGTCTTTCGAAGCATCGGGGGAGTGGCTGCACGATGGACAGGAAGGTTACGTGATCACTCTCGAGGACGTGTCGAAGCTCTACTCGGGTCAGACCAAGCCCGCCCTCAGGCATATCGACCTACAGATCGACAAAGGCGAATTTGTCTTTCTGGTCGGCGCATCGGGATCCGGCAAATCCACCTTCTTGCGGTTGATATTGCGGGAATACCGGCCGACCTCGGGGCGGGTGTTCGTGCTCGGCAAGGATCTGGGCCGGCTGCATCAGTGGAAGGTGCCTGTCCTACGCCGCCAGATCGGCACGGTCTTCCAGGACTTCCGATTGCTGCCGGGTAAGACCGTTTACGAGAATGTGGCCTTTGCCCTCCAGGTGTTGGGTCGTCCGATCGCTGAGATCCGTGCGGCTGTGCCGCGCACCATCGAACTGGTTAGCCTGTCAGGTAAAGAGGACCGCCAGCCCGAGGAACTGTCCGGTGGCGAACAGCAGCGTGTGGCGATCGCTCGGGCAATCGTCAATAACCCCAAGATCCTGATCGCGGACGAACCTACGGGAAACCTCGACCCCCAGACCAGTGTGGGCATCATGAAACTGCTCGATCGAATCAACAAACGCGGTACCACCGTGATCATGGCAACCCATGACTCGACGATCGTCGATCAAATGCGCCGGCGGGTCATCGAGCTGGATCAGGGCAATCTGGTACGCGACCAGGTCAGGGGCGTCTATGGCACCGCGTGAGACCACTCCATCGAGCCGAGGAGACGACTAAGCCATGCGCCACACGTTTCGCGAAGCGTTGTCCGGGTTGCGCCGCAATGCGTCCATGACCGTCGCGGTGATCGTAACGATGACGGTTTCGCTGACCTTGTTCGGACTATCGGTGATGACTTTCCAGGAGGTCGATCGGGTCAAGGGCCGCTGGTACGACAAGATCGAGATCTCGGTCTTCTTGTGCACCAAGGATTCGGCCGGCACCGGCCAGGCCGGCAACTGCGAGCCCGGTCAGGACACCACCGAGGTTCAGCGCGAGAACATCAGGACTCGGTTGGAGCGGAATCCGGATGTGGCGGAGGTCTTCTACGAATCCAAGCAGGAGGCCTACGACGACTATCGGCGAACCTATGAGGATTCGCCCCTGCTGGATTCCCTGACCGTCGACCAGATGCAGGACTCCTTCCGGGTGAAACTGGTCGATCCAGAGAACTACCAGGGTGTGGTTGCCGAGGCGTCCAGCCTGCCCGGAGTGCAGACGGTGCTCGACCTGCATCAGGTGCTGGATCCGATCTTTGCGGCCCTGAATGGCCTCAAATGGGGGACGATGGGAATGGCGGCCCTGCTGCTGGTGGCCGCCACGCTGCAGATCGGTAATACGATCCGGATGTCGGCATTCACCCGGCGACGCGAGATCGGCATCATGCGCTTGGTGGGTGCGTCCAATGTCTATATTATGTTGCCCTTCCTGCTTGAGGCGCTATTCGCCGCGATGATAAGTGTCCTGCTTTCGATGATCGCTTTGCTGGGTGCCTACGAGCTTTTGGTGCAACGGAACGCTAAACTCTCGATCAAGGCTTTACCCTGGATCACTTGGGGAGATGCCTGGATGGCAGTCGGTGCGGTTGCGTTGGTTGCGATAGTGCTGTCTATTGTGCCCACATTGCTGACCACGCGTAGGTACCTGCGCGTCTGACATTGGAGGAGAACGTGACTAGAGGACTTCCCTTGGTCACCGGCCGCTCGAACGACACCAGTGGCCCGCACCGCACGTCACGGCGCAGCGCTCGGGTTTGGGTTGTTCGTACGCTGGTCGCGTTGGTGGCCATCGGCAGCATTGGCCAGTTCGCAGGCCCGGCCTGGGCCGACGATCTGGACGATCAGAAGAACGACCTACAGGGGCAACTGGACGCCAGTGGCGCTGCGGTGGATGGCGCCCAGAGCGTGCTGAACGAGGCGGCAGCCACGTTGCATGCCTCCAGACAGGCCCTGGCGGATGCGCGGGCCGCTCTCGCCAAGGCCACCAGCGAACGTGACGCTGCCGCCGAGGTCGATCGGAAGATGGCCGATGAACTGGCAGCCGCAGAGGAGCAGCTGGCGGCCGCTAAGGCTCGGGTAGCCGAGGGGCAGTCCGAGGTGGAGAAGGTCCGCGCCAAGGCGGCCGTCGATCTGGCGATGAGCCACCAGCAGAACACCGCGATGCTGTCGATCGGGATGCTGTTCACAGACAACGAGAATGCGGGGGATATCAATTCGCGTGTGCAGTGGGCCGCCACGCTGTACAACGCCAACTCCGCTGAGCTGAACCGGCTCACCGAGTTGCAACTGCGGTTGCAGAATGACCAGAGCAGTATGGCCGAACTTGAGGACAAGGCCCGGGTGGCTCGTGAGGCGGCTGCCGAGCACCTGGCGGTGACCCAGGCGGCCGAACAGGCGGCCAGCGACGCGGAGGCCAAGGTCAAATCCCTGGTGAGCGAGAATGAGGCGGCAGAGACGAAGGCAAAGCAGGCACTGGTCGATGCCCAAGCCGCCTACGACGCGAATCAGGCCGAGATGGATGAAGTCACCCGGCGGATCAGGGAGCGGAATGCTCAGCGTGCGGCCGAGGCGGCGGCCGCGGCGGCCGCCCAGGGTGAGCCGGCGGCGGCTCCGGCTCCGGCTCCGGCACCGGCGGGAAACACCGGTTCTGGTTTTCCGCTGTACAAGCCGGCGGACGGCCCTTACACGTCGCCCTTTGGCTACCGGGTCAACCCGGTGCTGGGTTATTCGGAACTGCACGATGGGCTGGATATCGGGGCGGGTTGCGGTACACCGCTTTACGCGGCGGCCGATGGCGTGGTCACCGAGATGTACTACGGCGGCGGCTGGGGCTGGAAGCTGACCATAGACAATGGCTGGATCGATGGTGTGCAGGTCAGCACCGGGTACAACCATGCGGAGGGCTATGTCGTCAGTTCGGGTCAATCGGTGAGCCGTGGCCAGGTGGTGGGCTATACCGGTACCACCGGGCTGTCGACCGGCTGCCACCTGCATTTCCACGTCTGGATCAACGGGCAGGTTACCGATCCGGCCGGCTATCTGTGAGCCATTCCGGGTTGCCGTTGGCCGAGCGATTGCTAGGCTGGACGACCCGGGCGTGCCGAACGGGTGGCCCCGGGTGGAAGGGAGGCGTCCGATGCCACGGGAGACCGGGCGCAGGTTAGTGGCCCAGAACAAGAAGGCCCTGCACGACTATCACATCGGCGAACGGGTGGAGGCCGGGCTAGTACTGACCGGCACCGAGGTGAAGTCGTTGCGGGCCGGCCGGGCCACCCTGGTAGACGCCTTTGCGACCATCGATGCGGGTGAGGTCTGGCTGCGGAATGCTCACATCCCCGAGTACACTCACGGCACCTTTCACAACCACGCCGCGAAACGTAACCGCAAACTGTTGCTGCACCGCGCCCAGATCGGCAAGCTCAGCCGGCAGGTGGCCGATTCGGGACGCACGCTGGTTCCGCTAGCCATCTATTTCAGCGACGGCTACGCGAAGGTGGAACTCGCGGTGGCCACCGGTAAACGGGAGTGGGATAAACGGCAGGCCATCGCCGAGCGGGACGCGCGCCGCGACACCGAACGCGAACTGGCAGACCGCCGGCGCAGGCGGCGCTGATGCCCGCGGGTCCGCCGGCGATGCCTGGGGTAGCCGGTTTTCAGCCATCCCCCAAGGGATGAGGGATGAATCCGGGTGATGGTGGACATCTGATGCGCCGAGCGGTGGGGCAGTATTGAGCCATGAGTTCATCCCAGCAGTGGCCACTGGTCAACCAGTCCCAGAATCAGACCAAGAGCAACAGCGAACCTCGGGTGAACGAGGCCGAGCGTGACCGGGCGGAACGATTCCTGCACCAGGCGTTACGCGATGGGCGACTGAGCGTGAGCGATTTTGAGGCCCGGTTCACCGCGGTGATGAATGCCAAGCGGCTGACCCAGCTGCGGGACGCGGTATCGGACGTGGCGCCGATAGGCGAGGCCTTGCTGAAGGTCCAGGATCGGTTCTCCGGTAAGGAGTTGGCCCGGCCGGCCACGACTGCGAACCAACTGGCCACCAATGCCGGCACGGGTACTGCCGCCCTGGCGCATTTCTCGGGGCTGTTCAGCTGGATCGTCGTGCCGGCGATCATCTATGGCTCGGCCCCACGAAACAGCCTGACGCGTCGCGAGGCCGCCAAGGCCTTCAATTTCCAGTTGGTTGCTGGGTTCGGCTTCATGACGGTGGCGATTGTGCTGGGTGGCATCCTCGGTTTCGGGGCACCGGTGGCGCTGGCTTGGCTTGCCTGGCTGGGGCTCACCGTGTTCGGCGGGATCAAGGCGGCCACCGGCGAGGACTGGCAGAATCCGCTGAACAGGTTCACTCGGATCAACGCGCTGCCCACCGACGGGCGCTGACCGGTCGGCCATCCGGCCCCCGTGGCGGTTCCCGGGAATGCTCCGGGTGGGTATAGTGTTTACTATCTGACAACTCAACAGGGGGTGACTGGTTTCGACTGGGGACGGTAGTTCCGGGAGAAGCGGGTCGAGAATCCAAGGTCAACTCGTAAATGTCCCTTGGGAACCAATAAGTGCCAATTCCAAGCGCACTGACTTCGCTCTCGCTGCCTGAGCAGTGATCGAAGGGTCAGCCCGGAGGTAGCCTTCCGTCCGGATCCTGGCCTCGTCTAGAAGGCTTGCCGAGCGACCCTAGCCCGGAGGGTCGCTCGGGACTCAAACCGGGCTGGGCCTGTCTGCGACATGCCGGCGTGAGCGCAGGGGCCAAGCAGCACGTCTAGTCGGCTGCACCCGGAGAATGTCTGGTTCGCCTCGTCAGGACGCGGGTTCGATTCCCGCCACCTCCACCTGAGGGGGACTGCGAACTCTCTACGGAAAGTTCGCAGTCCCCCGTGTGCATGCAGATTGTCGAGAGCATACTCAAGGTCTTCGGGCTCGATGTTGCTTCTCGGAGTCGTAGTAGTACGAGGCAACGATGATCTGCTCGTTGCCGGCGAAGATCTTGTCGACGAAGTAGACGAAGTAGTCGAAGAGCTGGTCGTGCGTCTCAGCGGTGTCGATGGCCGCCGCGCCCGTGGGTCTCGCGATAGCAATCCGCCATATCCGCAGCGAGCATTTCCACGTCGTTGAGGAAGCCTTCAATCACGTTTTTGGTGCCGAAGCCCAGCACGAGCATGCCGTCGGCCTCTATGGGCTCCATGCCGAACTCGTCCGAGAGCCCGAACAACAGCTCCAGGGCCTGCCTGCTGGATTCCACGGGGACTTCCTCCAGCGACTCGGGGGAGATCGCCAGCGCGCTCGCGACGGCTCGGATACGGAAGTGAACGGTAGGCATCGGCCGACACGTTCACCAGGCCGGAGCCCTTCGGCAACGTGAACATGCTCACCGACTTCGAGGTCCTGCTCGACCAGCGAAGCGTCTTGGATCGTTCCGGTTGTGGTGGAGGGTCTGGTCTCGCGCATGGATGATGGTCTTGCCAGTGCCAGGGGAGTGTTCCGAGAAGCTTAGGGAGGGCACGATCCGGCCGTGCGTGGGGCCGGAGAGGGCGAGGGGCTGCTGCAAGCGCGTGGGGCGCCAGGTCGGGGATCGAACGGTACACGTCGGAGGCGACCCTTGATGAATGGTGGGAAAATGCTTGCCGTGTCGGCCGCATCAGAGGTCGTCTAGGCAATATTCACTGTCACAGCATGCGGTCATGAATTCGTTGTCATGCGTGATAACCAGGACGCTTCTATTCGCTCTTGCGGCCGCGGCAAGTTCTTGGGCGACGATTTCCATGTTCGTATCGTCCAACCCGCTTGTCGGTTCATCGAATATGAGCACTTTGCGATTCGAGAGCAGGGCGCAGGCAACGGCAAGCCGCTGGCGTTGGCCTCCTGAGAGGGCTGCGGGGTGTGCCTCCCTGAACTCGTAGAGCCCCAGTCGCTTGAGCGTCGCACGGGTGCGTCCCATAGTCTCGTCGGTCAGTCCTGCATCCAGAAGCAACTCGTCTGCCACCGAGTTCGTGAAGAATTGCGTGCCGGTGTCGTTCGAGCAGAACCACACGGACTTGCGTCGCTGCGCGCCGCGCAGCTTCTTTCCCCCTACAAAGACGGTCCCTCCGCTAGGGCGCGAAAGCCCCGCGAGGATCGTTCCGAGAGTCGTCTTCCCTACGCCGTTGCTTCCTGTGATGGCGCTCACGCGGCCTGGATAGAAGCGTAGGTTAAGCCCCTCCCAAATAATCCGTTTGCTTCGCTTGCACGAGAGTTCCACCGTATGTATCGAGGGGCTCTCGCCGCGGGGAGGTGGCAACTCGGGCTTGCATACGGGCGTTGGTGAGCGCAGGCCGCGCCGCCGGCGCTCACCAACGCCCATCGAACGCACCGTATCGGGCGTGAATTCCTCCAGAATGCGTCCGTTCTCAAGGTGTATGTAGCGATCGGCCACGCCGTCGAGCCAGGCAAGGCGATGCTCGGCGATGACCTGGGTGACCCCTTCATCTTTGAAATGCCTCACGATGTGCGCGAGCCGGCGTGCGCCTTCGGCGTCAAGGTTCGCGGTGGGCTCGTCGAATACGAGGGTCTTCGGCGCCGGGGCGTAGACCGAGGCGATGGCAACCCGCTGCTTTTCGCCGCTCGAGAGCACGTCGAGCGGATGGTCACGAACGCAATCGAGCGCCATCGCGGCGATGGAGGCATCGGTGCGGTGGCGCACCTCGTCCTGGTGCATTCCCAGGTTCTCGCAGGCGAAAGCCACCTCGCCGGGCAGCTCCGACGAGAAGAACTGGCTTTTGGGATCCTGGAATACGCTGCCCACGCGTGCGCTCATCTCCCATGAGGGGGTGCTGGGCACCTCCTCGCCCCCAACTACAACCGAGCCTTTGAGCTCCCCTCGGTAGAAACGAGGCGCAAGGCCGTTTATCAGCCGCGTCAGTGTGGTCTTCCCGCAGCCCGATGCGCCGCAGAGCACCACGCACGCGCCCTGAGGCACATGCAGGCTGATGTCGGTGACGCCATAGTCACCGCCCTCGTAACGGAATGTGACGTGTTCGAGACGAATCATGGTTTCGTCCCCGCCACGAGAAGAAACGCGACGGTTCCCGCTATCCAAACGGCAAGCCAGATCCAGTCCCTTGCCTCGTACGGCCGGCCGTAATAGCTGCTCCGAACGCCGTTTCTTTCTGCCCCGCGCGCGACGGCCGACACGGTGAGCTGGTCGGCTATCTGTAGGCACCGCAGCATAAGGGGCACGATGACGTACTCGCCGCTCGCGGCGGAGTGGGCAATCATGCGCGCGGGAGCGGTGAGAGCCCGGTTGCGCATAGATTGCACGATGCTTGAGAGCTCGGCCGCCATGGTGGGGAAGAAGCGGAACGCGACGAGTACTCCCAGGATGAGGGGCACGGGCGCGCGCAGCCTGGAGAGAAATGACGAAAGATCACCCGGCGGGGTGGTGACAAGGTCCCATCCCGCCACGATGGCGGGCGACATGTTCCACAGCAGGAGGACATGGAATTCCGAGAACACGATCATGTGCAAACCGTGGAACCGAATAAGGCAGAGCAGGAGTGCGAGCACGGCATAGGCCGCCGCAAAGGACAGCGCCAAGCGCAGCCTGCCCTGCATCGCCACGCAGAGCAGCGATAGCAGCGTGGGGAGGCAGAGCGTGACCAGGTTGTTCGTCAGCGTCGAGCAGGCCAGCACACATGCGAACGCGCAGAGCTTGACGGGGACCTTCAATGAACGGCCGCCCGACACCTTACAGCACACCCGCCTTCCTAAAATGCTTGTCCATAAGCCTTGTGCCGACAAGCGCGCCGAGAAACGCCAGGACCAGGGTGAGGATCACGATGAACGCGATCCAGAACGGGGTGGTGTAATAGTACAGGTAGGCGTCCACGTAGCTCTGCTCCATTCCCGATTGCATGGCGAAGGTGTAGTACGTATCCCAGAAGAACAGGATGGGAAGGAAGTTGGTGCCTTGGTGCAGAAGCCCGTTGACAGACCACGAGGCGATGACCTTCTTGGTGTTCTGATACGAGCCCTTTTTGATCAGGATGAGTTCGCAGATGACGCCCACGAGGATGAACCACGGGGTCAGATACCAGTTTCCTGATATCAGGTAAACGATGCCCAGCATCGTGGTGTAGATGAGCGTACAGCCGTGCTTGCCCACGCGCGTCGCCAGCAGCATATACACCACGCCGCAGACGAACGCGGTGAACGCTGTCGACAGCACCATGCTCACGAAGTCGTTGGGCATGCATACAAGGTTGATCACGATCTGGATGACGATCATCAACATGCCAATGAGCAGCGTGGAGATGACGTCCTTGATCGCCCATTTGCCGTTGTCCATGCGATGTTCTTTCTTTCGGGTATGGATACCGTGTTGTTATGCGACCGCTTAGCTGGGAATCGTCCAGCCGATGGCGCTCTGGCGTGTCTTGACAAGGCGGCGGTATAGCCCCTGCTGAGCCATGAGTTCGGCATGCGTGCCGCTTTGCGCGATGCGGCCTTCGTCAAGCACGATGATGCGTTGGGCGTTGCGCACGGTGGATAGGTGATGTGCGATCATGATGATGGTCTTGTCGCGCGTGAGCTCGGCGATCGCGCGCTGAAGCTCCCGCTCGTTCTCGGGGTCCACGCTGGCCGTCGCTTCGTCGAGAATCACGAGGGGGGCGTCCTTGAGCAGCGCGCGGGCGATGGATATGCGCTGCTTCTCCCCTCCGGAAAGCGACGCGCCGCCTTCTCCCACCATGGTCTTGTAACCGTCCGGCAGTTGCGAGATGAACGCGTGGCAGCGGGCCTTGCGCGCGGCCTCGCGCACCTCCTCGTCGGTCGCGTCCGGGCGCCCGAAGCGGATGTTGTTCTCTATCGTGTCGTTGAACAGGTAGACGTCCTGGAAAACGATGGCGAAATTGGCCAGCAGGCTGTCGCATGTGTAATCGCGAATGTCTGCTCCACCCAGGGCGATCCGGCCCTCGTCCACATCCCAGAAGCGTGCGATCAGGCTGCACAGCGTGGTTTTCCCGGATCCTGACAGCCCCACGATGGCGCAGGTCGTTCCCTGCGGGACCACGAAGCTCACGTTGTCTATGACCTTTTCGCCCGGAGAGTAGCCGAAGGTGATGTTCTCGACGGAGATATCGAACGTCTCCGGCACAATATCCGTGCCGTCTTCGTCGATGAGCGGCATGCGCATGACCTCATCTATGCGGTTGAGCGAAACGTCTATGACACGCGCGAGAGAGGCCACGCTGCCGGCTACTTCGACGGCGGAATACACCATGAAGCTGGCCACGATGAGGAGGAGGCATTTTTCAGGTGAGACTTCTCCGCCTAACAGCAGGTAGGGGGTCACGATGAGGAATGCCGAGCGGGTGATGCGAAATACCGTCTGGTAGACGGAGGACACGCTGGAAAAGGCGCGTTCCAGCGCGATGTTGGCGGCCGAGCTTTCGGCGATGGCATCGTCGATCTTGCGATTCGTGCGCGTGCCCAGGCCGAACGCCTTCACAACCGCCATGCCCTGGATGTGCTCGAGAACCGACGCGACGAGGTTCGCCTGCGCGGCCTGACGACGCGGGGAATAGGCATCGCCTACGCGCTGTGCCAGCATGTAGACCAGCATGGCCGCGGCGAGCCCGGCCAGCGCGAGCAGTCCGATGTGCCACTCATAGGCCAGCAGCCAGATGGAGATCACCACGGCCTGGAGGAAACCGCCGGCCAGGATCTCCATCACGGTCACGGCGTTGGCTTCCACGTCGTCGAGCGTCGTCGTCGCCGCCGCGGTGATATCGCCCAGGCGCTTCTCGTCGAAGTAGCCCATGAGCACGCGCTTGAGCCGCTCGCCTATCTCGAGCCTCTTCTCCGCGCACATCGCGAAGCTGCCGAAGACGCGGCGGGACGAAGCGAGGTTCGTGAATACTATCTGCCCGATGACGGCGGCAACCATGATGCCGAGCGATGCCCATATAGGCGTCGTTGCGCGGGGCCTGCCCGCAAGTCCGTCGAGCGCCTCCATCAACACCACAAGCACAGCGAGCAGGGGCAAGACCTCGAAGAACGCGTTCAGAATAGTGAACAGGAACGAAAGGAGCAGCGGCTTCCGCTGTGCTCCGGAGAATGCGAGGAGTCTTTTGATGAGCCGGATCATGCCCTCACCCCGCATTCTTCGTCGCGGCTATCGCTTTGGGCCGCCCAGAGGCCGCGGTAGAGCGGGCTGTTTTCCAGCAATTCCGTATGCGTGCCTTGGGCGCTCACCCTGCCGTCGTCGAGGACGACGATGGTGCTCGCATTCACGATGGTGGACAGGTGGTGCGCGATGACGATGAGAACCTTGTCCTCGACGAGCTCGGATATGGATTGCTGGATAGCCACCTCGTTCTCCGGGTCCGTGAAGGCGGTGGCTTCATCCAGCAGCACGATAGGGCTGTCCTTCAGGATGGCGCGCGCGATGGCCACGCGCTGGCGCTCTCCGCCGGACAGGCGGCCGCCCGCATCTCCTGCAAGCGTGGTGTAGCCGTCGGGCAGTTCGGATATGAAATCATGGCAGCGGGCTTTGCGCGCCGCCTCGCGCACCTCCTCGTCGGTCGCATCGGGCCGGCCCATGCGAATGTTGCCCGCGAGGGACACATTGAACAGATAGTTGTCCTGGGTCACGTACGAGACGGTATCCATAACCTGGTCGAGCGGCATTTTGCGGACATCTACGCCGCCGATGGATACGGTGCCCCCGCTCGCCTCCCAGAACGATGCGATGAGGCGCGCCACGGTCGACTTCCCCGATCCGCTCGGCCCCACCAGCGCGGTGATACCCCTGGGTGCAGCCGCAAACGTCACATCGTGAAGCACCTCGACGCTACCGTAGCCGAACGACACATGGTCGAATACGATGCGGCAATCCGGAATCTCGACGGGAGTGCTGGGCCTGTCCATCTCCTCGATTTCGAGCAGCGAAGACACCTCTTTCACGGTCGAGTCGACCATGGCAAGGCTGTCGGTATAGCGCAATGCCTGGATGAGCGGCTTGACCAGGCCGAGCGATAGGATGATGCAGGTGATGAGCGTGGAGGCGGCCATGCCGCCGGTCATGTACAGGTAGGCGCCCAGCGGCAGTACGCTCAGCAGCGATGCCGACGTGACGACCACGCCCGGCACGTAGTACTTGTTCGTCTGCGCGAACCAGGTGGCCTTGGCGTCCCTGCTCTCCGTTACGGCATCCATGTACTTCTCATACGAGCGGGTGTTCTGATTGAACGTCTTGATAACCTGAATGCCGCCGACGTACTCGACCACCGCGGCATCCATGTTCTTGTTGGCCGCCAGCACGCGCGCGTAGCGCGCCTCGTAGTCCTTGAGCATGCCCATATAGCACACGATCCCTAGGGGGATGGTGGCGAGCGAAACAAGCGCGATGCGCCAGTCCAGGTAGAACATGTAGGCGAATATCAGAATGGGCACGAGCAGATTGGCGGTGAGCTCCGGAATCATGTGCGCGAGCGGCAACTCGAGCTTCTCCACCGTGTCCATAATCAGCGTCTTGAAGCTCCCAGAGGGCCTTCCTGTGACTACGCCTAGAGGCACGCGCGAGAGCTTGTCGGCGAGCGCCATGCGCACGTTGCGCAGCACGGTATAGGCGCTTCTGTGGGAGACGACGGTGGACAAGGTGCCCAGCCACACGCTGCCGAGGTATCCCGCAAGCGCTATGGCGGTGTCTGCGGCAACGGGCCCAAGCTCCGGCTCGCCGGTGCAGATGCGCACGATGACGTCCGACGCGGCGAAATAGGGAACCATCCCGCATACCGCGCCAAGGATCGCGAACAGCACAGATACGGCCATCTTGCCCCTGCACTGCGCGGCGAATTCCATCAGCCGCGCAAAGCTGCTCCTCTCATTTTGAGACACAAATATCCTTCCATCTCGAGCATAGGGTTACACGTGGAAATTTATGAATGAATCTGTCGGTGCGTGCTACGTGAGCCTGAGCAAGTTCTCCCATCCACTGTTGAAGAATATGGCCAGCTGCTGGACATATTCGACAGCCTGTTTGCGCGTCATATCGTGAATGACGGTCTCGAATACTGCCGTGAAGTAGGCGCTCGTAATTATGTGGTGTAGATCCCGATCGACCTCGCCTTCGATCTTCCCGATCTTGCGAAGCCGGCTGTAGTAGTGTTCGGTCCGGTTGACATCGAGCTCCACCAGGTCGTGCACGTAGGTGGAGAACCGGGTGCCGTCCGAGCAGCACAGCACCAGCTTGAACGCGTCGAAGTTGTCGTAGACGTAGTTCACGAAATGCAGAAGGTACTCCGTCGACAAATCTCGGCTTTTAGCGGTGTGATCATCGGGTATCAGGTCGAAGTGCGCATCCTGGGCCGCTTTGAACTGCTCGATCAGGCCGTCGGCGGCGGGCCCGGCAAGGGCCTCGAATAGCGCCTCCTTATTGGGGTAGTAGCCATAGAAGGCGCCCAGGGTGAACCCCGCCTTCTTCACGATGGCCCGAAGCGAGGCGCCCTTGAAGCCGTGCTCAAGGAACTCATCCTTACCGACCGCGAGGATCCTCTCTTGCGTCGCGCTCAATTCGGTCATATCTCGGTCGCGCTCCTTCTTGAAAGTCGACCACTGGCATGTATCAGTGATATATACCAGTGATATATTTTTGTGTCAAGGTTGGGGAGAAGGAACGCGGGAACATCCGGATATAGGGCTCTTCAGAGTTGAGTGCGGGTTGAGGTGTCAAGGCCGCCGGTAGCGAAAGGCCCTGACAGAGATCATCTCCTTGGGCAGGACCCTCAAGCGTCGAACCTCAGACATACCGGGCCTACTTCGAGCATCCCCACACCTCCAACGGTCCAGCAGAGGCACTCAACGGCCGCCTCGAACACCTACACGGCTCAGCCCTAAGCTTCCGCAACCTTCCGGACTACATCGCTCGCAGCCTGTTCGAGGCCGGAGGATTCAGACCCCGGCTACACCCTAAAACGGGATGAGCCAGGTCAGCTGGCTCTGGTCCTCGGTGCCGGAAAGCTCGCTGACCACGCCGGACATCAGCTGTTCCTTAAGGGCGGTCATCGCGACCACCCACACTCAAGGGTGATAGAATGATCGACGAACGAAATGACTGCCCCGGTATCCCTAACGGTGCCGGGGTATTCTCTTTTCTGGCTCACCGCGCCGCACACCCGAGGGCGAGGCGGAGGTGAGCGATCTGATCGTTGCTCAGGCGTGGATCGGTATCAACAAGCAACTCCACGGCCTTGCGTGTCTCGTTCTGGGAAGGTGCGGTGCTCGTATACCCGGCCGAAGCATCGGGAGTGACCCTACACACGGCCTCCGACGGGTACAACGTCGAGGCGACCCTCGCGGATCGCACGGCGGCGAGTAGGGTGGGCGGCTGCGCCTCCCTGCGTGGACTCCATGCAGGTCACCTTTATATCCCAAGTGAACCTGTTTGAACACATTCAATCGCGTTAAGATCATGCCGCCAGCGCCATTGGCAGCAGATGATCCCGCACCGGGAAGAGTTCAACACCTACCCCTCGAAGTTCGCCCCAGCCGTGGTCTTTCCCGCTCTGTGGGTTTTACTGGCCGGCTGGCCGGTCGGATGCGAGAATCGGGGAGTGAATCTGTCCCCAACCCCAGCACCCGGGGATCTGCTGGTGGCCACGGCCGGAGGATCGGATACCTTTTTCGATCAGTCGGTGGTGTTGCTGCTGGACTGCGATGCCGACGGGACAGTGGGGCTTGCCCTGAACAAGTTGGCGCCCACTCCGCTGGAGGCGGTACTACCCCAGTGGCTCGAGTTGGTTGCCCCGCCACGCCTGCTGTTTGCCGGGGGACCGGTCTCGCCCAACGGGGCGGTCTGCCTGGCCAAGGTGGCCCGGATGGACGAGGATCCACCGGGTTGGCGACGGGTCGTCCGCGACGTCGGGCTGTTGCATCTGGATACCCCGGTGGAACTGGCCGATGGGGGCTATACCGATCTACGCATCTACGCCGGCTACTCGGGTTGGGCCGCCGGTCAATTGGCTGAGGAAATGGATCGAGGCCTGTGGTATCGCTGTCCGGCCCGCGATGAGGACGTGTTCACGGCCGAGCCTGCCGGGTTGTGGCGCAGAGTGCTGCGTCGGTTGGGCGGATCGGCCTCGCTGCTGTCAACCTGGGTGCCCGATCCGGAAGTGAACTGATTCGCCTTGGGCACCTGACCCCGTTTCGTGGCACAGTAGATATGGATTCGGAAGGAGCGACATGCCTGAAGACCCCGCAGGTGACGATCTCGACCCCACACAACCTACCTACTTCGGTGAGCCCGCCGAGGACGTCGTCGAAGCGGTTGCCGGCCAGGATCCCGACGGGGACGATCAGGTTTGGGATCTCGATCAGGGTTTCGTGGATTCGACCGGCACCGTTCGGTTGTTTACCGACGAGAATGCCGCTCCGGTGCGAGTGGCGTTGGCGCGGTATTGGCGGGACCAGATCAAGCAGGTGCCCTTGGAGCAGATGTTCGAGGAGGTTTTCACGCTGGCCGCTTTGATGCTGGGTGATACCACTGCCCGGGTCGCCCAAGCGAACCCGATCGAGGATCAGGCGCCCTTGACCGAGGGTCTGCTCAGGCAGGTTGAGACCCGGTTCCACGAGATGGACGAGCGGATTCGCGAACTCGATGAGGCCGATGAGGGCTACTCGGTATTGAAGGGCGAGAACGCGGTTGGTGTGGCGGCCGATGGCCGCATCCGGCTCACGCTGACCATCTTCGGGCTGCCCCAGTCGGTGGCTTTCGATCCAAAATGGTTGACCGAAGCCACCATGGCCGAGGTGACCGGCGGAGTGATAGCCGCCTACCGGGATGCTCGAGCCGGTTATTCCGAGCCGGTACATACCCCCGGTGAACGTGAGTTGCTGGCAAGCGAATACCTGACGCTTGCCAATCGGCTCATGCAAGCAGCAGCGCGTGGCATCGGTGATGCCACCAGACCAGATCAGGGGGATGGGCAGTCTATCCATCCCCAAGCCAGGACCGAGTTGCCCAGGGAGGCTGAGAAGTGACGACGTACGCGGAAGTGAGCAGTGGGTTTGCCGAGCTGGATGCGACATGCGAAGCGGCCTGGAATACCGATGAACTAGCCATGCAACGGCGGGTCGCCAAGTTGCTGGCAGATGCGCAATCGGCTGCGGCAAATGCGAGATTGCAGATGTCGGTGGCCACCGCAGCCGCGCAGGCGGTCGGGGGGCCCTTGGCCGCTACTGCGGCCGCGAAGTTGTTCTCCGGCAAGGTGGCTTCGGCAGACGGCGAAGTGGCAGACCTCAAACAGCGGATAGCCAAGCTCAAGGAGGCAGGCAGCGCAGCCCATGCGGAAGCCGCGGGCAAGAGGGGCGAGGTACGCGGTTACATCACCAGCGAATGCGAGCCAGGCAAAAGCACCCCGCAGAACTTCGTTCACAAGGCCGCCCAGTTCGCGAAGGCCAGCGCCAGCATAAAACAGCTGAACTCCGAGATGCACGAACGGGCCACCAATGCATCGTGGGTTTCTGCCGCCGGCAGTTCGGAGATGTACGAGCAATGCGTCCCGGCCCAGATGGCTGCGCTGTCCGACCTCAGCAAGGTCTCCGCGAACAATTCAATGGTGTGCCTGGGTATAGCGTTGTTGCAGCGGGCCGTCTACCAGGCGCATGCGGCTTCGCTTCGGGCTGCGAAACAGATGGTATGTGATGCGGCGAGCCAGGCATCTGCGTTGGCCGAGCAGAATGCGTTCTTCCATGGCACCAAGACCGCCCAAGCCAATCTGGCCGCCTTCATGGGTTGGACGGCCGGTGAGGGGCGCGCCGGATTGAACAAGGGATCGTTCAGGCTCACCGACCAACTCGTTGATGGCATGAAGAGCGCTACGACGCTGCAAGGGGGCTGGCCGGATCGGCTGAATGGCTCCGATGCCGCCGGCTCCAACGCCTTCCTCGCCGAGTTGGCCCAGACCTTGGGACAGGCGATGGCCGGGATGTACAGCATCAAGGAGATGACCGGCACCCAGGGTGACAGCATCGCGCTCTAGGCAGGCAATCCGTGTGCACCGTCATAGGGCCGGTGGGGTGCACCACGATGACGATCGGCCGGGCTGCGATGCCACAGCCCACCGGGCAATGTCGATATTGCCCGGTGGGCTGTATCGCATGCAATGCCGGGTATTTCCGAGTGAACTGGGGTATGTGGGGTCGGCTAGGGTTGGGGGCTAGCGCAGCAGTCGTTACGAGAGGCGGTCCTGGCCGTCCCGATGCTCCGGGGCGGGCAATGGCCGTCTGCCGGTAGACCAGATATGAGGAGGTAGTCATGTCCAAGTGGAAATGCATCCCGGTCCTGCTGGCCGCCATGCTGATGTTTTCGGGTTGCGGCGGTGGCGGCACGGCGTTGCCGAAGAGCCTGCCTAAGGACGCCCAGGGCATCCAGCAGGCCTTTGAGCAGTTGCTGGCGGCCTCGGGTAAGCAGTTGGTCACCAAGATCACCGTGGGGCATCTGGGTTTCACGTTGAGCGCATACGACAATTCGCAGTCTGCAACTGGCGCTTTGATCGGCCAGAACTGGGGAGACCCGGAGCCGTATACCAGCGATGGCGCTCCCCAGCCGGCTGGGACCGCGTTCATTCCAGTCGCCGAGATAAACGTGGGCGAGGTCTACCAGTCCTTTGCGCGTTCCCTGCCGGATTGCACCGAAGTCAACGTGCAAATCGAGGCCGCGCCCAATGGGACGGTGATCAGTTCCGCAAATTGCGGGCTGGACAGCGAACGCACGATCGAGATCGGTGGGCAACGGTTCAACGGGAAACCGGATGCCTCCACCGTGGAGACCAATGTGCAGTTGCTGGAGATCCTCAGCCAGTTCAAGGTGGGCAGGATGTCTGGGGTTGAGGCTAGCCGGGAGACGATCAGTGCGATCGTCAGCCAGCCGGGTCTGCCCGGGGTGGGCGACAAGAGCTGCCCGGCTTGGTCGATCGAGTGGGGGATCTCCGGTATCTTGACGTCCTGCCGCGAGACCGACCCGGCGGAAGGGCATTTCTTCGAGTTGGCCGATATCAATAAGGACAAGTTCCCGGCGAATGCCGTCGATGTCTTTCGGGCCACCGTCGAGAATCCATCGATAGCCGAGGGGTATGCCATCACCTGGTCGCTCACCAAGAATGTCGTTGCCGTCGTGGCCACCCTTGGACTGTCTCCCACCGAGGCTCGGGAATATGGCTACGATCTGGCTGGTAACCCATTGCAGTGAGGCGAGTACCCGGGGGAGCGCGAGGCAGGCCGGGGCCGGAACGTTGGCTCGATGTTGACTAGAGTTGACGCCATGTTCACGATCGATGGTGCGAGGGCATGTCGGATCAGTTGACGCGAGGCGGTGGGCGGCAACGGATTCTGGTGGTGGATGATGATGCCGCCCTGGCCGAGATGCTGCAGTTGGTGCTGCGCCAGGAGGGTTACGAGACCGCCTGGTGTGCGGCGGGCGATCAGGCGCTCGCCGCCTTCGGAAGCGTGCATCCCGCCCTGGTGCTGCTGGACGTCATGCTCCCGGGACTAGATGGCATCCGGGTCTGCCGGCTCATCCGAGAACTGTCCGGGGTACCGATCATCATGCTGACCGCGCGTTCCGAGACCGCCGAGGTGGTCAGGGGGCTTGAGGAGGGCGCTGACGACTATGTCGTCAAGCCCTTCAAGACCAAGGAACTGGTGGCCCGGATCAGGGCCAGGTTGCGCAGCCGTACCCCGGAAGAGCCCGAGGGCGGTTTACGGATCGGCGATCTGGTGATCTCGTCCCAGAGCCATACCGTGCACCGGGGAGACCGGGAGATCGGGCTGACCCCATTGGAGTTCGATCTGCTGGTGGCGCTGGCCAGGCGCCCTAAGCAGGTGCTGACCAGGGAAGAACTGCTGGAAGAGGTCTGGGGTTATCGGCACGCGGCCGATACCAGACTGGTCAATGTCCACGTCCAACGGTTGCGCTCGAAAATCGAACGCGACCCCGAGAAGCCGGAGATCGTGATCACGGTGCGCGGAGTCGGCTACCGTGCCGGTGAATCCGCGTCGGCCGCGGATTGATGACTGGTCCGTTGCGTGGCCCGCTGGCGAACTTCCGGTCGGCGGCGGGCGCCTTCTGGGGTTCGTCGGTGCCCCTGCGAGTGATCACTTCAACCCTGGTGGCATCGATATTCGTCCTGCTGCTGGGCGGCAATTTCTTCATACAGACCACCACCCGGGGCATCGTGGACGCCAAGATGCAAGCCAGCTTGGTGGAGGCCAGCACCGTCTTGGACAGGATGCAAACCCAGCTTGACAATACCGATCTGCGTACCGAGTCATTGCTGGAACGCCTCGGGCAGCTGGCCGAGGATGTCGGCAACCGGCCGGACCAGTTCAGGGTGATCATCGAGACCGCAACCACCACCTACTCGTCACGCAATGTGCTGCCCGGATCGGTGCCGGCTGAACTGCGGGAACAGCTGTCCACCGACCCGTTCGGGGTGTATTACACCCTCACCGAACTGCGTCACGCCGACGGCGGCAGCGGACCGGCCGTGGTGGTCGGGGGTCACTTGATCGCACCGGCAGGCCAGCTCTTTCCGGTGTATTTCCTGTTCCCAGCAGAACGGGAGTCCCAAACCCTGCTGCTGTTGCGTCGGACGCTGTGGTCGACCGGGGTGTTTCTGCTTTTGGCTCTGGGCGTGGTCACCTTTCTGGTGACCCGTCAGATGACCGTACCGCTACGAACCGCTCGCGATGCGGCTGGGCGGATCGCTGCCGGGGATCTGACCAAGCGGCTACCCGTCCGCGGCACCGATGAGATGGCAGATCTGGCGACCTCCATGAACGATATGGCAGCGGAACTGCAATCGCAGATCGGACGACTGGAGGACCTGTCCCGCGTCCAGCAGCAGTTCGTCTCCGATGTCAGTCACGAACTACGCACCCCGTTGACCACCATGCGAATGGCCACCGAGATGCTGTATGAGAATCGCGAAGAGCTGAACCCCGTGCACCAACGCAGCGTCGAACTGCTACATGACCAGGAAGAACGTTTCGAGGCCATGCTGGTCGACCTGCTGGAGATCTCTCGCTTCGATGCCGGTGCGGCGATGCTGAACCTGGAGGAGGTGGATCTGGTGGAACTGGTCGAGGCCGAGGTCACTGCCCAGGCGCAGATGGCGCGCACCCTGGGCAGTTCGGTCCAGGTCGTCCACCGCGGGCCGACGAGGGTTGAAGGGGATAGCCGGCGTATCTCGCGGATCCTGCGCAACCTGCTGGGCAATGCCCTGGAGCATGGCGAGCAACGCCCGATAACCGTCACGGTGGCGGGTGACGACTCTGCGGTGGCGGTCACGGTTCGCGACCGCGGAGTGGGTTTCACCGCCGAACAGGCCGAGCAGGTGTTTCTGCGTTTCTGGCGGGCGGACGAGAGCCGGCACCGCGTAGTCGGTGGTACCGGGCTGGGATTGTCTATCGCCCTGGAGGATGCTCGGCTGCACCGTGGCTGGTTGGAGGCTTGGGGGAGGCCCGGTCAAGGCGCCCAGTTCCGGTTGACTCTGCCCCGGCATGCCGAGGTGGTGCTCGAGCATTCTCCGCTGTCGCTGGAACCGGCATCGGTCGCCGGGGATTCGCCGGACGCCCCCGCGGGGGAGCAGGCGAGATGACCAGACGAATCGGTCTCGTGCTGCTGGTCATCGTGTTGGGTGCCGCGGGTTGCGGAGCGGGTTTTCCTACTAGCGGCCCGATGCTACGGGCCAGCGATTCGCGAGCCTCGGAGCGGCCACCCGGGATCGATGTGGCCGCCCAGCCGCCGGAGGATGGTGCCACACCGGAGGCGATCCTCGCCGGCTTCTTCTCGGCAGCCGAGTCGTCAACCGACGACTATGCGGTGGCCCGGCAGTATCTTACCCCGGAGGCGGCCGCGAGCTGGCGGCCGGAGACGGGCGTGACGGTTTACGACGACACCGGGCAGTCGCGCGTGATCACCGCCGATGGATCGGCCATTCTACAGGCCCCGGTGGTGGGCAGGGTCAGCGCGGAGCGCCTGTTCACCGGGGTGCACGAACCCGATTTCACGCACAACTTCCACATGACCCAGATCGATGGCCAGTGGCGAATAGCCAACCCGGGCGACGGGGTGCTGATGTCTATCCAGCGTTTCCAGCGGTCGTTCGAGCCGGTCCCGGTATATTTCCTCGATCTCGCCGGCCGGCGGGTTGTCCCCCAACTGGTGCGGTTGCGTCCCGACGCGGTGCAACCGGACGGCCTGGTGCGGGCGTTGCTGACCGGCCCCGGACCCTGGCTGCGATTGGCGGTGCTCAATGCGCTGCCGGCGGAGGTACAGACCAGCGGCACGACCCTGGACGCCGATGGTGTGGCGAGGGTCGCGTTGAGCGACGAGATGGCGGCGCTATCCGCCGGACAACGATTGCAGGCGGCCGCCCAGCTGCTGTACACCCTGTCTTACTTCGAACGGGTGCAGGGATTGCAGATCGTGGTCAACGGACGACCGCTGATGGTGCCGGGGGCGGACGCGGATCAGGTGCTGAGGTTGTCGGCGGTGTCCGCGCTGTCGGGGGAGCGCATGGGAGCGACTCGGGCGCTGTACGGAATCAGTGAGGGCCTGGTAGTGCAGGTTCCCGACACCGCAGGTGGCCGGCTCAGACCGGTTGCAGGCCCGCTCGGCAGTGGTGTGCCGGATCCACCGGGTCAGTTGGCGGTGTCCTGGTACGCCGACCGGTTCGCGGTGGTGAATCGCGATCAAGATGCGCTGTATCTGGCCTCGGCGGGGAGCGCTGAAATAGCCGCCGTGTATCGGGGCAGCTTGTTGGCCAAGCCCCAGTTCGATGCCGAGAACGGTCTGTGGACCGTCGACTCTGCCGAGTCCGGGCCGGTCGCGGTTCGGATCGATGAGATCGGCGAATCAATCGCGGTGCCACTGGGAGAATTGTCTGCCGCCCGGGTGGTGGCCTTCCGGATCAGTCCCGACATGACACGGCTGGCTGTGATTGCCCAGTTCGGGCAGATCCGCAAGCTCGGCCTGCTTCGACTGCGCGGATCGGGGCAACCGGTCATCGATGGTTGGCGGGAACTCCCGGTGAATACCTCGCGTGGCCTGCTAACCGACCTGCGCGATGCGGATTTCACCGGTCCGAACCGGTTAGTCGTGTTGGGTGCGACCGAACGGGATCCTCAGCTGGGGGTCTTCTCGATGGATATCGATGGTGGCCTGATCACCTCGCAGGGTCCCCTGAACGATGTCGACGCGGTCGGCCTCACCGCGATGCCAACCGGCTCGACAACCACGATGGCCCTGGTCACGGCGACCAATCGGGGGCTACGCTATGAGGCTCAATATCGCTGGCAGCAGCTGACGGAGCAGACTTCCGATCTGAGCTACCCGAGTTGAGCATATGGTCGTCTGCTGACCGGCGCGGCGCGCCGGCGATCGGGGCTCGCCCAAGGCCGGGTGCCCGCTCCGGGGACGATAGCCCTCGGCCTGTCAAAAAGGTACCGGCGAAACCGGCTGGCCCCGTCCACAGCGGAGGAATGATCTGGCACGATCGATCACCGGCACGAACGATCCGGGTATGGATGATCCATTGCCCTCGGATTGGCCGGCATGGCTGGCGGTGGGACTGCACCTGCTGCTCGGTGCCGCCTGTCCGGCCTGCGGAGCCCCCGGCTGGGCGGGCTGCCCGGCCTGCCGGGCGCGAATA
>ERZ773005.483-NODE-483-length-30747-cov-4.338003_pt1 | contig 30747 bp, 30 predicted proteins | sample MGYA00580666_ERZ773005 | MGnify/ENA primary metagenome ERZ773005 (study PRJEB29015, sample SAMEA2737999) | human oral metagenome | biome: human oral; feature: human-associated habitat; material: dental | place: China | collected 2061 ...
CCACTGCAGGGGCGTCCCTTGCGGCACGCTGTCCCGTCTCCAGCGGCTCAATCTCCACTGCAGGGGCGTCCCTTGCGGCACGCTGTCCCGTCTCCAGCGGCTCAATCTCCACTGCAGGGGCGTCCCTTGCGGCACGCTGTCCCGTCTCCAGCGGCTCAATCTCTGCTGCCAAGTATTTCATGCGATCACTCGATTCTCAACATCACAGCGCCGCCGGGGAAATACATATTATACAATCCTTGTGGCACTACGCAATGATACTTTGCATGTTCCGTAACAAGCGTATCGCCATGCACTAAATTTGCTGAGGGCGAGCCGATATATCTAACCGTCTTGATCCCATCCAGCTTTCCTCTGTAGCCCTCTTCATTCGAGCCGTAATATATGGGAGACACCATATATTTTTTCGCAAGATTCGGGTCAATCGCAGGCAGCAGCGAATATGTGAGAAGAAAATAGGCTTCGTCTTTGCTTCCCATGTCATCCGGGCAGTCTGTAATGATTACGCCGCTTCGATAGGCAGAGGAAGCATACAAGATGCCGCGCGACTGAGATTCTGTCAAAAAACGTGTGTCGGGCTCTCCCAGATAGAAAACGATAGGACCACTTATAGAGCTTGACGGCGGATATTCCAGTGAAAGGATGATTTTCCCCGCATCCGCATATACATAGTAATCGAGTCCTGTTTCCCTGCTGAGCTGTTGCCCCGCTCCATAGATATACAACGGCTGCCATGCCCTTGCAGGCTTTGCAAATGTACCGGATTCGCCGCTTCCTCCCGGCGTATACCACGTTTGCAAACGGCATGACATTGTACTGTAATCGGTTGTCACGACAGAATTTGCTTCGCTTGGATAATTATGGTCTCTGTCGCGAAGATTCAAGATCAAGTCGCGATCTCCTGTCACGCCTTTGGAATGAAGCACGACATAATCGGTTTCCGGCTTGGACGAGATGTCTTTCCAGCCTTTTTCTTTCAGCTTGTCGATAATGAGCGAATAGATTTCCTTCTTCTTGCACGTTCCCTTAGAAAAAATATACTCTTGTGCCATGATGTTCATGCCCCCTACTTAAGTTTAATCGTTACAGACAGTCCATCGTCATTTTCCATAAGCCCCATGCGCAGCACGTCGCCTTCTTTGACGGCGATGTTCTGCACCAAGGTTGTAAACGTCTTGTACCGCGTCATTGACGGCAGGACGATTCTGCCGCCGATCGGCTCCCAGACTCCCGCACCTGCGGCAAAAGATGCGGCGTCCATCTTCACGAGCGGCAGGACGATTTCAGCGGCGACAGGCTCTGCCATAAGCACGGCGACGGACTGAATCACGCCTTGATACGGATAGACTACGTTGACGTCGCTGCCCCTGAAAACGACGGCGTGTTCCGTGCTGCTGCCGCCACCTTCTCCTGTTCCGAAGCGTTTCAAGACCCAAGATGCCGTACCGTCCGCAAAGGCGTCTCCCTCGCCGTAGCCGACCGGCTCGACGCCTGCGGACGTGCCTGCTTTCTCGCAAATCCAAAAGCCCCAGCTCGGGCATGCCGAGGTTCGCACGACGTCTTTCTTCTTGTACTCTTTCCCCGCCTGCCACAGTTCGAAATGCGCCCGGCTTTCCGCATGTTTTCTTGGCAGGGCGTTTTTGTCTATCGCTTGGAGTGCATCGTTGAACTGCCGTGTCAGAAGCGGCTTGGCGCCGTCGATCAGCGGGATTTCAAGTTTCGCTGTCGTCATGGCATCCCTCTCCTCTCTTTGACTGTTTCACCGTCCCATGCGTAGCTTTGCACCTCGCCGCCTGCTGCTGCCGGCACATAGTACGAATTGAAGGTGTAGCCTTTTTTCATCGTATAGGCGGTAAGCTCCGCTTTGCCGCTCACGCAGAGAATCTCGCCCGTAAGCCGATAGCTTTTGCCGCCGTGTCCGAAGATCGCGCCATCTTCTGTCGGCGGCGCTTCTTCGCCGAGTGCAAAGAGCGGCAAGTCTTTATATATGACCTGTTTCGCTGTCGCCATCGCGCCGTCGGGCATGACGATGCGATCGACGATGCCCCACGCTTGCAGCCGTTCACGCGCTTCGTCCTCGGATGCGACGACATCGACAAGGACGGGAATCGTCCGACGGAATGTGCGCTCGTGCGCTTGATAGGAGAGCAGCCCGTCGCGCCTCGCGAAAAGCTCTAAGCGCACCATGTCGGAAAGATTCCGAAAGTCAAGACAGTGCCGCTCCCAGCTCAATGTAATCGGCGATTGGGGAAAGGCGTATTCTCTGACTTCATCGCCGACCGTAAGCCGCACGAGGTAGTCGGTTCCTTCTGCTGCTTCCAGCGGCTGCTTCGTCCAATATTCGAGCACGTCATCTTGCGATACGGCGCCGAAGCTCTGGCGATTGTTCCGCGGCGCAAACGAGAGGCGGATATCGCCGGCAAAGTCTTTGCCCTTGACTTTCTCTTCGGCCATGTGAGCGCCGATGCGAAACCTGCCGGGCACGACAGGCAGCAGAGAGCGCCTTTTCGTCGTGAGCGACTGCACTTTCGTATGATCGAAGTCCTCTTTATGCTTGACGGTCGCCGTTGTGATGTTGTATTCTTCCGTGACCGCCTCTCCCGCCGCGCAGACGGGGCCGCCCGTCGTGACCTGTGCATAGTTGCCGCTGCGGATGAAAAAGACGTGCGCCTGCGCGGTATGCTTTTTCGGCACGGTATCAAAGACGCCGCGCAGGACGCCCTTGACGTACCAATGCCCGTTCGCCAGTTCGATGAGCGTGCTGTACGCCATGATTTCATCGTCCACGATGAGCAGGCGATTCCCTTTGCGTGCGGCCGCGATGTCAACGGTGCCGCTCTCAAGCTCCTCTACGCCGCCGAGGTTGACGATCTCAAAGCCCAAGATGTCTTCGACGTCGCTGAATTCCTCGATGTCGTAGGCGAGTCGTCCCGTCGGCGTCCACTTGCTCATGCTGCTGGTGCTGACAAAGGGCTTGCCCGTTTCTTGACGCCAGACCGTCCATAGATCTGTCTTTTTATCGGGACGCGCGGCAAAGGCTGTGACGTAGGTATCGCGGTCGTTGACGATCTCATAGGGCATTTCGAGATACTTCATGATCTGCACGCCTGCCGGATACTTGTCCTCGGGTTTCCACTCCGTTGAATCCGAGAAGGAGAAGTCTGTTTTCGCCAGCCCGAACACGTCCTCGATGGTTTCGAGCTGCACGCGCCCTTCGAGGAAGCTGCCGAGATCGACGCTCGTCACGCGCAGGAGCATGTGGCGAATGCCGTACGGCGGCCAGTCGAGAACGACGACGTCGCCGATGCGAACGCCGGATAGTTCACGGTTTCCCTCGATGCTGACCGTTGCCAGCGGATAGCCCTGCGAATGCAGTTCACGCTCTGCCGCCCATTTGGCGTTGCCCGGTGTCGTGAAAAAGTTGTAGTCGTATGTCTTGACCGTCTGCACGCCATGATGGATTTCTATGTTGGCGGGATCCCGCGCCGGAATCGTCCCGGCTTCGTATTGATTGGCGCGGTCGATGAACGACACGGACACTTCCGAGATGGTTTCCGACCAGTCGAGGCGGGAGATGTCCGCTTTGCTGCAGTTCGAGGGATTGAGCCGCAGACATTCCTCAATCTTGTAATCATCGCGAATCAGACGGAAGGTGAGTTTTCCCGTCGCCGGATGCGAGAAGCGCACGGCGTTGATATGCTCGCAGATCTTGTCAATGAGCGCCTGCGCCTTGCTTTTGGAAGTAAGCTGCACGGATAAGCCGATGCCCTCTTTCTTGAGCGTTTCACCCATTTTGACGAGGGATTCACGGTCAACGACGTCGGGATGCTCCGCAACGCCCCAATCGGTGTTGGTAATGAGCGCATAGAGGATTTCCGCCGGATTCGCATCTTCGCCGATCTGCCCTAAGCCTAAGGCGTTCGGGCAGTTCTGCAGCTCAATCCATGTCTCAGGAATCGTCGCGCGCTTGCCGATGTAAGCGGTCGGCACGACGGCGGAAACGTACGGCGCATAGCCGGGCGTAAGGCCGCGAAGCTCCTTCTGCACGCTTTCGCGCCGCATCTCCTTCGCCATCCACGGATGCGGCGTCTGCTCCTCGCCGCCCAAATAAACGGCAAAGTCGCCGATGAAGCCGCCGCCTTCATCCACGCCGCCGAAAAGCTCGGGTTTATCAATGGCGAGCGTATGCACCGCGCCTTTCAGTTCCGACCGCTTCAAGTCCCCTTCCCAGACTTTCTTCTGCCCCATGTAGATGGCGCGAAGCCGCATTTCATCTCCCGACCATGCGATGAGGAATTGATAGCCGAGGTAATACTTAAAGCCCTTCTGCACCGTCGTCTTGAGGTTGCGCCCATTGATGAGCCAATTCAAGAGCCATAGAAAGAGCGAATTGAGCAAGGGACCGATGCGGTCGTCCTTCGTCCTGCCCTTCGTTTTCGATTGGACGTCGTCTACACGACCGCCTTCGCCGCCCTTGACAACGCCGCCGCTGATCTGCCTTCCCTCACCCACGGAATGCCCCGTCCATAGCATGGCGATATATTGGGCGATCAGCGACAGGACGAGCGGCCATGCGCTAAAGTTCGCGTGCGCTGCATACGTCTCCGTATAGGCGCGAAACGAAAAATCTCCGAAGTACGAAACAATCGGAGATTTGACGAGGCAGCGCCCGAGGACGACGGGAATCGGACTGCCGATCTTCGTCTGATTGGCGGACACATTGAGGTTTTCCGGCTTGCCTGCCTCTTCGGCGCTATTCGAGCCTTTGTTGAGTAGCGACAAGAGCCATGTCGATATGCCCCAGCCCACATATTTATTGATTGCTGACATCCTGCCACCTCAAATCTTGATCGTGCCGACAAAGCCGTTCGTATCGCGCTGCACGACGAGCGAATCGATCCAATAGGCGCCTGTGCCCGTCGGATTCTTCTCGGGATCGGTCGGCGGCGCATACGGCACGCCCGAAAAATGCACCGTGTTCTTGAAGCGCGTCGCGCACGTCCGAAAGAGCGAATCGCAGCCGGGTACGACAAAGACATCGTTTCTCGGCGTATGCGCGGCAGGGTACTTCATCCAAACGAACTTCCCCGTATGCTGCGTGATCTGGCGCACATGCTCGCCGTAATATATCCTGCCGCCCGTAAAGTAGCCGTCTGGGTACTCGGCGAATTTCGAGGACTGTACCCTGAGGCCTTCAACCTCATCGACGAACGCCTTGACCTGCCAATCTTCGCGCTTCAATTTGCAGTTATGGTCGAAGATCGTATGGTTGCAGTAGTATTGATTCATGCCGCATGGCAATTCCTTTTTCATCCACGCATCCATATCGGCGGTCAGTTCGCACTCGGATTCGGTGAAATGCACCTGCCCGATGCGTGCGGCGAGGACGCAGATAAACTTCGAGAAATCATCTGCGTGCAGGCGGTACACTTGGCATGAAACGGGGATTTCCGGCGGCGATCCTTCAAAAAGTTTTGCGACCGCATGATCTTTGGGCGCCTTGATCGTGCAGCTTTCGATGCTGCCCGCGCTGCCGGGGCGAATGTTCTCACGCGATATGACCTCAGCAAAATACTTCTCGGTACGTCTCTTGCCGTCCTCAATAATTTCGAGTTCCACATCGTCCGCCGCGCTCGTGTAGAGATATGACATATCGCCATGCGTGAACTTGAAACACTCGATCGGCGCGCCGTCCGATATGGAATTTTCCTGTCGCGCGATGGGGTTCTCGCTCATCAGGCATCGACCTCCTTCAAACAGATGCGCACGGTCGCCGCGCCTGTCGTTTCGTAATCTATGACAAGATCATCTTCGGCAAAGCGGCAGCGCGTGAAAAAAGAGATCATGCGCACGTTCTGCGGCAGGATCTCATGCTTGAGCGGCGTTTCCAGATACACTTTGCCCAACGTGCCTGTCTCATCTTGTGAAAATCCTGCCAAGGGTAGAATTTCGGCGCTGCCGTCCGTATAAAAAAGGACGGCCAATCGCCGCCTTGAAGCCTTCGCATAGTATTTCCAATGATAGGGAAACGATGCCAAAAGGAAGATTTGCCCTGCCGGCTGCCGTCCCTCGATGTCGATGTCATTGAGCCACGTCGGCGCATAAAACGACTTCCATGCGCCTTTGTGCCGCATGAAGAAACGCTCGATGTTGTGAATCTCCGCCTTAGACAGCCCTGCGATGGAAACCTCCCGCGTTTCCGCAGGATTCACGCCCTTGAGATCGTAGCGAAAGACGCCGCTCTTGTAGTCCAAGCGATTGGCGTTCTTCGCATAGCTTGCCGAAACATCTTCTTCCCACTGCGGCGCGAAGCGGAACACTTCTGCGCCAAGATACTGCGCCGGCAGTCCGAAGGCAAAGCGCGAAGCGCCTGCCATCGGCTCGTCGTGCATCTCATCCCACGCCGCAGGGAAGTCCGGCGCACGCTGATTGCGGAAAAGCTCCAAGTTGAGCGTCATCTGCACAGCGTCGCCATGCAGATTGGCGAAAGAATCGTCGTCCTGCAAGATGCCGTAGAATACAGGAATGATCGTCGCAAGATGCGCCTTGTAGTTTCGTTTGAGTTGTTTTGTCAGCCCCATCACGCCGTTTGCCGCAAGGTATTTGATTTCGTACTTGCCGCCGCCGCGCTTGTCGTCGCGCCACAGCTCCACGCTGCCGATATTCCGAAAGCTCCACATTGCTTCCGGCGGCACTCTGAGCGTTGTCTGCCCTTCGTATGCATGATCTTCCAAGAGCGTCGCCGCGTGCCAAAGCGGCAGCTCGATGAGCTGCGTGCCGCTCTTGTAGGCGAGCATCCGCAGGTATTGGCTCTGCCACGATTCGCAGCCGATATAGTCATAGGCGACGTAGCGGCGCGGCTCCTGCCGGAGCGCCATGCGCTGCTCCTTGCCGTCCCACGCCGTATGAATCTGTGTCAAGTAGGACATCTTCGCGCTGATTTTCTCTGCCACTTCGTCACTCCCAGTTCGGGCTTAAATCAAAAATCTTATCTTCAAGGTCAAGAATCGTGCGGCGGCTGATCCACTTGAACATCTGCCAAAGCATCCAAGGCTCATAGCACGGCTTTGCGAGATTCTTTGTACCCATAAAAAGCGACATCGTGAGAAGCGCGGCAAAGACGTATCTGCCAAAGACAAGCGCGACCGCCTCGCGCACCTCTTTTTTCGGCACGGCGACGAGAGCATCCGCATCCTCATGGATGCTGCGCGGATAAACGCCGTCGGCGAGCAAGCGCCGCACCTCCGCGAGCATCCATTGACGCAGCTCTTCCACCGCGCGATTTTCCTGCGCTTCCGGCTTGCCATGCGGTTCATTCGGAATGGGCGCGTCGCTTTCGGACACTTGACGCGCCGCCAGCCAATCCTGCAAGCGCGTGAAAAAGATGCGGAAGGTTTCCGTCAGGTACTTTTCCACTTCGCCCCAAAGAAGCAGGCTGCTCCAAGCCTTGCGTGCGCTCAGCTCGCGTGAAGCGACGAGGAACGCCGTCGCATAAGAAGCCGCGTCAAAGAAATAGACGAAGGCGTGGCTTTCCAGCACATCGACCGCCACAGCGAGCGACTGCCATTTGCGTACAATCCTCATCGTTTCGCTGCCGTCCGCATGGACTGTCGTGAGCGCCCCCGTGCGCACATTCCACCGCCAAGACACGGCGTCAGCGGGCATATCCCAAGCCGTCGGCGCATCCGCGCCCCACAGGATGCCGAGCGACGACATGAGGCTGACTGTCGCCTCATCGCCATAGATCGTGCGATCTTGATCTATGCCGAGCGTTCCCAACGGCTTCAAGCGCACGCTCGTCAACGGCTGCGGCACCCTGCCAAGGCTCTTGCTCATGCCGCAGAAGCCGCCTGTAGATTTCAGCATCGCACATGTCGGCATCGCCATCGCCCCTTTCTTCTTCGACGGGTAAAATATTCTCGCAACAGCAAAATTCCTCTTGACCTATATGCGCATAGTGCATATAATATAGAGGAAGGAGTGAACACGATGAGATTCAAGGAACTTGACAAATTGCTGAAGAAGAACGGGTGGCAGCCTGTTCGCTCGAAAGGTTCACACCAGCACTACCAAAAGGATGGCGTCGCCAAAACCTTGACGGCTCCGAATCATCCCGGAGACATCAACCCCTTCATTGTGAAAAGCGTCTTGAAAGAGGCCGGAATCCAATTATGATACCCGTCTCCGAAAGGAGGAACATCTTATGAACCTCGTTTATCCTGCTGTATTTTACCCCGATCCCGATTCATCTTCTTTTGCTGTTACAGTGCCCGATCTTCCCGGATGCATCTCCGGCGGCAACTCCCTTTCCGATGCCATCGCTATGGGCGAGGACGCCGCCTCGGGCTGGATTCTCGGCGAGCTTGAGGACGGCAACGAAGTGCCGCCGGCAAGCAGCATCGCGGACATCCGCCCCGACCCCGAGATCGGCGAGGGCTTCGTCAGCCTGCTCTCGCTCGACATGGACGCATACGCTGCGAAATACGGCAGCAAGTCCGTCCGCAAGAATCTCACGATCCCCGCATGGCTCAACACCTTTGCCGAAGCCGAACAGCTCAACGTATCCAAAGTCCTGCAGGACGCGCTCACCGCGCTCTATGAGAAGAAAACCGCCGTCTGAGCGCCGCGCAGCATATCCCAAGCGATATGCTGCTTTTCTTTTGCCCTGTTACTGCTGAATACTGAACCCGTCCATGCCGTACAGGCCGCGCCGCCTTGTATACGGGAACACCTGATGCAGCATCCCGGACTTTGGGTAGCTGATCTCGTAGAGCTGCCCCGGCGCGACGTTTCGCATCGAGATGAAGTACACGCCGGGCACATACCCGAGCGGCGAGAAGTTGCGCAGTCCGTCCGGATCGCGCAGCGCGTAGGCGACGAGGTTCATGTTCATCGTGATGCAGTTCAGCGTGTTGACGTTACAGCCCGTATCCGTCGTGTCTTTGCTCTGCAACAATGAATAATCTGGAATGTAAGCGTTCCAGCCCTTATTTTCATCTGCCAGCACATCCTTCGTCTTGACGGGCAAGGCGAGCTGCTTGCCCGTGTAAGCGCAGGAAATATCTGCGGCGTCGTTTTTTCCCGCGCTCGCCCAGAGCACGGACGGGCTGCGTAAAGGAGCCGCGTCGATGTCGGCACGCAAAAATGTCGCCGCGCATGTCGTCATGGAAAAGAGCGGCACGCTCTCCGCCTCGATCGCCGTAGCTTCAAAGGTTGCCGATGACGTAAACATGTTGTAGCTGTTGCGGCTGCCGGAGAAAATCAAGCCGCCGTCCCAGTCGCCGATCTTTTCCAACGCGCCGAGCGCCAAGTGCTGGAACACGCCCGCCGTTTCCACGCTCACGATGAGCATGGGCGCAGGCTCCAAGATCGCATTGCAATACAGCGTATGCTCTCCCTGCGGCTTTACCGGGATGCCTGCGCCGATCACCTCTTGATTAGCGACGAGAACAGGCGCGTTCGGCTGATCGTACCAAAACCCCGACGGCGGGTTATTCGTATGCGCCGTGCACGCGACGAGTCCGATACCGTGCGCGTTCTGCTCATTTTTCTGCGAGGGGAAAATCTTCTTGCCCCCTGCCGAACGGAAAACGCCGAACACTTTGCTGTCGGGGCTTTTCAGCGCGAGCTTCACGCCGTCGGAAGTCCCCGTGCCGTCAATCGGCACATCTACGATGCAGTTTTGCAGCACCGTCCAGCCTTGCGCCGCTGCAAATTCGCCGACCTTCTGCAAGATGGCGACGGCGTCCGTCAGCCCCGTATATTTTTGATACGACATCCCTACTCCTCCAATCTCAGCAGCATGTACCTGCTCTTTGTCTGTGCATAGTCCTTTCGCTCCTCTTTCAAGAGCTTTTCCACATCCTCCTCATAGACGATTCCGGCGCGTCCCTTGATGTGAAATTGCCTGCCCGCCCAACCGTTCGGCAGGACGAGGTGCAGTTTTCCGTTGATGCGCGTCTCCCCCTCTTTTCCTACCAAGTGCGACGGAAACGAGATGTACGGAATACGCCCTAATATGCCGCTTTGCTCTTTGCCAGCTGCGAGAAGTTCTATCGGTTCGAGCTTCCATGTTCCGCCCTTATCGTAGAGATGGCTGAAATCTCGCACGTCGCTCTCCGTCGGGCGTATGCGATACAAAATATGCTGCGGTCTTTCCGGCGGCTTTCGCACGAAATGATACAGCGGAACAGGACCCGAGCAGACAAAATGCGGCACGACGTCAAGGCTCTGCACATAATTTGCCGCGCCGCGCCACCTGCCATCGCTCAGGCAGATCATCACCTGCGTCGGGATGCCGTCCTGATCTTCCGCCGCGCCCGCAAACGGCGCGAGACCATGCGCGACGCTCCACTCCTCGGGGCGATAGTCGATCTGCAGAGCAACGACAGGCGTCGGCGTCTGCTGACTAGGCGAATACCACACGTTGATTCCCTTTGCCACAAAACCCGACGTGCCGCCGATAACCGCAGCAGGGAAAGCGTACTCTTCATTGTCGTAGGGCAAAAACGCGCCCAAGAAAGCATGATCCCATACGCCGCTGTTGTTGATGACGACAGAGAGCGTATGCGCGTCCTTGACAAGCCAATAGTCAAGGACAAGATTCTTCGGACCCTCGAAGTTCATGCCGAAAGAAGGATAGCCGCAGCCCGGAAAAAGCGGCGGATGAAAGTCTATCACTCTCGAAGAACCCTCAAGAGTATATTGAATCGGCAGAAATTTGAAATTGCCGAACTTTATGCCGCCGGGCTGCTCATGCCAGTTGAGCGCCTCGGCATATTGCTTGAATACACCGAAATGCAAAACCCTTGCCGAATGGGTGAAAATGTCGGGCGTTCCCGTAAATGTCGCTTTGTTTACCGTACGGCCCGATACTTCGACAGGCGAGATCTGGTTCAAACCGTCTTTATGCCAAACGAAATATGTTGCAAGATTTTCCCTCTGCATGAACCAGTCCGCATACGTCTTGCCCTTTTCTATGCGGTTCGCCATCAGCCCGAGATAGAGAACTTCGCCCTCTTTTCGTCCGCGCGCCTTGAAGATCGTGCCGCGCGGCCAGGCCTCCGAGCGCATGAGCTGCCAAGCGTCGTCGCCATGAACAGCATTGTCCGTCGCCCACGTGCTGACGATAGCGATCAAGTCCTCAAAAGATGCCGCCGTACCTCGTTTCATCCGAATCGCCATAGCATCACGCCCACTCTACCGCATGGTATTCGTCGTCGTCGCGGCGAAATACGTTGTTGAAAATCTTGTACGGCTTGTCCTTGTAGAGAACCGTATCTTTTACGGCGAGGTCGGCGCGATTGCCGATCCAATAGAGGCCGTCGAACTGCCCGAGGATGCCGACGGGATCGCGTTCGTAAAGGAGCATCGGAAACAGCATGTGATCTTCCATCGACGCTTCTTCCTGCGCCTTCTTGTAAACCGTCAGTGTATCCACGGGCTTGACGTCGGTCGGCCATACCATCAGCTCCTTGCCGCCGTAACGCCATACGCCGTCGGGACGGCGCACGCATAGCGAAGAATAGCCCGCAAACAAGCGCGGCGTCGTATAGACGCTGTGCCCTGCATCTTTGTCGCTCCACTTCACACCGTCGTAGGCGCTGCCGCCGACTGCCATCGGGTATGGGTACTGACGCTCGACGGCTACGGGAATGAAAAAGCCGAGATACGCCGCCTCATAGCGGTTCGACATCTCGACATGGATGGTCACGCGGCTCGTGTTCGCCGTCACCCAGTACATCATACGCACATCGCGTGCAAATGTCATGCACGGCAAGGTGTCACGATAAATCGCCCCCGGCTGCTCAAACCACTCCAAATGCTCGTCATAGCCACAAAAGCCGTTGAGCAGGAAATTCTCCTGTCCGCTGCCCGCATCTTTGATCTTCATGCCGATGTAGATTTCGTCCTTGCCGTCGCCGACGCCGCAGAGGATGACTTCCGTCGTGTCCTCTGTGACCGCCGCAGGCCGCAGGAGCTTCCAAGCATTCCCCGCCGTGAAATTCGCATCGTCGATGAGAAACGCCGTGATGTCCTGCAGCATCTCTTTCACCGTCGTCGCCGTTTTGTTGAGTGTTGGCATGGTATGTCTCCTTTTCTATCTGAACCTGCGTCCCAGTTCGCTTCTCAGCCGCGCATTTCGCACGGTATCGCGCTCGATTTCGCTGCGGATGAACGGCTTGCCGTAGGTGTCGAAAATTCGCTTGCCATCGACGTAGTTGTTCGCCGTCAGATGAATCGGGATGCTTGCGCCAAGTTCCGTGGTGAAACGGCTCGCCGCCGAATCGAGATGCCTGCCGACCATGCCGCCTGCCGCGAACTTCGGTATGCGCACATGGATGTTCGCAAATGTGCCGTTGTTGATGCGCTCCAAGGTTTCGCGACCATACTTTTTGACGGCGGCGGCTTTCACGACGAACTCGCCGTTTGAGAGCCTTGACAAGATGCTGTCGCTCGTCCCTGTGCCGGGACCTTCGATATAGCCGCCTGCCGCGTGCTGCTGTACAGCCGTCTGTTTCTGCGCAGCCGCTTCACTGAACGACGGCAGCCCGAACGGATTGTGCAGAGGACTCAAAGAAAAGGAGTGGATTCTGCTGTTTGCACTCTCCATCACAGAAAAAATACTCGTGAAGAAAGTCTGCAGCCCCGTTTGGAAGGTTTGCGTCTGCGGGAAGAAATCCCCGATAAAATTCGACGTGCTGCTGAGCAGCCGCTGATAGTTCGCCTCCATCATCTGCACCTGCGCGTCTGCGGCATCGACGCTTGCGCTGCCGTCGGGCGTCTGCTGTGCAGGGAACCACTTGTCCATCCAGTCGGCGACGATGCTCTCAGCATAAGCTTTCTGTATCGCCTGCAGCACGGTTCGCGCGAGGTCGGTCAAGGCTTCTTCTAGGGATTCCGCTTGATTTACGCCATCCGTCAAGAAGGTGACAAGTCCATCTTCAAGCGATTGCTTCGCCGCCGAGCGCACCTTTTCCAAGACGGACGGCAGACGCTCCAAGCGTTCCAAGAGCGCCGCCGCGCGTTCGTGCGGCAGGATGTCTTCGGCGAGGATCCGCGCTTTTTCAATCTCCGCGCTCTCTTTGATGCGTGCGCGTTCGGCATCGTCCGCCGCCTTTTGAAGCCGCTCTTCGACTTCGTGGTAATACTTGCGGTAGCTCGCCCAACCGCGATCTGCCATGTCTTCTTCGGCTCTTCTTTCCTCTCGTCTGCCCCACGATTCGACCGCCGCCTTAGCGCGTTCCTTCTGCCCCGTCGTCATGGTCAGGTCGGCGTCAATCATGCTTGTTTGCCAAGACACGTTGTCTTTGACCGCGCTCTTGAAGTTCTCGATGATGGCGAGCAGGTCTTTTTTGACTTCCTTGATTTTCTCCTTCGCCTTGAAGGCAAGCTCCGTATTGCCCAGCTCGGACGCTTCGCGAAATTGTTCTTGCAGATCGTCAAGCTGCTTGGCGACAAAGTGAACATTTGCCCGATCGGTCTTGTCGTAGATGTAGCTCGTATAGCGTTTGGCGGCATCGGCGAGCGTATACATGTGTGCGCCGATCTTGTAGACCATATCCTCAGCATTGTCCTTGATCGTGCGCATACCGACATCCAGATAGCGTGACGCCTGCTCGATATTGAGGTCGAGCAGGCGATGCTGCAAGAGGATTCTTTCCTGTACCGCCGCTTCTTCATTCTTCTCCAACTCGTACTTGCGGATTCTCTCCTCGCTCTCGCGCACGAGCTGCTTTTTCTGGATGAGCGATATGTTATTTTGCGTAGCGAAAAAGGCTTTCGCCGTTTCTTCCTGATACTTCTGCGATTGCTCGGCTTGCCGCTTCATATCAAGCTGCGCTTTGTTGTGCGCAACGGGCAAGGCGTTCGCTCCGCCGCCTGCGCTTCCTGCTGCGCCGCTGATTATATCGCTGATTGAACCGCCCGAAGCGTGCCGCAAGATGTCTGATATAGATACAACACCGACAATCTGCCCCGCGTTCTCCAAGGCGACTTCATCAATCGGCGTACCCGGACCGTGCCGCCCGGAAGACGTCAGAACGCGCCCGTTGCCGGCATACATCATGGCGTGCCCCGGCGCACGCAAGGTGCCGTCGCTCCCTAGAGAGATGAGCACGTCGCCCGCCGCAAGCTCCATGCCCTCGACGTAATCCTTCCAGATGCCCGCCGCTTTCGTCTTGGCGACGATGCCGATTTTCTCCGCTTCATCGTCCGAGCCGAAGCCCGATACGAGAGGATCGAGATAATCTAAGATGGATTTGCCGTATTGCCCGAGCGTGTCGTCAAGCCCCGCGCGTTTGAGACTTTCGATGACGAACTCCGTGCATTTGAGGTCGGCATACGTCAGCTTTTTGTCGATGATCTTGCGCCCCTCAGCAGCGGCTCTCTCTCCAATTTCTGTGCTCGCAGGAGATGCGCTCGTCTGCCGCACCATCGGATCAGCGACAAGCGGCGCGGACAACAGTTCACTTGCACGCGCACGCTTGCTCTCGATGCGTGCCATGACCTCATCCGCATACGCTTCGGCGGCGGGTCCAGAGCCATTGTATCGACGAAGCGCCTCACGCACATCGCCTTTGACGCTTTTCAATATCTCAAGGAAAAATTTTGCGCCGCCATAGGCATTGCGCACGAGGTCATACGGATTGTCCGCCATCGCCTGTGCTTCGTCGGATGTGAGCTGCATCAGTCCTACGCCGCCGTCATGTGACACCTTGACGTTGCCATTCTCATCCCAGTGCTGCCCGCTCGATTCCTGCTCCGCGATGGCTAGAAGCGTTTCATAGTTGAGCTGTCCTGTCTCGTCTATGCTCTTGAGTTCCTGCAAGGCGAGGTAGAGCGCACCTTCTTCGGGCGTAGCGCCCTGCGGGATGCCTGCCGCCTGTCCGCCGCTCTGTGCGGCCTGCGCGGCCTGCGACACCCCGCCGCTTGCTGTCGGCTGGAGATTTCCCGCAGCCGCTGCGATCAGCTCGGCGGCATAGCGTTGGTTTTCCGACAGCTCTTTGAGCGTCTTTCGGTGATCTTCCAACTCCGCCGTCAGCTTTTCGATCTCCTGCGTCTGCTTCTCCCTGTCCTCGTCCTTGACGGGCGTCGCCTTGATGCGCTCGATCTGCGCGACGAGAGCATCGACAGTCTTTTGCTCCTTGTCAATCTCCGCCTGCGCGTCTTTCGTGATCTTCTCCTGCCACGAAATCATGCCTTGGTCGAAGAGCACGCTGATTTCTTCCATCGCTTTTTTGACTTCTTTGAGCTGCTCGGCGAGGTTCGCCTTAATCATGGCAAGCGCACGCTTCAAGGCGTCCTGCTGCGCCTTGAAGAACTTACGCTCCGCTTCTTTTCGCGCTTTTTCCGCCGCTTTTTCGTCTTTGTCTTTGCCGTATTTACTGGTAACGTTCGGCGTCGGCTTATCACGTTCCGCTTTTTCTGCCTCAAGTTTCGCTCTTTGATCGGCAGCTCGCGCCCGCGCTTCTCCTGCAAAATTGCTATGCTTGAGTTTATCTCCCGTGCCCTTTGCAATTTTCTCTTCCGCTCGGTCGGCGATGGCTTCCCAGTTGTCAGCACCCTGTTTGAAAAATTCACGGATTGCCTGCGTAAGCTCGCGTACGAGAGCAATGACCTTCTTGATTGGTTCTGAGAACATCAGCTGATCGAGGAACAATTCCCATGCTTTCCGTATATTCCAAACCATACGCAGGATGTGCCCGATCGTCGCAATGAGGTCTTCGAGGATGCCGATCAAATCCTCTATGGGCACGACCTCTGCCAAGACCGTATAAAAGTCGATAATGCCGTCAATGATTTCCAGAACCCAGAAATACACTTCCTGCAAGGCGGCGATAAAATCCAATATGGCAGGATTGACCTCGAACTCTCCCGTCGTCTCATTGACCTCTCCGAACATCTCGGCAATTTCCTGCGCGACAACCTTGATTTCGGGACCGAACGCCTCCGTGATTTTCGCCGAGGCTTGCGTCGCGTATTCTTCGATCATGCTGAACATGCCGGAGAACGTCTCAGGATACGCCTCTGCCGAATACTTGAAGCCTTCCATGCGCTCCATAAGGAAGGTGAACAATCCCTCGGCAGAATCCTTCGCCGCCTTGATGTCCGCATCTGTCAATCCCATTGCCGAAGCAATCGTTGACGATGACGCCGTGATGCCGCCCTGCAGGAGATCTCGAAGCTCCTGCACGAACTGCGTAGAGTTCAGCCCCATCGCTTTGGCGGCATTGACGCCCGTCGTCGTGAACTCGCGAATCTGCTCAAGATTCAGCCCCGCGCCCAAGCCCGGAGCCAAGATGCCTTGAAACGTCGTCACAAGATCCTTCGTGCTCGCTGCCGTGCGGATGGCGTCGCCGTTAAGCTTCTGCATCATGCTCGATGAAATGCCGAGCGCCGTGTTGAAGTCGATCGCCTCGCCGTTGATCTGCCCCATGGACGCGAGCGTGCCCGCCATGCCGAGCCTCGCCGTTTCCATGTCTTTGACGAACTCGAAGCCAGGCATGACGATGGACGCTGCAACATCCTTTATACTCGAAAGCACGCCGAGCACCGCCTGCGCCGCGAGCTGAGCTTTGGCAAGACCGCCCAAAAAGCCGCCGAAGATGTCGCCCGACAGGCTGTTTCTCGCCGCGCCTCCCATCTGGTCGAGGCGGCGATTGAGATTGTTGATCGTGTTGTTGAGATTGTTGAGCGTCCCGTTCAGATTGCCCGCGCCCGAATCGAGCTGCCGAAGGGCGGCGAGCGCGGCGAGGATGCTCTGCAGGAACTGTGCGTTGTCTCCGCTGATCCGTATGATGATGTCGCTATGCCCTGCCATGCCGCCCTCTCTTTCCGCGAAGCCCTTCTAAAATCGGCGTCAATTCTTTAGAGCCGCCGCAAATCACCGCCGCGCCAAGCGCGACGCCCTCAATGAAATCCGCACGCGCCGCATTCTCCTCCAGCACGATTTTTTCAAAAAACAGCCGAACCTCGGTGATGCTGTACGCATGAAGCACGTCGTCCTTCGCATGTCCGTGCGAAATGAGCTTTTGCAGTACCTCGTACGGCGTTACTTCGCGTCCTTCGCTTTCTTCTTCGTCTTGACCTTCGCGAGCGTCCGGATAAAAAAATCACGGTTGACCTCAAATACCACGCGCCCCACTGTGATGGCGTCGTCAAGCGGCAGACTCTCTAAAAATGCCGCCTCTTTCTTCGTCGCCAATACGCCGATCTCCATGAGCGACGCGACGACTTCCTCGATGCCGTCGACACTCATGATGGCAGCCAACGTGCCGCCCAGAAGCCCGCTGCGCTCGGTCTGCGTCCCCTCACTCGCTTCTTTTGATTCCTCAGCAAGCTGCCCCAATCCGCCCGTTGCCGCGTCCAGAGCCGCACCGTTATCCATGATGAACTTCACGATCTTCCCCAGCGGCGTGACGGCGCGCAGCGTATCCGCCCAAGAGAGCGGCTTGATCGTCAGTTTTTCACCGCCCACCTCGATTTCCTGCCCTGCGAGCAGCACTTTCCTCTCGTCCATGGTATCCCCCCTAGAAACAAGGGACGGCGCAAACGTCCGTCCCCGCCATATTCATCTTACGCACGCTCGACCATGATGCCCGAGACGTCGCCCGGGTAGTCAACGCGGAAATAGCGGCTGTCGGGATTGTCCGCATCGGCGTGCTCGAAGCTCGCCAAGACGGAAGCCTTGATCTGACGACTGCCCCAGTCCTCGCCGATAAGCGAATCGTCCCCCGTCGGCGCAATAGAAACGTGATAAAACAGCACCGATTTCTGACGGCCGTGCGTCGGGTCGTACTCAAAGCGCAGCGCACCTTCGATTTTCTTCTTCACACCTGCATAGATGCGCGGGATATACTGCTCTTCGACCTTGCAGCTCACATAGATTTCCTCGCTCTCTTTGATCGCCGACGTGAGCGGAAAGCGCACTTTGCCGTTTCGTACATCGACCGCATCCGCCACATAGTCCGTGCCCTCTTCGAGCGTCACGCCTGCGGGGACAGCCTCGATGCGCCACACGTCGCCCTGCTGGAAGTCGATGCCGCTCGTACCCGCCGAGAATTTCACCTTTACGCCGTCAGAGAGCGTCTGCACGTTGCCCGTGACAACGGTGCCCGCGCTCGTGTACGCGCCTGCTGCGCCCTTCTTCCAGACGAACTCCGCATCCGTGATCGTGCCGGGCGTCGTGTTCGCCTTCTTGATCTTGATGTAAAACGTCTCCGTCGTCGTGCCCGTGTACGTGCCGCTCGACGTGATCGAGCCGGTCGATTTCGTCATGCCGCCCTGTGTGTCGAAGATCGGCGCCCCGAGCGTCGGCGCGATCGGGTTCTTGCGCTTGATGACGAGATTCTTGTAGTTGTACGCGCTCGTCGTCTTATCGAGCAGGATGAAGATCTCGCTGCCCGGCGACACGGTGTACGGCACATCCGAGAGCGTCTTTGCCTCGATGTGCTTGATCGCCGTCTTGCCGTACATCGCGAGCGCATAGCGCAGCGGGTCGGATTCGTCCATCGTGATGGTCAAGTCTACGTCGCGCTGCGTTTCGACTTCGGCGAGCTTTTCGCGTGTGCCGCGCGTCGCATCGCGCTTGACGATCGAGTTGACGTTCCAACTCACCTGCGCCGCCGAGCAGTTGCCCAGCGAGAAAAACGTCCCGTCGGGATTGACTTCCTTGTCGAAGTTGCAGAAGGAAAACTCCCCTGCGCCGACGTCGAAGTTCGCCGCGCTCTTCTGTGCGCCGAGCATGTGCGCGAAGCGCTGCAAATCAAGATTCATACCTTCCATCTCTTATTGCCCCTTTCCATTCAAAGACAAGAATCAACTCATTGCCGTAATACGGGCGCACCATATCGCCCAAAGGCTCAACGCCCGTCGCCGATATTTTCACCGCGATCTTGAGGTTCGTCAGGATGTAGTCGTGCAGTCGCCTAATCTCCTGCAAGATGAGATTCTGGATGCGGTACTGCTCACGAAACGCACGCCAGATGTCCGTATCGTCCGTGCGGTGCTTGATGAGCAGATGCACAGCGACGGCGCCCGTCGTATTGACCGTCTCCGCCGCTCCGCGCTCGGCTTCCCAGTCGATCTCAATCGACGAGCCGCCCCCTTTCGGCAGGTTGCCGATCAGATCGACCTCATACGTTTCGGCGATCTCCGGCAGACTTTGCAGATACATGCGCACGCTTTCGACGATCGGCAGCCACATGAAGCGCATCAACCACGCCCCACTTTCGCCGTCAGCGGGAAGTTTTCGCCGAGGTCTTTTCCTTCGGCTCCCGTGAACGTCTCCGCGCTGATTCGCGCTTCCCAGCGCATATACTCCCGCTCATAAATCGCACGCTTCTTCTCATAAGGATCGTCGCCCGCTTCCATGCTGCGCCCGCTCGTCATGGCGGACGCGTTGCGGGCGCAGACCATGAGCGCGTAGAAAAGCGCCAGCTGGCGAATGGGATAGGCGACGGGCGTGCGGATGCGCTCGGGCGATACGCCAAGACGCGCGGCAAGTCCGTCGACGTAATCCGTCGATTCCGCCACATCCTCATCGGATAAGCGCGGCTGCAAAAGCGTGTCGCGTACATCTTCCATATTGAAGTACATTACCGCGCCCCCCTTGTCGCTGCCTCAATGTGACGGTTGAAAATCGCAGTGATCCGCGTTTTGCTGCGGTCTGCCGCTTCATAAAGGAATCGGTCAGCGGGCGATCCCGGGTGCATGACGAGTCTCGCGAAATGGAGCTGCCCGTTCGATGCCCAACGAAGCGCTTTCTTACGTTTCGGACGAATGGGATAACGATCTGCACGAGAGCCGTGCGTACCTGTCGGCTCATGCACAAACGGCGCATACGGCGCTCGCTGCATCTGGAAGTATATTGTTCCCTCCAACTTGGCTCTATCCACTTGGCAGGCGATTTCACGCTCCAATGCCCCTGTGCGAGGCGTAAAGCGATGATGCGCACGCGCTTCTCGCTGCACCAAACGGCACGATTCGAGAAGTGCGCGGCGAATCGCCGTCCGCGTCCGCCGCAGTCCCACCGTTTCAATGGCGCGAATCGCTCCCAGCGCGTCAATGTCCACATGAATGTTCATCACGCACCGCCCGCCGCGTCTCTATCTTGCGCGGCTTCATCTTTCGCCTTCCTGCCCTTTGCCTTGCCGCCGTCGCCTTTGCCGCTTTCGCCGACATCGCCGCGCTCGCCGATCGGCTCCGGCTGATACCCCAAGTCCGAAAACTCACGGATGCGCGATTCTTCGACGATGACCTCTTCATTGTCCTTATAAAGCCTGATCGTCTTGACCTTCATTCCTCAACCCTCCCTCAAAACAATACGGATACTTCTCCTCGATGCGAGAAAGCTCAAGACGCGCCGCTTGCATGATGCCGCGCGTTTCTGCCATGAGGCGGCAGGAGACGAACATATCCCCCGCCGCTTCCTTGACTTCGGCACTTTTGTCAAAATGCGTGCAGCCCGCATACACCATATCCGCCACTGCCGAAATGGCAGCGCAGACGATATTCTGCCCTGCAGGCGCACCGTCTTCCGATGCGTGCCCCGTGATGCGCATATAGGCGCGTCCGCGCCTTTCCGTGAACCGATACCGCACCATAGGCTTACCCCAAGATGCGGCAGGCAAGCTCAGGAATCATCGTCTTGACGCCGCAGAGCAGATCGAGCGAGCAGATGTCCCGCTTGAGCTTCACGTCGTAGTCAAAGACGACGCGAATCGAGATGCCGCCGTCGCTGATGATCGCATACTGCGAATCGGCGACGCCCAAAGGCTTTGCCAAGGGGCGCGTCACGAGCGTGAAAGCGTTCTTGTGAAATGCCATGCTCGCCGTATGATCTTTGACGACCGTCACCACGGTATTTGCCGCGAACGTCTGACGTGCCGCCGGATAGAACTGCACCGTGACCGAGTTGCCTGCCGCATCGGCGTCCTTCATCACGACGTAAGGACGCGAATCGCCCGCGAGCGTGAAGATCGTGCCCTTCTTGATCTTGCCCGTCAAAGAGCCGTCCGTGAATGTCGCGACGTTGCTGTCCGCCGATACGATCGCCGAGAGCTTCATCGTTGGCGTCACGGACAAATCGCCATTCTCGTGCTTGCAGATGTTTTGATCCATGTAGAAATCAAAGCCGAACTTACGCCCGAGCTGCGCATTGATGATCGCGCTCGTCTCGCCCGTGTGCCCGACCGAGTTGAAGGCGTCAAGTTCCAAGAGCTTTGCGTCTGCCGCCGTGTCCAGAACCGCCATGCGCCCTGCCATCGGCACTTTGTTGTCGTTCATCTCTTTTCGGACCGCCGTAATTGCCGCGACGCTTGCGGGCGTGTTGCCCGGCGTGCCGACGTAGTACGGAATATCTTCGTAGCAACGGCAGATCTTCTCGTCAATCGCCTGTTCGATCGACATGACCGCAGGCTCGATGAGCTGCTTTGAAAAGTCGCTGATGCTAAGGGACAGTTCTTTCGACGTGATGCCGAACGATACGTCGAGAATGCTGTCCAAGACGACAGGCACCTTGCCTTCGACGGCGTTCTGGATCTTGATGCCCGTCGCCGGGTCAAACAGATCGACCTCAAAATTCGCCGGACGGCGCACCATGACGGTATCGCCGACTTCGGCGAACTCGCCGTCATAGTCGCGGCTCACAAGCTGCGACATGACCGTGTTGTTCTTGAGGACCATCAACGCTTCACGCGCAACGTGCATCGGCGTCAAGAAATCATTCCCTGCAAAACGCTGCAGATTGAGTTTCATCTTCTTCATGTTCGGTTTCCCCCTCTTTCTTGTGGAAACGCTGCTTCATTCAGCATTTCCTTAAATCTTGCCTTCCTTGCGAAGCTTTTCATACTCCGCCTGCGACATCTTTTGAAAATCGACCTTGCCGCCCGCGCTGCCGCCCGAGCCTGCGCCGGCGTTCTGGTTGTTCGCCAAAAGGCGCGGATGCTTCTCAAAGAACATCTTGACGCCTTCTTCGACGGTGACTTCCGTGCCGTCGTCGGTCGGAAATACGGGCGTTTCGTCGTCCAAGATTTTCACCTTGTCGCGGAAGATCGGCACGAGCGCTTCATATTCTAAAGCGCCGCTTTTCTTGAGCGCGCGTTCCACTTCTGCATCGCGAATGATCGTATGGATGCGGGCGAGCCTTTCGTCGGCGATCTTCTTATTCTCGTCCCGCTCCTTTTCCAGAGCCGCCCTACCGCGCGTGAGATCATTGATCTGGCTTTGCATCTTCGCCGTATCCACGCCGCCGTTCTTCGACTTCTGCGCTTCTTTCAAGGCTTCCAGCGCAGCGTCGAGGTCTTCCGTATCGACGGGAATCCCGTTGAAGTCCAAGAGTTTATTGAACTTCTGCACCGCCGCATCACGCTCCGTCGCGAGCGTCTTTTCGCTGCCCGTGAGCTTTGCGATCTTCGCGTTGAGCTTCGCCGCATCGCTCTTGCCCTTCTTGTCCGAAGCGATGAGCTGGTTCAATCCCGCGACATACGCCGCGCCGCCCTCAAGCCCTGTCAGAGCTTCCGTGATGGCTTCGACCGTCGCAGGCGCTTCGCCGCCCTCGTCAAAGCGCTGGAGATTCAAGCGTATCAGCTTTTTCGCTGTTTGTTTCAACTGTCATTCCCCCTCAAGATAGATATGAAAATGGTCGCCGACGGCGACCGCGGACAATCTCTTGCTCGATTCATGGCTTTACCTACGCTTTCTCATAAGTTTTCTCGAAAATATCCGGCTTGCAGGGATATATCTCCCCGTTTACACCTTGAATGATGTAGTCGCCCACACTCGCATGATGCGTGCCTTCCAGCGTCTTGACGTACAAATCGCCGCCCTCTTGAAAGAACAGAATTCCATCAATAAAGGCTTTGACTGCCCAATCGGGAACATAATATGTCCCGTCTTGCTTCATCAAATCGCCGTCAAATGGGAACGCTTCAATGGCCACGGGCTTTTTCCTGTACTTTGCCATACGCTCACCCCCCTTACCGATACCGATTCCACTGATGGACGAAGATACGCACGAACCGCTGCGCTTCCTTCGCCAGCATCTCCTCCGACTCGGCAATCAACGGCTTCGTGCTCTGATAAAGCATCAGCCCTTGATCCTGCCGCTTCTCCGCCGCTTCCGCGTCGCTCTTTAGATACCGCTCGCGCTCCTCATACCAAATGCCGAATCGCTTGAGTTCGCTGTAGAGTACGGCAAGCACGCAGTCAGGCACAACGGTAAAGGCGTTCGGGTCAACCTCATAGCCCGTCAAGACGCCCTCTTCCTCGTAGTCCTCCAAGGCACGCATGACGCCCGCCTCATAGAGCGGCTGTTTGACGCACTCGGGCAGCTCTACACTCGGCAAGAGCCGCAAAAGCTCCTCTCTCGATGCTTGATGCAATGGCTTCACCTCCTGAAAAGGGTACAAAAAAAGCACTTTGCGTATTCTGCAAAATGCTTTTTTGTATGACCTGCATTAAAAAAATTCTATGCCGTTTTCATGAATTTCAACTTGCAAACCTCGCAAATCGACCTCGGTTCCCTTTGGTTTCAGAAATGCGCTTACCCACTGCCCCGTTCGACATTCGCGAACGACTGCGCCCCAGAAATATTCAAGCACTTCCCACCGATAGAGCGGGACAATATCAGCCATACTGACGTTCGCCTCCTAATTATGGTACAATATTTCCAAGCGAAAGGAGGTGATTTTATGCCAAATCAGCATATCGTCCCTCATAATGGCAAATGGGCAGTGAAGCGTGAAGGAAGCAGCCGCGCCACGATTGTAACAAACACGCAAGCCGAAGCCATTCAACGGGCAAGAGAGATTTCCCAAAACCAACACACAGAGCTTATTATCCACGGGAAAAATGGTGCAATTCGCGCACGTGATTCTCACGGACATGACCCATTCCCACCTAAAGGGTAAGGGCACAGTCAAAAGGCACTTGCTTACAGTTGCAAGTGCCTTTTCTAATCTGCTGTTACTCCAAAATCATGCCGACTGCTGCGGCACTTCCTCAATGCTCTTGATATAGCTGCCCTCAAGTATCACATACTCAAATGCGGGATCGTTGAGCACCTTGACATCGTAAGCCCAGTCATCTTCATCCTGCGCAAAATATAGGGGTTCACAAAGCCACACCTCGCCTCGAACCGTTTCGACTTGCACCAAATTCCCTCTGGACTGAATTTCCATAAGATGTTTTATCTTTTTCAACGATTCTTCCAGATACACTTTGCTCACACCCCTCGCGGCGGTTTTACTGAATAAACATGGGTTCCATGCTTAGAGTATACAAGTTCCAGCCATGTAGTGTCAACCAGTTTACCTTTTTTTGTATCCCAATACTGCCCTAAAAATACACCTGTATCCACTTTCTCTCTTGGGCTTCCATTTAGCGGATTAGGGTCATACATTCCCGTACCATGATATTTTTTTACTAACCGTTCAAGCTCCTTTTGTGTGACGCCCTCATGAAATACACTCGGCTGGAGATTTAAGTCTTTCAACTGCTCCACATATCGATCATATTCTTTCGTACCCGGAATATGTCGGTTTTGCACTTGCCGTCGAATTGTGAGGTTATATGGGCTTCCGTCAAGAAGCGTATCCGGTATTTTCCCACTTGCAAACAGCTGCAAATCAAACTTGAAATCCCCCGCGCTCAAACGGCTTTTCGGCTTTTTGAAGCCGTCCCAGCCGCGAAGGAGTTTCTGCCAGTCGCCGCCCTTTTCGTAGGCTTCCACCCCCGCATCGCCGAAGAGCGCACTCTTCCGCTTTTCGTCGAGCGAGTCGATGTAACGCCGCGCACCTTCGGGCTTGATCTTCTTGCCTTTGCGCTCCCATGAGAATACGTCTTCCAACATGCACATGCAATGCGGATGGCGCGGGATGCTCGGTACTTTATGCTTGGGATAGATGCCTTTGCCATAGCCTACGTCCATATTGGCGCAGACGTCGCACTGGTCGAACGGGCAGAGATGGTGGCGGCTTGAGAGCCGCCAGCGATAGCCCCAAACATCCTCATCGCTCTCCCGCTCAGCGATATAGCCGTCGAACCATGCACGCGCCGCTTCCGTACGGGCGATACGCTCGGCATGGTAGCGCGTCTTTTCTTCGACCGCCGCCCACGCCGCGCGCTTGATTGCCGCCGCCTTAAGTTCGTCTGCCGTACACGCCTTGATGAGTGCATTGTACGCGGCCTGCAGGCGTGGCGACTTGATGCTGTGCGCCAAGCTCTCGACCTGAAGCGCATGCCGCCGCAGGTCGCTCATAAGCGCGTCGTCGCCTAAAGCCGCCTCTGCTGTCCGCAGGAGTTTTGCCATGTCTTTTCTAAGCGTCGCTTTGCTGAGTATGCCTTTGCCGCTGTTATAGCCGTCGTAAAGCTCCATCGCGATGTCTTTGATGCTTTTGACCTGCCGCAGCGCGATGCCGAGCGCGGACACGATATTGTTGCGCACGGGGAGCGCGTGCAGACGCTTCGAGAGCTTCATGCCGTCGCCTGTCCATGCCGTTTCCATGAGTTTTCGCTTGATGTCTGCTTCCGACGGCGCGGCTACGAACTTCGGCAGTACGCCATAGCCCGCGCACGCTGCCAAGAAGAGCATTTGACTTACCGCCTGCGCGTTCGCCCCGAAGAAGCCGACGTCTCGAATGGCGTCTTCTACGGCTCGCGTCATGGGTACGCCGTCGTTGAATTTTTGCAGCACGCGTTCGACGAGCGCATCGCCTATGGCAAGGTATTCTTTCCGATAGCCCTGCAAGATGCTTCGGACGGCTTCTCGAAATTCACGCGCTTTGAAATCGGCGTCTTTCGACATGGCTTATTCCTCGCTTTTTGCTCTTTCGTCTGCCTGCGGCGTTTGCTCGATGTCCTGCATGATTTCGTCGTAGCGACGGTCGTCTACGTCGGCGAAGTAGACTTCTGCCGCCTTGCGGTTGATCTCGCGCTCGACGACCTCGCCGCCGATAGCGAGCGCTTTCATCTGCGCCGCTTTGTTCAGCTCGTCTTCGATGTCTGTGATGTTGAAGGTGCGCGGGTACTTGATTTTGAGATTTTTGAGGTCGATCCCCGCCCAGCGTGCGAAGATGTTGAAGAGCTTGATTTCAGCGACTTCACAGTTTTCTGCCATGTCGGCAAGTTCGTCCGTCGTTTTTTCAAAGTCCCACTGTTTTGCAACGCCCGATGTTTTTGTTTCTACCCCGACGACGCTCGACAGCCCCGCTTGGCGGTACATGTCGTCAATGATGTCCTTGATTTCCTGCTGTAAGATTTGCACCGGCTCTAAGGGCGGGGCGGCGAATGTCGGCAAGTGGTGCGCTTCGCCGTCTGTGACGAGCATGTTTCCCGTGCCGAGCGTCAAGCCGATCTCTTTGCCGTCTTCGTCTTTCTGCTTCAGCGCGGCGGCGGCGTTGCGCGTTGCTGGATAGATCAGGACGGGAAAGCATTGATTGCGGAGTATCTCGCGCTTTTCGCTGTCACGGTTGTATACGTCGCGACTGGCGCGGGCGATGTGCAGCATACTCGGCACGGGGAGCGGCGTATCGGCGCCCTCGTCGGCTGCCGAGAGCGTGACGATAGGCAAGATGCCAAGACCGTGTTCGCCCGTGCGCGTCTCGCCGTTTTCTCCTTCACTCTTGCAGCTCCATGTCGTTTGTGTCCATGTCCATTCTTCTTTTTCTCCCGTGCCGGATAGGTCATGCTTGCTTCTCTTTGTCGTCAGCTTGTAGGAAAGGCTGACGAAGCGTCCGGCGCGGTCGGTTTCGTAGTCCGTGACCTGCTCGGGGTAGACCGGATAGAGATACGGGAAAAGCCGCTGTTCGAGCGCGTCTTTTTGGTTCACGGCTTGTTCTTCTGCCGCGAAGTTGTCCACGACGATGAAGATGCGCCCGAAAAGCCGCGCCATCTTCGCCGCCTTTTTCATGAAGGCGTTCAGCGTCGTGCCGCTGCCATCGACGTCTTCGACAAATTGCTTGAGCATTTCGTTGTCGTCGAAATCGCGCACGATGGTCTTTTTGAAGATCGGATTTGTCAGCGAATGGATAATGACTTTGACGAAGTTCGAGTATCGCGCCATTTTCTTTCGCAGAAGATAATCTTCCGGCTCTTCGCGGCTGTGCATGAAGAGGTAGCGTCCGTCCTCGAAGCCGCCGCCCCCTGTGTATGCGTCACGCAAAAGCTCGTAGTTGTCTGTCATGTTCTGCCCCCTCAATACAGTTTATGCCGCCCGAAGATTGGCGGCATGGCAAGCAGCATATCGTTTTCCAGCCCGTAGCGAACGGCGTCGATCGCATGATTGTCCTTGTCGGGATACGCGGAGATGAACTGCCCGTCTTTGTTGCGCATGTATTCGTAGCCGATAAACTCGCGGTAGGCGTTCGGGCAGCGCCGTTTGTCGATGTAGATGCGATGAAGCCTTTGCAGCCACTTAATGCCGAAGTCAACGGAATCGGGGCCTTTCTTGACGGAGAGCACATTGAGTCCGTAGTCTGTCATTTCATCAATCGACTTCGGCTCTGCGCTGTCCGCGCCGATCAGCCGCCTGCCTGCACGCGGCAGGATCAGCTCCGCCGCCCGCCTGTTTTTCATGCGCTGCGCATATATCTCGTCGAAGATGTATAAGTCCTCACGCTTTGCATCGTAGTGCATACCGACGTAAGCGAGCGGATCAACGGCAAAGCCGAAGTCCAGACCATGACGCAGGTGATCGAAGGCGGAGACTTCTTCATCGCTCATTTCTCGCTCTTCCACATTGTCGAAGACGCTGCCGCCCGTACCTGTGACTTCGCCGAGGTATTCGTGACGATAAAGCACTTCGCTCTTTTCCTTGAGCCGCTCCGCTTCTAAGATGAACTGCTCGCCAAGCCAGCGGCGCGGCACGTCAAGATACGTCGATTGATGCACGATACGATCCGTTCGGTCGAAACGCGCCTCTTCATTGACCCAGTTGTTGCGGCTTTTGGGAGGGTTGAACGAGCAGAAGACCCAGTACCGTTCACCGCCGCGCAAGAGCGACTGCAGGAGACTTCGCACCTCTTCCATGCCTGTAAACTGGTCAAGCTCTTCGAACCAGACGACGCCGACATAGCCGAAGGGCAGTTTTAGCGACTTGACCTTTTCTTTGTCATCCACGCCGAGAAAGAGGATTTTCTGCCCCGTGCGCTTATAGGTGAACGAGAGCGGACTAATGCGAGCGTCAAACGCATCCGCCAACCCCAGCACATGAATCGCCCACTCCACTTGATTGTAGACGCTGTTTCGGAGCGTGTTGCCAACCTTTCTGAGTACGACCGCGTGACAGTCGGGATTTTGCAGGATGCCGAGCGGGACATTGAGCGATGCAAAGCTCGACTTCGTAGAGCCGCGTCCGCCTGCCAGCCAGTAATGCGTATATTTGTGCCGCTGCACATCAAAGAAGATGCCGTCAAAGCTCGGCGCAATGAGGCTTGCGATATTCACGACTTTCTCTTCTGCGCTGCTCATTCTCCCTCACCTCGTTCAAAAACAAACCGCATCAGCGCGGCATCGCCGCCCTTGTCCTCTTTCAGTGCCCGCTCCTTCATCTTCAGCTCACGCTCCTTGAGCCGCACGTCGGGCGACTCGTTCGACACGTCGAGCAAGATTTTCATCATCTGCGAATTGCCGCCGCACGCACTGCGGATAAGGCTTCCCCAGACAGCATCGCCCACGGTGATTTCCGCATCGCCGAGTTTAGCCGCATTCATGATCGCAGCCTGCATGTCGGGATGCAGTTCCTTGAGCTGCATCGCCATCGCCTCTTTGAGCGCGGTTCTGAGCGCCTTCTTGCGGCGGCGGGATTTGCCGCTCGCGATGCCGCCTTTTTGTGTGATTTTCCTTTGTTCGTCCTTTGTTCGTTCATCCAAAGGTTTTAGATTCTCCTGCCCTTTCGCCATGCTACATGCTCACCACCGTCCTTGCTTATTTTTTGCATACAAAAAGGCAGCTGCTCGGAAATCCCGAACAACTGCCTTTTCCTTATTCTGCTTCTTCCAACTCGCGATGCACCGTCTCAATGCCACGCGCTATGACATCCGTGCGCGTCGTCCCCATACGCTCTGCGCACTCGTTCAACAATGCAAGTTCCCTTTCAGATAATCTCACGTTGATCTGCCCCGTGCGCGGGTTCGTCGTCGGTCTGCCCATCTTCTTTTTCTCGATACGCCGCACCGCCTTTCCTCTTGCCGTATATCAGGGCTATTGCAGGGCGGCGGCAAGTCCGCCCTGCTTCCCTTTTCACTTATTCAATCCTTCATGATGCGTTCGAGTTTATCCGCAATCTTTTTGACTTTCTCCTTAACCTCTTGGTCTTGGAGTGTTTCCTTTTCCAGTCTCTCGTAGACTTCCTCGACATCATCGAGAAGGAAACTGACGAATCCCTTAAATTGCGTATCTGTCATGCCCATAGTGTCCATGTTATCCTCCCTTCTGCGCTTGCCCGCCTACTCGCTTGGTTTCCCTTGCTGTATTTATAGTATAACTTATGCACGCGCAAAAGTCAAGGGATATTTTTATAAAACTCGCCAATTTTATAAAAGCAATAAAGGCACATTTATAAAATACCACAAAAATGAAAACATCATGCCGTTACAACGATAACAACATCTGCGTCACACTGCCCTGCCGTCTCGCAGGTTCGCACGCATACAAAAAGGACGCCGCCTGCGCGACGCCCCTGTGCCTGTATGCAATTTTCGATAGTATCAGTATAGCATGTGATTTCAGCGAAAACAAGGAAGTAAAACCGTGCAAAAAACGACGCTCCAACGAGGGAAAAGTTATCCACAACCGTTTCACGACTTAAGTTCTTCCCCATATAGTCGTTCCATACCTGCACGCGTAACAAGCCATACGCCACCCGACTTGCGGCATTCTTCCTCTGTCAGTCTCGGCGGACGCCCTTGAACACCCGTGCAAAGATGTTTGACGGAAACAGGGCTTTTTCCCCAACGCTCTGCCGCTTCTTGCGTCGTCATAACATCACCAAACGTCAACAGAATCTCATGACCAGCCACGCTCCAACAACACCTCCAGAAATGAATGACTTTATACTTCCCCAATCCCAATCAAGCAGTATTGCAAAGGCTACCGCCGTGCAAACAAAAGCCCCGTCAAGCAAATTTCGTCGCGTGATTTTCATTTGTCCTGCCCCTTTCCTTGTGATATAATCAAGGAAAGCAAGGGGCTTTCGCCCCTGCCTTCCCCGCCCTTACCGCTTGTGCTTGCTAGGCTTCCTGCGGTTGGGCGGCTTCTTTTTCCTCGGCTCTTTCTTATCTCTAGCGCCCATTCGCATTTGAATGAGTACCAAGATTGTTGTTATGAGCCATTCGACATCGTTCTTTTCGATGTCCACTTTTATCCCCCCTTTCTGTTTTTATTATAACCTTTTTCGGTTAATAAGTCAAGCGTTTTCGTATGAAAATATAAATATTTTCCCGCCCGTAAGCCTTAGAAATTCAAGGCTTGCGGGCTTTTTCGTTCAGAAAACAAGCCTCGTCTGCAACGGCTTGCGGCATGCGCCGAACAGCATCAGCGCGATGTCTTGGAGCGCCCTCCTGCCTCTCTTGTCCACCCATGTTTCCGCATAGCCGACGTCATACGCCACGCGCCGCCATGTGCAGCCGTCGATGTACCGCCCGCGCACGAGACGCTCATCATTAGCCGAGAGGCAAGACAGCGCACGATCCACCGCCCGCAGCGTCCGCTCCATGTCCCGCTTGCGCTCTTGCATCTCCTCGATGT
>ERZ773005.484-NODE-484-length-30724-cov-13.716228_pt1 | contig 30724 bp, 44 predicted proteins | sample MGYA00580666_ERZ773005 | MGnify/ENA primary metagenome ERZ773005 (study PRJEB29015, sample SAMEA2737999) | human oral metagenome | biome: human oral; feature: human-associated habitat; material: dental | place: China | collected 2061 ...
TAATGACTCATAGTTCCTCCTTGGATATGGGATGTCTTCACAAACACCATTATACTAAGGGTATGGGTCATTATTTAATTGTTGCACTTAGAGTGTAAATTAAAGATCGATTTTTCAAGGTACGCATGTTGGTCTCATTTTAGAGCCAACTTTCTAACAACGAATTGTTGAGCATACACTAATTAAGGTAGTATTATATTGCTGTTTATGATATGGTTACAGCGATAGAATTTTATTGTATGCTTTGCTTTCAAGTTTATATAAAGCTATCTATCTATAGTTTGCATTTTTTCAAGCAATTATAAGTCTATAAACTATAATGACGAGCGAAATAAAAATAGAAGGGAGAACAATTATGAAAGCGAAACTGAGAGCGACAATCCGAAAGTTGTTTACAGTGGGATTATCGTGTTTGATGATGTTTAATACGATGGTCCCGACTATGCAAGCTTTTGGTGCAGATGCCACAAAGGGTATTGAAACCAAAGTGGATCGAACAGAATTGGATAAGTCTGTACAGTCCGCAAAAGACGCGCGGAGTACCTGTAAATAAAACTCAGGATATTGACAAAGGCATAGCTAAATCCAAAGCTGAAGTTGATGCCAAGATAAGTGAAATCAAGACGGATTATCAACAACAGATAAAGGAATTGGAGGAAGCTAAGAAAGCAATAGCCAAATGCAAAGAAGAGAAGAAGGCTTATGAGATTGCTAAGAAAAAATATGACGAAGAATTAGCAAAATACAACATTGCCAAGAAAAAGTATGATGAGGAAATGGTCAAGTACAACAAGGCAATGGAAGAGCTTGAAAAAAAGAAAAAAACAGATGGCTATATGGAAGAACCAAATCCACAGACGCTTCTTTTCAAAGCGGAACCAAACGCTAAACCATCGGGTAATACAAAAATTTATAGTAGTACTGATTGGTTAAATGAAGTTGTACGAATGGGTTATCCAGTAGGGAGTGAGATTTATAATATTGCATTAAAGTATAATAGGTACTCAAATGACGAGGGAGCTTTTCGAATTTTCTTAGAAAAAAATAAGACGGTGACGGCTTATTATTCAAATTTGCAAAACTCCTATTTTGAAGGGAAAAAAATTACTAGAGTAGAATATAAGTATACTTTAAGAACACTTACAGCAAGTGGAAAGACTAAAATCCCTGCAATTCTTTATTATGATCCAACCGTTACAATCAACTATTCCGATTTGGGAGCAAATGCCGAAATTGAAATGGAGGCTACTTATTACGGAGAAGATGGTCAGCCAATTGATGTGACCGGAGCGCTGATAAGTTTTGCTTCTTTAAATCGTGACTATGATAATGGTGTGGATAGAAGCGAGTATGTTCGTGATTTTAATGGACAGTACATTCAAATTCACGGATCTTCAATAAGAGATAATGGTAATGGAGTCGCAATATCAAGCACACAATCAAATGAGCATGTTAAAAATGGTTCAAGATTTGAGGTTGCTGCTTGGGATACAAGTAATTCTCCAAATGAATGGTATGGGGCTATTGTAGGAAAAACAGTAGGGAAAACGATTAAAGTCACTTTTGGATCAAGAAACAGAAAAGCAATATGGTTTCCATTTAACTCGGACATCAAAGCAATCGGTGTTCCAGTTAAACCTGTAGAACCTGTAAAACCGACACCGCCTGAGGAACCACAGTGCCCTAATATACAAGCAAGCTATCATTATGATGTGTTGTTCTATCAACCATCTGTTGAAAAGAAAGTAAACGATCAGAATGATGCTGATATAGATAATCATGTGGTTTTGAAGGAGTCTGTTGTAAAGTTCGTTTTGAATGTAGCAGCTTTACCTGCCGGCCATGAGAAAATAGATTCACTTGTATTTAATGATAAACTTCCAGATGGATACAAGTTGGATTTAGTTGGAACAAAACAAGCGAGTCCTAATTATGATGTTACTTATGATAAAGATGCTAATGAGATCAAATTTAGTGCAAAATCAGATTATCTAAACACGATAAATGCAGATTTGAATGCAGAAGTGAATATCTCTGCACCTGTAATAACCGGAACGGTTACAAAAGAAGGAACAACTTATAAAAACGATTTCAAATTAACTATCAATAATGAATATTCTGTTAAGTCAAAGCCTGTAAAGGTACATACACCAACAGAGCCAAAGAAGGATGTATTCAAGGGTGATGATACCACCAGTATTAATGGCAAGCTTGTAAAGGCAGGTCAGGAACTACGTTATGAAATTACCTACAAGAATACAACTGGGACTAAACAAACAGTAACTATCACAGACAAGATTCCAAAGTACACAAAATTTGTTTCGGCGGATAATTCCGGAGTGGAATCTGGTGGCACCATAACATGGGTCAAGGAAGTGGAAAATGGAAAGTCTTTGACAGTTAGTTTTAAGGTGAAAGTAAATGACGATATAAATGGCAAACCTGTTGACAACATATCTCATGTAAAGGATGGAGTAAACGAGTCGGATACTAACGAGACTCATAACCCTACCGGCACCGAGCCAAAGAAGGAAGTGTTCAAGGGCGGTACAATAACCAATATTGATGGTAAGCGTGTAGAACCTGAACAGGAACTCACATATGCAATCACCTACAAGAATACAACCGGCGAGGATGTAAACGCTACAATCACAGATAAGATTCCTGCTCACACCAAGTTTGTATCGGCAGAAAACGGCGGAACAGAGTCCGGCGGAACTGTTACATGGAATGTTGCTGTAGCAAAGGATAAGAGCGTAACAGTTAAGTTTACCGTAAAGGTGGATAAGGATGTTAACGGAAAGCCAATTGATAACGTAGCTAAGGTTAATGATGGAGTAAATGAGTACAAAACAAATGAAACTCATAATCCGACACCAACTGAGCCAAAGAAGGAAGTGTTCAAGGGTGGTACAACAACCAATATTGATGGTAAGAAAGTTGAACCAGGGCAAAAATTGACATATGCAATTACTTATAAGAATACAACCGGATCGGAACGTGATGTAACCATTACAGATAATATACCGACATACACAACATTCGTATCTGCGGATAATGATGGTGTATTTGCTGATGGAAAGGTAACATGGACGAAAAAGGTAGCGGCTGGAAAAACCTATAAGGTAACATTTACCGTACAAGTTAACAAAGATGCTTATGAAGTGATGGTAATTAACAAAGCAACTGTTAGAGACGGATTCAACGATTCAGACACTAACGTTGTTAAGAATCCAACACCTAAGAAAACAGTTCCAGGCATACGTAAGCCTAAAACTGGTGATGATAATAACATCATACCATTCGCAATTCTTCTACTTGCATCTCTTGGAGGTACTGTTACTATCAGGAGAAAAAGACATTAGTGTCTAATGAAGATGATTAATTTTAGATTGATTATCCTTTAGCAAAAGAGGGAATTCGTTAATCGGATTCCCTCTTTTGCGGTTATATTGGTGCTATAACTTTTTCGGTGGTCAAGCGGAAATGACGCTTTGGGATATAATGGACAGTAGAAAAAGAAGAGTGGGAGTAATCGAATTTAGATAGCCTATTAAGCTCCTAGCCGAATGTAAATCCCATATAAGGCAGATACTCACCTTGTTCTCCCCCGTATATCTCCGTCAGATCATCGTCGTCGGCAGCAATCAGACCCAGCGCGGCAGTCGATTCGCTGCCGGCTATGCCGGGCATCATGTATTCACAGCTGTGCTTGCCTGATCTGGCAGCGAGCGCCTTCGCGATTGCAGTCCCAAGCTTCTTGTCGCCTCCGACTTCACTAAAGGTAAGGAGCTCGGACGCAGCGAGAGAGCCCGGCACCTCGCCGGTCTCACACGCTGCGATCGCAAGGGGCAGCACATCCCCTGTATCGAGTCCGACATCAGCCGATGAAGCTCGGTTCACACTCGTAGCAGCTTCATCCCGCGCAGCCCGGTTCACAGCAAATCCGACCTCGTTCCGCGCAGCCCCATGCGCCCCATCCGCAGCAGCCTCGGCTGATGCAGCCCCATGCGCCCCATCTGCTGATCCTGCGCAGCTGACTGCGCTGACAAGCAGTAGGCCGGCACAGCCCGCACCGGCGGCAGAGCCGGCCACGAATCGAAGCGCGCCCTCTGACAATTTGATGTGGGCGCGCTTCGCTAGAATCGCTTCCCGGTAGCAGTTGTATTTTTCGGGGGCAATATTCTCGAATTTTAATATCCAGTCGTCAGAAACCGGGAGAATATTACCATCTGTATCATCACTATTCGCCTCAGCGCAGCTCGCAGCCGCACAGCTCGCAGTCAGGGTATCGGACTCAGCGCAACCCGCAGCCGCACAGCTCGCAGTCAGGGTATCGGACTCAGCGCAGCTCGCAACCGCACTGCTTGCAGCCAGTATATCCCTAATTTCGCATTGCGCAGCGGCAAGATCTGCGGCTACGACGCCTTGCTCTGCGTACATGAATTCTCTGTAGCCGAGCGGAGCATAAAAATCTATCAGACTCGGCTCAGCAGGTGAGAGCATCGACAGCTTGCGGCTGCTCTCGGCCAATTCTCTGGCATATACTGTAATATGAGAGCCGTAGCCCTTACCGCGTGCGATTTTATCAGTGCAGATGGCATAGCTGATCTCGATCTGTTTGCCGTCTAGGGAAGACTGCTTCCAGGCGGGAACTACGAGCTGTCCCATATTGAACTGGGTGAGCGCTGCCTGCAGGACTTCCTTGTCATCAAGTGATTCGATGATTACAAGATCCAGATAGTCATCTTGGAAGCAGCTGTCAAAAAAGTCTATAAATTCCTTGTCGTCCCCAAATACTTTTCTGCGCAGATCGATGAACTCGCTGTCGTCGTGGGCTTCTCTGGGTCTGATGATATATTTATTTTTCATAAGCTGTATACTTCATGAGCAATATGTCAGGATGATAGCTCTCCTTGGCCTTGCGGAGACCTTCAATGCCCATGTCCTCCTCGCGGTTGATGTATTCCACGTCAGGGAACCTCTCGGAGATTGCCCTGACAAATTCACGGTTGACCATAGTATAGCCGCCCTCGACTCCGGGGAGAGCCTTCTCAAAATGGACGTCCATCGTGAGCGGATCGAGCTGCGTTGCTGCTGTAAAAGCAACGGGCTCGCCCTTCTGGTATAGTAGTCCCCCGAAAAATCCGAGTGCCTCGTAGTGCTCGAACATCTGCTCTATAGCGTCGGCCTCCCTGACCAGATCCGAGTCGCCTTTCTCCTTGTAGAACTCTGTCACAAAAGCCTTGGCAATTTGTATATCCTTGCCTCCTTCGATAAGCTTGAACTCCCATTCGCCGTTTCTCTCGAAATGCCTGATATGATTGCGCTTGGACGAAAGCTTGCGGCCACGCAGGTCGCGGAGCTTCTCGACTGTGTAGATATAATCAGCATCTTCGCGGTTCTCTTCTATGGTGAACTGATCCCCGTAGATTGGTTCAAATTCCTCCATTGTCTTAGGTGTGAGTCCGCGCATCACCAGCCTCTGTCCGCGAGAGTGTGCGTCGGTGCGCAGCTCTTCGATTATCGGCTTCACGTCACCGCTGCCTTTAGGATATGCAAATATATATCCGTACTTCGGCATTCTTATGACCATACGCTCTCCCACGAACGCAATTTCAGGCTCATATGCGCGCCTCCAAATGTATAGATTTGCAAAGCTGTAGTCAGCGCCGTGACATCCGCTTGAGCAAATGACGGTCTTGACAAAGTCTTGATCTTCCAGTTTGACAGGTCTGAATTCTAACATTAGCATCTCCCTTGTGCATCCTTTTTATTGCATTGTGCGATTAGATTTTACAAAATTGACAATTCATTATAGCACTAAATTTCAATATGTAAAGTGAATTCACAGTGAATTAGTAGGAATTTAAAAATGTACGTAAGAGCTATTGATTTTATAAAGCCAAAAATGTTAATGTTGCAGTAGACATTTAGAAATGACATTCGGAAAGGGGATGAAATATATATGGCTACTATCAACAAGGATATGATTATCGGAGACGTTATCAACGAGAACCCTGATCTGATTCAGACATTCTTCCAGCACGGAATGATGTGCATCGGATGCCCGGCTTCTCAGGGCGAGTCAATAGGCCAGGCAGCTGCAGTTCACGGAATCGACGCCGATCAGCTGGTGAATGCGCTCAATGCAGCATTAGAGGCATAGGACATATTCCGATTGGAATTTAGGACTTCGATACGACGCAGGGCATGATTGCCCTGCTTTTACTTTTATAGATTGCTGACAGATAATTGCGGATGGGGATTATAGGGTATGAAGAGTGAATTAAATCATCATTACATAGGGATTTCATATGGCGGCAACCAGGATTGGTTCCGAACCTACTGGATGCGGTTCGGTGGCTGCGGTGCGGAGACAGCGTGCGAGAGCAGCATTTATTTTGCGCGTGAATTTGGCATGACCGAGCTATATCCCTTCGATTGCAAGGAGATAAACAGGAAGGAGTACGTGGATTTTGCTCACATCATGGAGCCATATCTAAGTCCAAGACTGACGGGCATCAACAAGCTATCCATATATGTAGACGGTTACAGCAGATACCTGCGTGATGCCGGGGAAGAGCGGATAGCGGTGGATGCTTTTGGAGGCGATAACTCCTACAAGGTGGCTGCGGAAAAGGTCAAGCGGCAGATAGACGCGGGACTTCCCATACCGTTCCTGACTCTCAGGCATAAGGACAAGCGATATGAGGAGTATGTGTGGCACTGGTATCTCGTCAACGGATACGAGGAGACACTTGAGGGACTTAAGGTAAAAGCTGTCACTTACAGCGAGTACAAGTGGCTTGACCTGCGCGGTCTGTGGAATACGGGCAGCAAGCCGACTGGCGGCATGATTATATATAAGGTATTAGGACAACAGAGTATAGGACATAACCACGGAAATACAATAGCGAATGCTATTATATAAGCTTCACACGTCTTATCACCATCTCCGACGCAATACCTATAGCAATTCCCGCGACGGTCCCCGATATCATCAGCACCGGCAGATAGTAGAAGATCCTTATATCGTGAATCAGGATAGCTGCTATCATCAGCTGCCCCATGTTGTGCAGGAAGCCTCCGGCCATGCTGACACCGGTGACGCTGAAGATGTCGGTTTTCTTGAGCAGGATCATTCCGATAAGGCTGATTGTCGCACCTGCGAGTGAGTACAGCATGCCAAAAACTCCCGTGAAGAGCAGACCTGCAACTACAACACGAATGGAATTTAACAGAAGCGCATGCTTGGCAGACAGCTTGTAGAGCGCAACCACTGCAACCAAGTTAGCTATCCCTAATTTGATGCCCGGAATCCCCGGTGTATATGGTATAATAGCTTCGACATACGATAGAATTAGCGCTAGAGATGCAAGCAGCGCAACGGTTGCGACACTTTTGCTGCGGCCGCGCGGTGTGCCGAGCTGTGAACCCTTTGAGCGTTTAGCTCGAGACCGAGTCATACCTGTTCGCCCCCTTTCCGCTGATTGCAACGACCACCTTGTTAGGCAGGCAGATGATGCTCTCGCCGGTTTTGCTGATCGATTTATGCTTGACGCATACCTGATTGTTGCACGACGCTTCGGCCATCGTCACGGAACCGTGTTTTATTTTGACTATGTTGAGCTTATTGCCTCGCTTGATAGCGATTGTTCTATCCTCGGACAGCTTGTACACACCGTACTCTCTGCCGTCTACTGTCACATTCACCTTGTCACCCGAATGGCTTGTCATGCTGAGCCATACTGATGAGGCGATACCACACGATATGAGGATGATGAAGAGGACAATATCAGCTTTTCTTACAAATCCTTTGATCATTATATGTTATTCCCCGTCACCCCACGATATGAGGTACTACATTGATAAGAATTAAAAGACAAACCATAAAACTTTCATTATTATTCATAATAATCGCAACGGTAATTATAACACAGACCGCATGCCATAACACCAAGGATGTTGAGCCGATTTCAAAGGAGGGCTTCTATCTGGATACTGTCTGCAAGCTATCTGTATACGATATGAAGGGCGGACTGGATGCGGATCGCGCTAACAAGGCTATTGACAAGGCTTACAACCGCTGCCGCGAGCTTGAGAACACGCTCAGCAACACCATCGATTCCAGTGAGGTCAGCCGGATCAACAGTGCCGGCGGAAACTGGGTTACTGTGGGGAAGGATACCCTGAAGGTCGTAAAGGCAGGCGTCAAATACGGCGAGCTGTCCGACGGCGACTTCGATATCACCATCGGCTCCGTATCGGGTCTGTGGAATTTTCAGGCGGAAAATCCGCAGGTTCCCGATTCTTCCAAAATTTCCGAGGCACTGAAGCATGTCAACTACAAGAACGTGCAGTTTGACGGCAACAAGATCAGATTGGCTGACCCGCAGGCCAAGCTTGATCTGGGAGGAATCGCCAAGGGCTATGTTGCAGACGAGATAACCAAGGTGCTGGAGCAGGAGGGTGTAACCTCGGCGGTGATCAACCTCGGCGGCAATATTGTGACTATTGGAGGTAAGCCGGACGGCAGCGATTTCGTTATAGGCATCGAGAAGCCTTTTACAGACAGGACAGAGATAATCGGTACAACAAAGGCCGAAGATCAGACAGTCGTAACCTCGGGAATCTACGAGAGGCAGTTCAAGCAGGGCGGCAAGATCTATCATCACGTGCTGAGCAGCAGGACTGGCTATCCGGCAGAGACTAAACTTGAAGCAGTCAGCCTGGTAGCAAAGAAAGGTCGCTCGATGGATGTCGATGCTATGAGCACAATCTGTCTTATGAAGGGTGTCGACGGCGGCAAGGCCTTCATCAAGAAGCAGAAGGGTGTCGAAGCTGTATTTAGCGCCGAGGGCAAGGAAGTGGCCAAGACTAAAGGCATGAAGTTTGAATCGGAGAAGTAGCTGTCCTGCAGTTTAAGCAAAGTTTGAGTTGAAAGGTTGGTGTAGGCATTGAAGGAGGATCAACTGTTGGTCGATATGCATCTGCACACCAACGCATCCGACGGATCTTACAGTCCGGAGGAGGTCGTGCGCAGAGTGCAGGCGTCGGGGGTGAGAGTATTCTCGCTTACCGATCACGACACGGTAGCCGGGGCGACTCGAGTGGCAGACATGATTCCGAAGGGGATGGAATTTTACAGGGGGATAGAATTCTCTTGCAAATCCGGTACTATCAAATGCCATATCCTCGGATACTCGTACGATGAGACTCATCCGGCCTTCGCAGAGGCTCTCACGGAAGCCGAAGCCAAGCGTGAGGCTAAGCTGGCTGTCAGGATAGAGCACCTCAAGGAGGTGAATGGTATAGAGTTGACCGCCAATGAGATATGTGAGCTGGAAGCGATTCCGGCTGCCGGCAAGCCGCATATCGCCAACATTCTGATGCGGCGAGGCATCCCGGGAACCAGAACTGAGGTTATAAACAGGTATTTGGAATTTGGAGTTGACAACAGGATCCCCGCAGCGCAGGCGATACAGGCTGTCCGAAGGTCCGGGGGAATTGCCGTCTGGGCACATCCGCTGGGTGGTGAGAACGAGAAGCACATGGGCAGAGCCGAACTCGAGAGCAGGCTGGATATCCTGCAGACCCTCGGAATTCAGGGTCTCGAATGCTACTATTCCAGATATGACGAGGCGGAGATATCCATGCTGATCGAGATAGCTAGAGAGAGAGGCTTGCTCGTCAGCGGAGGCAGCGACTTTCACGGAAAGAATAAGAATGTGTCGATCGGTGAGCTCAATACAGCCGGAAAGCCGGTTTACGATTCGGATTTGAGTCTGATAGAGGTACTCAGGAAGCTTGGTAAATAGCAAGTTAAATAAAGCCTGCTCTTAATGACTGCTATGCGGAAGCTTGATATTGCTGCGACAAGTCGGAGCAGGGGCAGCATCGTTTAGGTGCAGTCGTTAAATTCACAAAAAGAGGATATAGACTCACCTTTGGTGAATATTTATATGTCTGCCTAGCTGTATACGAACCAGATAAATACATATCCGACTGTAGCAGCCGTCAGCGTAAACGGAACACCGATCTTCATGAAGTCGGCAAAGGTTACTATCTCGCCGTTCTTGCGGAGAATCCCCACCGCAGTGATATTTGCAGATGCTCCGACCGGAGTGAGGTTGCCGCCCAGCGTTGCTCCGCAGAGCAACCCGAAATACAGCATTGTCGGGTCGATACCCAACGAAGCGGTTACACCCTGTAAGACAGGGAGCATGGTTGCAACGTATGGGATATTGTCGACAAATGCCGAGATGAGTATTGAACCCCAGACGATAATAGTGTATAGGAGAAACATATTGTTCCCACCTGTGCGCACGATAAGATTTGAAATGTCTCTTATCACACCTGCTTCGGTAAGCCCGGCAATTATGATAAACAGTCCGAACAACAGGAGCAGTGTCTCTATATCCGCGCCGTTCAAAGCTGCGATTGTACGGTCTCCATCTCTTGTTCTCGCATAGTCGATAACGATGGAAACGACTGCAAACGTCATGCAGATGGCGCCGTTCGTCATATCCGGCTTGTTAGGAAAGAATGACACGAATATCAGTGTCGCTATCAATCCGATCAACATGTAGGTTGGAACTATATTCCTGACCTCAGTAAATTCTTTAGCCTCAACAGGTTGTTTGCTTTTTCTAAATAACACCATCATAACAGGTACTGTCGCAAGAGCTCCCAATTCAACGGCAAAGAACATTCCCGGTTTTCCGTGGAATATGAAGAAGGATGAGAAATCCATCTTTGCATAAGAAGCGAGCATCATTGAAGTCGTATCTCCAACGAGTGTTGCCGCTCCCTGCAGATTTGAAGAAACTGCGATCGATAGAGTCATCGGAACCGGAGATACATCGAGCTTGCGGCAGATGGCGAGTCCTACAGGCGCAACCATTAGAACCGTTGCAACATTGTCAACAAATGCGGAAATAAATCCGGAGAAAAGGGACATGAAGATGATGACCATCATCATGTTTTTTGACCTGTCCAGAAGTATGTCGGCAAGCTTGTTCGGCATCTTTGAATCGATGAAATAATGCACGAGAATCATCGTGCCGGATATCATCAGCAGGATATTCCAGTTCACAGATTGAATCGCAGTGCTCAGTGACATTACACCGGCTATTAAAAAAACCGCTGCTGAAATCAACGCGGCATGCACGCGGAATTTCTGGAAGAAGATCATCACAACGTACATGAGTATAAACATCACAATTACTAAAATTTTCATAGGTTGGATTTTATCATAAAAGAATCTGAAAAGGGGCAGTGTGAATGAAAATTTACAATATTCCGAGCACAACAATGAAGAATGATTGCGCTATTCACCTACCGAAAAAACAGCCTTCCCCGCCGGGAATCTGTTTTGAAGAACGCCCGGCAGGAAAAACCTATAATATAAATAAGCTTGTTTTAGGCAGACCTTATGAATCTGACTAAATTTCTGTATTAATGAAGAGTGGGCAGAAACCGAAAAATCGGCTCTTGCCCATCCGTAATTTTTAACAAATCCTATATCAGCGCTTGTAGTTTGCACAAAACATGTACAGTCTCTTATTTTAACAAAAACTCCTGCTGCTGTAAGCGGCACACAAGCCGGTGGTAAGCACGTACAGCTTCTTATTTTAACAAAAACCCGCATCAGCTATATAAATCTATAGTATAGAGGTTTATCGTTTGACATCCATTCGGCGCGAGGATCATGGGAGCCTTTGCTTGTGAAAATGCCAACATTAAAGCTCTAAAAGCTTACCAATTTGTCGCGATGTCTATCTGAGTTGGATGACTCGCTGCAAAACCTCCTGTATCACAGACGATTCCGGTCCCAAGTGATGTAGCAACCAGAGAACCCTTAGGGTGTTTATTATAGTTAGCAGCAACCATTACATATTTGCCGAGCATCTTAGCTCCATCTGCTCTGATCCAGTAGTCTGAGGACGAATACCCGTATCTGCTCATAGCAGCAACCACTCTCGACATGTTGAGGTTGTAGTAAGTCTCCTTGCCCGAAGGTCCATTGTTGGTGCCTCTGGACTTGCTGAGAATGCTGCCGTTGTAAGTGTAAGTAACAGAGCCGTCACGGCTTGACCCTCCTGCTTTAACCTCTTCTGCAGCCTTTTTCCTGGATTCTTCCTTCTTCTGTTCTTCGGCTTCCTTGATCTTGCTGTTTCCGGTTGCGACCAAAGGAGCTGAATACGTGCTGGCGGTCGCATGATCAGCGACCCTATCTGCTGCTGCATCTGCTATGTTAGGAAGAGATACGGAAGCAGCATCGACAGCAACTTCGATCTCAGTGCAATCTGGAATGTCGGATTCCTGCTTGTGCTGAGCAGTTATCTTAGCGGGGATGCCGGTACGAGTAGAATCAGATTGAGTAGCAGCTGCAACATACTTGCTCGTAGATACTACGAAAATGAGTAGTAAGCATATGAGTGACACGATGTGTGCAGTCGTTCTAATCTTAGTATAATTCATACAGTCTCCTTACGTTCAGAATAACTTACAGAGCTGATTGTACCAAACACGTCTAAATTGAATCTAAAGTCTGTGTGAAAATTCCGCACACAAAGCGATGCGAAAGTTTCGTACACAGAACGTGCGCCTTATTTTAATATAAAATTTGTGATATCATATAGGACGAAACTCTGAAAATAGGGAAAACGAGCAGGGGGAGCTTGCCATGAATGAGAACAATAGTGTGATTGAAGCCGGAGCTGCAGCAGAATCCGTGTCAAAGCCGTTTGGTGCAAATGACTTCATTGAACGAAGGGGCTCGGAATGCGGTCGTTATTGGTACAAGGATATCAGAGAGATGACTACGCTCAAGGATCTGCTGAATGGTAGCGTAGAGCGATACAGTGAGAGAGCGGCCTTTTGGGTCAAAGCCGAGAGAGGTGGAGAATATCTGCCCATCTCGTATGAGCTGCTGGATCACGACGTTGAAGCACTTGGAACTATGCTGCTGCAGTTAGTCGATGACGAACGCCGCGTTGCGGTTATCGGCGAGGGCAGCTATGAGTGGATTGCTTCATATCTGGCAACCATGAATTCGGGAATGGTTGTCGTACCGATCGATAAGGAGCTCAGCGGAGATGAGATCAAGAATCTGCTGGATGCTGCAAACTGCCATACGGTTGTGTGCTCGGCAGAATGCGCTTTCAAGCTGTCGAATATCATCACAATCGAGAACCTGATAGTCACCGAGTTCTACGGGGATAGAACGTCTCTCGACGCGAAGCCGGAATCGCTGCTCAAGGATACAAGTGCATTTGAAAGAATCGGTAGAAGGTTATACCGCTGGAGAGATTTGTTAATGCAGGGCGAAGCTGAGCTGAAGAAGGGTAACACTGCATTCACGGATGCAGAGCTTAATCCTGACGACATGGCGGTAATCCTGTTTACATCGGGAACGACCGGCACCCCTAAAGGTGTGGTGCTCAGCCACCGAAATATCACGGTCAACATCATGGACGTGTGCCGTATCGCCAACATCCATCCGTGGGACAAGACGCTGTCGATCCTGCCTATCCATCATACGTACGAATGTACACTGGGAATGCTGCTGGTACTCTATCGCGGAGCCAGCACAGCGTTCTGCGAGGGCATGAAATATATAGTTAAGAACATGCACGAGGCGCAGAATACCGTAATCATCGTAGTGCCAAGGGTGCTAGAGATGATTCACGGTCGCATCATGAAGACTATCAAAAAGTCCGGTAAGGAGAAGACGTTCAGGAGAGCCGTTAAGGCTAGCCGCAATGCACGCAGGTTCGGTATCAACGTCAGCAGGACGGTGTTCAAGCAGATTATCAACGAGCTCGGCGGCAAGCTGCGCATAGTTATCACGGGAGCTGCAGCGCTGGCACCTGATATTTGCAGGGATTTTGAAGATTTCGGTATCATCGTGCTTCAGGGCTACGGTATGACGGAGTGCACGCCGCTGATCACAGGCACTCCGCAGAGCTCTGCTAAGACCAGGTACGATAAGTCAGGCTCGGTTGGAGTTCCGGTTGAGACAGGTATCGTGCGTATCATCAACCCGGACGCCAAAGGTGTCGGAGAGATCATCTACAAGGGGCCAAATGTCATGCTTGGTTACTACAACCTTCCCGAGGAGACTTCGGCAGTGCTTGAGGACGGCTGGCTGAGAACCGGGGACGTCGGATATTTTGATAAGGATGGTTGGCTGTTCCTGACAGGACGCGCCAAGAACGTAATCGTCACAAAGGCCGGGGAGAACATTTATCCGGAGGAAATCGAGGATTATATCAACAGACATCCTTATATCTCCGATTCGATGGTTTTTGCGTCCGGCAAAGCCGAGGACGTGGTTGCAGTGCAGCTGCTGCCTGACAAGGATGAGATAAAGCACGAGCTCGGTAGCGTTCCGGCGGACGGTGAGCTGGAGACATTGCTCAAGGGCGTGATCACTGAGCTGAATATGGGACTCGCCCCATTCAAGCGTATACGCGAGGTCTACGTGCGCAAGGAGGACTTCGTCAGGACGACTACGCGCAAGATAAAGCGACAGGACAACAAGCTGGAGAATTTGAAATTGTAGTAGAAGGATGATATTAGTGGATAAAACAAAATGAAGAAGTTTGAATTTGTAGCCGGGACATCAAAGGATGATATTGTTATGGGGTTATGCTTGCCGGTAAGTATTATGCTTCCCGCGCTGACAACTTATTTGATAATATTTTATTCAGAAATGTATGCTTCTTTCAGAAGCGCACCGCTACTCTTTAGAGCTTTTGTATTTGTGCCGGCACTGTATCTGACATATTTTTTGATTAAGAAAGCTCGGAAAAATGCAGCAAATAAATTTGTTGTGAATTTAGACGAGCTCAGTATAAGAATTTGGAAAAATGAAAAGGAAGTTGTGTCGGGTAAAATCCTGTCCTGTAAAATAAAAGCTTCAAACGATAAGCTGGTCCATGTAGATATAGGAACTGAAGAAGATAATATATCATTTAGAGCCAGGCCAAAAGAATACAGAACTATTACAGGGAATACGTCGTTCAACCCTTTCGGAACAGGTACGGTATCCGATATGGAAACGGTATTGGCTTTGGGTGTAAAAATAAAAAATACTATTGAGAAACAAGTGTTAGATGATAATGCATATGTGGCAAAAAATTAAAAAATAGAAGGCCATTCGGCAAAAGGAGCTTAGCTGCAAGAGCATGATTAATCATTCGTATGACATGAAAACTGTCAACGCAAATCACTGCTTTAGGAAAATACTCAGAGACAATATCTCTATAAAGTATTCCACATATCAATACTAACATACTTAACTGACAATCTTGTGCATTTATGAACTAATGAGAAAAATCGTAGATTATGCTGGAGTAGTTACTACATCGAGGGCAAACAGCAGGTTTAACTTGTAATGTAATAGTTACAAAACTCTCATTACCGCACGATATAATATCCAGTTGTTCAATATATGCTGTTCCAGGTTAAACATATTTATGATAAGTTTTTTCGTATATTTATTAAGTTCCTTTCATGCTTTCTCGATTCCCCCAAAATGATAGCATGGCAAAGGGAAAAAGCACCGCACTTACACCACAAAAGCTGACATAGGCACGGTGTATTTTAGACCCCAATCTGCGGAATAGCTACCCCTTAAACCACAAAGAAAGGTATAGACCCAGAAAAACACCGCAACTCATTGGAATTGCGGTGTTTTGCGTGGTGCGTGATCAGGGGTTCGAACCCTGGACACCCTGATTAAGAGTCTCGTTTTATTATTAGTGAATTTAGCCCTTATTAGATTAATACCACAGGCTATACCCCACGACTATATTTATCTATTAGTTCTGCCGCATTGTTAAGTGCTGCATCTGATTTATGAGTATATATCTTTGATGTGACAGCTATATCCTCATGTCCCATAAGTTCCTTGGCTACATTAATTGGTACACCTGCAGCTTGTAAATCAGTACAGTAAGTATGTCTATAACAATATAAGGTTAGATCAGCTTGAACAAAATAAGGTGGCATAATCTGGTGCTTCTGCGGGTGAATCTTACAGCCTGCAGCTATATTCATTTCGCGTTTAAAGTTCTTCCACAAATCGTTTATAGATGACTTAGTATATCTTTCACCTCTTGTATTCGCACAAATAAGCAATGAATCATTTGTAATATCATCATGCTCTGCAATTAACCTCTCTAACAATATTCCCGGAATAGGTATGCTCCGCATTCCAGCTTTAGTCTTTGTAAATCCCCGAACTATTCCGTCTGATTTTAAAGCTTTATTTATAGTCACTCGCCTAGATGCAAAATCAACATCCGACCACTGCAGAGGGACGATTTCCTGAGGCCTAAGACCACAATACAACATAAGCAATATAAATAGTCCCCCACGATGATAATTTGCAACTTTGAGTGAAATTTCTCGTTCCTCACTAGTCAAAGCTCGTCTCTTTTTAGGAGTCCTTCCTTGAGGCTTTTTTATACCTGTCATAGGATTTTACACAACAAGTTCATTTTCAAGTGCAGTATTAAATATTTGATTTAATATATCATAGATTTTAGCATTGAATGAATATGAATAATCCTGAAGAGGATTCAGCACTTTTCTAATATGAAGAGGCTTAACAGAGCTTAATCTCATATGACCAATAGCTGGAATAATGAATCGTTCGCACATGGCCTGGATATCTTTATACCATCGATAATTGACTTCCGGCTCTTTGTAATTATCTAGCCACTCATTAATCCATATAAAGACTTGAGTATTACGACTAATCTCTACTTTGCCAGCTTCAAGTTGCGATTTAAGAATAGCTCTTTTTTCAATAGCTTCTAATTCAGTCTTGCCATACACATATCTGCGCTTACCTTCAAAGGTGAATGTCTTTTTATAATAATCAGCCATGACATATCCATTTCCGAGCACAAAAAGTGCCCTGCTTGTAATAACAAGGCATCGCTGATATACTTTTGTTGGAACTTTGTGTATCAAACGATGCCAATTTCTATAGCCGTTACCTGTTGCAGCGGGTGATGGCTATTTTTATAGGTTATACAAAATAAAGTACACACATTATGTATTGATTTTTTTACATAATATGATATATTTTAAGTAGCTCAACTACCATGATGTAGAAGGAGTACTGAAGACGTTCCCGATCAAGGGGGCGTTATTTGGTTTTTGGAGTTTTTATATTCTTCAAACTCATCCAGAAGGTCAGCTAATGTGTGATCATAGGAAACATAATAAGAGGTGGTTAAGAAGTACCAGTTTTTCTTTTTTTCTATAACAACTAAATATCTCTCTTCTTCTAATAAAAAGAGTGTACGAATATTCTTTTTTTTCCGCTTCTCCCAGACTTTGATTCCCTCACAATTGAGCTTACAAGTTTTGCATTTTGAATGTTCTGTAATAAATGGTTTTATCCAAGGAACTTTTTCTGCACGATCTGGATCAGGCTCTCTAGGTGATTCAGTTCCTCTATATTTTGAATAGTCTTTAGTAGTCACATGTTCAAAAGATTTTTCATGACCTAGTATTCCTGGACTATGGTCAATCTCTACAATAGCATTTTTATAGACAGTTGAAGAATCAATAAAGTCCCTTTTAAATACCTTGTATATTATCTCAAGATAGGCATTGTAGCTGGATGAACCATCATAACAAATTTTACTAGGAAGCAAACATTTTGATATGCACATTATCTTGCCTCCCAAACAAAAATATTAAACTTATTTTCCCTATAAGAAGTTGAAGAAGAAAGTTTGAAACCAGTCCTATCAATAATTAAGTTAATCAAATCCTGTTTTGCACTACTACGAATACAATTATCTTTATAGCGATTATAGTTAGTAACGGCTCCTATTAATAAGTCCGTTAACTGCATTATTTGAACTTCTTCTGAACGAATAGGCTGCATTTTTTTAATCATATCCTTATTAAAATCGCGCTTTTCATTACAACAAATAGTGTGCAATTTTTTTGCCTTATCATAGGAATTAGTATCCTTAATATCTAAATATACATTATAAGCATTCGATGCAATGAATATAGTTTTTAACATTGAAAAATACATTTTATAATACCACTCGTCATGAGACTGATTAAAACGTGTATGATTTAATTTAGACTTATCTGGAATAATAATAACTCTGAAATGCAAATCATCATTTTCAAAAAAATAATCAAGCAGTTCTTCATAGACTTTGATTTTCGACGGCGAAACCTTTATCCATTTGAGCTCTCTAAATGGAGGGATACCATTTCTGATTTTTATTTCACGAATTTTATCATTAATTTGCCTAGATTTACCCTTCGGACAATAGACCGCACCGATAGTCATCACATCACTTTTGTCATTTTCCAGATGACAGCTCTCATCACAATACACATTGTATTCCATGCGTTGCTCCTTTCTACAATTAGTTAATTCAAATATAAATTAAATCATCGCTTAATGCGACAACGGCATAATTCAAACTATACTATCTTACGTGACAAGTCATTACCCCAAGTATACTTATGCTATTTAAGCTTCTTTATTTCCTTATCAAAGTCCGAAAGGATTTTCTGATTCTTGTTGTATACATCAAATTCTTCATTCGCCTTATTAATAGCTGCCTTATTTGAAACTTTTCCTTTGTCGTGCAGAATATCATACCTGCGGAATGCAAGAAATGCATTAACGCTATTTGCGAACTCTTCCATCGTAAACGTGTTTTCACGCTCGATTAAGTCTTCTATATAGTCAAAGTATCCTGAAACAGTTCTTTCTAGTCTGCGAATTTGGTCTTGAGAAAGATAATTTTTCGCAACAGAAACATCTTTCTTCAATATCCGCCCATCCGGAGCATTTTTCCAAGTAGTAAGTCCCATATGGTCTTTAGTATGGTCAGCATTTGAATATATGATTTCAGCTGCGGTTTTACCGGTAATGGCATAATGGAATTTGTTTTGAATCATAGCATAGAAATCTTTTGTAGTAGGGGACTGCCTATCGTAGTCTATGCTGCATTCTGCATATATGTCAGTTATTTGCTGATATATCCTTCTTTCGCTGGCACGGATAGAGCGTACTCTTTCGAGGAGCTCTTTGAAATAATCCTTACCGAAAGGCTTTCCGTTTTTCAACATATCATCGTTTAGTACAAAGCCTTTGGTAATGTATTCTTTAAGTGTGGCAGTTGCCCACTGGCGAAAACGAGTAGCCTGCTTTGAATTAACTCTATATCCAACAGCAATGATTGCATCTAGATTATAGAAGTTGGTATTGTAATTCTTTCCATCTGTCGCAGTATGTGCAAAATTTGCACATACTGAATTTTTATCAAGCTCTTCATCGTCAAAGATGTTGTTTAAATGCTTTGTTATAACTGTTCTATCAACTCCAAACAACTCGGACATAGCCTTTTGAGTCAACCAAAAAGTTTCATCTTTAAATGTAACAGAAATAGTCTCTTGGTAATTTTCCATCTCGTATAAAATAATGTTCCCAAAACCTTCCATATAAACCTCCTATACATATTTATGTAGCACTCCGACACATCGCCCGATTATTCTCACTTCTTCGTAGTCAGTAACCATCGCATGATACTCAGGATTACAAGGGTTAAGTATCAACGTGTCGCCATCCTTCGTAACTCTCTTTAGAGAAGCTTCGTTGTAATCTAATCTTTCAATCGCATATATTTGATCTTGAACAAAATCATAAGACTTTGAAATAAATACGATATCTCCATCATAGATATTGGCACCAATCATACTATCCCCATGTACCTTCAGACAGTAATCCGCTTTAACATCTATATCTACTATAAACGTACCCTGGTAATCATCTTCGCATACCACACCATCACCAGCACATATAGTTCCCATGATAGGGAGCTTGTGCGCTGAAGGCAGAATGATATTCGATGGAAGAGGACGATCTGACTGAACAGATTCTTTGTTGTGCTCCTCTATAAGATCAGATTTTTCTATATTGAAATAATTAGCCATCAATTCAATTTTATCTATTCTTGGATAAGTATTTGCCTTTATCCAATCTGTAAAGGTGGTGTATTTTATTCCGAGATCCTGGCAAATATCATTTCTGGTTTTGTTGTACAAATCCATATAGTACTGAATGTTTTTTGCCATTATTTTTTTGTTGCCTAATTGTGTACTCATTATCCACCTCCATTTGATATGAAAATAATACGCTAATCTCGTAAAAAATACAATAAAATTTTGAAAAAATTACGAAAAAACCGTTGACAAGACGGTTTAACCGTAATATACTCCAATTATCAAATGAAGAAGAAGCGAGGTGAGTAAGTTGAAAAATGATAAACTGACGCTTAAATCAGTTAGAGCTTTAAGAGGATACACACAGGTTGAGGCGGCTAAATTGATTGGAATTAGCCCAGACACCCTGTCAAATTATGAATGTGGGAAGAGCTATCCAGATATCCCTATTCTCAAAAAGATTGAAGAGGTATATCAAATAAGTTACAATGACATTATTTTTTTAGTTTAAAATTACGGTTTAACCGTATAAGAAGAGCGAGGTTTAAGAAAGGAAAAATGAAATGGAGTCACCAATTACCAAATTAAGAGCCACAGAAATGATGCTAGAAGAAACTAAGAATAAGCTAGCAAGCATTGAAGAAGAATTGAACGATGCTAAAGAGAAAATTAAAACCCTGAAGAGTGATGCAGAAAAGGACTCTGAAAAAGAAGAGAAATCTCTTTCACACTATTTGCGAAAAGAAGCACGAATTATAACTGAGGTGCAAGAAATTCTGGCTAATGAAATAAAGGCCCGACTGTCACAAGAGAATCAGATGTGTGCAATTGTGCAACTGGTCGAGCCTCTAGCCAAACTAAGGATTAAAGGTTAGTAAGAGAGAATTTGAAACAGATAAAAAAGGGGGACATTATGAAAGCCGTGGAGTCACACAAGGAATGGAAAGAAAAAGAAGCTGGAGAACTGGCAAACGCTATCACTAATCACATGATATCAAGGTCACTAACCCTTGAGGTTCTAGATGAAGCTAAACGATTAGTTGAAGATGTTTACAGGTTTAACGCAACAATAAAAAAGCCGACCGAAGTCGGCAAGTGATTAGCCTCTGTGGCACTCTCTACAACACCAAAAACATCCATCGAAATTCTTGTATGGAAATGTAATCTTGGCACGAGTGAGTGCTTCAGAACACGACGAACAAAATCCTATATAGGTTCTGTTTATGGGATGTGGAAGATAATCACATTCTTCAGAGTGGATTTCGTGTAGACCATGTTCGTCAACAGAATCGTTAAAGTAGTAATTCATTTGATATAACCTCCCTTCTTAATACTCGGCTGCTCCAACAGCCTGTAAAGGGAGTATAGCACACAAAAAAGGAGGAATACATGATTAAGCATTACATAACAAAATATGAAGAAGATGGAAAGTTATATGCAGAAGCATGGATACAGATAAATGTGTTTGGAAGATGCTACTGCATATCCAGAAAAAAGCTTGAGATAAAAAGCCGCTCATAAAGAGCGGTAAAAAGATTACTTTTTCTTCCAACCATTACCTGGTTTTTGCGTAGGTGGCAATCTATCGCCCTGGTCAATGTGAACAGTTCTAGGATGATCTACATTTCCACCTTTAGGGCCGACTTCAACATAAGTTCCAGCAGGCTTATTGTCGGTACCTGGTTTAATAGGTTTTGCCATAATGGAGCACCTCCTTTCATAAAAAATTTTGTTAGGAAGATTATACACCTAGGGAAGAATTAAAGTCGATAAAAAGAACAGAAGAGGGAGAAGATGCAAATCAAAGGTAAGGAAAAAATAATTAGGTGGCTTAAAGAACCTGTATCAAGTTATGGAACACCACCTAACTGGCTGTATTATTGCTCAATTGTTATGAGCATAGTGACGATTGTTATTTCAATAAAGCGAATATTGAAATAACCGTATCACAAGTAAAAGAAAGGACGAGAAGGGAAAGAAAATGAAAGATAAAGATAAAGATGAGAAAGTATTTGAAAGTCCACTAGAAGTAGTGGCTTGTATATTGGGATCGCTAGTGGGCACAGCTGTAGGGTTTTGGCTTGCTGAACTTATAGGAAATATTCTTCTATAAGTTTCACCAATAGCATTGCAGTAACAGACGTTAAAACACCGGATATAAAGCCGTAAATAAATCGTTTAGAAACACGATCAAACCAAAATGCTTTTGCATGTTTTAACTCTGGAGAAATGGAAAATTCAACAGTGCACCAAGAGTTAGCAGCAGGAATTAAATATCCGGCATCGATAAGCCTAACAAGTGAACCTTTAATTTCAGACTTATCAATGGGAACGCTGTAAAGCTTGTCATTAAAGAATATTCCATTTTCGTCAATATCATAGAAGAACTCTGAATCATAAGAATCAGAAATCTTAAGAATAGCGTTTGAAAGCTTGCGGTCAATTCTAATCATAAAACACCTCCATAAGGAGATTATACATAAAAAGGAAGAAAAGGACAAGAACATGGATAAACAAGTAATAGTTCGAGACATAAAAAGGGAAGTTGGAAACTGGCCATGTCAGTCTGATATAGCTAGGTATCTAGGAAAATCTAGAGACTACGTAATGACGTTAATGGAGGGGTGCGAATACATCACCGACGGAAAAAAGAAGCAGTACTTTGCATCAGATGTGGTCGATAGGCTTATGAATAAAAGACGATGTGATTAACCGGAAAAATTAAGGAGAAAAACCATGATGAATAAAAAGAGTTTAAAACCAGTGATAAATGAAGAGGAGTTAACTGAAGCTGCAAAGGCGGCATATGAAAGTCATAAAAAGATACTGTATCTAAGCTTAGAGGATGCATTCGATATTGAATTTCCCGCAGAACTTGAGTCGCTTGCAGAACTAATGTACTGCACAGGCTATGCAGATGCGATAGCGAATGCCTCGGTTGAAATAAATATCGATATTAAGAGCAACGAAAGGTCGGTGAATCAAGATGAAGGAATTCGTTGAAGCTGTTAAGTATATGTGTTCAGACGAAGATGGGAACTTTCAACCGATTGCATTAGTAGGTTCAATCGCTGCCACCTTGTTCATCCCAATGCTGTGGGTATTCCTGTACGCCATAGGTTGTAATTGATAAAGGAGAAGAAAAGGAGAAGAAGCAGAAATGGAAGACAAACAAAAAATATGTAATGAATTGCTATCAACGCTGCAACAAACAAGAGGCTTTTATGATTTAGTATCACTCAAGTACGAGAATGAAGGTGCACATGAGCTTGTGGTCGCAACTTTTGATAACGGATATCAAAAAACTGCTAATGTCACTGCCGATTCCGGAACAGCGATGATCATAGATATCATCGCACAATGCCAGTAACAATGGTAGAGGTTGGGTATATATGCGACCGGTGCGGTCATGAACATGGAACACCGGGAGTAAATCGAGCCTTCCGGTGGTGCCGAAGGATAAAAGGCACAATTTGTGATGTTTGCTGCCGGCAGTGTGAGTATTGTGATGATTGGCACTGCCGGTATGATCCGGAAGGCAGACAGCAAATGCGCGTCCTTGCCCTCGCCAACAAGGAAGATGAACGGCGTGTAGATAAATATAAGGCGAGATTTAAAGCGTCTAAGAATCCAGACCTTACAACGAAAAAAAGACTGGTGGAGATTATCGAAGCCAAAGAGCGTGATATCAAAGCTAGAGAGGAAGAGTATGAGCGGTTGTATGCCAGAAAAGGCGAACAAAGAGAAATGTTTTAGCAGGATAAGAAGAAGAGAGGTAAACACATGAAAGGCTTTTGTAAAGACTGCGGACAGATGCATCTGGTGGATGCAAAGTCACAAAAAGAAGCAGACGCTATCGCTACAGATAAATGTGAATGTGAAAGCGAAGCCAAGTGGTTTCGATTAATGAATGAAAACGTTGATATGTTATGCGGGCCACAATCAAGCGAACTTGAGTTTGAAGTGATGGAACAACCTGCAATTGATTTAGTAAAGACTGCTTGTGAACTAGTACATAAGGGTTTCATTGAATCAGTGAAAGTCAGTGCAGCTGACAGTGAAGTCGTGATCACCAGAGTTCTATCAAAAATAAATATTGTGAGAAAAAGAAAGCAGCAGAACCAGATGACAATTTAAGGAGAAAGCATGAAGCGTATTTTCTGTGATAGATGCGGAGAAGAAATTGACTATAGGAATCGTAGCAAACAGCTGGATGTGATAGGAGATGCAGAGGGAGTATATGATCTATGTCCTCAGTGCATGGTAGATTTCAGAGTCTTTATGCGAGATAAACCTCAAGCAGGTAAATATGGTCATGGGGTGCAATCAAAGAAGATGGGACGCATATGCGGTATTAACTTTGAAGAATAAAGAAACGAGGAGAAAAATGAATCAGATCAATTATGAAATCAAGGGACATATCGGAATTATTTCAGAGAACGGGAATGGATGGACAAAGGAGCTTAATTTCGTATCCTGGAATGATAATGCTCCAAAGTATGACATTCGAGACTGGGATCCTAAGCATGAAAAGATGTCACGAGGTATCACTCTTACTGAAGAGGAAGCATATGAACTGAGTATCATGCTGGCCGGGGAATTTGAAGAGTAAGACCGCAGCAAATAGTAAAAGGAGAAAACTATGAGCTTGGAAGTAATCAATAAGGCACGAGAACAAATTACGAAGGAGTCGCTTAAAATCGGCGGCCCTCTCGCAAACTTTATCGAAGAGCATCTAAACGAAGTGTGCAAGACGGAAGAGGCAGCGAAACTCATTACTGCAGAAGGGAAATCAATCAAAGACTTAATCTCCAAGATTACGTCGGAAGCTAGGAAAAAAGCAAAGAATAATGTCGGATGCATAAGCGATGAAGAGGTAATACAAATGATAGATGAATATTACGGCATCCACAGCGGTAGCTCCGGAACGATAGACATCCTTGACTTGCTGTAGGAGGTAAGCATGCAGATTAATTATAAGAATGCAAAAGCTTTACCTTTAGATGTCCGTTTCCCAAACAATTTCGAAGCTTGGGTTAATGACGAGACCCCTATAGGTATCATCTATAATCGCTGGAAGAAAAGGGCACATTGCTCGCATTGCGGTCATACATGGGATTATACAGAGACAATCCGCAAAGACGATGCTGTGTACTGTCCTCACTGCGGAACCTTGGAGATAGCAATCCCTCATACAGCTCTTCCGGTTAATTCATATCGAAATTTCTTTTGGATATGGTTAGATGGCGAGGCTATCTATTGCGTTGCAGCACATAGTAAGTGGTGCAACGCTGAGAAAAATATAGATGAAATAAAGGATAACCTATATATCACTATTGACCTGATTGGCTGCATCAAAGCTGATGAGCAGTATGCATATCGTTACATATATGATTGGAAAACCGACAAGCGCATATGGAAAAAGACCACTCGTATGCATGTAGATAATCACGATTATTACAGCATAGATGCAAATATCAATGCTGTAATTGCAGAGAGCTTCCTGAAACACATGGATATATGGTTTGACCATTATTATCCTAATGCTGCATATTGGCTGAATTATCTGATTGATGAAATGGCATTTTGTGCACGGAATCCTAATGTCAAGTACATCAAAAAGGCAGGCCTCGGGGAACTTGTAGAGTGCAAGCTTAGGAAAATACCAACATTTCTAAGACCGAATTGGAAAGCTAAGACGGTGCCGCAGTTCCTGAGGCTTTCAGCACAGGATGTAGATAAGCTGAGGCAGTGGGAGTATCTTACCGTAGACGGAATCTTAAGATACAAAATCTTGAAGAGGAAACAAAACAAGGTCAAGAAGGAACATATGAAGCTGTGTAAGCAGTGGATCCCGAATGCAAAAGAATTTTACCAGGACTATGGAATGTACGGAATATCCGGGTTTGCACAAATCGTAAGGGAGAGACCACTAAAAGTGCTGCATTATGCCGAGAAGCAGTATCAGCACAACCACGATCGTAATCGAATCAAGTTTTTGTATGGCGACTACTACCATCAGCTCAAAGAGTTGGAGTATCCGGAAAACGATTACTATCTCTATCCTAAAAACTTAGAGGAAGCACATGACAGAATCTCACGTGAATATCTTGATAAACAAAGTGAAATAAAGCAGAGAAAGAGGGAAAAGCAGCAGAGGGAGTATGAAGAAAATTACCTGCCTGCGCTTGAAAAATATGCATATGAAGACAGTGAATATCTAATCAGACCGCTTAGGGATTTCAAGGACTTCGAAAATGAAGGTCGTAACAATAAGAACTGTGTTGTATCGTACTATGCCAGGGCAAGTAAAGGGAAAACAGCAGTATTCGTTATGAGGCGAATTAACGAACCGAATACTTCGTTCGTAACGATTGAACTCCGTAGCGACCATAATGACCACCATGTATCTCAATGTTTTGGTACCGGAAACAGAATGCCGGCACAGGAGGTTAAAAAATGGGTAAATGAGTGGCTGGAAAACATTGTCAAACCGAGAAGTAAAAAGCGGTCGAGGAAGGGAGCAGCATAATGGCAGATCAGATTATAGATGTAAATTACGAAGTTAATGAGGCTAATAGCGAGCTTGAAGGCAAGAGCACTGAGCAGCTCTGTCATGAGGCAAACGGACTATATCAGCAGATGGAAGCTGTAGGCAACGTTGCACTCATGATGGCGGCATCTGCCGGTCGCCGCTTGCTTATAGTAAAAGAGCGATTGCCACATGGAGAGTTTGGTTCATGGTGCGATGATAATCTTGATTTTTCGCAATCAAAAGCAAACAAAATGATGCAGTTGGCCAAACGCGCAACTGACGAAAATAGTATCTTTTCAAATTCGTACACGTGTACGAATTTGAGCATTTCCAAGGTGTTCGCCTTACTATCGGCTCCGGAAGAGATAGCGAAAGAGGTGATTGAGTCGGAAGATGTTACAGATATGACGGTAACAGAACTCAAAGGAGAAATCGCTGCCCTGAAAGCGAGGAATGATGAACTTGAAGCCGGCACAGGTGATGAAATAGAAAACCTTAAAAACCGCATTGCGGAGCTGGAAGCTGAACAATCCGAATCAGAAATAAGCACAGCCGAGCTTGAGGCGAAGAATCAGGAAATCGAAAAGCTAACCCAAAAGCTTGAAAAAGAAAAGGCAAGGGTGGCAAGTGCTAAGGCTAAAGCTAATGAGGATGTACAAAAGGCAGTAGATAAATATAAAGCTGAGCATGAAAAGGATAAGGAAAAAGCAGTAAAGAAAGGTAAGGCTGAGCTTCAGGCAGCATATACCGAAGCCGAGAAGACAATAGCAAGACTCGAAAAAGAATTGTCCGCAAGCAGCCAGAATGAACTGACAACCTTCCGAACGCAGGTCAACATATTACAGGAAATATTTCAATCATGCTGTAAGAGCCTTGCAGTCATCGAGGCGAAAGATCCGGAACAAGGCGAAAAGGTACGCAGTGCCTTACTTCAGGTACTGCACACTGAAGAAGAACAATTGAAAGGGTAAAAGAACATGATAAATAAAGAATTGAAATTTATAGCAGACCATTACGGATTAGAAAACCAACTGGGAAAGTGCATTGAAGAACTGAATGAACTCGTTGAGGCACTGAGCCACGAGAACATAGACCATGTCCGGGAAGAGATTGCAGATGTTGAGAACATGCTTGAACAGATTAAATACCTGCTGGGTCTATCTGATTACGGTATCGGATGCATAAGACTAGGCAAGACCTTTAGACAGCTAACTAGGATGGTGAATCAGGATCCCGGTTTAGCAGTTAAAATAGAAGCTCTTCGAACTGCAGATAATAAAGAAACAGGGTGCGACTCGGTCAATGAACCTAAACATTACAAGCTGGATGGACTTGATATAGAGTCGATAGATGTTATTAGAGCGGTACTCAGTGAAAATGGATTTAAAGCTTTCTGCAGAGGAAATGCTTTGAAATATTTAATCAGAGCCGACAACAAAGGCGGATTGGAAGATTTGGAAAAAGCGAGAGTGTATCTGAGCTGGGAAATTGACGGGAGGAATCCAAATGAATGCAAGACCAAAACATATGAGGAAAAGTAGAGTACACAAATTCTTTGATGATTTACTTGGTGTTAAAAAAGTAAATGAGTATCTTGAACCGCCCGGGCCGGATCCGGAAGAAGAGGAAAGAGTCATGGCAGAAATCATCGCAAGATATGAAGACCCTATTAATGCAGAACTGGCAGGAGACTTTCCACTTGATTAGGTCAAAAGATATAGCAGCTATGTATACGGAAGAGCAGCGTGAGGGTATATGCAAGTGGTGCCGGGAACATAACTATGATAAATGCACCACTTGTACACTCCCCACAGTACCGGCATGGAAGGTTGAAGAGGTTAATGATATTACTGGAGAATTAGAAAATGCTTAATTTAATAATAACTTTCTTAATCACAGGTCTTATGGTTGGAATAGTAGCACTATCTTTCACCGCGATGAAGAGGATGGATATAGCAAATAAACTATTCATGATAGCAGATGTATTACTCCTTATAGGATTAGCAATAATACTAGTGTGTATATACATATAGAAGACAATTTTGGTATGACAGCGGTAGGCAGAAGGTATACTGGCAGCCAAACGGAGCATACAGCGTTTGAAGCGACTGAAGAGGGCATACCATTTTAAAAAAAGTATAAGGAGAGAGCAGATGATTATTAAACCAAACTCTGACAAATACAGATTGTGTGAAGTAAAAAGATATGAAACTGTAGCAACAACTTAATAAGGATAAAGAGCACAACAAAATAAGCTACAGCTCATATAAAACTGCAGATGGTCGAGAGGCCATCTGCATAACCTTAGAAATTAAAACTACATATATATAGAAGAAAACAATCCGGTGCAAGTCCGGAGTAAAGGTTCATTAGAGTATTAATAATAGAGCCATAATAGGACGGGAAAATAAATGTCGAAAGTAATTAGAGAGATATGTGCAGCTGGTGCTGTAATAGATGTTGCTATCAGGATGACACTTAGAGCATCTAAAGGTTGCAGAAAAGAAAAAAAGAATAAGACCAATGAAGCTGTGCAGAAATATAATGATCGTTTATCAGTTAAGACATTAGCTAGATTATTAAACATGAACTTCTTTCCCGGCGATTTCCATACCACTTTGACATATGCAGAGATAATGAGTGTTGAAGAGGCTAAACACCAGCTGTCTTTATTTATTGACAGGATGAGAAGAGAATATGTAAAGCAGGGTAAGGAATTTTATTACGTCGCTGTTACAGAATATAAAAACAAAAGAATACATCATCACATCGTGATGAATTACATAGATGGTTCGATTATCGATAAGCAATGGAAATTAGGGCACATATGGTTATCCACGCTGGATAGGTCGCGCAACTATACAGAGCTTGCAGAATATTTGGTAAAGGAAACTCAGCAAACATTCAGGGAACCGGAGAACTCGACAAAGAGAAGGTGGACGGCAAGCAGAAATCTGAAGAGGCCTATCGTAAAGAGAGAACATGTGAGTATTGCGCAGTTGTTTGACGAACCCAAAGCTTTTAAAGGATATCAGCTTGACAAGGATTCGGTTAGAAAGTTTGAGAATCCAATCACAGGACTTGAACATAAAGAGTATCAAATGGTAGCCACAGAACCAGTACCAAGAATAAAGACGTGGCGAAAAGGGAAAATTGTTAATAGGCAAGAAGGATATATCCGCATGGCGGCAATAGAGCAGGTCAGCTTTGAGGACTTAGTTAGTGTAGACACTCTGTGAAGAGTGGTTGGTTTTGGTAGGTGAAATATGACAGCAAAAGAATTTATGAATGAGTATCGGAGAATTGGCGAGCGAATAACACAGCTCGATAATCAGATTTTTGATATAGAACAAACGCTGGGAGTTAAGGCGGTAAGCTATGACGGAATGTCGGGTGGTGATAATATTAGCAAAATTACAGAAGATACAGCTGTTAGACTGGCCGCTCTGAGAGAAAAGCAAAAAAAGTTAAGAGACGAATTATGGAAGCAAAGAGTCAAGATTGAAGAGGTTATCTATAAGCTGTCAAATGCAGATCATGCAGAGGTGCTACGCCGAAGATATATACGGATGCAGACGTTTGAGACGATTGCGGAAGAAATGTATATGACGGAGCGATGGGTATATATATTACATGGCAGGGCACTACAAGATGTCGAAAAGCAACAAAGTTACAAAAGAGTTCAGTAAAATTCAGGGTGACTCCGTGCTATAGTGTATGTGAAGATAAACCATGAAAGACTCCTTAAATATTAATCAAGCGGTGGCAATAGCCATCGCATTTATTATGCAACTATGACGAATGATGAAAAAAAGAAAGAGGCAAAGAGGAAATATAACGACGGATATTCCATCAGTGAAATTGCTCTTACACTAGATATAAATGAGAACACGTTACGTTCATGGAAGAGACGCGGTGAATGGAAGGTGAGTGCATCATCAAAAACCGTGCAGAAAACCAAGGAGCGAAAGACAACCAAGAAGGAACTCAAGAAAGCATTGCAGGATGAGTCTGGAAATCTCATCGAAAATAATTTTCTTACATCTAAACAAAAATTATTTTGTGCTTATTACGTGACATGTTTTAACGCCACTCAGGCATACCAAAAAGCCTATGGCTGTAGTCGTAAAACGGCGGGTGCTGCCGGGTACAATTTATTGAAAAAAATAGAAGTACAAAAGG
>ERZ773005.486-NODE-486-length-30627-cov-5.684025_pt1 | contig 30627 bp, 32 predicted proteins | sample MGYA00580666_ERZ773005 | MGnify/ENA primary metagenome ERZ773005 (study PRJEB29015, sample SAMEA2737999) | human oral metagenome | biome: human oral; feature: human-associated habitat; material: dental | place: China | collected 2061 ...
ATTCGTACAACCCTGCGCCCGCCCAGAAGCTGTCCCGCTGATAGCGACGAATCTGATTGAACGCCTGACGAATCTCCACGCCGCGCCGCTTTAGCTCCAGATGTACGAGCGGCAGCCCGTTCACGAGGATCGTCACATCATAGCGGTTCGTGTGTGCCGCCGCATTCTCCCCCGCGTCCCTTCCGCCCTCTACCGCATACTGATTGATCACCTGCAAGCGGTTGTTATGGATATTCTCCTTGTCAATCAGACGTATATTCTTCGTCGTACCGTCGTCACGTTTCAGATTTTGGATATAGTCCGTCTGGATGCGTCGCGTCTTCGCTGCGATGCCGTCGCTCGCGGGTGCGATTGACGTCTTGAAGAAACGCTCCCACTCCGCATCCGTGAAATCATAGTCGTTCAGTGCCGAGATCTGCGTGCGAAGATTTGTGATCAGCTCCGCCTCATCGCGAATGTGGAAATACGCATAGCCCTCCTCGACGAGCAGCCTAATGAGTGCCCGCTCGAGTGCTGCCTCCGACTGATACGAGCCGTACGGCGCACGCTCCTCCCGCACATACTGCGCGAGCACCGTACTTTCCTCCGCGCTCGCGATGAGATTATAGTACATGATGACCCTCGTTTCTTGATAAAATGATAAAATATCTTGATTTTTATGCTTATTTGAGTTATAAAGTAAGCATAAAAATCAAGTGAGGTGAATGACGTGACGATTCCAGCAGAACTAAAACCTATTTTAACACAAAACGGAAATACAATCACGACAGCTGAGGCAAACGCAGCGGGCATCTCGAACGAACGTCTGCGCCAACTTGTTAAGCGCGGCGTGCTGGAACGTCTGACCTTCGGCGTATATGTACTGCCACATGATTTCGTCGATCGGATGTATGCCACACAGCAACGTCGCCCGAAAATCATCTACTCCCATGAAACAGCGTTATTTCTCCACGACCTGACCGACCGCGATCCCATTTCCTACTCCGTGACCGTCCCAACGGGGTATAATACTGTAAAACTGCGCGAGGAGGGCTTTACGGTATATACCATTAAGCGCGACCTGCACACAGTCGAAACAACGGAAGTAGAGACGATGTTTGGGCACACTGTACGAGTTTACACCATGGAGCGCACCATCTGTGATTGTCTGCGCAGTCGCAGCAGGATGGATGTGACACTGCTGACCGATGCACTCAGACACTATGTCAGACGAAAGGATAAAAACCTGAATACACTCATGAAAATGGCGAAAACATTCCGCGTAGAACAGCCACTCCGTCATTATATGGAGGTACTGCTATGAGGACATCGGAGCAACTGAAGGCGCACATTCGCAACCGTGCAAAGATAGCCAACGTGCAGACTGAAATCCTCCTGCGCAGCTTTATGCTGGAGCGCTTCTTGGAGCGCATCGCAAACTCCAAGTACAAACACAACTTCATTCTCAAAGGCGGCATGCTGATTGCCTCGATGGTCGGCATTGCGGAACGGACGACAATGGATATGGATGCAACGATCAAGGGCAGGACGCTGAACGCCTCTGAAATTACCGCCATGATCGAGGAAATTCTCTCCATTCCAATGAACGACGGTGTTTCCTTTACCATGCACGGAATTGAGGAAATCCGTGAGGAAGCCGACTATCTCGGCTTTCGTATTTCCATCGGCGCACTTCTGGATAAGACGAGGCAGATACTCAAGATTGACATTACAACAGGGGATTTCATCACGCCAAAGGAGATTGTATATCCGTTCAAACTGATGTTTGAGGACAGAAGTATTGATATTATGGCGTACAACGTGGAGACAATCCTCGCTGAGAAATTCGAGACGGTCGTCACGCGCAGCACCGCCAACACACGCATGAGAGATTTTTACGACATATACATTCTGACAGCATCTCATCCATTCGATCCGGAGATATTCCGAACCGCACTGCAAAACACCGCCGAAAGACGCGGCACAACGGCACAAATGACCGAGATGGACAAGATTATTCACACGGTAGCAGACAGTCCTCAGATGAACGGTCTGTGGCGGCGCTATCAGTCAAAATATAGCTATGCCAGGAACGTAACGTGGGAGATGGCGGCTGCAGCGATCGTAAAACTGGCAAAGGAGGTGACAGGAGCGCACCTCACGCCCTCTTCCGTCGAAACGTGAGGAGTTTGTCGCGGTAGTATTCATACTGCTTCCTGCGTGCGGCGATCTCGGCGGGAAGTCCCTGCGTGAGATCATTACAGAGCGTGTCGAAACGGTCGAGGATTGTAACTATTTCCTTTTGCTTTTTTAATAGCGGAAGTGGTATTTTGACGCAAGCCATTACATTACTCATTAATTTAGGATTTCCCATACCGCTATTAACATATTTTGGAGCCTCTATACTTAACACATAATAAAGATACTTGGTCAACAAAGCATCTGATTTTACTTTCAATAATCCGCATACATTGGTAACACTAAATTTGCCATCCCTATAAAATACAGTTCCCGCATTTGCCCCATCAGTAGTCCATGTCAAATATTCACCTTCAAAATCAAAAGAAGAAATTCTACCAAGCTCGCCATTATTTTCTGTTTGTGACGAATATACGGGATAATTCCCTTTATTTTCTGCTATGTACCCCTTCGACATGACTCGTCCACGTTGTATTGAACAAATACTTTCAATTTTAACCCACTCAATCTGTTCCTTTTCAAAAGATAACAGCCTAGCTCTATAATACTCATACTGTTTTTTTCGCAACAGTAGCTCCGCTGTTAGCTCCGCTGTTAGCTCCGCTGTTAGCTCTGTAAAATTGTCCAACAATTTCACGATTTCATTTTGGATGGGGAGCGGCGGTACAGGGAGATAGATTTCTTTGATAATATCTGAATTTAAATTTCGTACAGCACCACCAAAAGAAGCTTTCTTCTCCATTTCATCTTGAACGTCTCCCGAACTCAATAAATAATATAAAAAATCTGAGAGATATCCCTCATCAAATTGTGTGATTGCTAGCCAACCATCATGTATATATCCCTCGATTCCCATAAGATAAGGGCGTCCGAAACTCATCGAATTTGACAGAATTAAATCCCCTAAACTAACTCTGCGTGATTTTTGAGCACCCTCGACAGTAATTTTCTCAACAGTTTTGGATATATACTTCGCGCCAATTTCTGCATCTCCTATCTTCACCCATGGTACACCATTACCGTCAGTCGAAATAAATTTTTTTATTGGGCGTGGAGATGCCCCTCTCACAATTTTTGCAAGCTCCCCCAACTTCCGATACTCCACCCCATCGGGACACAGTTCCTTTATCATCTCACGCAGCCGACTCATAGCGCGATCCCCTCCTCTCCCTCGATCTCGGCGATGATCTTCTCAATCTCGTCGCGCAGAACAGCCTCGCGTGCGACGATCTCCCGTATTTCCGCATTCAGTTGCCCGATGTCGATGACCTCGCGCGTATCCTCAGGCGCGACATAGGTGCTGACGGAGAGGTTGTAGTCCTCGGCGGCGATCTCCGCGCCCTTTGCCACACGCACCGTATGTGCTACATCCACACGATCCGTATAGAGCTTTAGGATGCGCTCGATATTCTCCTGCGTGAGTTTGTTGTTGTTTGTGACCTTGACACATTCCTTCGATGCGTCGATAAAGACGGTCGTCGTATCTGCCTTTGACTTCTTGAGCACCATGATGCAGGTCGCGATGCTCGTACCAAAAAAGAGATTCGCAGGGAGCTGTATGACGGCATCGACATAGTTGCTGTCCACGAGGTACTGACGAATCTTCTGCTCTGCGCCGCCACGATACATGATGCCGGGGAAGCAGACGATCGCCGCCGTCCCGCTCGCCGCAAGCCATGCGAGCATGTGCATGATGAAGGCGAGGTCGGCTTTCGACGGCGGCGCGAGTACACCCGCAGGGGCAAAGCGCGGATCGTTGATGAGCAAGGGGTTATCCTTGCCCGCCCATCGGATCGAGTACGGCGGATTCGAGACGATTGCCTCGAACGGCTCATCGTCCCAGTGCTGTGGGTCGGTCAGCGTATCCCCACGCGCAATGTCGAAGTCGTCAAAGTTGATGTCATGCAGGAACATATTGATGCGGCAGAGGTTGTAGGTGGTGATATTGACCTCCTGTCCATAGAAGCCGTTCCGCACGTTTTCTTTCCCAAGGATTTTCGCAAATTTGAGCAGGAGCGATCCGCTGCCGCAGGCAGGATCATACACCTTGTTCACCTGCGTTTTCCCAATGACAGTGAGGCGCGTGAGGAGTTCGGAGACTTCCTGCGGGGTGTAGTATTCGCCGCCGCTCTTTCCCGCGTTCGAGGCGTACATACCCATGAGATACTCGTACGCATCGCCGAATGCGTCGATGGTGTTGTCCTGATAGTGTCCGAGACTCATATCCCCGATGCCATTGAGGAGCTTGACGAGCTTTGCATTGCGCTCGGCAACGGTCGCGCCGAGCTTGTTGCTGTTCACGTCGAGATCCTCAAAGAGTCCCGCCAGATCGCCCTCGCTCGCCGTCCCCGCCGCCGAGCGTTCGATGTTATGAAAGACACGCTCCAAGGTCTCGTTGAGGTTTTCGTTCGTGGGCGCGTTTCGCCGCACATTGGCAAAAAGCTCACTCGGCGGGATGAAGTAGCCCTGTTCCGTGACAAGACTTTCGCGTTCCGTCTCCGCCTCGGCATCGGACAGCACAGCATAGTCAAAGTCCGTATCCCCCGCCTCACGAGCCTCGGCGTTGAGATAGTTCGTCAACTTCTCCGAGATATAGCGGTAAAACAGCATCCCTAAAACGTACTGCTTAAAGTCCCACCCGTCCACACTCCCGCGCAGGTCGTTCGCGATCTGCCAGATGGCGCGATGCAGCTCTGCCCGTTCCATTTCCTTTTTATTGTCCAAAGTTCTCCCCTCCGCTGTATCTTCTCACATGATTCCCCCCGCAGAAACGCCAGACACCCGCTGCGAGGAGACGATACCACGCCGCCGATGCCCTTTCCACGCCCTCTATTGTAGTATTTTTCCCCCGCCCCGTCCACCCCATTTCCCACACAAAAAGCCCGCCGACAAACTCGTCGGCGGGCTTTTCCGCGTACATTCCTTTATTCCCTTGTGACGACGGATCAATATCAATAGTATTTCAGTTCGCACTCCATGATCTTGCCGTCTTCCTGGGCGATGGTGAGCTTGCCCTTGCGGATGTCGTTAGTGGAAAACTTCACTTCGTAGACCGCGACGCCGTCTTCCGTGTCCATTTTCGTCGAGAGGATCTGTGCGGACGGATATTCCTCACGGACGATGTTTTCCGCTTCCGAAGCCTGAATGGCCGCAGCGGCGGTCCCGGCAGTGAAGGCGATGCTTCCGGCGGCGAGCATCGCCGCTAAGGCTTTACGATAATCTTTCATTTTTATCTTCCTCCTCAGGTCGTTTTAGAATTGTTTTACTTCGGGATTTTCTTTCCCGGTAAGGTACCTTTACCGGGATTTCCCGCTTGCAAGTTCATTATAAAATGGCGAAACGCCCCCGTCAATCGGCGAGGGCGAAAGTTTAGACCATGTTTATTTATGCTTTATTTCATGTTTATTCGCCGCTATACTCCAGTTCATTTTTCAGCGAATTCTGGATCTTTTCGCCTATTCATCGACGTATTTTCCTGCTTCCATCTGTCGCCTGGACCTCCAGATGATCATGGCCGACCATACCCGATACGGTTTAACAGCTTCATTCTTCTTTTTGCCCGTAATAGGCGTCCGCTCCATTCTTACGACGATAATGTTTATTGAGCAGCGCGGGGCTGATGGACGGCGACGCGCCTGGCGCAAGAGTCGCCGAATAATACGCCATGCGGGCGACTTCTTCCAGGATCGCCGCCTGCCGCACAGCGCCCAGCGCCGTAGTTTCCCAAACGAAGGGACCATGCGAGGCGACCAGTACCGCCGGTACAGCCATGACGTCGCGTCCGGTCAGTGTTTCCACAATGAGCCGCCCGGTTTCCCGCTCGTATTCTCCGACAATTTCTTCCGCCGTCATCGATCGTGTGCAGGGTATCTCGCCGCAGAAATGATCCGCATGCGTCGTTCCCAGCACTGGAATAGGGCGGCAGGCCTGCGCCCACGCCGTCGCGTAGCGCGAATGGGTATGCACGATGCCGCCGATTTTCGGAAATGCCCGATAAAGCTCAAGATGCGTCGGCAGATCCGTTGACGGCCGGTTCCTCCCTTCGACGGTTTTCCCGGTCTTCAGATCGACGACGATCATATCCCGCGGCTTCATCTGGTCGTAATCGACCCCCGACGGCTTAATGACGACCAATCCCTGCGAGCGGTCGATGCCCGAAGCGTTTCCCCAGGTAAAAAGAGCCAGCCGGCAGCGTCGCAGCGCCACATTTGCCGCGCAAACAACCTCTTTTAAGTCTTCCAGCATGCAGTCCCCTCCCCAACGTGTTCCTGCAAACGGCGCCGGTAATCCTCCCCTGTCATTGGCGGCGCGAAGAAGTAGCCTTGCACGGCATCGCCGCCGATAGCGTGCAGGAACGCCGTCTGTTCTTCCGTTTCCACGCCCTTGACGACAGCCATTATGCCTAAGTCCGCCGCCATCGCCAATAGATTTTTAAGAATCGTTTCCCCCCGGCGCGCCGGATCATTTTCCGGCACGAAACTCATAGCAATTTTAACGCCGTCCACCGTCAGATTGCGCAAAAGATTCAGCGAAGACGTACGCCCGCTGCCGAAGCCGTCTACGAACACGGGGAATCCCTCCGCCCGAAAGTTTTGAACCATCCTTATGATCTGACGGGGATTTTCCGCGTAAGTGTGTTCCGTAATTTCCAGCCGGAGTAAGGAAGGCGACAGCCCATACGCTGCCACGAGATTTTTGAAAAAGTCCAGCAGCCCTTCGTCATAGAAGTCAAGGCGCGAAATGTTAACCGAAAGCGGCAGCGCTTGGCCAAATTCCTGTCTTTCCGCCGCCAAAAAGCGACAGGCCTCCTCGCAGGCGAATCGATCGAGCCGACGAATGAAGCCGCTGCGCTCAAAAAGCGCGATAAATCGCTCCGGTTCAATCATCTGGTACACGGGATGAATCCAGCGCGTCAATACTTCCCCGCCGATGTCGCAGTCTTGGCGCAGGCTCCGCACCGGCTGAACGTAGATGCTGAACTGGCCGTTCTCCAGCGCGAAATCCATCTCACGCCGGATCATCTGCGCCTCGCGGATCTTTTCCTGCATTTCCTCGTCGTAGACCGCCCAACGGCGGGAATGGCTCCCTTTGACCTCGGCCAGCGCCATATTCGCGCAGTCGCACATCTGCTCCACGGGAAGCGCCGTATCCTCCACTTGATAAACCCCGGCGTAAAAGCGAATGTGATGCGGGATAGAGAGCGACTTTACCGCGCCTTCCAATCCTTCAAGGATGGTATCGATTTCGGACATCTCCCGCGGCAAGCAGAGGGCGAATCGGTCGGCAGTCAGGCGGCCTGCCAGCCCAACCCCCGCTGCCGTGTGCCGCAGATACGCTCCTGCCGTCCGCAGAACGAGATTTCCTATCTCCATTCCAAAAAGGTCGTTGACGGCCTTGAAGAAACTAATATCAAAGCAGGCAATCGCATAGCGTGTTTTCGATTCCTGACGCAGACGTTCCGCCGTCCGGCGGCAAAAACTTTCCCGCCCATATAGTCCGGTCAGAGGATCACGCTCAATCTGGCGACGCATTTCACCAATTTGCCGCAGCTGCGCCGTCTGTTCGATCTTTCGCCATTCGTTTTCCACGCGGGCCATGGCGTTTCGCACGCGCGCCGCGGCGATCAACGGGTGGAAGGGGCGCGTAATAAAATCAAGCGCCCCAAGCTCGAGAGCCCGCGCTTCGCTGCCGCTCTCCTCCGGCGATATCATCATTACCACCGGGATTCCGGCAAAGCGCTCGTCACGCTTAATCTCCGACAGAAGCTCAAACCCGTCCATGACCGGCATTACTGTATCCAGCAGAATCACGTCGACAGGCTTCTCGTTCAGTCGCGCCAGCGCTGTCTTTCCGTTCACCGCCTCTGTAATGTCGAATGTGTCCCGAAACAGCTGCGTCAAAATCGACCGGTTCTTTTCCCCGTCGTCGACAATAAGCATGGCCGCTTTTTTCTCCTGCTTTTCCATAGGCCGCTCCCCCACCTGCGCGAGAATCGTCTCGAAAGGATCGTTTCCCGCTTCAGCCAAACCGTTTTCCATCTCTGTCCTTCATTTTACCATATCAACCGCCGGTTTTCACTTTTTTCTTAAAATTCTCATTAAAATTCGGCAGCCGAGCAATTCGGTCGCCGAATTTTAATAAATATTTTCCCCACGAAAACGAGCGATAGGCACCGCTACGCCGTCGCGGGCAGCACCTCACAGAGCGCCGTTTGTGCCAAATTGAGCGCCGCATCGAGCTCCGGCTGGGTAATATTGAGCGGCGGGTTAAAGTAGAGAACGTCGCCGATGGGTCGAAGCAAGAGTCCGTGCGCCAGCGCGCGGCGGTATATTTCATAGCCGGTGCGCTTCGCAGCAGGCAGCGGCGCCTTTGTTTTCTTATCCGCCACCAGTTCCAAGGCGTGAATAAGGCCGATGTGGCGGATTTCGCCCACGTTCGGGTGCGGCAGAAGCTCCGCTTCCATACGCGCCGTCAGCCATTTCGCATTGACGCTGGCGTTCTCAAAGATCGGCTGGGTGCGGAAGATGCGCTGCACCGCCAGCGCTGCCGCACTGGCAAGAGGATTTCCCGCATAAGTATGGCTGTGAACGAAGGCCTTTCCTTCGCTGTAATCAGCATAAAAGGCGTCGTAGATCGCCTGGGTCGTCACGGTAACGGACATGGGCAGGTAGCCTCCCGTGAGTCCCTTGGAGATCGTCATAACGTCCGGGGCGATGCCGGCATGATCACAGGCGAACATGCGCCCGGTACGGCCAAAGCCTGTGGCGATCTCGTCGGCGATGAGAAGCACCCCCGTTTCATCGCAAAGTTTACGGAGCTTTTTGAGGTAGAGGGGCGGATAGACCCGCATCCCGGCGCTCCCCTGGAGAAGCGGCTCGACGATGATCGCCGCCGTTTCCTTGCCGTGGGCCTCAAAAGCTTTTTCCGCGTGCTCGAAACACTCACATTGGCAGTGGCCGCGATCCTCGCCATAAGGACAGCGGAAGCAGTCGGGCGCCTCGACGTGGATGTTCTCCATCATCATAGGCTTATACATCTGCGCGTAAAGGTCCAGGCTCCCCACGGACAGGGCCCCGATCGTCTCCCCGTGGTAGCCTTCGGAAAGGCACATGAATTTCTGCCGCTCCGGATGGCCCGTCTGCAAATGGTACTGAAAGCACATCTTGAGCCCCGCCTCGACTGCCGACGAGCCGTTATCGTTAAAGTGGAACTTCGCCAGTCCCTTCGGCACGATTCGCGCCAATTCCTCCGCCAGCCGAATCGCCGGCTCATTGGAAAAATTCGCGAAAATAACGTGTTCCAGGCGATCAATCTGCTCTTTGACCGCCTGATTGATGATGGGATTGCAATGGCCAAAGAGATTGCACCACCACGAGCTGATGATGTCGAGATATTTTTTGCCGTGGACGTCGTACAGCCATACGCCCTTCGCCCGTTCGATGACCATGGGCGGCAACTCCTCATAATCCTTCATCTGCGCCGCCGGGTGCCAGATATACTCCAGATCGCGGCTTTCCCAATTTTCGATTTCTTTTCCCATCGCTCTTTTCGCTCCCGTTGTCATAAATTTACAGCAAGGGACGGCTGAGAGCCGCCCCTCGTCTTGCTTTTGCCGATTTATTACGCGTTTATCGATAAAGCCCAGCCAGTACCTCCGGGTCGATCGCCAGCTCCGTGTCGCCTTTTTTTACGCAGGCGACGATCGGAACGCCGGTGATTTCAGTGATCATTTTGCGATTATCCTCCTCCATCACATCGCCGTCATGATAATTGTTCAGAATGACCCCAGCGACGGGAATGTGGCGCGCCGCTAAATGCTCGATCGTCAGCACCGCCGCGTTGATCGTGCCTAACCCGGCGTCGGCAACGACGAGCGCCGCCAAGCGCAGGCGTACTGCCAAATCGTCGAGGATGACGCGCTCTTTTTCGTCCCAGCGCAAAGGGCAAATGATGCCGCCGCTTCCTTCCATCGTCAGATAGTCGTATTTCGCCTTAGCGCGCTGAAACGCGGCTTCCACACGATCGAAATCCATCGGCTGCCGATTGAGTTTCGCCGCGAGATGAGGGGAAACCGCTTCCTCGTAAACGTAGGAAACAAGGTTTTCTGCCGTCTCGCCAATTTCCGCAACCTCGTTCACATAGAGAGCGTCGCCGGGAAGGAGCTTGCCGTCTGCTCCTTTTTCCGCGCCGCTGATAGCCGCCTTATAGTACCCGGCGTTCTTCCCCGCCTGCCGCAGTTTTTTAACGATGAGCGCTGTCACATATGTCTTGCCGACGTCCGTCCCGGTACCGGTGACAAAAATCGCTTTCCCCATATTTATTGCTCCCTTCTCCGTTCTTCTTCGCTTTACGCCGCGCTTTTCGGCGGCTTGACCCAAATCCCCGCCTTCAGTCCGCGCTTTGCCGCCGCGGCCGCCGCGACGCAAAGGAATATGTCCGGCCCTACCTGTAAAATCCCGCAGTAAAGGATCACCCAGTACAGCGTCACCGGTGCATCGATAACGTAATTGGAAATCAGGTAAAAATAGCTGAGCCCGAGCGCGTAAACAATACCCATGCCGCCAAGGTTAATGAAGAGCAAACGCCGAAACGTCACCCGCTCCAGGCGCCGCGCCGCCCAGCCGCAAAACCACGCCTGAAGGACGAAGCCGAGAAGATAGCCAAACGTCGGCTGAAGAACGTAGCCGAGGCCTCCGCCCGAGGCGAATACCGGCACCCCGGCCAATCCCAGCAGAATATACACCGCCACTGCCGTCGCCCCCAGCCGCGCCCCAAGGAGCAGCCCCGCCAAAAGCGTGAACATGAATTGCAAAGTAAAAACATCCGTTCCCACGGGGATTCGGATGAGCGCCCCCACCGCTACCAGCGCTACAAACAGCGCGCACAAGATAAGCTCCCGTAAAGTCAGACGGCGCACCTTCGATCGCCTCCCAGTCCGTAAATATGCGGCAAAATCCCGTCCTGCTCCCTGCCCCGCCAATTCCGGCAAAGAGCCAAAGCAACAAGTCGCCGCTTCCCTCGCCGCTTAGTTCCAAGTAAATACGTACAGTAGTAAAGATACGCCTTTCCTCGCCGATTGTCAACCAAGCGGTCCGGTAGGGTTAACTGTATAAAATTCTTCTTCCATTTGCGTCCGCCGCCGGAACATGATAAGATAAGGAAATGATTGAATTAGAAAGGATCCTGCCATGACTCACGCCCCTGGACGCATCTTTGGCTTCATTGCCGGGCTGTTTCTGCTCGGCACGCTTTTTGGCGGCTGCACATCTGCCCGCGCAGACAAGCCGCTTCCTCTGGAGAAAACGATCTTTTCCGGCAGCGCGTCCCAGCTTCAGATCGATCTGCCCGGACGCTGGAACGCCGTCACGCAGCCCCTCCCTGTGGCTCCCGAAGCCGCGCCGTTTGTGCGCGATGCGACGCGCTTTGACACGGAAAGACAAGATGGCCTTCAGCTCATCTGCGCTGCCGTTCATTTTGATAACGCGGCCATCGCCGGGCGACTGGGAGCGCCGGGGACCCCGGTCCGGCAAAATTTTTACGCCGCGTTCCAAGAATCCGCCTTAAGCGCTTTTATCGCTGAGTTTCAGTCAAGTGACGCTGCCCCGGACGTACAGCAGAGCCGGGAAACGCTGCCCGTCAACGGACGCGATCTTGTCGTCCTCTCGGTCGACTACACCAGCGCCTTCAAGACACCAGGACGGTTTAAAATTATTCTCGTTCCTGACGATACCGAAACGTGGATCATTACCTTGCTTTACAACGCCAACGATAAAATGCTGGCAGAGCAAATTGACCGCATCATTCAGTCGATCCGGCTGATCACCTGACTACGAAAATGAGGAGGAAGTATCCGCATGAAAAAACTGTTTTATACCCTCATCGCCGCCTTCCTTACGGCGAGCTTTTTGACGGGAACGACCGCCGCCGCCCCCGAGGACGAGGCTTTGTCCGCGGCGGAGCAGGCCGCGGACAGTGAAGAAAAGTCCGACGCACCGATCATGGTCGGCATGCCCAATCCGATGATCGAATATCCCGACGTCCCTACGCTGGAACGCGCCATCGGCTTTCCCATCCTCTACTTGCCCAGCAATTTTTACGCTCTTTACCACCCGGCTGTCCACGTCTTCGGAATCAGCGGACAAGTCGCCGACCTGCGTTTTAAGGGAAAAGCCGACGATACCGCCATCACGCTGCGCACCGCCCTGAAGGAACGCGTCCTCACTACCGACATCAGCGGCGTCCACGGCGCTGCATGGCAGACGCAAAGTGCGGGCGATGTCAAGCGCACACAGGTCGACGTCGCGGTTCTTGAAAACGGCACCCGCGTCGTTCGCTGGAGCGCGGGGCGCTTCGTTTTCGCACTCTCGGCGGAAGGCTTCGACGAAACCTCCTTCAAACCGCTTCTCAAGAGCTTCGTCGTCGTAGCCGACCGCTTCGCCCACAAATACCGCAACTTCACCCTGAATCTTCCGAAAAAATAACCGCGATAAGAAAAGCAAGCGTCTTGTGTTCCGTATAGAAAAGCCCGAAGGGAGCAATGAAGCTCCCTTCGGGCTTTTCCATGTGTACGTTTTCCCCAACAAGCATATAGGTTAATTTTTCCCCGTTATTTCAGTGTCAGCGTCAAAACGGCCGCGGGATTGGCGAGATCCTTCGCCACGTTTTTTACCGTATCTCTTTGATTTGTCAGAACCAGAACCGTCGTGAGTTTCTTCCCCCGCGCTTCAAGGACTGCACGGTCAAAGACGAGGAGAGGCTCGGCAGCGTACACCCTATCGCCCGCTTTGACCAGCGCTGTAAAGCCTTCGCCGCCGAGCACCGCCGTATCGAGGCCGACATGAATAAGGATTTCGACGCCTTCCCTGCGAATCGCCACCGCATGCTTCGTATCCGAGAGCAAAGCGATTTCGCCGTCGCAGGGGGCGATAATTTTATCCGATTCCGGCGACGGCTCCACGGCGAAGCCGTCGCCCATCATTTTCCCCGCGAACACTGGATCGTCCACGGCGGTAATGTCAATGAGCTTCCCTTCGGCTGGCGCAATGAGCGCCAGCTTTTTTTCGCCCCAGCCAAACATCACGCGCCCGCCTTTCCGATTTCATCGGCCTGATAGACCTGCCGTCCGCCGATGATGGTGCGCTGCACCCGGACGGCGCCGTCGAAGATCGTAATATCCGCCCTTTTCCCTTTTTCCAGAGAGCCCATCTGATCGTAGACCCCGATGCTCACCGCCGGCGCCTTCGTCGCGTAGGATACCGTGGCCGCCAGACCGGCGCCAGTATTGGCAGCGAAATTTGCCACCGCCCGGTCGAGGGTCAGTACGCTCCCGGCGATGGTGCCGTCTTTGAGAGCCGCTACCTGCCCTGAAACCCTTACCACCTGGCCACCCAGCTCCGACTCGCCGTCGCCAAGCCCGCAGGCCCGCATAGAGTCAGTGATGAGGACGATGTGCCGCCCCTGCTTCATGCGCCAGACAAGGCGTTGGGTCATGGGATGAAGGTGGACGTTGTCAGCGATAAGCTCGCAGTCCACCGGCGTGTCCAGAGCCGCCCCCACCAGCCCCGGCGTGCGATGATGGAAGGGCACCATGCCGTTAAAAAGATGCGTCACATGGTTGATCCCGTATTGCAGAATGGCCCGGCGCGCCGTATTGTAATCGGCGGAGCTGTGCCCTAAAGAGATGGTGATGCCCGCTTCCTGACACTGCTCGACGAAGGTATAATCCCCTTTAAGCTCCTCCGGAGCGATGGTGATGAGGCGAATGACGTCACGATAATCGACAATACGCGCGTAATCAGCGGAAACGATATGCTCCGGCGCCTGCGCCCCACGCCGCTCCACGCTGATAAAGGGGCCTTCCATGTGGGCCCCTAAAATGCGCGCCCCATCCCCCGGCGTCTCCATCGCCGCCCGGATATGATCCAAAGCTGTGTAGATCGTAGGAAAATCATACGTCATCGTCGTCGGCAGCATCGCCGTAACACCGGTCGACGCCTGATACAGCGCCATCGAGGCGATAGCCGCCGGATCGTCGTCCATGGCGTCGCAGCCGACGCAGCCATGCAGATGGATATTGATAAATCCGGGCGACACATACGCGCCGTGGGCGTCGATCACTTCATCCAGCTCCATGCCGTCGCCGCGAAGGCTCATTTCCGGAACAATTTCTTCAATTTTCGTGTCGTACACGATCGCCTGGTGCTCGACAATCTGAAACTCGCCGCGTTCATCCGGCAGGATCAGCTTTCCATTCGTGACTGCTTTCATCCCATTCCCCTCATTCTGCTCATTTTTACAAGCGTCTATATTTATAGATAATGCGCCGGCAGGCGGCTCGCCGCCGCACGATCCGCGAGCACCAGAGCGTTGCGGTGGAGCTGAAGGACCGATGCCGGGGCCTGCGGCGTAATGTCGCCGCAAACCGCCTGCCAGAGCGCCTCCGTTTTGCCCGCGCCGCTCGCGAGCAGCAGGATGTTTTGCGCGAACATGATATCGCGGATCCCCATGCTGATCGCCCAATGCGGCGTATCCTCAGGGCGATCGAAAAAGCGCGCGTTCGCCGAGCGGGTCGCTTCCGACAGCTCGACTACATGCGTATCGGGAACGAACGCGTCCCCCGGCTCATTGAAGCCAATATGCGCATTCGCCCCAATGCCGAGAATCATGAGGTCGATGCCGTCCACCGCTTCGATGGCCGCCCCGTAGCGGGCGCACTCCGCCGCTACGTCGTCCGCCATGCCGTCCGGCGCCGCAATCCGCTCCGCTGGTATATTCACTTGACTGAACAGCCGTTTCTGCATGAAGTACCGGTAACTCTGCGGATCATCCGCCGCCAGCCCGATGTATTCGTCGAGACTGAACGTCCGCACACGGGAAAAATCTACCTTTCCCGCCGCACAAGCCTCGCCCAGCATTTGATAGAGCAGGCATGGCGTCCCCCCCGCCGCCAGTCCGATCACGCTGTCCGGCTTATGATGGAGCTGATCGATGACGAATTCCGCCGCCGCCGCGCTCATCTCTTCATAGGAATCGTTGATCCTGACGTTCATCTTTCCGCCTCCTGTGTCGGTCTTTGCTTTGAAAACAGATCGGCAATTTTTATTTTATTCTAGAGAAATTACGCTTAACGGAAAAATGTCCCCGCCCCGCCAAAACAGGTCGACCGCTTTTTTCTATTTCGCGAAAAGCTTTGCTTTCCCGGCGTAATCAGGCCTTTACGGTGGCTCCGCCTTTTCTCCGCCCGCTAATCCGCGCGTCAAAAGATGCCGCAGATGATAAAGTGCCCCCAAAAGAGCGGCGTCGTTTCCTAAGCGGGCAAAGAGGAACTTCGTACCGGCGAAGATTTCCGGCAAAAGCGCCTCGGACAGCGCCTCGTGAAGGAGCGGGCAAAGGTATACGCCTTCCGCCGATATCCCCCCACCGATAACAACCGTGGCGGGGTTTACGGTGTAGCAGATCATCGCAATCCCTCGCGCCAGACAGCGCATCATTTGGCGAAGCGCCTCCTGCACGGCAGCGTCTCCAGCTTTCGCCCAAGCAAATACCATCTCGCCGTCTACCGCGTCCTCCGGCAAATCCTTCGTCGTCGCCACCGCGCGCCGCAGCGCTGCTGCTGAGGCCAGTTCTTCCAAGGTGCCGCCGCCAAGCGGCAAATAGCCCACCTCTCCGGCGAAGCCGAGCGCCCCGCGCAGGATCTCGCCTGAAAGCAGCAACGCGCCGCCAACGCCCGTCCCCAGAGTCAGCATGACCAAAGAGGACGCGCCCTGCCCCGCCCCCAGCCAATACTCGCCGAGAGCGGCGCAGTTCGCATCATTTTCCACAGCGACCGGAAGCGCAGCGGCTTGCGTAAGGATTTCCCTCAGCCGGGTTCCACGATAGCCGGGGATATTTTCCGAAGCATAAGCAATAGCTCCCGACGCGGGATCGACGACGCCCGCCGTCGACACGCCGACTCCCGCCAACGGATACGCCTTTTTATAAGCGCGAAGGCGCGCCGTCAAGAGTGCGATCATCGCACCCACGCCGTCCGTTCGCGCCGGATTAGGCGTCTGCCCTTTTTCCCGAAAGCACCCGCCGCCGTCCGTAACGCCGTATTTAATCGCTGTCCCGCCAATATCGAATACTGCGTAGTCCGCCACGTTCCGCCGCCCTTTCCGCGTCAGCTGCTCCAGGTATGGACGGAGTTCGAGCCGCGGATGGCGGCCGTTTCGTCCACTGCCTCGATCCCTTTCTCCTTGATTTCCGCTTGTTTCTCCTTTTCCGCCCGTTCCAATTTATCACCGAACTCGCCCAGCAGAGTGCCGACGGAATTTTGGAACTGCCCCTCATCCACGCGGGCAGGCCGATCCTTAAAGTCCGGTTCGTCCGGCAGCTTAATGCTGTTGATCCGCCGCCGCTCGCTCGTCGCGTTCAGGAGTATCTCAGCGAGCCAGTCCCGTTTTTCCGCCCTTTTTTCGCTGTTCGTATTCGCCTGTCCAAGATTTTCCGTATCACTCATGCCGTCACCTTCTATCTCACACCCGCCCCGCCGCGCTCAGCGAACCGCCAGCAAAGCGATCGAGTCGTCAGCGGCGCGCCCGTCCATTTCCATCGCCAGAACCTCGTCGAGCTGTTCACGGCTGATAAGCCCCGACAGGTCGAGCTGTTTTTCCCCATAATAGGCGAACAGCGCCGGAAGCTGGCCGCCCACCGTTCCATATTCCATCGTCTCTTCCAAGAGAACATCCAGCGCGCTCGCGAGCTTTTCTTTTGTTGTCACCGCCACGCCCAAACCTTCGCGCCGCAAGCGAATCACGCCGCCGCGATCAAGGACGCGCAGGAAGTGGCGTCGCCGGTTAAAAACGCCCAGCGCACGCTCCTTGCGCACCCCGTCGAAAATATACCATCGCCCTACCGCCGCCAGCTTCGTTACCGCCGCCTCGGAGAGATCCAGCGAGCGAACGGCGATCGCGTGAAGCTCGCGCTCCGCCAGCGTCTTAGCCGCGTGAGCGCCGGCTTTTATCTCCGTCGCGCCCATCGCCGTCGCCCGCAGGATATTCGCCTTCGCGTCAACCTCGACGGTAACCTCGACAGTTTCTTCCCGCGCCCCCGACTTCATGATCCGCTCGATAGCCTCTCGGCGAATCGAGCGCACCGCCTCGCCGCCCGGATTAGCCACGGTACGCTCGACAGATTCGCGGACCATCGCCAGCGCTACGCCGATCGTCGAGATAATAGGGGCGTTCTTGACGATCCGCCACGAAGCATCCATCGTCCGCCCCAGATACGGTACGATAACCCCGGCGCTGCCCCCGCCTCCCGCCAGGAACACTTCGCCCCGCGGGAGATCGTAATCGGCAATCAAACCTTCGACGACGGCGCGCACCTTGCCCGTCGCCAGATCCATAGCCTGCCGCGCCGCTTCCTCCGCCGTCACGCCGAGAGCCTTCCCAAAGACCTCCCACGCGGCGCGAACCGCACCCAAATTCCCGCTTTGAGCATAATCCCCTTCCGGCACCAGGCCGAGAAGATTCGCCGCCCCGGCGAGAGTCAGCGCCACGCGCCGTCCGTCTTTCCCCCGAAGCGCCGCGAATACCGGCGCGTCATCGGCGCAGGGTGACAGAAGCTCCAGCTCCGGCGATTCAAGAGGCGCGGCAAACGCTTCATAGGAAAGCCCCGCGATATGGGCGCTGCGCGGACCAACGTCAGCGATTTTACCCTCGGCGACGCGGATCATGCTGCCCCCCGCCACGCCCAGCGTCCGCACGTCCAGCGACCGCAGGTACAGCTTATGTCCGCCCAGCTCGCCGCCGCGCGCCATGACTCGGCCGTCCCGAACGGCGGAAATATCCGTCGACGTTCCGCCGCTTTCCAGGAAAATGCCGTTCGACATTTTTTCGTACATCAGCGCCCCCGCCACGCCTGCCGCCAACCCCGAAAGCATAGTCAAGATCGGGCGGCGGCGCACTTCGTCCGCCGCCATGACCCCGCCGTCGCAGCGCATGATTAGAAGCGGCGCAGTGATGCCCGAACGCCTCACGCTGTTCTCCGTCATATCCGCCGTTTCCATCATTTTCGGAATAAGGCTGCCGTTAATGACCGCAGTGCGCGTGCGCGTCTTCAGCCCGTAAAGACGCGATACCTCATGGCCTCCGGTGGCGAAAAGGCCTTTTTCCCTCGCCAGATCCATGACAAAGCGTTCTCCCTCCGGCGCGTCGACGCCGAAAGCTTCGCTGGCGACGATAACCGCCGCGCCTTGCCGCGCCAAAGCGTCAATCCGGGCGCGAATCGTCTCCCCTTGGGATGCCGCATCTACTACCCGGGCGAAGGCGTGTACCGCAGCGAGCGTCTTCCCGGGAGCGAGGGGAATATCCTCCACCGCCGTATCAGAAGCGGCGCGCCCGGCCCAAAAGCCGTGCCCCATCCCCAATATTCCCACCTTTGCCACATCGCCCTCAAGGAGCGCGTTCGTCGCCTGCGTCGTCCCGTGAGCGATAAAGACAACCTCTTCCGGCGCGATATGATTCTCTGTCAACAGCTTTTTCAGGATCTCAATAATTCCGGCGGCAACGCCTTCCGCTGCGCTATGAGTCGTAGGCAATTTGTCTTGAGCGACGATCTCGTATGTCTCGTTGTCAACGGCCACCGCGTCGGTGAACGTCCCTCCTACGTCGATCCCAATCCGTACCCGTCGCATGGTCTCGAGCCCCCTCACCACCGCGTCAGCGTCACATAAAGAAGCATGATAACGCAGGCTCCCCACGCGTAGGGAAACATTTTCCGCAGGACTTCGCCCGCCTCGACGCGGGCGAAGCCGCTGAGCCAGACATTCTGCGAATTCGTCGGATCGGCCCCCTGCATACTGCCCACCGCAATAAACGCTCCGCAAAGAACCGCGAGCGGCGTCTCACCGAGCGCCGCCAGCAGCACCGCAATGCCCGCGCCCATCCCATACATATTGAGCGGTCCTCGATAGAGCGCCGCCGGAGATAAAACCGCAAAAAAGGCAAACAATAGCCACGGCGACGATGGAACTGCCGCCGCCAAAAGCGGGTTCAGCGCCGCGGCAGTCCTCGGATGCATGACCGCCGCCACCAGCATTCCAATGCCCATAAAGAGGAAAATAACCCCCGCCACATCGCGGATACCATCCACCAACGCGCCGGTAAATATCTGAAGCACCCGATCAGGTCTCGCCAAAAGCGCCGCATAAAGCGAAGCGAAAATAAAGCCGAAGACAGCCGCCGCCACAGGATCGACCATTCCTTTTTCCGCCGCGCCAAAGCCAAACCGCCACCGCGCGCCGAACACCGCCGCCAGCGGCAGAAGCGGCGCAAGGAACGCCGCCGCAGGAACCGGGCGGCGTGTTTTGATAATCGGCTGCGGCTCCCGTGTCCAAACGTCTCTCAGCGCTTGGATAAAGCTGACCGGAATCCCCAGCACGCCGCGACATAGGCTACCCAACACGCGTTTCAGCGCCAGCCGCTCCCCCGGCACGCGGACATTCAGCAGGAGATAAAGCAAAAGCTGACCCACCGCGATAAGAAACGCCGGAAGATAATAAGCGGGAACCGTTTCCCCGCCGAAAATCCCGATCCAGACGCCATAGCTCGCCGTATTCGCCGCCAATCCCGCCCCCAACGAAAGAAGCAGTAAAACAACCGCGTCCACCGGCTGTATCCCAGCGCCGGTCATGATGGGAAGCGCGATAGAGCCAATCATGATGACCGCGCCCAAGCCGCTCAATCCCAGAAACACAAATACTGTCGCCAGCGAAAGGGCAAAAGCGATCGTCAGCGGTTGATCCCCGGCCAGCTCCGCCGCCGTCTTGACGATGGCGTCGGCAATCCGCGTTTTCATAATGACCCGGGCAAACATCGCCCCGAAAACAACCACCGTCATCGCGCTGCCAAGCTTCATTGCCCCGGCGAGCAACACCGTATTGAGATAGACCGGAAAAGAAATCCCCACGGCTGCCGCAACCCAAGCCGCCATCAGCGGGAGCGCCAGAAGCGCCGGCAGCTTCTTCGCCGCCATCAGAGCGGCAAAAATCACGAATCCGAGAAGAATCAAAACGCCCGGCGTCATGAACGCGCCTCCGGCGGCATCAGCGCCCGGGCGAATTCCGCCGTGATGAGCTGAGGGCGGGTAATCGCCGATCCGACAACCACCGCCCACGCCCCCGCCGCCATGGCCCGTCGCAGATCCTCGGGCGAAGCGATACGCCCCTCCGCCAGCACCGGAACAGGAAGCGCCGCCACGAGCCGCTCTACCAGAGCAAGATCCGGCCCCGGCGTAAGCGGCGAATCCTCCGTATAGCCCGCCAAGGCGGTAGACACTGCGTCCGCGCCGGCCTTCACCGCCCCCAGCCCTTCCTCGTATGTCGCTACATCGGCCAGAGCCAACCGCCCCGCTCCATGAATCCGCGCCATAAGCTCTGCCGCTTCCCCGCTTCTTCGCCAGCGCGTCGCGTCGAGCGCGACCATTTCGCAAGGCGTCGCCAAAAGCTCCGTTACTTCCCGTGCCGTCGGCGTAATGTAGACCGGAGAATCCTCCTGCCGTCGCTTAATAAGCCCGATAACAGGCAGTCCCGTTACCCGGCGGATCTCCAAAATATCACCGACGCCCTGCGCCCGTATAGCCGCCGCGCCGCCTTCCTTCGCCGCCAGCGCCATCCGTCCCATGACAAAAGAGCTGTGCAGCGGCTCATCAGCCAACGCCTGACAAGACACAACCAGCTTTCCCCGGATCTGCTCCAGCATAGGTACATCCTCCCGCCGCGCTTTAAAATCGCCTGATAAAATTTAATTCGCCACCGCCGAAACGTTTTCCTTTATTTTCCACAGAATTTACCCAATCCTTAAGAATCCTCGCCGCTGATTAGCCACGCAGAATTCGTCCGTTAAGCGCCTTCCAAATGAGATTCTCCCAGCGCTTCTTCCTTGTGCTATAATACCATCATGAACACCACGCCACAGGCGCCTGCCGCCAGGAAAGGAGTTTTCCCGTGAAAGGATCGGAAATTTTAGCCCATGTTGATCATACGCTGCTTCGCCCCACGGCCACTTGGAAGGAAATTAAGGCTCTCGGCGAGGAAGCGCGCCGTTATCGTACCGCTTCCGTCTGTATTCCCGCCGGATACGTCGCCCGGTTCCACGACGCCTTTGGCGGTTCCGTGCCAATCTGCACCGTCGTCGGCTTTCCCCTTGGTTACGATACCACGGAAACAAAAATTTCCGCCGCCCGGCAAGCGATAGCAGACGGCGCGGTGGAAATTGACGCCGTCGTAAACCTGACCGACGTCAAAAACGGCGATTTCACCAAGGTGACGGCAGAAATCGCCACGCTCAAGGACGCCGTAGAGGAACGAATCCTAAAAATCATCGTCGAGACCTGCTATCTCACGGAAAAAGAAAAGATCGCCCTCTGCCAGTGCGTCACTGAGGGCGATGCGGATTTCATCAAGACCTCCACAGGTTTTGGCCCCGCCGGCGCAACGCACGAAGACATCGCCCTCTTTCGCCGCCATATCGGCTCGGGCGTCCGCATCAAAGCCGCCGGCGGCATCCGCACCATCGCTGATATGAAGCGTTATTTAGACGAAGGATGCGATCGTCTGGGGTGCAGCGCCGCCGTGAGCCTTCTGCACGGCCGAACTGCCGAGGACTTCTGACGGTCTTTCCCCCGTCTGCTGAGGATACCTTATGAAAACTGCTCCGAAAATCTGGGTAGAATTATCCCTGTTTCTGGCTGTCGCTTTGCTTTTACAAAACGCACGCCTGCTTTTTCCTTTGCTTCCGGCTCCCGCCAACCAATTTCTTATTGGCGGCTTGCTTCACCGGGTAATGGCGCTGAGTATCTTTCGAACGAAAAGTCCTTGGGCGGCGGCCGTCGGCGTTCTCCTTCCCATCTCCGCTTTTCTCAGCGGGTATCTTCTCGTTGCGGCAATGATCCCCGTCATCGCCGCAGGAAACGTCGTTTATATCCTGCTTGTCGGCCGCTGGCAAAAGAGCTCCTTGATTTTTCTGGTTCCTGTTCTAAAGGCGTTGCTTCTTTTCACCGGCGCGCAGGGCGTTATCTATTTTCTCAGCCTGCCGCCGCCCCTCGCCGGAATGTTGTCCTTCATGATGAGCTGGCCGCAGATCGTGACCGGAACTGCCGGCATCCTCGCGGCGCGCTCTCTATCCGCGCGTCTCCCTGCCCGCTGACAGCAAAAGCGCCCCCGGAGATCAGATACCCGTCTGACGTCCGGGGGCGCTTTTATTTTTACTCAAATCATCTGGTTATTCCATTTAACTGCGGAGGTAAAGGAATATTTCCTTCGGCCGCACCGAAACAGCGCTTACTTCAATCCCTTCGCCCACGTCATAACCGCATCTCTTGTCATATCGCGGTCGAAGCAGGCACCTTCCTGCCAGTTTCCGGTTCCGGCCATCGCGGCGAGGTCGTGCCCGCTGCTTCCCATCGGCGACGAATACGAGGTCGCGAAGGGAATCACCGTCTTGCCGGTAAAATCGTTATGCTTTACGAAATCATCGACGATCCAGGCGGCGCCGCCCCACCAGATGGGGTATCCGACGAAGATCGTCTCATAGGAAGCAAAATTATCCGGCGTATCCTTCACCAGCGCCACATGGCGTTGGGACACGTCCTCGTGCTCACGCGACACCCGACTGTCCTTATTGTTGTAATCAAGGTCGGCGGTAGTATAAGGCTGCTGCGGTACCAGCTCGAAAAGATCGCCTCCGGTCGCCGCCGCGATCGCTTCCGCCGCCGTCTTTGTACGTCCCGATGCCGAGTAATAGACGACGAGCGTCTTGCCCCCCGCCTTTGCCGCCGTCGGCGCGGGCGCTTTATCGCCCGCCGCAGCCGTCGTTTCGCCGCTTGGCGCGGCGCTCGTTTTCGGCGCTGCGCTTTGCCCGCCGCAAGCGGTCAGCAGAACCGCCGACAACACCGCCATGAAAAAAAGCATAAGTTTTTTCGTAAACACGAGTTTCCCTCCTGCCTTGTGTCACTCTACCGCGGCGCACATCACCTGGCGCCGCCCTAAAATCTTCCGGCGAGCGAATCTCTCCCGCCGGTCGCTAAAAAGCGCCGTGCCGCTTACAATCCCGCGGCGATATCGCCGGTCACCTTTCCGTTGAGCAGCCTTCCCCGGGCGATGTTCAGCGCGGGGTAAGCGCGCCGCAGATCCGTCACGGCCTTATCAATACTGCTGCCGCCTGAGGTGGCGAGGAGCACCACTTTTTTGCCGGCAAAATCGTTGCTCTCAATAAACGTATTGATAATATGCGGCGCGGTATACCACCAGATAGGAAAGCCGATATATACCGTATCGTAGGCCGACAGATCGGTCTTCTTCTCCGCCAGCTCGGGACGGCTGGATGCGTCCTCCATCTCTACTGAGCTGCGGCTTTTCTTGTTCGACCAGTTCAAATCCTCCGCCGTATAGCGCGCGGCAGGCGCAATCTCATGAACGTCCGCTCCGATCGCTTTGGCCAATGCTTTACCCTTCTCTTCGGTCACGCCGCTGGCCGAAAACCAAGCCACTAACTTACTCACTTACGATTTCCTCCTTTTTGCCGCCGTGCCATCTGCCCCATGACAAAAGAGCTATGCAGCGGCTCGTCAGCCAATGCTTGACAAGACACAACCAACTTTCCTCAGATCTGCTCCAGCATAGGTGAATCCTCCCGCCGCGCTGAAATTGCCTGATAAAATTTAATTCACCACCACCGAAACGTTTTCCTTTATTTTCCCCAGAATTTACCCAATCCTTAAGAATTCTCACCGCTGATGATCCATACAGAATTCGTCCAGAGCCTTCTGCATAAGATTCTCCCTCGCGCTTCTCCCTTGTGCTATAATACCATCATGAGCATCGCGCCACAGGCACCTGGCGCCGAGAAAGGAGTTTTCTCGTGAAAGGCAGCCCTCGTTGATTATACGCTGCTTCGTCCCACAAAAGAGAAAGTTAAGTTCCCTTCTGGCAGAGGAAATTCATGATGCATTCGGTAAATCATGGCCTTTCGCGTTGAGTTCTGGTCGGCTGAATCATATAATGGCAGTAAATCAAGAATAGGGAGGGAAGTGCCGTATGAAACGACGACAGATTTCCGGGACCATGATGACAGAGTTTTTGGATGGACAACTCAGGCCTCTCCTGCGCGCAGTCCAAAAGGACGATACACTGGACCTGGAATTTCGCGGAGATTCCGTCAATATCTACTACCGGGGAGGGAGCATTTTCAAGATCACAGAAGGGAATGGTGCGTTCTCTATCTATTTTGACACGAATTATTGCACCGGTAATTCTCAAAAGCTTAGGAAGACCCCTTCCCCGGATGAAGCCGTGAAAAATCTTCCGATTTATAAACAGGCGATGGACTGGTGGTTTCATGAACACCCCAAATATGAGCGAGAGGTTCAACAGGGGATCGTCCGGGAAAACAATAATCATGGGAAGATTTCCAATGGAACTGATTACTATATAGCCGATATTGAATTTCAGGATGGAAATGCCAGATTTGATATGGTTGCATTAAAGTGGCCGGCAAAGGGCGCTGCGCGAAAGGCTCCCGATCAAGCATCACTTGCATTGATTGAAGTAAAGTACGGTGATGATGCGCTAAAAGGGAGCGCCGGAATTGCCAAACATCTGGCAGATTTTCAGGCATTTCTTGGTGTGCCGGCAAACGTGAACGCATTCTGTCTGGATATGGCTCAGGTGTTTGCCCAGAAGTGTAAGTTGGGTTTAGTGGATGGACTCAATACAAATCAGTACGGTGTCACAGTAAGTGCCCTGAACCCAGAGGTAATTTTTATCTTTGCCAATCATAACCCGAAGAGCAAGATTCTTCCTGCGGTCATAGCTCAGATTGCCCGGCATCCATATCCGTTTCCCATTATGATTGCCACTGCGTCCAACATGGGGTATGGACTTTATATTGAGCATTTGCAGCAAGTGGGAAAGGAAAAATAATTTCTCGATTCAACCACCCTGTTGTCGCGCTGGTTTGCTATACTGTTCCCAGAAAAGCCACCAGGAGGCTGGTTCTATGGCAGAGAATCAAATACAGGAACCCTTGGGTTCATGCGGCGACATGAACAGCATAAGCTGGAAATGTAGTGTACCCCGAATACAGTGGAATCCTTGCGGGCTGAGATTTGATATGGATAGCTGTGTCTTTACGGAAGGTGGAGCCGAGAAATGAAAAGGGTGTATCGTGTCACTACCTTTGGGCTGACAGAGGAACAAAATGTGCTTGTAAGCGCGAATCTCCCTTCGCGGGATTGCGAACTCTATATCGCCGATGTCCCCACGGATCTGATTGCCGTCCACTGTGAAGCAATGCTTGTCAATGCCTCTGCGATGGATCAGGATTCTGCCGACATGATTTTCGGCTTGTACGAACAGATCGATGGCTGCACCGATGAAGCCATCCTCTGGCTTGGTGAGCCGAAGCCGCCCATGAAGCTGCGAAAACATTTCAAATCTTATTCATCCTTTGAGGATATCACGGACAAACTCAAATATCTGTTGCTTACGGCGCACAGCCGGAGTAAAAAAGCATACGAATATAGTGAAAGACTGGTAAACGGGCTGAAAATTCTTGCACTGATTCGCACACACCCCGGTATCTCCACGCAAATGTTGGCAGAGCTGACGGAGCTGCAGATGCGCAGTGTACAGCGGTATATTGCCGCACTGCAGGCGACCGGGGAATGGATCGAATATGATCGTGCGGTTCGCGGTTGGAAGCTGTTTCACGGCGTTTCCATTCTGTACGGAGACGTCTGGAAGGAAGGGCAGGCATGAAGCTCTGCATTCACCGTGGAACACACCAGATCGGCGGGATTGCCGCTGAGATCTCCACGGGGAAAGCCCGGATCCTCATCGACATGGGTGACGAGCTGTCTCTTGCCCCGGGCTTTCGGTCTGCACCGCTGACCATTCCGGGTGTGACCAACGAAAATGGGCGCTGTAATGCCGTGCTGTTTACCCATTACCACGGTGACCATACAGGGCAGATGCTTCGCATTCGTCCGAAAATTCCGCTCTATGCCGGTACACTGACAAAAGCCATCATGCGGCTATCTGCCCGGCATAGCTGGCAGAAAAACGAAGCACTCTGTGATCGCATCGACACCATCCGCACCTTTTTTGCAGGCGAGCCGTTTTGGATTGAGGACATTCGGATTACACCGTTCTGCATTGACCACTCCGCGGTTGACAGCTATCTGTTCCTCATCGAAGCGGAGGGAAAACGCGTACTCTACACCGGCGATTTTCGGCTACACGGTGTGCGCGGCAAAGCGATGGACAAGATTCTGGCCAAGCGAGTTGGTAAGGTCGATGCTGTCGTCATAGAGGGAACGACGGTGGCCCGCGCAGACAGTGCAGTGTTGTCCGAATGGGATTTGCAAACGCGCGTGCAAACGTATTTGCGGGAATATCAATATGTGTTCGTGCTGTGCGCAGCCACCCATCTTGATCGGATTTTTGCATTGGCGCATGCAGTTCCCGGCGGCAAGTACTGTATCTGTGACAAATATCAGAAAACACTGGTCGAAACGGTTTCTGCGCATTGGGCGGGTATTTCGTCATTTTATCAAATGCCAAAACTGACCGTTTATGAAGACCATCTGATTTCCCGGTTTCAAACATTGGGCGGATTAATGTTTGTCCGCGCAAATTGGCGGTTTGCATCCATTATCCGCCAATTTAACCCTGCACGGAGCATCATCCTCTATTCCATGTGGGATGGCTACCGCACCAAGCCCGGCAGTACCATCCCAGCCTTTTTGACACTGGCCGGCACATGGGCGCCACTGCACACCAGCGGACACGCTTCTCCGCATGATTTGCGCCATGTCATCGAAAAAGCAGACCCGGCGTTTGTGATTCCCATGCATACCGATGCGCCGCAGAAAATGCAGGCGATTTGCCTCCCTCGAACGGTTATCCAGATGAAAGACGGAGAGGAGCTTACCCTATGACAAATGATATTTTCTGCGTCGGGCTGACGTGGACAGAGCTGCAAACGCTGACGGTTTTGCTCCCGGAGACATTCTCCATCATGGCCGTGCATCCCCCCGCACTGGATACGGACATGATTGAACGTGTGACCAATCAGGCACGGTGTATTGTACTGAATCCGAAACGGCTTTCTGTGGAGCAGCTGGGTAACTTCTTCTACGATCAGGATTATCTTCGGTTGTATCATCATCCTATCCCCATTATTCTGTTTTCTGACGAGATGACCCACGAACAGAAGCGGCTCACGCCAATGCCTGATTTTTCCATTCTTGTGATTGATTTGTACAAGCGGCTGGACCATGATCGGGAGTTTGCAATCAAGCTGTTACAGACGGCATCGCGCCCGTGTTGGCAGAGCAGAAAAATCATGCGCAGCCATATGTTCAACGATGCGTGGTATCTGATCGGCATTGAAACGACCGGCTTGGATATCTGGAAAGATCGGATCACTGCGATCCGGGTTTCAAAAATGACAGATTTCGAAGTGGATGGTGAAACCACGATTTATATTCGTCAACCAGACTCGCTACCGGAGCATACGCTCAAACTGCCCGGCATTACGGATGATAGGATGGAAAATGCCGTCTCATTGGAGAAAGCCATAGAAGAGCTGGATTCCCTCCTATGCGAGAGTATCCCGCTTATCTTTACCGAAGAGACCTTTACAACAGAATTTCTGCATGCGGCGTTCCTCTGCTGCGGCAAAACCTTTGACCGTCCGTATATCGCAATCGACAAGCTGGCAACTATCCCGTTCGGCTATTTGATGGAGAGCAATCCACCGTGTATTTCGGTGCGCGATTATCCGAGTCTACCTGCGAATCTGCTGATGAGCAAAGAGATGCAGGCCCTCTATGCGCTGACAAGCTCTACCTTCGATGCCTTGGTGACCAGATATAATGTCCATTGCCCTGGACAGTTCGACAACCTGTACGCGACACCGTTGCATGACGTATAAAGCATCCCTTTGAAACTTTCAGAGCGTTTCTGGACTTTTGTTCAGTCGCGGGCATCATGGGGCACAGCGCTCCGTGCCACGGCAAAAGCTCCCGCGTCTTATGACCATGCCGTAAAACGAAAAAAGCCCGCGGCAAAGAAAAACGGCCCTGCAGTCAGGCACATCCTGACCGTAGGGGCCGGTTTTAGTCTTCCCTCCATGCACACTCGACAAAACGGCACCCGTAAAGCGTCCGCAGGCAGAAGGCCTCTCTTTTCTTGTCGACAGCGATGATCCGTTTCGCGCTGTTCTTACTTTACGCGGTTTGCCCAGTCCGTGACCTGCGCTTTCGTCATGTCGTGGTCGAAGCACTCGCCTTCCTGCCAGTTGCCGGTTTTGGCCATGTCGGCGAGATTGCGCCCGCTCGCGCCCATGGGCGACGAATGGGAGGTCGCGAAGGGGATGACGGTCTTGCCGGAAAAATCGTTATGCTTCACAAAATCGTCCACCGGCCAAGCGGCAATGCCCCACCAGATCGGATACCCGATGAAGACCGTATCGTAGGCGGCGAAATTGTCCGGCGTATCCTTTACCAATGCCACATGGCGACCGGCAACATCCTCATGTTCTTTTGACACGCGGCTGTCCCTGTTATTGTAGTCAAGGTCCGCATCCGTGTACGGCTCTTTCAGCACCAATTCAAAGAGGTTGCCCTGCGTGGCCGCCGCGATGGCCTCTACCGCTCAAAATCACGCGGCAAAGGCGAGGCTTTCGTTTTTGTCTGATCTCTGCGCCCCTCTTACTGCTCGTTGTCGATGTCCCCAGATACCGCGCCGTTGAGCATTTTGCCGCCGACGATGTGGAGGACGGGGTACGCCGCGCGCAGGTCGTCCAGTGCTTTTTGTATATTGCTGCCCGCCGAAGTGGTGAAGAGCACGATCCGTTTCCCGGACAGATCGTTGCTCTCGACAAAGCTGTTAATGATGTGCGGCGCGGTGTACCACCAGATGAGAAAGCCGATGTAGATGGTATCATAGGCCGAGAAATCGGTCGTTTGCTCCAAGAGCGCCGGGCGGCTTTGCGCGTCCGCCATCTCCAGGGAGCTGCGGTTCTTTTTGTCCGTCTAGGTGAGATCACTCGCCGTGTAGCGCTCGGCGCGGCACCAGCACCTCGCGGCGATAGTACCAATAGACGAGGCCCAAAAGCGCCGCCGTCGCAGCCCAGCTCACCGGATAATTAAGCATAAGGCTGGAAAAATCCGGGTGCGCGGGAAAGTAGGTATGAAGCCAGGCGATACGGATTCCGCAAACCCCGACCAGGGTGACAATTGCGGGCGGCAGAGAAAATCCGTAGCCGCGCATCGTTCCCGAAAAAATATCGAGGAAACCGTTGATGAACTGCAGCCCCGTCACATAGTAAATGCGGATGACGCCGAGGGCGATGACTGCCGGGTCGCTGCTGAAAAATCCCAGCAGTGGCTCTGCTAAAAGAACGGTCGCCAGCGACAAAGCGATCATAAACACGCTTCCCACCTTGAACGCCGTACGCGTGATAGCGAAGCAGCGTTCTATGTTCCCCGCGCCATAGTTGATGCCGACAAAAGTCGTCACCGCCTGCCCGAAGGCGTTCATAAAGCAGTACACATTGAACTCAATGGTCAGCGCTGCCGTGGAGGCGGCCATCGCGTCGGCGCCCAGCCCATTGATTGCCGCCTGTATGAGGATATTGGAGAGCGCGAACACCATGCCCTGCGCTCCCGCGGGAAGCCCAATGCGTACGATACGAATAAGTTCCGCCGCCGACAGCCGAAGCTTTCCCAAGGCGAGCCGAATCTTCACCCGTCCGCCTGCGAGAAGGCCCCACAGAATCAGCGCGTTCACGATGTAAGCGATGACCGTCGCCCCGACGACGCCGGCGAGCCCCAGTCCCAGATGTACCGCTATTAGATCAAGAACAGCGTTGAGGATACTGGCGGCGACCAAGCTGTAAAGCGGCGTCCGGCTGTCCCCGCAGCTGCGCAAAATCGCCGCCTCAAAATTGTACAGCGCTAAAAACGGCAGCGCGACAAGAAATATCCGCCAATATATCGCCGCGTCATCATAGACCTCCGGCGGTACTTCCAAGATCTCCATCGTCACCGTCGTAAGTGCTTCGCCGCACAGGAACAGCGCCGCTCCCATAAGGAGCGCGACAATAACCGCCGTGTGCGCCGCTTCCTCCGCCCGCTTCTCGTGGCGGCCCCCGATGTGCTGCGCCATGACCACGTTGACCCCCATGGAGAGGCCTAAGAGGAGAAGCACCAAGAGGCTGATGGCGGGGATGTCGTTACCCACCGCCGCCATAGCGTTTTTGCCGACAAATTGCCCCAAAACCAAAACATCCGCCGAATTAAAAAGCTGCTCGGCGATGCCGGTGAACGCGATCGGCAGAGAAAAGCGCAGCAGCTTGCCGCCGATGGCCCCGTGCAGCATATCCATAACCGCTCTCCCCCCAA